>FWWL01005883.1_pt1 | contig 18433 bp, 18 predicted proteins | sample 2228331 | NCBI WGS metagenome assembly FWWL01 (sample SAMEA103939775, study PRJEB20133) | metagenome
ATCATTATGGTAAACTTTACTATGTTCTCAAAGCCCAGATAGGCTACCGCTCCCCTTACATCTGATATCTCTCTTATCTTGGGGAAGTAAGCGGAGTTTACAAACTTGAGAAGTTTATAAGTAGCACCTATGTCCTTTTCCAGCGTTTCTATTATTGAGTTGATGTCAGTATTCTTTATGGCTTGGTAGAGTTTGAACAGGGTGGTTTTCACAAAGGATACCACTTTGGCATCCTTGATGCGAACAGGTTTGGAAAGATAGAAGCCCTGAAAGTAATCAAAGCCTAACCCCACGAGTTTCCTGTACTCTTCCTCCGTCTCCACCTTTTTGGCTATCAACTGCCTACCCAGACTTTTGAGTATGCCTATAACTTCCCTTAGTTCATCCTCATCGTAATTCACCTTCTTTATGTCCATCTTTACAAAATGACACTTGCCCAAAAGTGGCAGGTAGTCTATCTTTTCAAAACCGAAATTGTCTATACAGAACTTAAAGCCCTTTTTTAGAAGGTGGTCTATAGCCTTGTAGACGTTGTTGTTGAGCCTTGCGTTCTCCACAAGCTCAATGCCTATGTACTTGGGAGGGAGCAGGTCAAACATGGATGCCTCTAAGAATATGGCTGGCACGTTTACAAACAGCCTCTTGTTCTCACCTATATTCTTAGGACCCATCTCCGTCAGGGTTTCTATGACGAGGCTTGTGGCTTTAAGGGGGTCTATACCCTCGGGGTATGCGCCGGTTCTTATGTCCTGCAAAAAGACCTCGTAAAACTCCACCTTTCCCGTTCTGTTGTATATTGCCTGTTTATAAACCCCGTACATGTTGTAAATTTTACATTAAAATTTTTGACCATGTTGGCAAAAAGAGTGTCCCATATAAAACCTGCCCCGACCCTGGCTCTGAGCGCAAAGATAAATCAGCTCAAAGCCCAGGGAGAGGATGTGATAGGCTTCGGTGCGGGAGAGCCAGACTTTGACACACCGGACTTTATAAAGACAGCCTGCGAGAGGGCTCTTTGGAGTGGTAAGACCAAGTATGCACCGTCGGCGGGCATTCTGGAACTCAGGCAAGCCTTAGTCCGTAAGCTCTGGGAGGAGAACTCCGTTGAGTACAAGCCTTCGGAGGTAGTGGTATCCAGCGGTGCCAAGATGGCTCTTTACTTGGTGTTTCTGACCATACTGGACGAGGGCGATGAGGTCCTGCTTCCCTCCCCCTACTGGGTGACCTATCCGGAGCAGGTAATGCTCTGCGGTGCAAAGCCTGTAATGGTCCCCTTGAGCGAGGACACGGGCTTTGTGCTTAATGCGGACCTCCTAAAGCCTTACATTACTGAAAGGACCAAGGCTCTGGTGCTCAACTCACCCTCGAACCCCACGGGCGCGGTCATACCTAAAAAGGAGCTTGAGAAGATAGCCCAGCTGTGCGTTGACAGAAAGATACTCATCGTATCCGATGAGTGCTACGAAGCCTTTGTCTACGACAGTGAGGAGTTTGTGAGCCCCGCAAGCCTTTCAAAGGAGGTTTGGGAGATAACCTTTACGGTCAACGCCTTCTCCAAGACCTACTCCATGACGGGCTGGAGGATAGGGTATGTGGCATGCCCCGAGAGATACGCCAAGGTTATAGCGGACCTCAACAGCCAGACCATATCCAACGCGACAACCTTTGCACAGTACGGAGCCCTTGAAGCCCTTACCAACCCTCAGGCTAAGGAGTTTGTCAAGACCATGAGGGACACCTTCTCAAAGCGCAGGGACATAGCTTACGAGCTCCTCAAAGACATACCCAACGTGAGGGTAGTAAAGCCCAAGGGAGCCTTTTACATATTCCCCAACCTGTCTTACTACTCGGAGAAGCTGGGTTCGGACTTGGCTCTGGCGGATTACCTTTTGGAAAAGGGTAAGGTGGCGGGTGTGCCGGGTTCTGCCTTCGGTGCACCTGGGTATCTTAGGCTCTCCTACTGCGTCTCTGAGGAGACCATAAGGGAGGGCATAAGGAGGATAAGGACCGTTCTGGAGAGCTTGGACTGATGGAGCTTCCCAGACTTTACGCCATAACGGACAGGAAGAGGTATGGCGAGGATTTTCTCGGGACGCTCAGAAGAGTGTTAGAACGCGGTGTTAGGATGGTTCAGCTCAGGGAAAAGGACCTGAGCGCCGGAGAGCTTTACCGCTTAGCCATTGATGTAAGGAGGCTCACCCAAGAAACTTCCGCCCTGCTTTTTATAAACGACAGGGTGGATGTGGCGTTGGCTGTGGGGGCGGATGGTGTGCACCTTCCCTCCTACGGACTGCCTCCCTCGGTGGTAAAGTCCATAAGCCCTAAGCTCATGGTGGGATGCTCCGCCCATGATTTGGACTCTGCCCTGTGGGCTCAGGAGGAGGGTGCGGACTTTATAACCTTGAGCCCCGTCTTCAAAACCTCTTCACACCCGGAAGCGGAGCCCTTAGGACCGGGAGTTCTCAGAGAGGTCTCTCTGAGGCTGAACATACCCGTTTATGCCTTAGGGGGTATAACGTGGGATAAGATAAAGCTGTGCTACAAGAACGGAGCCTACGGAGTCGCGGGTATAAGCCTTTTCTTGGAGGGTATGGATGTATCTTCTGAAGACTGAGCCTTCGGAATACTCTTACGACGACTTGGAGAGGGAGGGAAAGACCGTCTGGAACGGTGTCAAGAACCCATTGGCCCAGAGGTTCATATCTCAGATGAAGAAGGGAGAGCTGTGCCTCATATACCACACGGGAGATGAAAGGGTCGTAGTGGGCGTGGCTATGGTTGTGGGAGAGCCATACAAAGACGAGCAAGGTTATTGGGTTGTGGACGTAGAGCCTTACGTGCGCCTGAAAAAACCCGTGAGCCTCAGCGTCATCAGAAACCTACCGCAGGCTCAGGGCTCTTACCTTTTGAGGATGCCGCGCCTGTCGGTGATGCCCATCTCCAAAGAGCTATGGGATGCCATCCTGAGCTTATCGTCGTAGGTGGACCTACCGCGAGCGGAAAGTCCGAGCTGTGTTGCATGCTGGCAAGAGCCTTGAACACGCACATAATAAGCGCAGACTCCATGAGCGTGTATAGGCATATGAACATAGGTACCGCAAAGCCCAAGGAGTGTATGAAGGAGGTAAAGCACTATCTTGTGGATGTGGTGGAGCCGGGGGAGGTCTTTGATGCTAAGATGTTTGAGGAGCTGTCCCTCAAGGCTGTAAAGGAGATAAGGGATGAGGGCAGAATACCCATGGTGTGCGGGGGCACCTACCTTTACATACAGGCTATTCTTTACGGCATAGAAGAAACGCCCAAGCCCCATTGGAAGTTAAGGCAGAGGCTCTACCGCATAGCGGAGCTAAAGGGGAGTTTCTATCTCTACCGGAAGCTCCTTGCGGTTGACCCCCTATACGCCCAAAAGATTTCACCCAACGACACAAGGAGAATAGTAAGAGCCCTTGAGGTCTTCGTGCAGTCTGGCAGGGCATTCTCTTCCTTTCACCGATGGTCAAAGGCACGTTTTGAGTATCTGGGCGTTTACGTAAAGAGGTCTTGGCAGAGCCTCTCCCGACGGATAGAGGAAAGGGTGGACCGGATGGTTGAAGAAGGTCTTGTGGAAGAGGTAAAGAAGCTCTTGGATATGGGTTTTGAGGGCTTTCTAACCTCCGCTCAGGCTATAGGCTATAAGGAGCTCGTGCCTTATCTCAAAGGTCAGGTTAGCCTTGAGGATGCCCTGAGGAGGGTAAAGGAGAACACCAAAGATTACGCCAAACGCCAGCTCAGGTGGTTCAGAAAACAAGGCTGGCTTGAGCTGGATCTGGACAGTCTAAGCATACAGGATGCGCTTAATCTGGTGCTAGAAAAGCTCTGTTAAAATGTTAGGGTGCTCGTTTTAACCCTTCTTATGCTCTTTTCCTTTGTCTTCGGTGCGGAGATTTTTGCGGATAGGATGGAACGCCTCCCCAACGGAGAGGTGCTGGCGGAAGGGAGCGTGGAAGGCTACTACCGCAACTACCACATAAGGGCGGATTACATCAGGTATAACCCGGAAACAAAAGAGCTCTACGCGGAGGGGAATGTTTACATAAGGTCTTTGGACGGTAAGCTGGAGGTTAAAGGCTCTTTTGCTTGGCTCAACCTGGACTCGGACGTGGGCTATTTTCTGAACGCGGACGGAAGGTTTGAGAGGTTTTACTTTAAGGCGGGCAGGGTGGACAAGGAGGAGCAGACTTACAGGGTAAAGGAAGGAGAGATAACCACATGCCCACCCGAGAGAAGGGAGCTAAGGCTCTGCCTCTCGCGGGCGGTAATAACCAAGGAGTATGTTTTCTCCTACAACAACAGCCTTAGGCTCTTTAACGTGCCATTGGCCTACCTTCCCCTGGCGGTCTATCCGGTGGGAGAGAGAAGGTCAGGACTCCTGCCACCACTGATAGGCTCTAATACCTATAACTCCTTCATATACCAACAGCCCATCTACTGGGCTGTATCCAAGGACAAGGACATGACCTTAAGCCTTGACTACCGGACATCCCAGGCTAAGGGTGTATCCTTAGAATACAGACAGGCTATAAGAAAGCCCAACGACTTAAAGCTCAACCTCTCCTTCTACGACGAACCCACTCCCATGGGCAGGTGGTGGGAAGGAAGGGACCCCAAAAGCTTCAGAGAAAACAGATACCGCATAAGCTTGGAGCTTGATGCAGGAAACCTCAAAGCGGGAGTGGACACAACCAGCGACCCTTACTTTATGCAGGATGTTTATTTCAGGACGCAGGAGAGGACAAAACCCTACCTTGTGTCATACCTGAGCTATATCAAGGACTGGGAGAGGTTTACCTTCACCCTTGACCTTAGCAAGTTTTACGACACCACATCACCCGACAACGGGCAGACGCTCAACAGACTACCCGAGGCAAACCTTTACCTAAAAGATACCAGACTTTTGGGAGAGCTCTACGCCAGCGCCCAGCTCAATCTTGCCAACTTCTACAGGCAGGACGGTCTCAGGGCGAAGAGGACTCTTTTCTTCCCCCAGCTTTACTATCCCCTACGTTTGGGCTCTCTTACACTGCTTTCCTCCCTCACCCTTGAAAACGCCCTCTACTTTGACTTAAACCAACCTTACGAAAAAAGCGTCTCCACCTTTAAGTTCTCCGAGCGCATACCCTTCTTCTTGGACAAAAGCCTGGGCTCTTGGAGCCTAAAAAACTTTCTGGAGATAGCCTACGAATACAGACCCAAGGGCTTTGAAAACCCCCGCTTTGACCCTTTGGACCAGCTGGACAGGATAAGCTCCCTAAAGCTCTCCTACAGGAACTTTACTGATTATCGCGGTAGACAGGTCATGAGCTTGTTTGTAGAGGGTGGGATAGATTACGCCAACAAAGCCAAGTATCAAGGTCAGACTCTGGCGGGAAGGCTACTGCCCCTTAGGTCCTTCCTGAGTATAACACCCTTTGAAGGTATGAGCCTTACTACCGACAACCTCTACGACCCTAACGCGTCAAGGTCTCTGTCCAGCTCCAGCTACCTGAATCTTAGCTACGCAGAAAGCGTGCTGAGCCTGGGCTACATCCAAAACAGGAACGTGGACGGCTCTAAAAACACCGACCAGTATACCTACGGCTTATCTACACGATACAAGGATGTGGGCATAAGTTTTAGCGTCGTCCACGACAACAGAACGTCCAAAGACCTATACAGACGCCTGGCTGTGGACTACAGAGGTGCCTGCTGGAGCCTGGGTCTTCTCCTCAGGGACACTTACAACGGGCAGGCAGGTAGATACATAAAGGAGTTTTTCTTAGTGGTGAACATCTTTGACCTGCAGAGCCTTACAGTGCCTCTGAAAAGGTGATGAGGTCTTTGAGCCTTCTCGTCTGAGATTCTATGTCCTCCACGGAGAAGATGCCCGAACCCACCACTAGTATGTCCGCCCCCAGTCTTGCGAGCTCAGATATGTTTTCCTCCTTTACACCCCCGTCAATCTCTATGAGAACCTTCGGGTTTATCCTCTCCACCATGCGCCTGAGCTCTAATAGTCTTTCCTTTGAGCGCTCTATGAAGGTCTGACCGCCAAAGCCGGGGTTTACGGACATGAGGAGCACAAAGTCCACGTAATGGAGTATCTCCTCTATGGCACTGAGGCTTGTGCCCGGGTTTATCACCACACCCGCCTTACAGCCATGCTTTTTTATAAGCTCTATGCTCCTGTGTATGTGATGGTTGTTCTCTATGTGGATGCTTATCATGTCCGCCCCAGCCTTGGCAAACTCGGGAATGTATAGGTCCACCTTTTCTATCATCAGGTGGGCATCCAGAGGCAGTGGACAGTGTCTTTTTATGCTTTCAAGCAGGACCGGACCGAAGGTGATGTTGGGAACAAAATGTCCGTCCATCACATCAAAGTGGATGATGTCCGCCCCACCCCTTATGCATGCCTGTATCTGCTCTCCCAAGTGCCAGAAGTCCGCGGAGAGTATGGAGGGTGCGAGATACTTCAATCCGTCTCCTCCTCCACCCTTATGAGAACGGGCTTGCCCTCAACCACGGGCAACTTTTCAATCTCCAAAAGGGCCTTCTTCATGTCCTCTTCGTAAGCCTTGTGTGTCAGTATGACCAAAGGTATTATGGCTTCTCCCCGCCTTCCCGCCAACGTGCAGACCTTCTCCTTCTGGAGGACACTCGCTATGCTTATGTTCCTGTCCGCCAGCACTCTGGCTATGCTCGCCAGGACACCCGGTCTGTCCGGCACGTCAAACCTAAGGTAATACCTGCTGTAGAAGTTGGTCTTAACCTCCAGCTCATCCTCCCATTCAAAGGGTTCAAGGGCTTTACCGCAAGCCATGGCTTTTGCGGTGTCGATGATGTCGGAGACAACGGCGGACGCTGTAGGATGAGAACCCGCACCCCTGCCGTAGAGCATGACCTTACCCACAAAGTCTCCTTCAACCATCACCGCGTTGTAAACGTCGGACACCTTGGCTATGGGGTCCTCCGAAGGTAGAAAGGTGGGATGCACCCTTACCTCCACACCTCCGTTCGTTCTTTTGGCTATGGCGAGGAGCTTCAGAGTATAGCCCAGCTCCTTACCAAGCTCCACATCCAGAAGATGGACGTTCCTTATGCCCTCAACGTATACATCCGAAAAGGGAAGATACTTACCGAAGGCTATCATGGACAGGATGGCTATCTTGTGCGCAGAATCCCAACCGTCTATGTCCAAACTTGGGTCCGCTTCTGCGTATCCGAGCCTTTTTGCCTCTTCAAGGGCAGTTTCAAACTCCTCATCCTCTTCAAGCATCTTGGTCAGTATGAAGTTGGTGGTGCCGTTGAGTATACCGTGTATACTCGTAATTCTGTTTCCCACCAACCCTTCCCGAAGCGCCTTTATCAGCGGTATGCCCCCGCCCACCGACGCCTCAAACCCCACAAACAGACCCTTCTTGGATGCGAGCTCAAAGATTTCCCTTCCCTCTTCAGCCAGCAGATGCTTGTTGGCGGTCACCACGTGCTTGCCCTCAGAGAGGGCTTCCAGAATAAGGTTTTTGGCAAAGGTCTTGCCCCCAACCAGCTCTACCACCACATGGGAGTTCTCTAAGACCTCCCTGTAATCGGTGGTCCTGAGCTCCTTGGGAACTTCTACCTCCCTTTTCTTTTCCCAGTCCTTGTCCGCCACCTTGGATAGCCTTAGCCTTATACCGGTCTTTTTGTATATTAACTCCGAGTTTTTAAGGAGAAGGGCGACCACGCCCGTCCCCACCACACCGCAACCTACTATGCCTACCTTTACTTCCATCAAGTATATTTTAAAGGAGGCTCTTTACAGCGCTCACTACCTCGTCGTAGTTGGGCTCGGAGGTTATTTCCGGAACAAGTTGTTTGTATGCCACCTTACCATCCTTGCTTACTACGAAGACAGCCCTCGCCAGTATGCCCTTGAGAGCTCCTTCGGAGATAAGAACACCATACTTTTCCATGTCCCTGTATCTGAAATCGGACGCAACGGTGACGTTGCCTATGTTGAAGCTCTCACAGAAGCGCTTTTGGGCAAAGGGTAGGTCCATGGAGACCACGCTCACATCCACACCCTGCATACCTCCCATTAGCTCGTTAAACTTCTTGGTTTCCGTCTCACACACGGGCGTGTCCAAGGAAGGCACCGTTATTATGACCTGAACCACTCCCTTGGCACCGCCTATCCCCTTCTCTTGCAGGTCTTTGGTGACCACCACTGCCTCGGGAGCGTAGTCTCCCACGTTTATAGTGTTGCCCGCCAGAGCCACGGGATTGCCCTTTAAAGTTACGGTCTCCGCCATGACTTACCTCCTCGTTAAGTTTTTATGCTATTTTAAAGGGTGTGTATCTCAAACACAAGGTGATAAAGCTCATGAGCTTACAAAATCCATCAGTATCTTTGCATGGTCAAAGACGAGTTTTTCAAAGGGAATCTCCTCAATGGGAAAGACAAAAGCCCTCTTGGCATCGTCGCCCGCCTTGGGAAGGTCATAGGCGTCCAGCAAGAAAACCACCGACACCACGTGAAAGCGCGGGTCCCTCCCCGGCTCGGAGTAAACACCCACAAGGCGCTTAATCTCGCAAGAGAGTCCTATCTCTTCTCGGAGCTCCCTAAGTATGGCTTGCTCCACAGTCTCTCCCACTTCCACAAAGCCTCCGGGAAGGGCAAGACCCAGAGGCGGGTTTTTTCTCTCAACGAGCACTATACCCTTGAACCTGCCCCCTTGCCATACCCTCACTATACCATCCACTGCCAGGTAGGGGGTTTTTAGCATACCTTATCACCTCCTGAGACACGCCTATCATAACCACCGACATCAGAAGATTGGAGACACCGTAGCTGACAAAGGGCAGGGCTATACCCTTAGGCGGTAGGAGGTTGGTAGCCATGCCCACGTTCCAGAGAAAGGCGAAGGCAAAGTTGGTGCCTATACCGAAGAGAACAAGCTTTCCGAAGAGGTCTTGGTGCCTCAGGGACCAGTAAAAAATCCTAAACACCAGCAGGAAATAAAGCAGGGAAAGAACACCCACACCCACGAACCCCAGTTCCTCGCCTATGGTTGCTATCACGAAGTCCGTATCCGCCTGAGGAAGATAGCCCATCTTCTGTATGCCCTTGCCCATACCCTTGCCCCAAAGACCACCGTCCGCAAGGGCGTAGAGGGATTGCACTATCTGATATCCCGTATCCTCTGCATCCTTAAAAGGGTCCATCCAAGCGCTAAGCCTATCGTGGACGTAGCTTTTCTGTCCAAAAAGTATGTAAACGCCCAGCAGGAAGAAAACGCCCACTATTGGGATGAGTATCTTGAAGGGAAGACCACCCACGAAGAGAAGACCGCCCGCCAGAAAAAGTATGAAGATGGCAGAGCCTCTGTCAGGTTGGAAAAACAAGAGCAAAGCGTTAACCACGACCAAAAAGGCAGACCAGAATATATATTTGTATTCTCTCAGGCTACCTTTGGACACTATGTAGTAAGAGAGGAAGATTATGACCGCAAGCTTGGTAAACTCCATGGGCTGTAAACTGGAGCCTATGAGCCACCTATCCACAGCCTTGCCGGTGATGATTTTCTTTATAAGGACGGTAAGCAGAAGAAAGGTTGAAAGTAGTATGAATCCGTAGGCTACAGCCTTGCTCTTCATTCTATGATAACCTATACGGGGAATCAGGTGGACTGCTAAGAAAAGCCCCACAATCAGGCTCACGAGCTGGAGCAGAGGTCTTTTGTAAATGCTTAAGGATGTGGGCGTCTCCCAGAGATAAGGCACGGTGTTTACGCTCAGTATGGTAGTCTCACCCACCAGAAAAAGCAATAAAACCAAGATGTAAAGACTCCTATCCATTTCCAGGAGGCTATTATAAGCTTAGTGCGGATGTGGTTTCAACCCCGTATAGTTCAGATAAAACTCCGATGGACGGGCCAGGCGTGGAGAAAGGCATTAATGTTTCAACCCCATATAGTTCAGATGAAGATGTCAACTTTTGGCGTGGCTATGTTATAAGACCTTTTATGGAGGCAAAGAGGTTAGTGGAAGAGCTACTTAATCTGTCATGCAAATGGCACAAGATACCAGTATCCGTCAAAGCTCACGCCGTAATACTCTACTTCAAAGGGCTGTCTCTGAGAAAAGTCCGAGACTTCCTTGCTACACATGGATGGCATGTCAGCATGGAAGCCATCAGAGAATGGTATCACTCTTTATCAAAACTCCTATCCGCCATATACTTCTACGCCTGCTGGGCTTATGTGGACGAGACGAAGATAAAAGGCAGGAGGAAGCACTACTACCTTAGACAAAGGACCATGGTATGTAAAGGCTGTAAGGGAGCTTGGTTTTGCTTGGGTGCATGAGACCTTTGGAAATAGGAATGTGGTGGAGAAATGGTCTTTTATCTTAAGCATAGGCTTAGGGGTTTTTACGGTCAAGCTGTCAAGTATTTCCGCAAGCCTGAATGAACCACTACCTATACAAACCCAGAAAGCTCATAAGCCTAAATTCTTTTTCTTAGCTTAAATTTTTAAGTATGTGCGGTATATTCGGTGTGTTCAATGCAGACAACGCGGAGACTTATGCCTTCTACGGCATATATGCCCTTCAACACAGGGGACAGGAGAGCGTCGGTCTGGCGGTGTCTGACTTGGAGGATGTGAAGGTCATCAAGAAGGCGGGGCTCGTGCTTGAAGCCATAAAGAAGGAGGACCTCAAAGGTCTCAACGGAAGGATGGCTATAGCCCATGTGCGCTACTCAACCGCCGGTGATGATGGAGTTTTCAACGCTCAGCCCATACTCAAGGAGACATCCTTCGGCAAGGTAGCCATAGTCCACAACGGCAACCTGGTAAACTACCAGAGCATAAGGAAAGAGCTCTCGGAGAAGGGCATAAGGCTTGAATACACCTCGGACACGGAGGTCATACCTCTTCTGATGGATGTGGGAAGGCTCATACCGGAGGGCTTAAAGCTCCATCCTCGGGACGTAGAGCTACTTCCGAGTATCTTTTACGTCCTCTCAAGGATAAAGGGGGCTTATAGCCTAATCCTGCTCTTCAAGGACAGGATGGTGGTTGCCAGAGACCCTTACGGCTTTAGACCTTTGCTTATGGGTAGGCTCAAAAACACCCTTCTGTTTGCCTCCGAAAGTTGTGCCTTTGATATCCTCGGTGCGGACATGTGGAGAGAGATAAGACCTGGAGAGGTTATGGTGATAGACTCGGAGGGGATGAGGAGCTATCAACCCTTCAGGAGCCAAAGGCTTGCCATGTGCATCTTTGAGTTCGTTTACTTTTCCAAGCCAGAGAGCTACATATTCGGTGATTGGGCTTATACGGTCAGGAAAGCCATGGGTATGCAGTTGGCGAGGGAGGACGACGTAGATGCGGATGTAGTCATACCGGTGCCAGACTCGGGCGTAGTCCCCGCCCTTGGGTATGCGCAGGAGAAGGGTATGCGTATAGAGCTTGGTCTTATCAGAAACCACTACGTGGGAAGGAGCTTTATTGAGCCTACGCAAGAGCTAAGAGACATAAAGGTTCTTATGAAGCTAAACCCCAACAGACCTGCCATAGAGGGCAAGAGGATTGTGGTCATAGATGACTCCCTGGTTAGGGGCACCACCTCCAAGAAGATAGTTAGCATGCTAAGGAGGGCTGGTGCCAAGGAGGTCCACCTGAGGATAGCATCTCCGCCCGTTGTGGGACCCTGCTACTACGGCATAGATACACCCACGAGGGAAGAGCTTATAGCCAACCGATTCAGCGTGGGGGAGATAAGAAGGTTCATAGGAGCGGATTCCTTAAGATACCTGAGCCTTGAGGGGCTCAGAAGCTGTGTAAAGGACCCATCCCAGTTCTGCGACGCCTGTTTTAGCAATGACTACCCGGTAGAGTATGAGGATAGGGCGCTCCGTATTGTCTGAACCGTATGGAGGACTTCCTCTAAGTCCCTTAGGGGTATCATGTTGGGTCCGTCCGAAAGGGCATTGTCTGGATCCGGGTGGGTTTCCATGAAGAGCCCATCGCACCCAACCGCCACCGCCGCACGGATTAGGGGCTTTACAAACTCCCTCTGACCGCCCGAGCGGTTTCCCATGCCCCCAGGTAGTTGGACGCTGTGGGTTGCATCAAAGATGACCCTGGCAAACTCCCTCATGATTACCAAGCTTCTAAAATCCACCACCAGGTTGTTATACCCAAAGGAGACTCCCCTCTCGGTAAGGTAGTAGTCCTTGGCACCCGCAAACTTTAACTTCTCCACTATGTTTTTAGCATCCCAAGGAGCCAAGAACTGTCCCTTCTTTACGTTGACCGTTTTACCGCTTCTGCCCGCTTCCAGAATAAGGTCTGTCTGCCTACAGAGGAAGGCGGGAATCTGTATGATGTCCACCACCTCCGCGGTAGGTTTTACCTGCCAAGTCTCATGCACATCGGTGGTTATCTTAAGACCATACTCCTCCTTGACCCTCTGCAAGGTTTTCAAACCCTCCTCCAAGCCCGGACCCCTAAAGGATAGGTGAGAGGACCTGTTTGCCTTGTCAAAGGAAGCCTTGAAGACAAACTCCATGTCGGTAAACTCTTCCGAAAGGCGCTTTAACTTTTCAGCCACCGTAAAGAGCACCTTCTCGTTCTCTATGACGCACGGACCCGCTATTATGAGCATCCTTACCTCCTCTAAGCCTTGGAGAGCCTTTTTATAGAAAGATAGTCCCTCACATCCAGCCTGTGCCATAGGATCCTAAGGAGCTCCAGAAAGACCATGGCGGTGGTGACCGCATCCTCCAAAGCTCTGTGGCTCTTTGCCCTTTCTATCCCGAAGTAATCCGCTAAATCCTGTAGCGAGTGTCTTTTTAGACTTGGAAGCAAGTTCCTTGAGAGGTTTAGGGTGCATATGTGTGGAGGCTTAAAGCGTTTGTTGTATAGCCTTCTATGATACTTATCTATAAACTGTATATCCTTCTTTGCGTTGTGAGCGACCAGCACCGAATCTCCTATGAAACTAAGCACCTTGGGTAGCACTTCCTCAAAGGTAGGCTTTCCCACCACCATGGCGTAGGTTATGCCAGTTAACTCGGTTATGCGCCTGGGTATGGTGTCTCCCGGGTTTATCAGTGTGGAGAACTTCTCCGTAATCACCCCACCTTCCACCCTAACCAGGGCTATCTCTATAATCTCCGACCTCTCGGGGTCAAAACCCGTGCTTTCAACGTCCAAGCTTACGAAGGTGCCTTCCAAAAGCACATCCCTCATGGTATCTCCTTAACCTTAGGCTCTTCCTTCTTTAAAAATCTAGGGTCCACTATGCCTTCAAGCTCGCTTCCCTCCGTAGGTTGGCTTTCCTCACTCGCATTGCACACATCCTGCGTTCCTTCCACAAAGAGCATGGGGGTGGGGCAGTTAACCCGAACCACGCCCTCGGGCAGGGGAAAGTCATCGTTGGGATACACGTATGATGCGACGGACATAAAGTCTATCCATATGGGTAGGGCTACCCTTGCTCCCGCCATCCCTTTGCCCATGCTCCTCCTTGTGTCAAAGCCCACCCACACACCGGTGACTATATGGGGGGAAAAGCCTACAAACCATGCGTCCACATAATCGTTGGTGGTCCCCGTTTTGCCTGCCACTATCCTATCCATACCACTGGCGGACACCGCAGTCCCTTCAAGGACCACAGCCCTGAGCATGTCCACCAAGACCCTGGTTTCTTGAGGAGGTAAAACTTGCTCACATTGGGGCTTGTTGGACTCTATCACTGTTCCGTCCGGAGCTACAGCCTTTTCCACTATGTAGGGCTTACAGTGTTTACCCAAACTGGCGAAGGCTTGGAAGGCGGAGGTTAGCTCTAAGGGTGTAACCTCTATGCTCCCCAATGCCGTGGAGTAGTAAGGTTTTAGCTCTATACCCAGACTGCGCCCCATCTCTATAGGTGTGTCAAAGCCAATGTCCGCAAGGAGGTTAACCGTTGCGGTGTTTACGCTTTTAGCCAAGGCTTGCCTGAGGGTCAGTGTGCCGTATTCTGCCCCCTCGTAGTTGGAAGGCGTCCAATACTTTCCGGTGGATGGGTCGTAAAAGCTTCTGGGTGCGGCGTCTATGAGCGTGGCTTGGGTGTAGCCCTTCATCAGAGCGGACAGGTATATGATGGGCTTTATGGCAGAGCCCGGCTGTCTCTTGGCATACACCGCCCTGTTGTAAGGGCTTCTTATGTAAGAGTAGCCTCCCACCAAAGCCCTCACCGCACCGGTATGGGCATCTATGCTAACCAGCGCTCCCTGAAGGTCAGGAAGGAGCTCAAGGGCGAGCTCTCTGTTCTTCTTCTTGTAAAACCTAACCAGCACATAGTCTCCCTTCTCAAAGGGTAGGTTATTACCCGGGAGGGCATATTCTCCACCACCGAGCTCTACCCTGAAGGTATCACCCTCCACCCGCACTATCTTGGCTATGTATACCCTGCCTGGCTTTTCCTCCACCTTCTGCTCTTGGTAAATCTTCTGGGCTTGGTAAGGGTCTTCGGGTAGGGTGGGTATGCTGTTGGTTCTGGCAACCCTTAAGACTCCCCTCTTTAAGACCTCTTGAGCATGTCTTTGAAGGTCCCTGTCAACGGTGGTGTAAACCTTATAACCGCCCGCCAGTATCTGCTCGCCGTAGCGTTCCACCAGGTAATCTTTGAGGTAATCCAAGAAGTAATCCATACCATAGTACCTGTTCTCCAAGTTTACCTTTAGTGGCGCTTGCACGCTCCTTTCATACTCCTCACGTGGTATATAACCATCCTCGTGCATCCTCTGGAGAACATAATCCCTCCTCTCCTTAGCCATCTGGGGATTCCTGAAGGGGTTAAACTTGGTGGGAGCTTTGGGAAGGCTCGCCAGAAGCGCGGCTTCATCCAGCGTTAGCTCGCTAACACCCTTGCCAAAGTATATACGCGACGCTGCTTCCACACCGTAGGCACCCTGCCCAAGGTATATGTAGTTAAGATACATCTCAAGTATCTTCTCTTTGGAAAACTTCCTCTCTATCTCCACCGCCAGTATGGCTTCCTTAATCTTCCTGCCTATGCTTCTCTCGGGTGTCAGAAAGAGGTTCTTTGCCAGCTGTTGGGTTATGGTGGAGCCACCCTGCACTATGTCCTTTCTGGTTAGGTTCACCACGATAGCTCTGAGTATGGCGGTAGGGTCTATGCCAAAGTGATGGTAAAAGTTTTTGTCCTCTGCGGACACGAAGGCGTTTCTCACATGGGGTGGTATCTTCTCTATGCTCACATAGTAGCGCCTTTGGATGGCTACATCTCCTAAAACTCTGCCTTTGTAATCATAAACCACTGTAGCCTGGGGCGGTTTCCAATCTTTGAGGGCATCCACCGAAGGGAGGCTGGGGATGATGGCTAAGACGTAGACCATCAAGAGAAGGAAGGGCAATAGAAAAACACTTGCGGTAATCAAGAGTATTTTTCTCCTCATACCAAACTTATAAATTATAAACCTATGGAGTTTCTGCCGTCTTACCTTAGCATGACGGATGGGCAGTGGAGGGAAAGGCTTGAGAGGGCTCTGTCCATGCTTGAGGCGTGCAGGGTCTGTCCCCACCGGTGCGGGGTAAACAGGCTCAAGGGTGAGAAGGGATACTGTAAGACTGGGAGGTATGCGGTGGTAGACAGCTACTTTCCGCACTTGGGGGAGGAAAGAGCCATAAGAGGTAGAAGGGGAAGCGGGACCGTCTTCTTCTCTTGGTGCAACATGAGATGCGTTTACTGTCAAAACTACCAGATAAGCCAGCTGGGAGAAGGAAGAGAGGTAAGCCCTCAGGAGCTGGCGCAGATGTTCTTGTCTCTGCAGAGGATGGGATGTCATAACATAAACTTGGTAAGCCCATCCCATGTGGTTCCCCAAATCTTGGAAGCACTCTACTTGGCTGTAAAGGAAGGCTTGCGCATCCCCGTGGTCTACAACACATCCTCCTATGACAGTCTGGAGAGCCTAAAACTTCTTGAAGGAATAGTGGATGTATATCTGGCTGACCTAAAGTATGCTTCTAATCATATGGGAAGGAAGTATTCTAAGGTAAAAAACTACTGGGATGTAGCCAAAGAAGCCATAAGGGAGATGTATAGGCAGGTGGGAAACCTCAAGCTAACACCCGAGGGCATAGCCTACCGAGGACTTTTGGTAAGACATCTGGTTCTTCCCAACGACATAGCCCAAACGGAGGAGGTCATGGACTTTCTCAGGAGCGTGTACGCAAGCCTTCATGTGAACGTGATGGACCAATACCATCCCGCTTACAAAGCCTTTGATTACCCAGAGCTATCACGGAGGGTCAGTTTTGGAGAGTATAAGGACGCCCTGAGCCATGCTCAAGGCTTGACCTTGGTCTCGGACTGATTAAATTCTAAGGCTATGAAGGTCTTTGACTTGGACAGCGCCAGGGAAACTTTGGTCTTGATAAAACCCTTGGTGGAGGCTATAAACATAAAAAGGCAGGAGATGTCCACACTCATAGACGCTCTGGAGGAAGAAAAGGACCCTCTTGAGAGGATGTATGTAGAGACGCAGATAAAGGAGATAAACGAAGAAATAGGTAAGCACTTCAAGAAGATAGAAGCCCTAGGGGGTGTGATAAAGGGCATAGACCCTATACTGGTGGACTTTCTGGGCATCCACGAGAACAGGTATATCTGGTATTGCTGGAAGGAAGACGAGGAGACCATCATGTACTGGCACGAGATGGACGAGGGCTTCGCCGGAAGGAAGCCTGTGAGCCTTCTTAGGGAGGAGTGGGTCTAAGTGAGGTCAAGAACCACCATCTTAATCTCCGTGTAATCCTCTATGGCAAAGCGAGGTCCTTCTCTACCTATGCCGGAGTATTTGACACCCCCGTAGGGCATGTGGTCCGCCCTGAAGGTGGGTCCCTCGTTTATAAGGACTCCGCCCGCCTGAACTTTCTTAATGAACTCCCAAGCTGTGTTTATGTCTTTGGTGAAGACTCCCACCTGAAGTCCGTAATCAGTGTCGTTTACCATAGCTATGGCTTCCTCCACATGCCTGTAAGGGTTTGCCACTACCACCGGTGCGAAGGCTTCCTCCCTGAAGAGCTTGGCATCCTGCGGAACCAGGGATACCACCGTGGGAGTCAAAACGGTGGATACCTTGTCCCCACAGGAAATCCCTCCGGTCACAAGCTCTGCCCCCATCCGAAGGGCTTCGTCTATCCATTCTTGAACCCTTAGAGCCTCCGACACTGCTATCATGGGTCCCACATCGGTGGTCTCATCCATAGGGTCTCCCACCTTGAGCCCTTCCACTCGCCTTGATAGCTCACCCAAAAACTCTTCGTAAAGCTCCTCGTGGACAAAGACCCTCTGGACGGATATGCAAACCTGACCCGCTATGGCAAAGCCTCCCGCAAGGACCTTTTGAACCGCTTTTTCAACATCGCCGTCTTTGTGGAGAACCACCGCGGAGTTAGAGCCAAGCTCAAGGACAACCTTCTTTATCCCCGCCTGTCTGATTATTATGTCTCCTACCTTCCTGCTTCCGGTAAAGGAGACTACCCTTACATCAGGGTGGGTGGTCATGGCTTTTCCCACTTCACCATAGCCCGGGAGTATGGAAAGGGCTTTTGGAGGAAGACCAGCCTCCAAAAGGACCTCTCCCAGCATAAGGGGCGTAAGGGGCGTCCTTTCGGAGGGCTTGAGGATTACCGCATTCCCGCATGCCAATGCGGGAGCTACCTTGTGCATGGATAGATTCAGGGGAAAGTTAAAGGGCGTTATGGCGCTGACTATACCCACCGGCTCTCTAACATAAAAGCCCACCTTTCCTTTTCCGTTGGGGTGGGCATCCATAGGTATGACCTCACCGCCTACCCTCTTGGCTTCCTCTGCGGAGAAGATGAGAGTCTGTATTGCCCTTTGGACCTCCGTTCTTGCCTCCCTTATGGTCTTACCTACCTCAAGGACCAAGGTTTTGGCAAACTCTTCCGCACGCTCTTTGAGGATATGGCTTGCCCTCATGAGTATCTCGTAGCGCTCGTAGGCTGTCAGCTTGGACATCTCCTCAAAGCCCTCATGTGCCACACGGACCGCCTCTTTCACATCCTCTTCGCTCGCCCTGCTTACCCTTGCCACCACTTCTTGCGTATAGGGATACACGACCTCTATCTTCTCCTCCTTTTCTATCCACTTTCCACCCAATAGAAAACCCTTTTCCACCATGATTTAAAATTTATCACATGAGGGAGAGCCTAAGGGAGAAAATCAAAGAGGTGGAAGGGCTTCTCTTGAACCCTTTTGACCCTTATTCTCTTGAAAATACTTTGCAGGAGCTTTTAAAGGAGACGCAAAACATCACCGAGGATGAAGCTCGGGAGCTTAGCGCATGGCTCAACACCCTTTATAAACGCCTTGAGGAGAACTATAGGATAGCCCT
>FWWL01005319.1_pt1 | contig 18414 bp, 15 predicted proteins | sample 2228331 | NCBI WGS metagenome assembly FWWL01 (sample SAMEA103939775, study PRJEB20133) | metagenome
GGAAGCTGGTATCAATGTCAAGCTGACAAACCTCGAATGGGGCACATATCTTGATAAACTTGCCAAAGGCGAAGCTGAGTTCTGGCGTCTCGGCTGGATCGCTGACTATCCATCCATGGATAACTTCCTTTATCCGCTCTTCCACTCAAGCGAGAAGGGCAACAACAACTTCTCTTTCTATGACAATAAAGAAGTAGACAAGCTTCTTGAAGACGCAAGAAAAGAAACTGACGAGAACAAGAGATTTGAACTTTACAGACAGGCAGAAAAGAAAATACTTGAAGACGCTCCAATCGTTCCGATCTACTTCTACTCGTTTGCTCGTGTTGTTCAGCCTGAAGTCAAGGATTACACAATCTCAGCTATGGGATTTGTAAACTTTGATCAGATCTGGCTTGCAAAGAAATAGGTAAGTTTTGATATCCGACCTGCCTGTCGAGGGCAGGTCGGATATTTTTTTTTTTAAATTTTGTATAATTTCTTTAAAATCTTTTATGTTTGAATTTCTTAAAAGGGTGAGGTCCTCTGGTTAGATTTATTATTAAAAGGATAGGACAGCTGATACCAGTTCTCATCGGAATCACTTTCATTACCTTCATGCTTCTCTACCTCGTTCCCGGAGATCCTGCTCGCATGATTGCAGGTAAAAATGCTTCACCCGAAGTTCTCCAAAATATAAGACATCAACTTGGGCTCGATCTCCCCTGGTATCAACAGTACATTAACTATCTATGGAAAGTCATAAATTTAGATTTTGGTGAAAGCTATAGATTTAAAAGGCCTGTAATCGAAATAATTATGGAGGCTGCACCAAAAACAGCTCAGCTGGCAATATTTGCAGTTCTTATAGAATCTATTCTTGGAATTATTGCCGGAGTAATTTCAGCGGTTAAGAAATACTCTTTTATTGATACGTTGATTACTGTTTCAGCGCTGGCTGCATCTGCAGTTCCTATCTACTGGCTAGGTATGCTTCTTCAGTACTGGTTCGGTCTAAAACTCGGGCTGCTACCTATCTCTGGATATGGTTCATTCGCGCATCTGATCCTGCCTTCAGTAGCTCTGGCAACTGCTTCTACAGCTCTCGTTGCGCTGATGACCAGATCAAGCTTTCTCGAGGTAAACTCGATGGACTATGTAATGACTGCCCATGCAAAAGGCTTACCAAAATGGCGTGTAGTATTTGTACATGTCCTTAGAAACGCAATGATTCCGGTTGTAACAGTTATAGGCCTCGATTTAGCAAGCCTCATGGGAGGAGCGGTTCTTACAGAGACAGTCTTCTCCTGGCCTGGAATTGGCAGAACTATTTATCAGGCAATCCTTATGAGAGATGCTCCTGTGGTTCTTGGAGGAACTCTTTTCCTTGCTATAGTTTTTGTAATTGTTAACTTCATAGTCGATCTTCTTTATGCAGCACTCGACCCAAGAATAAGGCTGGAGGCTTAGGGCTTTGAGTCAGAGAGAACTTGAATTACTCGAAGATATGGATAAAGCTGAATTAAAAGCGGCTATATCTCCGAACCGTCAGATTTTTAACAGATTTAAAAAGAACAAGATGGGCATCGCCGGACTTATTATTGTCCTCACATTGATTTTAATAGCCCTACTTGCCCCCGTGATTACTCCTTACGATCCTATAAAAGTGAATTTTAAAGAATCTTTGAGCGCTCCTTCTGTCAAGCACCCTCTCGGGACCGATCTGCTTGGTCGAGATATTCTTTCAAGAATTTTATACGGTTCTAGAGTAAGTCTTGAGGTGGGGATAATAGCTGTTGCCATATCTGTATTGATTGGCGTTACCCTCGGTATAATCTCAGGTTTCTTTGGAGGCTGGGTAGACGTCATCATCATGCGTCTTGTTGATATTACCTATTCTTTCCCATTTCTGCTTTTTGCAATTGCAATCATGACAATTCTCGGCCCTGGAATGATAAACGTGTTTATTGCCATCGGAATAATCAACTGGGCATGGTTTGCTCGCGTAACCAGAGGTTCTGTGCTTGCTGCCAGACAGCAGGAATATGTGCTGGCTGCAATAGCGATGGGTGCCTCACCTTTGCGAATAATGTTCAAGCACATTCTTCCAAATGTAATAGCTCCTGTAATCGTGGGAACAGCACTGAACTCAGGTTATGCAATTCTTGCTGAGGCAGCCCTCTCTTTCCTTGGTATTGGTGTTCAACCACCTTATCCAAGCTGGGGGCTCATGCTTTCTGACGCAAGAAATTATGTGACAACTGCTCCGTGGATGACAATCTATCCTGGACTTGCTATTGCTCTTACTGTTCTTGGCTTTATTCTTCTTGGAAATGGGCTTAGAGATGCTATAGATCCGAGGTTGAAGGTATAATGACACTTCTCAAAGTCGAAAATCTGACAACAAAATTTTTCACAGAGGAGGGCGTCGTTAACGCAGTAAACGGTGTATCTTTCGATCTCGAACGAGGAAAGATACTTGGTATCGTTGGTGAATCAGGATCCGGAAAATCAGTTATGTCTCTATCGATATTAAGATTGATACCTTTCCCCGGGCGAATTACTGATGGCCGAATTTTCTTCGATGGCGAGGATATTACTGATGCAAGCGAAGAAAGAATGAGGAGTATTCGTGGAAATCGCATCTCTATGATATTTCAGGATCCGATGACATCGTTAAATCCGGTTTTCAAAATAGGATACCAGCTTACTGAAGCCGTTCTTACTCACCGCGATATTACCTACAAGGAAGCACGAGAGCTTGCTATAAAATCGCTTGCTGAAGTTGGAATTCCTGAACCAGAAGAGGCTATAAACAGATATCCTCACGAATATTCGGGCGGTATGCGCCAGCGTGTGATGATTGCAATGGCGCTTATCAACAATCCGGACATACTGATTGCGGATGAACCTACAACAGCGCTCGATGTAACGGTGCAAGCTCAGATTCTTGATTTAATGCAAAATCTTCAGAGGGAATTTAACTCATCGATAATTCTTATTACACATGATTTAGGCGTTGTTGCTGAAGTATGTGATGAAGTTATCGTTATGTATGCAGGGAAAGTCTTTGAGAAAGGCACCGTAGAAGAGATATTTTATAAAACTGGAAACCCTTATACTTACAGCCTGTTAAAATCGCTTCCGAGGCTTGATATCGAGCAGAAAAAGCTCACGCCTATAAAAGGAAATCCTCCGAGCCTTATAAATCTGCCCCCTGGATGTCCGTTTGAGCCGCGTTGCGATTTTGCAAGAGAAATCTGCCGGCAGAAGCTTCCGGAGATGAAAAAAATCAGCGACGGTCATTACTCTTATTGTCATTTTGCAAACGAATTAAAACTCAACGGAGGAAAGGTTGAAACCCCTGCTTAAAGTAGAAAGTCTTAAGAAATATTTTCCAGTAAAAAAGAAAAAACTTATTGAAAGAAAACGTTATTTGAGAGCTGTAGACGGCGTAAGTTTTACGATGTTTGAGGGTGAGACGCTCGGTCTGGTAGGAGAATCAGGATGCGGAAAAACTACACTCGGACGAACCTTGATCAAACTCTATCAGCCCGATTCCGGCAGAGTTGAATTTGATGGCATGGATGTAACCTCTATAAAAGGTTCAGCTTTGAAGGAGTTCAGGCGCAAAGCTCAGATAATTTTTCAGGATCCATATGCAAGTTTAAATCCGAGGATGAAGGTCCAGGACCTAATTGAAGAACCGCTTATCGTCCATGGGTTTTCAAAAGATGAGAGAAAAGAGATAGTAGACGAGGTTATGGCTGCCGTGGGCTTGAATCCGGAGCACAAGTACAGGTATCCTCATGAATTTTCCGGCGGTCAGAGGCAGCGAATAAGTATTGCAAGAACGATAGCTCTCAAGCCAAAGATGATAATTTGCGACGAGCCGGTTTCTGCTTTAGACGTATCTATTCGCGCTCAGATCCTTAACCTGCTTGAAGATTTGCAGGAACAATTCGGCCTGACTTATCTTTTTATCTCTCACGATCTCAGCGTAGTAAAGCATATCAGCGACAGGGTAGCGGTAATGTATCTCGGAAAAATCGTTGAGATTGCAAACAAGAAAGATATTTACGAAAGACCTGCTCATCCATATACTGTGGCTCTTCTTTCGGCTATTCCAATCCCAGATCCTTCAGCAGAGAAAATGAGAAAAAGGATTATCCTCAAAGGCGATCTTCCTTCGCCGATTAATATTCCATCCGGCTGCAGGTTCAGAACCAGGTGTTTTAAAGCTCAGTCAAAATGCAGCGAACAGGAGCCTGAGCTTATCGAGGTAGCTTCGGGACACAGTGTTGCCTGTTTTTATCCCGAAAATCATTAATCCGATTGATTTTTAAAAGTAATTTTTTATAATTATTTCTTGCTTACTTGAAAAAGTCGGAGTGGCGGAACTGGCAGACGCGCTGTCTTGAGGGGGCAGTGCTCGCTAAGAGCGTGTGGGTTCAAATCCCACCTCCGACACCACACCTTATTTTTCTTTTTTCGAAGTGTTTTTCTTTCTTTTAATACGAGAACGCTTTCCTATGTCTCGCTTGAGAACTTCCTTTTCCTTTATAAAGAGATTTTCCAATACATGGTAGGTCACGAGTTTTATTTCGCATGGAAGAAGTATTTGAGATATATATATGTCTTCGGGGATTTCTTCAAGGACGGTTGGTGTAAGGTTCAAAATTCCGCGTACTCCGGCACTGATTGCTAAGCTAACTGCTCTTTTTACCCATGTCATATCCGAGGCCACAAGGGCGATTGAGAGATCTGCTGGCCACTTTTCTGGAATTTCCTCTATTGCATAAACAGGCATGCCTTCAAAATACATTCCTGCATCGCCTGGAATCTCAGAAAAGATGACAACCGGGTTAAAACCGAATTTTCTCGGGTCGAAGAAGTTCGTTATTCCTCTCCAGGTTTCGATGCTGCCGATAAGCCCAACTTGATGGATTTTATCCATATGGAGCACGCTCGAAATTGCCTGGTAGAGTTTGATGATGTTATAACCGAAACCGGGTGTTCCCACTTCGTAGGGAACGTAAGTCAAATCTTTGCGTATTATTTCTTCTGAAAGGCCGAGATAATTGGCTATTTCTCTTGAAGTGATTCTTGTTTTGCTGGTTCTTTTCATGATATCAGATAACAAACAGTGATATTCAGCAAGTCGAAAAATCACTACTATAGGTATTCTGCTTTCCAAATCATTCACCTACCCGCTCGATTGTTAATAACAAAAAGATATTTTAAACTATTATCGACGTTTTTTGACTTGATGGCTACAGAAATGTATAATCTTTAACTTGTTTAATAAAAAGTATCAGGTGGTGAAAAAATGGATACACTCGGACAGCATTATATAGTTGAAGCTTCGGGTTGCAATCCTGAAGTTATTAGTAGCGTTTCGAAGGTAGAAGAGATTCTGGTTAAAGCTGCAGAAGTTGCCGGTGTTCAGATATGGTCAATTTCATTTCACAGATTTCATCCTCATGGGGTCTCAGGTGTAGTCGTAATCTCTGAATCTCATCTTTCTGTTCATACCTGGCCTGAGGTCGGTTATGTAGCTCTTGACATCTATACCTGTGGCAAGGAAGCCAAACCCGAGATGGCTGTGGAATACGCTCTTGAAAGATTCGGTGCAACAAGTGTTCACGTAACCGAGATCAGCCGTGGTCTTCAGGAGGGAGACAATATCTTCTTCCATTCGATAATTACCTGGGAAGAGGAAATTGGTGAAACTCCAAAAGCGCAGAATCTGACAGAAGACATCGAAAAAAAGGCAAAAGATAGCGTCAAGCAGCTTAATAAGAGACCAAAGTCTTAAATATTAATTGCTCCGATATTCATGAACAGCGTTGGATACTCTCTCTTGATGACTTTCATAAATGCTTCAACCACACTGGGATCAAACTGAGTGCCTGCATTCGAGACGATTTCGTTCACAGCTTCAGTAACTGTCATCGCTTTCCTGTGAGGGCGCTCGGAAGTCATAGCTACAAATGATTCCGCAACATGAATAATTCTTGATCCTAAAGGTATATCTTCACCGCGCAGGCCAGCTGGATAACCTGAACCATCATATCTTTCTTTGTGATGATAGATAAGAGGTATTATATTTTCGAAGAAGTTGATTTTCTTAAAGATCTTTGAACTGTACTCTGGCAGTTTTCTGATTTTACTCAGTTCAGCTTCGGTTAATCTGCGCGGCGCATTAATAACGTTTTCATCGATAAAAATCTTGCCCATATCGTGAAGAAGCGCAGCAAACTGAATTTCACGGACTTCTCTAAACGAAAGTTCCATTTCTTTTGCGATAAGTGTGGCATATTTAGCGACTTTAAGCGAATGTCCTTTATCGTATTCGCTTGTGGCATCTATAGCTGCAGCAATAGACTCTACAGTTTTTAAAGTCAGATTTTTGATATGAGACAGTAGTTTTGAGTTGTAGAGTATCATCGAAAGCTCAGATGATAGGAGTTGTAAAAGTTCGATTTCTTCAATCTGGGGCCATTCCCTGAAGAGCAATACGATTCCACCTGCTGGTTTGTTTTCTATCTTGACTGGCAGATAAATACCATTTCTGTATTTTGTTTCCTTAAGTAAAGCGAGAAATCCGGGGTGGGTATTTTCATGGACTTTGAAAACAAGGGGTTGTTGCTCTAGCAATTCAGATTCAGAAAGAATCGTCTTCTCCATAACTGTTTCAAGATTTGAGGCATTAAAGCTACTATCAACTTCAGTTGCAAGAACCGTTAGTTTATCATGTTTGTATCCAAGAAATACTCCCGCGTTTGCTCCGGTAACTTCCATTATTCTTTTTAAGGATAATTCAACAACTTCAGTAGTCTCCTTGAGTGACGAAGCAGCTTTATTGATTTCAGAAACTGCACTGATGATTTTTGATTGTTTTTCCTTAATTGAAAAATAAGATGCACCGGTAAGAGCTATGTGTGCTTCATCAAGAAAATCTTGAATAAGGCGCAGTTCATCGCCGGTAAAAGGACGGTTTGAGCGTTCCAGGAGAATCAAATACTCAGAGTTAAGCACAGGGACAATGAGTGCTTTAACGAAATCCGATTTTATTTCTTCCCTGTTTATTTCGACTACAGCAGGGGTGGAATCACCCTTTTCGAGAGCAGGTTTCAATATCTTAGAGAGGTTGTTTTGCGTGCAGAAGTCTGAAGCATTCTCCTCAGCAAGAACTCTTACTTCTCCATCAGGTAATACTCTGATAAGGATTGATCCTTCTGTTTTGAGCAACTTTCTCGCCTCTCTTGTGAGCTGATCAAATACAGCTACAGGCTCAAGGGAGGCGAGAAAGTTGCTGCTCACTTTATTTAAAGATGATAGCCTGTTTTTTGTAATGGTGGCATCCAGCGCTTTGGCTCTTAAAAGATTTGAGAGAGCACCCGAGATTATCGCTACAATGAAAAAAGAGAGCGATTGAATTGAAAGCCCTAATATCTTTGAGCCATCCAGAAGACCGGCAGTTAGAAAAACAACAAAAGCGGATATGATTGCAAGAAATACAGCTGCAGAAACTGAGATGAGATAACCTGCAAGAATAAGAGGGATGTAAATAAGATTATTGATATAAGGAACTGAAGCATTTCTTGTTGAATAATACAGGGAGAGTAAAAAGATTGCTGCTACTAATGCTATATTTAACGTTTTTCTCGATGATTTCATAAACAATATATCGTCCTTTTTCTCTTTATTTTTAATAAAAAATTGTAGCATAACTTAATAATCTACAGGTAAGTTCCTGTATTGCAAAATTGCATATTAATTGCTAAAATTCTATTTCGCGAGCGGATGTGGCTCAGTTGGTAGAGCGTCACCTTGCCAAGGTGAAGGCCGCGGGTTCAAGTCCCGTCATCCGCTCCATTTTTTATTTGTAAGGTTCTAATACCCCGGTGAAGCAGGCTGTATGCTCAAACATCTTACTATCAGCGAACCAGGAGAATTGCTATAATATCTGGCAGGATGTTTTGACTGGAGGGGATAATTTATGAAGAGAACCATATCAGCTCTTATTCTCTTTATCTTTTCCCTGATTATTATTCTCTCCGGTTGTTCAGACAGTAGCAGTAAACTGCTTACTGATACAAAAACTGATAAAGAAGTGACTGTCCCGACTGAAAAGAAAAAAACTCTGGATGAGTTAATTGAGCTATCTTTTGATCCTAACCCTGTATTGCCCAATACAACGCTCACGATAAAAGTTGTTATAAAACCGTTCAGAGAAGATGAAGTCGAGGAAGGGAATTTAGAAATTCTAAAAAATCTAAAGAAGATTACTATTCTTATTCCCGGAGCCTCCTCTGCAAGCAAGACCAGTTTGCCGATCGAAGATCAGGTTCCAGGCCTTGAAGGTACTTATTTCTGGTTTAAAGCACAGGATAAAGTTGAACTAATAAAAATAGGAGAGAATGAATGGACAACGGTTTGTGTTTCTCCGACAGATGAATGCCTCTATGATGCAACCGTAAAGATAGAGTCTGAAAGTAAATCCGTCGATATCAAAAAGCCTGGATGGATTATGAAGGTTTTTCCTGCTGGCTGGGAAAGCAGCAAAGCCTTCTCTTCATTGAGAGATGCAATTGAATCAGAGCTTCAAAAAGAATTTTCTTCAAAAGGAGTGGAATTTAAGATTGTGAGCGCAGAAGAGAAAAGCCTTCTGCCTGATGACAGAAGAAATCCGAACTATTTAAAACTTTATTATGTGACTTTCGAAATCTCAAAAGATGTCGAGTACATGAGGAAAGGCAGAAACAGTTATTTCTTCTACTTGCTCAAAGAGTCGCCCGACGGTGGATGGAAGGTTCTGAGCGTAGGATCCGGTCCTTAATGATTAACAGATTAACTCCGTCGCTTCTTTAATTATTTCGCTTTTATATTTTTCAGAAAAATCATATAATATACAACTTAGCGGTTTTTTGACCATCTGGCGGCGTAGCCAAGTGGTAAGGCAGGGGTCTGCAAAATCCCGATTCGGCGGTTCGAGTCCGCCCGCCGCCTCCAGTTTAGGTGGTATAATTAATCTCTAGCATGGGCGCTTAGCTCAGGGGGAGAGCACTTGCTTGACGCGCAAGGGGTCAGAGGTTCAAATCCTCTAGCGCCCACCATTTATTTTTTCTTCTCTACCGCTTCGACCTTAAAGATAAATCGGACTCTTCCAGAGTAGTTTTCTTTTTCAACTCTCCCGAGAAACGTATCATACTCATCTGCCAATTCCTTTAATCTATCCTGATAGGCTTTTCCAAAGCTCATCTTCTCTGTGCCTGAATTTATGCCTTCTGCCATTTCCTTGAGTCCTGTCTCAGTCATGTTCATACCAGGCACTTCTCTTCCCATCATCTTTCCGCCATCAAGTACTGTCCTAATTGCGTTTTTAAGCTGGAAAAACATCGTTGGCAATTCTGATAGAGCATAAGTCTTTTCAGCTGCCATGCTGACTCCGTCTTCCATATTGTTTAGCGCCATTGAAAGCTGGCTCAAACTAAAAGCGACCGTTGTAAGCCCGGGAAGGTAGTTACCCTGAAGCTGACCTCCGTCTTTAAGTATTTCTAAACTCTCTTTCAGTACGGAAAAGTTCTGTTTGAGGCTGCTTTGCATTGTATCCAGTTGTGGAATTATTGAACCAAGCGAATCTGATATGCTGCTTAAATCACTGATTGTATCATGCAACCCTGGTACAGTCTGCCCTGGCTGAATTTCGCCTCCATTTTTAAGAGTGGATATTATGTTACGTTCGGCATAAAGAACATTTTTGAGGTCCTCAAGAGTAGCTGTATCAGAAGTTGAGCCCTCGAGCTGCTGAGCCTTTTCGATTGCTGATTGATTGTATGCTTCGAGCTGATTTAATAAAACTTCATATGTTTGCAGCAGCTGGACAATCTGGTCGACTCCAGATTTTACCTGTTCAAGCCCTCCTTTTAGAGTGGAAATACTGTTAAATGACTCAGGATCAATCGAATTAATAATCTCGCTCAGCATCATTACCTGTGCGTCAGTGAGTTTTGAGATCTGCTTTATGCCGTCTGCTGTTTGGTTAAGGCCCACAGCGAGGTTTTTCATGTTTGCGGGTATCTGATTTAACGCAACCAGGCGTGAAGGATCTATATTTTCTTCTAACTGTGAGAGTATCATTCTGTGAGCGCCTGTAAGTTTTTCAAGCCCTGTAAGGCCCTTATACAAGCCCTTAAACTGGTCAATCATGTTTACTGAAACTTCCTGTGGAAGCCTTGGCATAGCACTGATAATCATCGAAGGAATCTCAATATCTTTTGCGTCTGCCTCAAAAGAGATAGTAGCTTCATCCTGTGGAAATGCAAACCAACTAAGGGCATACTTGGAACCCTGGACGCTTAAGAAGCCGTTTTCAACCTTTATATTATTGAATTTCGAAGAATCGAGGTTTAAATTTGCTACGACAAAAAGAGGGGTACAGATCTCTGTCGTCTCGTAGCTTTCATTTCCCTGAGCATCTACTAATTCTATGCTTTCTTCAAACTTTAACCTGTTCTTAATCTTAACTGTTACTTTCAAATGTCCTGATTTGCCAGGTAGCTGCGTGGGGCTGATTTCCCGGTTATCAAGGTAGTACCTGATTTCAAAACTCAAAGGCAGTTCTTTTCTGGTCTCAATCTCGTAATAAAGGTCAGCGAATTTTTCAGAATCAACTGCAAATATGAGCTTGCCCTCTCTAATCTCGGGTTTTGGAGTTTTCTTGAGAGGTTCTACTTTGCCATCAGGTTCTATATCTTCGACTCTCAGCTTGCCCTTACCTTCAGCTCTCAACCAGTCGATTACAACCGTATTTTTAACCTTTCCACTCTCAGTGAGCACAGTGTAGACAGTTTCATCATCAGTAACTCTGACTGGCTCTGTAATCATTCCTTTTGACGCTGAAACTGAAGCAGTTACCGAACCGAAAACCAGAATCATGGAAACCAGGCCTGAAAGCAATTTCTTCTGCAGCGAACCCGTTTTCATCATCTTTCCTCCCGTGGCCATTTAATTGATGTTTTTTCTATAACTGGTTGAAAAATATAAAGAAGAGCAGGCAGGAACACAGTAACAGCGAAGAAACTGATAACCGCTCCTCTTGAAATCAATAATCCAAGTGTTTTAATTGTGCCAATTGAAGAAAACAGATAAATACCGATTGTTGCAGCAAACATTGTTGCTGCTGAGGTCAGAATCGGTCGTGTGGATTCTTTAACAGCTTTAATAATTGCAACTTTCTTGTTTTTCAAGGTCTTCATTTCTTCTTCGAATCTCGAAGTAAGCAGTATTGCATAGTCTACGGTTGATCCTAGCTGTATAGCACCAATAGCGAGCGCAGCGATAAATATCATAGGCCTGTCAGCCAGTGCAAAAATTGCCTGATTGAGCAGAATGGCTGCCTGAATCACAGCCACAAGAATCAGAGGGGCTGTTATTGATCTGAATGCAATCATTATGATCAGGAAGATGGCAATTGTTGAGTAGAGATTTATTCTCGAGATATCAGAGACAGTAATTTTTTTGAGGTCTTCAAGCATAGGTTGTTCGCCTGTTAAAAGAGCTTTTCCGTCTTTTTTCGTGATTGCCTGCAGATTGTTTATTATTTCAGGAATTTCCTTTTCATCAGGGTTTCCTGCAATATTTACAATCACATATGAATATCCATCTTTAAAAAACTGTTTTTTTGCTTCTTCAGGCAACAGAATATCTGGGATCAGCGGATCTTTCAGCGAAGTGTAACCAAAAACATTGCTTACGAAAGGTAATTTTTCGATCTTATCAACGTCTTCTTCAATTCTTCGAGAATCAGCATTCTTATAAACAACAAAAACACTTGTACCTGATTCAAATTTTTTCGCGATGAGATCGCTGGCTTTCTGAGAAGGAACGTTTTCAGGCATACCTTCCTTAAAATTGAAGCTCAGATCTATTTGCTTGTAAAAAACGTAAGAACCGGCAATGATTACCACAAATATTAATGCAATTATAGTTGAATGTTTTGCTGAGAATTCACCAAGCCAGGAAAAATCCGGAACAAAAATTCTGTGAGTTAACCTATCTATAACCTTCCTGACTGTAAGGATCAGCGAGGGGAGGAGAGTCACGATCGCCAGAAGTGCGAGGAATACGCCTCTGGCAAGCAGGAAGCCCATATCTTTTCCTGTTCCGAGCTGCATTGCTGTAAGAGCTAAGAAACCTGCGATGGTTGTTATTGAAGCTGATGAAACGGATTTAAAGGTTGCTGAGATTGACTTTACCATAGCCTTTTCATCATCGAGAGATTTCCTCTCTTCCTCAAAGCGGTGATAAAGAAAAAGCGCATAATCCATGGTGACAGCAAACTGCAGGGGCATAGCAATGACACGGGCAAAGTAAGAAAGATCCTGACCGAGATAATAAGAGATTCCTATGTTGATAATTGCTGAGATTCCTATTGAAGCCATAAATGTAGCAGGGATAGCAACTGAAGGCAGAGACATTAATAATACAAATGCTACAAGAATGACAGCGCTCAAACCGAACTTTATAAGACTTGACTGGATTTCCTTTTTCATATCAAAGTTACCTGCCACTGTTCCGGAAAATAAAGCTCCATACTTCCTGCCCACCTTCTCAATCTCTGTAAACGCTTTTTCAGTTTTAGGATCGCTTGCTGACCATTTAAACGAAATTCTTACAAGCGAATACCCGTTCCGGATGTAATTCCTGACAACTTCTTCATCAGAAAAAGAGGAGGGCGTAAGTTCGTCTATAAAGTCAGTGACAAAGCTGACTTTTTCTACGCCATCAATCTTTTCAACCTCATCAATAAATTGCGTTACAGTTCCAATATCTTCTGTTGGTATTACAGCCTGGACAGTTGAGCCCAGAGCGAATTTATCCATCAAGATTCTGAAACCTTTTACCGAGGAAAGACTCTGCGGAAGATATGAGAATATATCGTAATTTATATGTATATTGAAAACTCCGTAGAGACTTATAAATGCTAAGATGAGGTAGGTGGCTATTACTACCTTACGGTGTCTGACTATTTTTTCTGCAATTTTTTCAATCATTCAACGAGTACTCCCTTCAGAATAAGCTTTTTCAACTGATTGGAGATGTAGTCTGCTCTGTAGATTCTGGATTTCAGCTTCGCATCTTTTAAAAGTATTGGCAGAAAAACGAGTGAGTGAATTTGACTTAAGACCATAAAAGAGAAGAAGTAAGGGTTGATTTCCTTCGAGAGGGCACCGGATTTCTGCCCCTCTTCTGTTTCGTTTCTTATTTTTTCAAAGATATATCTCGTATGAAGCCCGATAGCCTCTTCAATTTTCTTATCTTCATTAATGGATTCTCTGAGTATTATCTGGAAAAGACAGGAATTCGACAGGAGGAATTTAACGTAGCTGTCTACGAAAGACAGTATCTTTTCGATTGACGCAAGATTTTTATCTTCAAAAATCTCAGAAATAGATTCCTCTATCTTACTTAATTTGGAGTTCAGCAGATTTTCGATAATCTTGTTTTTGCTTTCAAAGTAGTGGAAGATGAGACTTTTGGAGACGCCTGCTGCAGAAGCAATATCTGAAATTGAAGTGCCTGAAAACCCTTTCTGCCCAAAAAGCTCCTCAGCTACCTCCAGAATTTTTTCCTTTTTTGTCATGAATAAAGATTCTATTATTGATTGACCGGTCGGTCAATTTATATATGTTAAAATCGATCATTTTGAGGATTAAAATTTAGGCTGAAAGGAGGTCGATTGAGTTGACAGAGGAAAAACTTAGAGAGCTTCAGGAAGAGATCAGGGAATTGAGAAACGAGTTGCGTGAAGTAAAAGAAGTTTTATCAGACATTGCCTATCTGCTTTCTCTACAGGCAACAGAAGTTATACAGATTACTGAAAACACAAGTTCGATGCTCAGAGGAGAGGTGCCTTCAAGCTGTAAATCAGCTCACTTCAATTTAAGAGAACATGCTGCTCAGATTGCTGCAAAATGGAACAGTGAGAGAGCCGGAGACCTTAAAAAACATTTATTCGGTCATGATTAAAATATCTTTTATTCTTCTGGGTTCATTGCAGGATTAATGAAGAGTCCACACCAGCATCTGCCCTGCTCTTCCCATGTTTCCTGTTCGACAAAATTGCAGGGGCAGATGAGTTTTAAATCTTCTTCGAAGTTTCCAGAGGGAACACGGCAGGGGCAGTATTTAAGCCCGACAGTCCGTTCGTTCCTTAAAATACCCTCAATTGTAAAAGAGATATGTTCTGTATCTGGATTTAATTTGAAATCATTATGCGTGGTCCATTCACGTAAAACACTTATGAATTCTTCGGTTCTCCATTCATTTTTACCGCGTCTGCACTGTTTTTCAAAAAGAACTATATCTGCTTCCTGTTCTGTAACAGAGATGTAGGCGTTCTTAGCTCCGCAGGTGGGGCAGATAGATGGAGGTCTCAACCCGTAATGATAGTCATTGCAAACAGTGCACCTAAAATAACTCTTGCTCATAATAAACCCCGGTTATTTTATTTTACAAATTAAAGCACTTTAAATATATGATTTCAATATTTAAAATTAATTTTTTACCACGTAAACATAGATCGGGGAGTGGTTGGGTTGTCAGCAGAGTACAGACACCGGGAAATTGAGCAGAAATGGCAGGAGATCTGGAATGAAAACCCCCCTTACCAGGCTGTTGATTTCGATAGCAAACCAAAGAAATATGTACTTGTAATGTTTCCATATCCGTCAGGCCCCCTGCACATGGGTCACGTTCGCAACTATTCCATCGGAGATCTGATTGCAAGATACTATAGGATGAAGGGTTTTAACGTGATTCATCCCATTGGGTATGACGCTTTTGGTCTGCCTGCGGAGAATGCTGCGATTGAAAGAGGTGCAAATCCGAAAGACTGGACTCTATCTAATATTTCTATTATGCGTGAACAGCTGAAACAGCTTGGAATCTCTTACGACTGGGAAAGGGAAGTAATAACCTGCCTTCCTGATTATTATCGCTGGGGGCAGTGGATCTTTCTCCAGTTTTATAAACGCGGGCTGGCTTATAAGAAAGAAGCTCCAGTCAACTGGTGCCCTGGGTGTGAGACCGTTCTTGCCAATGAGCAGGTGGAAGATGGTAAATGCTGGCGATGCGGGGCTGAAGTCATTAAGAAAAAACTTGATCAGTGGTTTTTCAAAATTACAGATTATGCCGAACGACTCTTAAACGATCTTTCGCTTCTCGAAGGCTGGCCTGAAAGAGTACGAGTAATGCAGAGGAACTGGATTGGCAGGAGTGAGGGAGCTGAAGTCAATTTTGAGCTGGAAGATGGCAGAAAAATTCCTGTGTTTACGACCCGTCCTGATACTCTGTTCGGAGTCACTTTCTTTGTTCTTGCTCCTGAACATCCGCTCTCATATGAAATCTGCAGCGAAACCGGCAAGCTCGATGAGCTTGAAAATATGATTAAGGAAGCTCAGAAAATAACCTCTATTGAGAGAGAAGAGGATGCTTTTGAAAAGAAAGGCTTTTTTACCGGAAAGTACGTAATTAATCCTGTTAATGGAGATCGTGTTCCTGTTTGGATTGCAAATTATGTGCTGATGGAATACGGAACAGGAGCAGTCATGGGAGTGCCTGCTCACGACCAGAGAGATTACGACTTCGCAGTAAAATACGATATTCCTATAAAGACTGTGATAGCTCCTGAGGATCTTTCAGAAGACGAGAGGATGAAATTTGATGTAAGATCTCTCGGTCATGCATTTGAAGAAGAAGGGATAATGATCAACTCGGGCGATTTTGACGGGTTGGAGAATCGTGAGGGCATCAAGAAGATAACCGAATACCTCGAAAGCACAGGCAAAGGCAGAAAAGCTGTTTCTTACAGGCTGAGGGACTGGCTTATTTCAAGGCAGAGATACTGGGGTAATCCCATTCCAATAGTTTACTGTGAGAAGTGCGGCATCGTTCCTGTTCCTGAAGATCAGCTTCCTGTTTTGCTGCCCGAACCCGAAAAAGTTGATTTTTCTTTAAAAGGCGTCTCTCCTCTTTCCTCAGTTGAGGAGTTTGTAAATACTGAGTGTCCGAAATGCGGAGGGCCGGCAAGAAGGGAAACAGACACGATGGATACATTTACCTGTTCTTCCTGGTATTTCCTCCGTTATTGCTCACCTCATAACGAAGATGCAGCCTGGGATGTGGATAAAGCAAACTACTGGATGCCTGTTGATCAGTACATCGGTGGCATTGAGCACGCGATACTCCATCTATTGTATTCGCGTTTCTTTATGAAGGTCTTTTATGATATGGATCTGGTAAATTACGCTGAGCCTTTTACAAATCTTCTTACTCAGGGAATGATAACGAAAGACGGCGCCAAAATGAGCAAATCAAAGGGAAATGTCGTCAGCCCTGAAGATATGATCAATAAATACGGGGCCGATGCGACGAGGCTCTTTATACTTTTTGCAGCCCCTCCTGAGAAAGATCTTGAATGGTCTGACAGGGGTGTTCAGGGAGCTTACAGATTCGTCAGAAGAGTATACAGGATGGCCAGTGAAATAGTTTCACTCGAAGGATATTCTAAGGATCTCAGTATTAGTAATGAAACTCATGAGCTAACTGCTCTGGATAGAAAGCTGATATCAAAATTACATTTGACGATAAGAAACGTCACACGTGATATTGAAAAGGATTTTGGCTTTAATACGGCTATAAGTTCGATGATGGAGCTTTCAAATGAACTCGAAGAATATTTGAAATCAGAAAACCCGAAAGCTTCAGTTGCTCTTGAAGTGATTAAAAATCTTGTAATTATGCTGGCTCCGATAACCCCTCATCTTTCAGAAGAAGTCTGGCATATGCTTGGGTATGAATACTCTGTTCATAAGCAACCATGGCCGGAATATAGCGAGATGCATCTGGATTCAGGAACGGTGGAAATTGTGGTGCAGATAAACGGCAAGGTTCGAGACAGAATAACCGTTGAAAAGGGCATTTCTCAAGAAATGCTTGTTGAACTTATCATGAAAAACTCGAAAGCCGGAGAAATGATAAAAGGAAAAGAGATTAGAAAGACCATCTTTGTTCCTGATAAACTCATCAACTTCGTTGTGTAGTTTGGTCTGAAAAATTTCAATAGATAATATTTGCCAGCTGGATAGTTATAATTATCTATTTCGCATTTGCTTCCTGTTTACTATTCTTTTTGTGTGCGAGGGGCAATACAACGCATCAAAGAAATCGCAACAGATCTAAACGAGAAGTTTTATGGAATAACTCGGGAGATCAGCTACCACGAAGAGCTGAGAACAGCTTTTTATCTCCTCCTTTCTTTTATAATGGCAGTTCTCGTAATAAAAGCCGGCGACTTTTTCTTTTCGGGCAATCAGGGTGCAAAAAACAGTAAAGGTAATTCACGCGATGAGAGTTTAAGAATAAGAGAGTTAAAAGTCAGTAATTCGAACAATGCGGAGGAAAAAGAAGGGAAAAGCGATCGGAAAGAGGAAAATCAGAAAATAATTTATGTATGCATAAGCGGGGCGGTCTTAAAGCCTGGCGTTTATGAACTCAAAGAAGGCGACAGATTAATCAGAGTAATAGAACTTGCAGGTGCAAGAAAAGATGCAGCAATAAACTTCATGAATCTTGCAGAGCCCCTCTCTGACGGAGAGATGATATATGTTCCAACAATCGAGGAGGCAGAAAAGTATGGTTTTAAGGAAAGAATATTACAAAGCGGAATTATCAAGGATGGATATCGCGCAGGAACACTCTCAAATTCTTCTGCGGCATCAGCAGCAACTCAGAAAATAAACATCAACACAGCAGGAAAAGAAGAGCTTTGTGAGATTCCGGGAGTCGGAGAAAAGACAGCAGAAAAGATTATTGCTTTCAGAGAGAAAAATGGTCCCTTCAGATCCGCTGATGACCTTCTTAAGATTGAAGGAATAGGGAAGAAAAAGCTTGAAAAGATGAGGGATTATATAAGTTTTTAAGCACTTTTTGCATTGCAGGGGATAATGCACAGAGCAGGCCGGAGAGAAAGAGTTTCTGGGTTGAATCTTTCCAAACTGCCGGAATCTCATGTGGTTGCTATTTTTCAAATTTTAATTTCACTGTTTTGCTACCGTTTCTATAAAAGCGAAGGCCTGATGCTGATTTCTGCGGTCGCTCTGGTGCTCGTTTTTCTCTATTTTTATCAGATATTCTTCGGGCGCAGTTCGACCTTCATAGCAGCCGCATTTATCTTACTAACTCTTTTTAACCTTTCAATTTCGATTAAGAGAAATATTGAGATCGCAAAAGTTAGCGAAGAGAAGTTTCAAAGCTCGCAGGGAAAAGTTCTGGTGAGGGGAAGGGTGGTAGATATAAATGGTAGCAGGCTGAAAGTTGAAAATAAAGAGCATATAATAGAAGTTTCTTTTGATAGAACTCACAAAA
>FWWL01002022.1_pt1 | contig 18408 bp, 20 predicted proteins | sample 2228331 | NCBI WGS metagenome assembly FWWL01 (sample SAMEA103939775, study PRJEB20133) | metagenome
GGGATTTCGATACGGAGTTGATGAGGAGATGAAGGCGAGCGAGACGACACCGGAGCTGCTGCTTTTCGAGGAAACCCTGGTGGGCAAATAGGAGGAAGGGATCTCGATACGGAGTTGATGAGGAGATGAAGGCGAGCGAGACGACCCCGGAGCTGCTGCTTCCCGAGGAAGCCCTGGTGGAAAGGATACTCGACCTTAAAGAGAAGCGGAACGCGGTGATCCTGGCTCACAACTACCAGCGACCGGAGGTCCAGGACCTGGGAGACTTCGTGGGCGATTCCCTGGGCCTGGCGCGTCAGGCGGCGCGCACGGACGCCGAGGTGATCGTGTTCTGCGGGGTGCACTTCATGGCCGAGACGGCCTCCATCCTCTGCCCGGACAGAGTGGTGGTCCTTCCCGATCTGAACGCGGGGTGCCCCATGGCGGACATGGCCGCCGCCCGCGACCTCAAGCGGTTCCGCGAGAACCACCCTGGAGTGGTGGTGGTGTCCTACGTGAACACCACGGCGGCGGTGAAGGCCCTCAGCGATTACTGTTGCACCTCATCCAACGCGGTGGAGGTGGTGGTGGTGTCCTACGTGAACACCACGGCGGCGGTGAAGGCCCTCAGCGATTACTGTTGCACCTCATCCAACGCGGTGGAGGTGGTGCGCCGCGTGGAAGGAGAGGAGATCCTCTTCCTACCCGACCGCAACCTCGCAGCTTACGTGGCGGACAGGGTGCCGGAAAAGAGGATCATCCCCTGGGACGGTTACTGTCACGTGCACCAGGGAATCCGGAGAGAACATGTGGAGGAGGCGAAGAGGTTGCATCCGGAGGCCGAGGTCATCGCCCATCCCGAGTGCACGCGAGAAGTGCTGGAACTTGCGGACCACATCCGCAGCACCTCGGGGATGGTGGAGGCGGCGCGGGATTCGGAGGCGGAGGAGTTCATCGTGGCCACCGAGAGCGGGATGTTCCATCCGCTGCGAAAGGCCTTGCCCCACAAGAGATTCCACCCGCCGATGGTGGAGCCCCTGTGCCCGAACATGAAGCTGATCACCCTGAGCAAGGTCCTGCGGTCGCTGGAGACCCTGCATCCACAGGTGAAGGTCCCCGAGGCGGTCCGCGTCAGGGCCCTCCAGGCGGTGGAGAGGATGTTGGTCTCGGAGTCCGCTTAGAGAGGACGTGAAGGTCCGTTACCGCGGCTCGACGCGCCGATGAGGGCGTGGCGGGTTTTCCGGACCGGAGGCCGTAAGTGGTGAAGGACAGGAAGGTCGTAGTGGCCATGTCGGGGGGCGTGGACTCCTCGGTGGCGGCGGCATTGCTCAGGGAACGGGGTTACCGGGTCATCGGGGTGGGACTGAAGCTCTTCAGCGCCGCCTTCTCGGATGGGCGTCCCGATGTCTGTTGCGGGTTGCGGGACATGGACGATGCAAGGCGGGTGGCCCAGGCGCTTTCCATCCCCTTTTACGTTTTGAACATGGAGCAGATCTTCCGCAGGGCGGTCATCGACACCTTCGTCGAGGGATATCTCCGGGGTGAGACGCCCAACCCATGTTTGGCCTGCAATCGCACGGTCAAATTCGATGCACTGCTGAAGCTTTGCCTGGCTCTGGGGGCTGATTACCTGGCCACCGGACATTATGTCCGCGTGGAGTATGACCCGGATCGAGGCGAGTACCTCCTCATGAAGGGCTTGGACGCGCGTAAGGACCAGTCGTATTTCCTGTACATGCTCAGGCAGGAACAACTTTCGCGCCTTCTCTTTCCCCTTGGCAAGATGACCAAGGAAGAGGTCCGCGACATCGCCAGGCGACTCGACTTGAAGGTCCACGACAAAAGGGAAAGCCAGGACGTCTGTTTCGTGGGGAAAAAGGGATACGTTCACCTGCTGACCGAGTACGGAAAAGCCGATTTCCGACCGGGTCCTATCCTTGACGTCAGGGGAGAGGTGGTGGGTTTTCACAGAGGACTCCCCCTCTACACCCTTGGTCAGCGGAAAAGGCTCGGGATTTCCCGACCCGGACGTTGGTACGTTAAGGATATAGACCCCTCCCGGAATGCGATCACCGTGGACGACGATCCATTCGGGGAGGATGGGGTCTTTCTGAGGGAGGTCGATTACACCGGAGGCGTGGTGCCCGAGGGTGAGCTGGAGGTCAGCGTGATCACACGATACCGCGGAGAGGAGACCCCTGCCGTTCTGGTCCCTCTCGATGAAAGGTCCGCATTGGTAAAGTTTTACAGTCCGCAGAAGGTCGTCGCGCCGGGCCAGGCAGTGGTTTTCTATCGTGGAGACGAGGTGATAGGCGGGGGGATCGCGGAGCGGAAACGGGCTTTAAGTGACTTCACATCGTGAAATCCCCCGTCCTTTTAAAAGTTTTCCGCCCGGTGATACCGTCACTCGGGTTCCGCTATGTATTCAAGGGTGCGTTCCTGGTTGAAAGTGTTTAAAGTCTGCCCGATGATCCTCCAGGGACAAAAGGAACGGGAAAGAAAGACTCTCCCGTGCTTTTGTACCGAAGGTCCGGGAACCGCGCCTGGTCTGCGAAACTCGGGGTAGGAAGGATATCCGGGAACGACCTCCCGGGTAGCGAAGCTCACGCGAAACAGGTTGTCTTGCAAACGATGTGGATGCTCGAAGGAAGGATTCCTGTGCGTTGACGGCAGGTCTGCAACTTGCTTTCATATGTTCTCGGAGCGGGAAGCGAAGTGGTCCGGGCACAGAGTAAGGATGTAGATGAGATCCGATGGTTCCGGGCTCCGGCCCTTTTTCGAGCCTCGAGGCGTGGTCATCGTGGGGGCCCGGCGTTCGCCGGGCTTCGGTTTCGTCCTTCCCTTGGCCCTTCAGCGCCAGGGCTGGGGGAAGCGCCTTTACCTGGTAAATCCTGCCGGAGGCGAACTGCACGGGATGCCCCTCTATCCCCGGGTGGCTGATGTTCCAGGCGATCCCGACCTGGCCGTGGTCATCGTGCCCGCAGAGGCCGTGCCGGGTACCCTCGAGGAATTGGGGGAACGCGGTATCCGGCATGTGATAATCGAGAGCGCCGGTTTCGCGGAGGTGGGAGAGGAGGGCAGGGTGCGTCAGGAGCTGTGCCGGGAGGTGGCCCGCCGTCACGGCATCCGGGTCATCGGACCCAACTGCGTGGGGGTGATCAACACGGCCAACCGTTTCTCCACCGTGGAGGTGGTGGAAGAGGCGCTGGTCCCCGGTCCCGTGGGGGTCATAGCCCAGAGCGGGGTATTCGGGAACATCCTCCTGGACGGCCTGCACCAGCAGGGGATATACGTGTCCCGAGCCGTAACCCTGGGGAACCGTATGGACGTCGACGAGTGCGAGGCGTTGGACTATCTGGGCGAGGACCCCGACACCCGGGTGATCATGATGTACCTGGAGGGGGCCGCCGACGGAAGGCGGCTGGTGGAGACCCTGCGGCGAGTCACAGCCAGGAAACCGGTCCTCATCCTGAAGAGCGGGCGCACGGGTGCGGGCCGTCTGGCCACCGCTTCCCACACCGGGAGCATGTCCGGGGAAGACGAGCTTTACCAGGCCGCTTTCCGCCAGACCGGTGCGGTGCGGGCGGAGACCCTGGACGAGCTCGTCGACCTGGCCCGGGTCTTCTCCTCTCAGCCCCCTCCGCGGGGGAGGAGGCTGGGCATCGCCACCTCCAGCGGCAGCCTGGGAGCCCTGGCCTGCGACGCCGCGGTGGCCGCAGGACTCGACCTGCCCCCTCTGTCGGAGGACACGGTGAACAGGGTGCGCGCCATAGCGCCCCGCTGGATGAACGTGCGCAACCCCCTGGATGTGGGCCCCTCCGGGGCTTACCTGCCGGCCATGCGGGCGCTGATGGAGGACCCCGGGATAGACATGGTGCTTTCCATAATGGTCATGCCCTACGCCGTCTTCCGGGAATTCCAGGCCCGGGGGGTCTCGGTGAAGGATTTCCTGGGGAACGCGGTGGAGATGCGGGAACTGGCTCCGGAGAAACCGCTGGTGGCCTGTTCCCTCGGGGATAAAGGTTTCCTGGAGGACCTGGACCGTGCGCTGGCGCCGCATATACCCGTGTTCCGTTCGCCGGAGCGGGCGGCGCGGGCTCTCGCTGCCCTCTATGCCTATAGCTCCTTCCGGAAAGGCGGGGATTGAAGCCCGGAGTTCAAAGGTCCCTCGGAAGAACGAGTAAGACCCGTCGGAAGAACGGGTGGAGCTCTTTTAAAGGAAGACAGCCCCCTGATTTCCAGAACCCCGGTTTACCGGAAGTCGAGAGGGGGTAAATTCTTATAACTGACAGGACCAGGGATAACGGTTTCGGATCACCGTCTCCGCTTCCAACGGCGTTCAGACCGAGCAACTGACCCGCAAGCATCAAAGCCCACGCAGCCGATCGTCGTACCACCTTTCGGGCATCGTCGGTCCGAGTTGCCGTCATCGACGCTCATGGAGGTAAGGCCATGGAGATCAAGGTCAACGGCGTGGCGGTGGATGTCGAGGAGGGGACGACTCTCTTGCATGCGGTGGAGAGGGCGGGTTTTCGGGTACCCACTTTATGCTATCATCCCGCCGTGTCCGCACAGGGCTCCTGCCGGGTATGCCTGGTGGAGGAGGAGAACGGCGGTGGTCTCCTCACGGCCTGTGATACCCTGGTGCGTGAGGGGATGTCCGTCCTGGTGGATACCGAAAGGGTGGTGGAAGCACGACGGGAGGCCTTGCGGCTGATCTTCTCCGCCCACCCTGTGCATTGCGAGGTCTGCGAGGCGGCGAACGCCTGCAGGCTCAGGGAGCTTGCGTCCACCCTGGGTTTGAGCGGGAGGGAGCTGCCCTTCCTGCAGGACTTCCGCCCCGTGGTGGACGCCAATCCCTTCTACCTCCGCGACCTGTCCAAGTGCATCTCCTGCGGATTGTGCGTGAGGGCCTGCCAGGAGGTCCAGGGGGTGGGGAACTACGAGATGCTGGGCCGGGGCGGGAACGCCCGTCCGGGGACGTCGTTGGACACCCACCTGGAGGCCTCGGTCTGCGAGTTCTGCGGCCTTTGCGCTTCCCTGTGCCCCGTGGGGGCGCTCGTGGAAAAGCCATTCCTCCACCAGGGTCCGGAGGAGAGGGGAGTGGTCACGGTCTGCCCTTATTGCGGCGTTGGTTGTTCCCTGGTCCTCAAGGTCAGGGACAACCGCATCGTAGGGGTGGAGGCCGGGGTGGAGCACTCGGTCAATGGGTGGAGTCTCTGTGTGAAAGGCCGTTACGGTTTGGATTTCGTGCACCACCCCGAACGATTGAAGAAGCCGCTGGTGAGGAAAGAGGGCGGGTTGGTGGAGGCGGAGTGGGAGGAGGCGCTTGATCTCGTGGCCTCCCGGCTGGCGGCTATCCGGGAGGAACACGGTCCCGGTTCCGTCGCCTTCCTCTCTTCGGCCAAGGCCACCAACGAGGAGAATTATCTGCTCCAGAAATTCGCTCGTGCGGTGATCGGCACTAACAACATCGATCACTGCGCACGCTTATGACACAGTCCCACCGTCGCCGGTCTGGCGGCAGTGTTGGGAAGCGGGGCGATGACCAACTCCATCTCCGATCTGGGAGAGGCGGAGGTGATCCTCCTCACCGGCAGTAACCCCACCGTCAACCACCCGGTGATCGGGGAGGTCATCAAGAGGGCTGTACTTGCCGGGAGGACGAAGCTGTTGGTGGTGGATCCCCGCGAGATACCCATTGCTCGCTACGCTTCCATGCATCTGAGGCCTCGGCCCGGAACCGACGTGGCATGGATAAACGGCATGGCTCGGGTGATCGTGGATGAAGGCCTCTACGATGAGGAGTTCGTGCGCGAGCGCACGGAGGGATTCGAGGAGCTGCGCCGTGCGCTGGAGGAGTACACCCTGGAGCGGGTGGAGGAGATCACCGGGATACTCGCCGCTGATCTCAGGGAGGCGGCCCGCATGTACGCGAAAGCCGGGCGCTCGGCCATCGTCTATGCCATGGGCATCACCCAGCACGTCACCGGGACGGACAACGTCCTGGCCCTGGCCAACCTGGCCCTGCTCACCGGCAATCTGGGAAAGGAAGGGGCGGGTATAAACCCCCTGAGAGGACAGAACAACGTGCAGGGGGCCTGCGATATGGGAGCCCTTCCCAACTTTTTCCCGGGCTACCGGCGGGTGGACGACCCGGAGGCCAACCTGATGTTCTCGCAAGCTTGGGGTAGGGAGCTTCCGGGCACCCCCGGCCTCTCCGTAGTGGAGATGATGGAGGCTGCGCGTAAGGGCGAGATACGGGCCCTTTACGTCATGGGCGAGAATCCCCTGATGACCGACCCCGATATCGGGCATGTGGAAGAGGCTTTGCGGAGCCTGGACCTTCTGGTGGTGCAGGATATATTCCTCACCGAGACCGCTGAGCTGGCCCACGTGGTTCTTCCGGGAGCCTGCTTCGCGGAGAAGGACGGGACCTACACCAATACCGAGCGCCGGGTGCAGAGGGTGCGCAAGGCGGTGGAGCCGCCCGGCGAAGCACGTGATGACTCCGCCATAATCGCCGAACTGGCGGGGCGGTTCGGTTACCCCATGGCCTACTCGGGGCCCGCGGAGGTGATGAAGGAGATCGCCTCGCTCATACCCTCTTACGCGGGGATCGATTATCGCAGGTTGGAGATGGGGGGCCTGCAGTGGCCATGTCCCCACGAAGACCATCCGGGCACGCCGATCCTCCATGTGGATACATTCCCACGAGGGCGGGGCAGGCTCACCCCGGTGGACTTCCGCCCGGCGGACGAGCTGCCGGACGAGGAATACCCCTTCCTGCTCACCACCGGCAGGCTGCTGTACCACTACCATTCCGGTTCGCTTACCAGGAGGGTGCGCGCACTGGCGGAGAAGGTGCGGCGGGGCTGGGTCTCACTTAGTCCTCAGGATGCCGCCCGCCTGGGCCTTTCCGAAGGGGAGCGCGTGCGGGTCACCTCCCGCCGGGGATCGATGGTCAGCCGGGTCCATATCTCCTCCCGGCTACAGTCGGGAGTGGTATTCGCCACCTTCCATTTCCGTGAGGAGAACGCCAACCTGCTCACCAATCCCGCCCTGGATCCGGTAAGCAAGATACCGGACCTCAAGGTGTGTGCGGTGAGGGTGGAGAAGGTGGAAGGGAGGGATGAGGCATGAACCTTCCTCCGCAACCTCAGCTTGCCCCCGCGGTGATCTCGGTGATCAGGGAGAAGGGCCACCTGAGTGGTCAGGACATCGAGTTCATAGCGCGCAATCTACGCATCCCCACCAGCCGTGTTTACGGGTTCTGCAGCCAGTTCGCCGAATTCGGCCGTATTGCGGGTAGAGCCCGTTTGAAAATCTGCTCCGGACCGGCCTGTGCGGCGGCGGGACCGGAGGGCGAGATCGAGCGGCTCCTTGACGTTCCGTATGCGAGGATGGAAGTGCGCCGAGTGCCCGGATTGCTTCAGCCACATAACCCACCCGCCCTGACGGCGCGGCTTCCCGGCGATGAGGAGAGGATCGTCGAAGGGTTCAGCTCGAGGGAATTGGAAGAACTGGCATTGAGCCTGGAGCGAGGAGATTTGTCCGACTATCCTCTACCGGAGACAGGGCGGTTACCCGGGACGGAGTTGGTTCAGGGAGGGGAAGTCTCCCCGTGGTTGTCCACTCTTACGGGAAAGGGATCGACAGAGGTGCCTTATGCTACCGCCTTGAGAGAGGCCTTGCGGGACCCAACACCCTTTCGAGAATTGCTGGAGAGGGAGTGCGGTTTTTCTCTTACCACTGCCTCAGCGAGAACCCCGGCCTTGCTGGTCTGCGATACCATGGGTCCCTCCCTGGAGAGCAGCGTCGACCTGCATGTCGCCGCATCATGTCCGCAGACGGTGGCCGCAGGCGCCGTTCTGGCTGCTGTCGCTCTTGGGGCGAGTAAAGTCGTATTTTACGTCCCCTGGGACCGGAGTGACCTGGAGGCAAGTATTCGTCAGGCGGCTGAGGAACCGGCCTCCGCGGCCGGGGTGGAATGGGAGGTGTTCCCCGGACCGGTATACATACCCTGCTGGCGGGACGTGGGAGTGGCCGCGGTGATCTGGGGGATGATGCTGTGGAGGGCGGCGTCCATCTGTGGCCGGGACGGTCCCCTTCGTCTTGACCCCCCAACACTGGTATGTGGCGCCTACACTCTCTGGAAGTTGCCGTGGATCCTGGAGGGAGGAAACGTTGGAGAAGGGGTGAGGGAAACCCGGACCCTTGTGATCACCGGGCCGGGGGGAGCCCCCATGTGGTTGGAGCTGGCATCGGTGCTCGACGCGGGGGAGCTGGAGGGATGCCTGGAAAGAGTCATGGGAGGGCGAACGCCCAGGGCTTATTACATGGAGGGACATGAGAAGGTTGTGCTAGCGGCCGGCATGGATCGGTTGGAGATCCCGCCCGGCACGCGTAGGTTTCTGGCCCTTCCGGAAGATACCTGCATGGCGAGTTGGGTTTTGCGCATGCTGAAGACGTCGGGGGATGAATGCTGCGGGGGGTGCGCGCCGGGAAGGACCGCTCCGCAGGCGGCGGCGGCGATGCTGGAATCCGCCCTGACAGGCGGTGCTGGCGAGGAAGTACTGCAGGATCTTGCGGGTATGATGGAGAGGGCAGAACTGCTGGCCCTATGCCCTCAATTAGCCACAAACCTTGCCGTGTTCCGGACCTGCCTGGAATTGTTCCCCGAGGATTTCCGTTCTTCTTGCAGTGAGGGGAATGGGCCGGAGCACACGGTTTCCGGATCGGGCAGGACGTCAGGTATGGGGGTAAGAAGATGAAGAGCATCACCAGACAGAAGGACCGCGAAGAGATCCTGCGCTTGCTGGGCAAGGCGAGTAAGGTGAGCCTGGTGGGCTGCGGAACATGTCCCACCATGGCCGAGACCGGCGGCCTCCGTCAGGTGGAGGAGATGTCCCGGGAGTTGGAGGAAATGGGGGTGACCGTGGTCTCCCATGCCGTGCTCCCCGTGGCCTGTGAACCGCTTCCCGCGGAAGCCAGAAAAGGCTTCCAGCCCCTGCTGGAGGATGCACAGGCGGTTCTGGTCCTCTCCTGCTCGCTGGGGGTCAGGATGGTGTCCGAGTACACCGATCACCCGGTGCTTCCCGGGCTGGACACCCTGTTCATCGGCCGTGAGGCGGAGCCCGGTTTTTTTGTCGAGGAATGCGCGCAATGCGGGGAGTGCCTCCTCGGAGATTACGCGGGGATCTGTCCCATCGTCCATTGTGCCAAGAGCCTTTTCAACGGTCCCTGCGGCGGATCGGTGGCGGGCAAGTGCGAGGTGGACCCGGGGCTTCCCTGCGGCTGGCAGCTCATCTACGACCGCATGAAAGCCCTGGGTAGATTGGAGGAATTATCCCTCATCCGCCCGTACAAGGACTGGAGCAAGTCGCTGAGCGGGGGAGCCCGGCGCATGCGCATACCGGTGCCTCCTCCCGAGAAAAAGAAGAAAGAATGAGAAAAAGACTCCTCTACGAGATCTCCAAGCAGGTCATCGCCGCCGTCGGGGTGGAGAACGTCCTGCGTGCCATCGTGGAGTCCGTAACCCTGGGCGCGGAGGCCAAAGGGTGTTCGCTTCTCATCCTCAGCCCCGAGGGGAACCGGCTTTTTCATCGTGTCAGCTACGGTATAAGCGAGGAGTATGTGAGCAAGGGTTACATCGAAGTGGACGAGACGGTGCAAGAGGTCCTTTCCGGAAAAGCCGTTCTGATCAAGGATGCTCAAAGTGATCCCCGGGTGCAGTATCCGGAGGCGGCTCGCAAAGAGGGGATCGCATCGATCCTCTCCGTCCCCATGAGGTCATACGGAGGGATAAGGGGGATAATGCGTATCTACACTGCGGAGAAGCGTGATTTCACCGAGGAAGAGATAGACTTCTTCGACTCCATAGCCGAGCTCTCCGGTCTGGTGCTGGAGAAGGAAGAGGAACATGACCGGGTGGCCCAGGAAGCGGAAAGGGCTCGGGAAGAACTGCGGCGCTTGAGCGAGGACCGGGAGCGCTTCCTGCACTTCATCCGCATGGTGGCCCACGACCTCAAGGCCCCGCTGGCCGCTGTGCAGAGCTACATCAAGGTCATCCTGAGAGGAAGCACCGGTCCGGTGACCGAAAAACAGAAGGCCTGGTTGGAGCGCAGCGTCGACCGCATCGACGGGATGCTCCAGTTGATAAGCGACATCGTGGATCTCTCCAAGCTGGAGGCCGGACTCATCGCTCCCGAGCTGGAAACGGTTTCCTGGAGCCGCGTGATGGAAAACTGTGTGGAGGTGGCCAGGGGTCTTGCCGAACCCAAGGGGATCCGGCTTGTAGTGGACATAGATCCCCATCTCCCGGAGATCTTCGGTTCGGAGATCCGCCTCTGCCAGCTGGTGAACAACCTGGTGTCCAACGCCGTCCGCTACACGCCGGAGGGAAAGCGCATCTTCATCCGCGCCTTCCAGGACCCGGAACAGGTGACGGTGTACGTGGAGGATGAGGGGTGCGGTATCCGACCCGAGATCCTCCCCAAGATCTTCGACGACTTCTTCAAGGGTGACCCGGAGGCCAAGGAGGGAACGGGTCTGGGACTTTCCATCTGCAAGCGTATCGTGGAGATGCATCACGGGAGGATATGGGCGGAGAGCCCCGCCCCGGACAGCGGCATCGGGACCCGGGTCACCTTCACCATCCCCAAGGGCGCCATCTGCGATCTCGCCTACCGGGAGAGACGGAAGGAGGAAGAGCTGTGAAATCGGGAAGCAACCTGGAGAAAGTGCTGGAGGCCGGGCATTTCGCGGTCACGGCGGAGATCGGCCCTCCCAAGAGCGCGTCCGCCCGAGTGATAGAGGCCAAGGGCGAGCAGATAGGCCACGCTGCGGACGCCTTCAACGTGACCGATCACCAGACAGGGGTGGTGCGGTTATGCAGCCTGGCAGCCTGCGCCATTCTGCGTCGCATGGGACTGGATGCGGTTATGCAGATGCTCTGCCGGGACGCCAACCGCATCCGCCTGCAGGGCGATGTGCTGGGAGCGGTAGCCCTGGGAATAAGGAACATACTCTGTCTTAGCGGCGACCACGTGAAGTTCGGAAACCACCCGGAGGCCAAGCGGGTATTCGATATCGATTCCGTGCAGCTCATCAAAGCGGTCAAGGACATGCGGGATGAGCGACGCTTCATCTGCGGGGAGGAGGTGGGGAGCGAGGTCCCGCTTTTCATAGGGGCGGTGGAGAACCCGTACGCCGATCCCTTCGAATACCGCACCGCCCGCCTGGCCAAGAAGGTGGAAGCGGGGGCGGATTTCATCCAGACCCAGGCGGTTTACGACGTCCCTAAGTTCCGGCGCTGGATGGAGGAGGTGTGCGAGGCGGGACTGGATAAGAAGGTGCACATCCTGGCGGGGATCATCCCGGTGAAATCCGTGGGGATGGCCAGGTACATGCAGAGATATGTTTCGGGGGTGGAGGTGCCCGACGAATTGATAAAGAGGCTGGAAGGAGCTAAAGACGTCAGGGAAGAGGGCATCCGCATCGTCCTGGAGATCATCGAACAGGTCAAGGAGATCCCCGGCGTACACGGTATCCACGTCCAGGCGGTGGGCTGGGAGGAAGTGGTGCCCGAGATAATGGAGAGGGCAGGTTTGTTGCCGCGGCCCGTGCTCTGAGGAGGTGCATATCAATGGCGGCCAAGATACTGGTCATCGACGACGACCCGGACATCGTTGACGCCCTTTTCGTCCTCCTGGAGGGAGAGGGATACGAGGTTTACTCGGCGAGCGACGGCGAGGAGGGGCTGGCCCGGATAAGGGAGCTCAACCCCGACCTCATCGTCCTGGACCTGCTCATGCCACGACTGGACGGCTACGGGGTGTGCAAGACCCTTCAGGACCCTCGTTGGGCTAAATGGAAGGATATACCGATCATCGTCCTCACCTCGGTGCGGGAGGAAGCCAGCCAGCGCCGCTACGAACTGGAGACGGGTGTGCGCATGGATGTGGATGATTACATCGAAAAACCGATCGATCCGGAGGTGGTGCTGGACAGGATACGCAAGGCGCTGGCCCGGAAGGGAAGGTGAGGTTTCGCTGTCCAGGGCAGGGGGTATGAAAGAATTAGGGGAACAGCCGCTTGGGGACAAAGGGAGGGGAAGATGAAAAAGATCCTGCTGGTGGACGACGACCGGGATTTCGTGGAGGCCACCCGCACTGTGCTGGAGGAGAGGTACGAGGTGGTGGTGGCTTACGACGGGGACGAGGGTATCGCCAAGGCCAGGGAGGTGAAGCCGGACCTCATCATCCTGGACGTGATCATGCCCGTGGAGGACGGCTTCACCGCCGCGGACGAGATCGCGGCCGATCCGGAGCTGAGCAAGATACCAGTGATGCTCCTGACCAGCTTCGGCTCCCGCATGACCACCGAAACGGAGATACCCCGCAGTCGAGGCATGGAGGTGCGGGCCGACGATTATATCGAAAAGCCCGTGGACCCGGACGCTCTGCTGGAGAGCGTGAAGAAGCTCATAGGGGAGTAGCGGGCGCGTGGGAGGAAGGCGACTGTCTCGCCGGGTGAGCGGATATCACCGGGTTATGCGGAGCCCGCGATCACCGTTCTTCTTTCTGCGTGTCTGTTCCGCTTCCCCATCGGTGACACCGGACATCTCCGGAATCTCCGGACAAACACCTTCGTCCATCATGCGGCCTTGCCCGTGGTCCGGTATAAACAAGTCCGCGTCTCCTCTTTCGCCTTGATCGTCCTCACCGGACGGATGCCGGTACCCGGGTGATCGTCGGTGAAGGACCGCGCGGAAAAAAGGAGCAGGGCGAGCGGGTTGTCCGCCTCCTCGGAGATCTGTCTGAGCTTCTTTTCGGTGGGGAAGATCCTTTTTCCGGGGTCACCAAGTCCTCAGGGCAGGTGACCGGGCTCCTCCTGCAGGTCTTCATCTTCAGGAAGACTCGGTGGGTTTCCGCGTCAGTACATTCGTCAGGGTCCACTTCGCCCGGTGCTTTCCGGCGGCTTTGTAGAGGAAATCGTCCACTTCCTCCCGCCGGTCGGGGTAAAGGGTCATGAGCATGCCCGCCGGCCTGACGGATTTTCCCCTGACTTGCGGCATCGGCCGCCCTCCCTCCCGGTGGAAATGGTGGGAACTCCCGTCGAGCAGGTGACCTCCGATGCCATCCATCAGATAATAATCGGTGGCGGTCAACGAACGGTTTGGCTGGATCGGGAGGCGATGGGAGGATCAAATGGAAAGGACCAAGGAGCCGACCCGCGATTACTCCGCACTCTCAAGCAACCCCTGGACCCTCTGGGAGACGCTTTACGCACGGCGTTCGCACCGTAAATATCTGCCGGAGAGGCTTGACGAGGACCTGCGGGAAGGCCTGACGGGATTCATACGTCTGGCGGTGTCCGTGCGGGGGGCTGCGGAGGGCGACCTTCTGGCGCTGACCGAGTCCCGCAAGGTCGATGAGCTGAAACGCCGCGCCCACCGGGGGGCTCCCAACAAGATAAACCTCTGGCTTGCCCGGGCTCCCCTGCTCGGCTTCCTCGCCCTAAGCGTGCCTGCGGAGGACGTGAAAAGCCCGACTCCGCGGAGGACGATGCGGGCGGCGGTGGCGGCCCAGGACGCGGTGCTCTGGCTCACGGAGCGGGGGATGGGCACCTGCTGGCTGGGAGGCATAAACCAGGTGGAGGTGCGGGAAACGCTCGGGTTGGGGGAGGACACCGTGGTGCCGGCGCTCATCTCCTTCGGAAAGCCCAAGCCCCGGGTCCGCGCCGCGGACTTCGACCACCTTGTCTATCGCACCATATCCCGCCACCGCAAGCCGCTCGCCGCCGTGGCCCGGTGGCAGAACCTGGAAAGCCCCTTTCCGGTGGGCGGGGAGTGCGGCCGCGATTTCTCCGTCTCACCCGTTCAGGACGTGGCGGGGCTGCTGCGCTTCATGGCGGAAGGTAGAGCCGGAGGTGGAGGCGCCCCGCTGATGCTGGGCCTGGAAGCCTGCCTGGAAGCGGCGCGCCTGGCACCCAGCGCCGGGAACGCCCAGCGCTGGCGTTTCGTGGCCGTGACCGGGGAGGGAGGGATGGATGAGATCAGGGAAGCCTGCGGCGCGGCCGGGGCATGGAAGGCCGCCGTGGTGGGGTTGGGACACCCCGGCGGCTGGGAAGCCACCTTCTTCGAGAAGCCCTTCTGGATGATCGACCTGCCCATCGCCTTCTCCCAACTCACCCTCATGGCCGCCTCTTTGAACTGGTCGGCAGACCTGCGCCTGGAGGGTTTCGAAGCCGCCCGCGTGGCCCGAGCCGTGGGCATGACCGAGGAATACCGCGTGGCCGGGGTGATGGGGATAGAGTGAGCTCAGGCTCTGACGGGCTCCGGGATCCGAGGGGTGCCCGAGGCGGCCCGTCGGTCCGGCGCTCCCGGGGAACGGGCCGTCGAAAAGAGCGCATTCTCCCCGGGGAGGCGGGGATGAGACGGAGGAAGATGAACGAATGGCGATGGAGGTGGGCGTGAGGCCCGTAACTTGCCACTCTCTGAAAGCGGATAATAATAATTTCACCATTCCACGGGGAGTGTGTTTCGGACAAAGGAGGGGAGATGAGAAGAGGGAAGCCCGTAGTTTTCATGTGCGTTTTCCTCGCCCTGGCGCTGGCGGCGGCTCTGATGGCGGGCTGCGGCGGGACCAAAGAGACGGAAAAAGCCGAGGAGAAGGCGGAGCTGACCACGGTGAAGGCGGGCAAGCTCCTCATGGGAACGACACCACCTATCCTCCTTTCGAATCCATTGACGACAGGGGAGAGGCGGTGGGCTTCGGCGTGGACCTTGCCCGGGAGATAGCCAAACGGCTGGGCCTGGAGCTGGAGGTCATCTCGGTGAAGTGGGAGGGCATCATCCCCGGCCTCAAGACCGGCGACTACGATATCGTCATGTCCGCCATGACCATCACCTAGGAACGCAAGATGGAGATCGACTTCAGCGACCCCTACATCGATTCCGACCAGTCCATAGCGGTGCGCAAGGGTGACACCTCCATAAAGAGCGAGGCCGACCTGGTCGGCAAGGTGGTCGGGGTGCAGGTGGACACCACGGGACAGTTCTACGCCGAGGAGCTCCCGGGCATCAAGGAGATCCGCAAGTACGACACCATCCTCATGGCCTTCGAGGACCTGGAACTGGGAAGGATCGACGCCATCGTCAACGATTTCCCGGTGAACGCCTACATAAGCAAGACCCGGGGACGGACGGAGGTGGTGGCCACCATAAAGACCGATGAGAAGTACGGCATCGGAGTGAAGAAGGGCAACGAAGAGCTCCTCGAGGCCATCAACAAGGCGCTGGCGGAGATCAAAGAGGACGGCACCTACGATGCCCTCTTCGAAAAATGGTTCGGGAAAGCGAAGGAAAGCCGATCGCTTTAACCGCGTGAGAAAGGATGCGGGGCCTGCCGGGGGGCAGGCCCTGTTTCCTGCCGCGGGGCGGAACGGGGGACGGAGACAGGTTCCCCGCTGCGCCCGCCTTTATTCCTGGTCGAAGGGATGCACGGGGACTCGAGGGATGGAGGCTCCTGGCGGAGGCGAGGGTGCCCGACCCCGCTGGGCTACAGCCCACAGTTTCCTTCCTGGGAGCGGAACGGGCGGTCCGCCACTGCCGCCACGGCTTCAAGTGCCGGGTCCCTCGCCCCCGGGGACCCGGAAAGGGGGTGCCTGCCATTAACGAAAGGTGGAGGAAGGTTTTATGGGTCCTGGGGATGTTGCTCTCCCTGGGGCTGGTGGTGTTCCTGGTGGTCTTCTTCCTACGTTTCGAGGCCGGGAAAAAGATCGTGGACGAGTTTTTCAACGCCCGGACCTTCAGGAAGGCCATGCCCTACGTGCTCGGCGGACTGTCCCTCACCCTGAGGCTGGCGCTGTTCTCCGAGGTCTTCATCCTCGTGGTCGGGCTGCTCATCGCCCTGGCCAGGATATCCCGCAACCCCGTCCTCCGCGTCCTGGCCATCATCTACATAGACGTGATCAGGGGGCTGCCCCTTCTCCTGCAGATCTTCATCGTCTATTACGGCCTGGCTTACATGGGCTTCAAGCTGGACCCCTTCGTGGCCGGGGTGGCGGCCCTGACCATCTGCTACGCCGCCTACGAGGCGGAGATCTTCCGAGCGGGCATAGAGTCCATACACCACGGGCAGATGGAGGCGGTGCGTTCCCCGGGGATGGGCTACCTGCAGGCCATGCGCTACGTGATCCTCCCCCAGGCGGTGCGCAACGTCATCCCGCCCCTTTCCAACGAGTTCATCGCCCTGCTCAAGGACACCTCCCTGCTCTCCGGCATCGCACTGGCGGAGGTGCTGCGGAGGGGGACGGAGATGATGGGAAAATATTACAACGTGACCCCCTGGTGTGCGCGGCCATCTGCTACCTCATGGTCACCCTGCCCCTCATGCGCGTGGTGCAGTTCGTGACCAACCGGCTCTCCACGGGGAAGTGAGGCGGGAGTGGCCCGCAGCCCGTCGAGCCTATGTCATAACCCTGTTGGCGACCCCAGCGGTCACGACGGAGAGCGCCTTGCGGGATGACGGGAGGAAGAGGAGCCGCGGCTGAGCAGCGGTTCTCGGCCGGAGGAGGCCCGACGCGGATGGAATACATGGTGGAGGTCCGGGATCTTCACAAGAAGTTCGGTCACCACGAGGTGCTCAAGGGGATAAACCTGCGGGTGAGGCCCTCCGAGGTGCTGGTCATCGTGGGGCCCAGCGGCTCGGGCAAGAGCCCCTCCTGCGCTGCATCAACGGGTTGGAGCACGCCACCAGCGGAAGCATACTCATAGAGGGGGTGGACATCACCGACAGCCGGGTGGACATCAACGCCATGCGCCAGAAGGTGGGATCGTCTTCCAGAGCTTCAACCTCTTCCTCCACCTCACCGTGCTGCGCAACGTCACCCTGGCTCCGGTCAAGGTCCGGAAGATGAGGCAGGAAGAGGCGGAGGAGAAGGCCATGCAGCTCCTGGCCAGGGTGGGGTTGGAGGAAAAGGCCCATGCCTACCCTCCAAGCTCAGCGGCGGGCAGCAGCAGAGGGTGGCCATCGCCCGAGCCCTGGCCATGGACCCGGACATAATGCTCTTCGACGAGGTCACCTCGGCGTTGGACCCGGAGCTGGTCAAGGAGGTGCTGGACGCCATGACGGACCTGGCGCGCTCGGGGATGACCATGCTGGTGGTCACCCACGAGATGGGCTTCGCCCGCGAGGTGGGTGACCGGCTAATCTTCATGGACGAGGGGGAGATCGTGGAGGAGGGTGAACCTGCGGAAATATTTACCAATCCTCGGAGCCCCCGGGCCAGGGACTTCTTCTCCAAGATACTCTCCCACCTGTGAGCGACGCCTACGGGACATCCGCTCTCTCCGGGCGGATCTCGCTGATGAGCATCCCGGCCAGCATGAGCCCGCAGCCCAGCCAGCCCCTCCAGGTCAGCCGCTCCCCGAGCAGGATCATCCCGAAGAGGACGGAGAAGACCGGCTCCATGATCAGCACCACCGAGGTGCGCACCGGGGAGAGGAGGCGCTGGGCCCAGGCCTGGATGAAGAAGGCCACCGCGGAGGCGAAGAAGCCGCACACGGCGATGGTCATCCAGGCGAAGCCACCCCGCGGGAATATCAGGTCCTCGAAGGCCAGGGCGGAGGCGCCCTGAAGGAGGGCCACCACCCCCATCTGCACCAGGGTGAGCAGGAAGAGGTCGTGCTCCCGCACGAAGCGGTCCATGTAGATGATGTGCAGGGAATAGGTGAAGGCGCAGGCCAGGACCAGCAGGTCGCCGGAGTTGACCCGCAGGCCGGGTTGCAGGGAGAGGAACCCGAGACCCACCACCGCCACCCCCACCGAGACCAGGGAAAGGAGCCCGGGCCTCTTCTTCAGTATCAGGGTGGAGAGGACGGGTACGAAGACCACGAAGAGGCCGGTGATGAACCCGGCGTTGCCCGCGGATGTGTACTTGAGCCCGAAGGTCTGGAAGGAATAGGCAGCGTAGAGGAAAAGGCCTAAAAGGCACCCCGCTGCCGCGGTGCGCCGGTTCAGCCTCCTCGGGAGCCGGATGCTCGCCGCTCCCATGACCGCGAAGGCCAGGGCGAAGCGGTAGGTCATGAAGACGAAGGGCGTCACCGACTCCAGAGTCCTCTTGACCAGGGCGAAGGTCAGGCCCCAGACCACGGTGACCGTGAGCAGTGCCAGCTCCGCCTGGCGGCTCCTGGATGGAAGGATCTTCCTCAAACCGCTTATACCATCCCTTTCCCCGCGCCGTTGCGGGCGCGGATGCGCTCGACCCCACGGTCCCGGAGGCTGAGGGGCAAACGCGTCTCGGTGGCCGGAAACACCTCCCTTACACCTTCGCCCCCCCTCGATAGGGGGTTCCGCCAGTCGGTCTTGCGGAGGACGCGCCTCAAGGGATCCTTCCCGGCCATCCGCACACGGACGGCCGCCA
>FWWL01005886.1_pt1 | contig 18408 bp, 11 predicted proteins | sample 2228331 | NCBI WGS metagenome assembly FWWL01 (sample SAMEA103939775, study PRJEB20133) | metagenome
AGCTCACCTCCCGGAGGCGGGCGCGGATCTTGCTGGGGTCAAAGCGGAGCTCCCCGAAGATCTCCGGGTCCGGCTTGAAGGTGACCCGGGTCCCGGTCTTCCCCCTGGGGGCCTCGCCCACCACCCGGAGGGGCTCCGTGACCTCGCCCCGGCTGAAGGCGATCCGGTGGTGCTTCCCTTCCCGGAAGACCTCCACCACGGTCCACTCGGAAAGGGCGTTCACCACGCTCGCCCCCACCCCGTGGAGCCCCCCGGAGACCTTGTAGGCGCCCTGCTCAAACTTGCCCCCCGAGTGGAGGGTGGTGTAGATGACCTCCACGGCGGGCTTTCCCTCCTCGGGCATGAGGTCCACGGGGATGCCGCGGCCGTTGTCCTCCACGGTGAGGGAGCCGTCCTCGTTGAGGCGCACCAGGATCTCCGTGGCGTAGCCCGCCAGGGCCTCGTCCACGGCGTTGTCCAGGATCTCCTTGAAGAGGTGGTGGTAGCCCTCCACCCCCGTACCGCCAATGTACATGGCGGGGCGGTGGCGCACCCCTTCCAGCCCCTTCAGAACCTTGATGGCGGATGCATCGTAGCTCACCCCTTCAGTATACCACACCCCACTTTCCGGCGGATTTGCCCATGGGGAGGGGAAAAAGCCCTCCCCGGCCTTGGGGTTTAGATCGGAGTGAGACCAGAAAAATCCCTGCCCTTTATCATGGGGGCATGGCGCTCCTCCTGCAGGCCCACGCCCTCCTTGGCCTTCTCCTCCTGGCCCTCGTTCCCCTTCTCGCCCTCTTGGGCCTCTTGGGCTTCTTCCGTCCCCTGCCTTCCCGCTTCTACGCCGCTTTGCGGCTTGCGGCCTGGGTGGCCATAGCCCAGGTGGCCCTGGGTTTTCTCCTCTTCCTCCAGGGCCTCAGGCCCAAGGACGGGCTGCACCTCCTCTACGGTCTCCTCCTCGCCGCCGGGCTCCATTACCTGGGGGGCTTGGAGCCCGGGGCGTGGTTCTACCGGGGCCTTAAGGACCCCCCCAAGCGCCCCGAGGTCTTTGTGGCCATCGGCCTCCTCTTCGCGGTGGGACTCGTGCTGAGGGTCTACTTCACAGGCCGGTAAAGGGGTAAACTCTTTCCAAGATGGACCACGGCGACCTCCGGGACCGGCGGCTTTCCGCTCCCTTCTGGCCTGAGCCTGTGCGCCTGCTGCGGGTGGAGCCCTTAGGGCCCGCCTACGAGGTCCTGGCCGAGGGCCTGCAAAGCGGCAGGCTCCACCGGAGCCTCCTGAGCCAAGTCCAGCTGGAAACCCTCCTCGCCCTCCTAAGGCAAGAGGAGGGTCCCAGCCAAGACCCCGGGCTCTTCGCCCTGGGGGTGGAGGCCTGGCGCATCCGCCTGGGGTACACCTTTGACCCCTTTTTCGCCGTCTGGGCCAGCCGCGTGGACCCCCTGCCTCACCAGCTGGAGGCGGTCTACGGGGTCCTCCTCAAGAGGCCCCGGGTGCGGTTTCTTCTGGCGGACGACCCTGGGGCGGGGAAGACGGTGATGGCGGGGCTCTTCCTCAAGGAGATGAAGTACCGGGGCCTCGTGCGGCGGGCCCTGGTGGTCACCCCGGCCAACCTGGTGGACCAGTGGCGGCGGGAGCTCAAGGAGAAGTTCAACGAGAGCTTCGTGGTGGTAAACCGCTTCGCCGATCAGGCCCTTTACGCAGAGACGCCTTGGGAGCGCTACGACCAGGCCATCGTCAGCATGGACTTCGCCAAGCAGGACCGCTATCTGGAGGACCTGAGGCGGGCCCGGTGGGACCTGGTCATCGTGGACGAGGCCCACAAGCTCTCCGCCACCCGGTACGGCCAGGAGGTGAAGAAGTCCCAGCGCTACCGCTTGGGAGAGGTGTTGAGCCAGACCGCTACCCACCTCCTCTTCCTCACCGCCACGCCCCACCAGGGGGACGAAGAGCGCTTCCGGCTCCTCTTGGACCTCCTCGAGCCCGGCCTTTTCGCCAGTGCCCACCTCCTCAGGGAGGCGGCTAAGCAGGGGGAGAACCCCATTCTCCTCCGCCGCCTCAAGGAGGACATGGTGGACTTCGCGGGCAAGCCCCTCTTCCCCCCCAGACGGGTCCACACCCCCACCTTCCGCCTCTCCCCTTCGGAAAGAGGGCTCTACGAGCGGGTGACGGAGTACGTGCGCAAACACTTCAAGCGGGCTTGGGAGGAAAGGCGGCGCAACGTAGGCCTGGCCATGGCCGTCCTGCAGAGGCGGCTTGCCAGCAGCACCCACGCCATCGCCCGTTCTCTGGAAAACCGCCTGCGCCGCCTCGAGGCCCTCAAGGAAGAAGCCTTGAGGCTTAGCGGGGGCGAGGAGGCCCTCTTGGAGGAAGACCTGGAGGATCTTCCCGAGGCGGAGCGCTGGCGGCTGGAGGCCGAGGTTTCCGAGAGGCTCACCCTGGCCAGGAATCTCCCCGAGCTGGAGGCGGAGATGGAGGAGCTGAAGGCCCTGGCCAAGGAGGCCAGGACCCTGGCCCGCCTGGAGGAGGACACCAAGCTCAAGGAGCTCCTCAAGGTCCTTTCCGCTTTGGGTGGGGAGAAGCTTCTGGTCTTCACCGAGCACAAGGACACCCTGGACTTCCTGGTCCAGGCCCTGAGGAAGCGGGGCTACAGGGTGACTTCCATAGACGGCTCCATGACCCTGGAAGAGCGGGTGGAGCGGGAGCGGGTTTTCCGGGACGAGGCCCAGGTCTTGGTGGCCACGGAGGCGGCAGGGGAGGGCATCAACCTCCAGTTTTGCGCCGTCATGGTCAACTACGACCTTCCCTGGAACCCCAGCCGCCTGGAGCAGCGGATGGGCCGGATCCACCGCTACGGCCAGCGCTACGAGGTGCACATCTACAACCTGGTGGCCCAGGGGACCCGGGAAGGGGAGGTGCTCAGGCTCCTCCTGGAGAAGCTGGAGGCCATGCGCAACGAGCTGGGCTCGGACCGGGTCTACGACGTGGTGGGGGAGCTTTTGAGCGGGGTAAGCCTGGAGGAGCTCATCCTGGACCACCTGACGGGCCGGAGAACCTTGGAGGAGATCCGGGCCCTGGTGGAATCCCGCCTGAGCCCGGAGCGGGTCCAGTACCTCCGGGAGATCACCCTCGAGGCCCTGGCCAAGCGGGAGGTGGACCTCTCCCGCCTCCAGGAGGCGCTGGAGGAGAGCCGGGCCCGCCGCCTGGAGCCCGAGTACACGGAGCGCTTCTTCCGTAGGGCCATGGCCCGCCTGAAGGGGGAGGTGCGCCCTCGGACGGATGGGCTTTTCCACGTGCGGGTGCCCTACGAGCTGCGCAAGGAGAGAAAGCTCCCTGCCGAGTACCCCCGGGCCACCTTTGACCCCAGCCCCAAGGGGAGGGCCTTTCTGGACGCCGAGCTTTTGGCCCCCGGCCATCCCCTCTTTGACGCGGTTTTGGAGGAGATCCTGCGCCTGGCGGAGCCTCACCTGCGCCGGGGGGCCGTCTTCCACGCCCCGGTGGAAGCCCCTTCCTGCCTGGGCTACCTGGTCGTGGGGGTCCGGAACGGGCTTGGCCAGGTGGTGGGGCGGAGGCTTCTCGCCCTGGCGGAGGAGGGCGGAAGGGTGCGTTCCCTGCCCCCGGAGGTCTTGGTGGACGCCCTTCCCGCCTCCTCCCAGGACTTTCCCTGTGCTAAGGTCGGGGAGGCCTTGAGGCGGTGGGCGGTGGCCGAGGTGCTCCCCCAGTACCAGGAGGAGGTGGCCAAGGAGGCCCTGCGGGAGACGGCCATCCGGCGCAAGTACGGCCTTAAGAGCCTCGAGCACCTCATCGGCGAGTCCGCCAAGCGCCTCGCCCAGCTGAAGCTGGAGGCCCTTCAGGGCAAGGACCTGAGGCTGGCGGTTCAGAACGAGGAGCGGCGCTTGGAGGAGCTGAAAGCCCGCAGGGATGACTTGGAGAGGGAGCTTGCGGCCTCCGAGCAGATCTTTCCCGAAGGGGTGGAGCTTCTGGCCCTGGCCCACGTCCTCCCCTGGCCTTCCTCGGAGGAGCCTGGCGAGGAGGACCTCGAGGTCCGCAAACGGGTGGAGGCGGTGGCCATGGAGGTGGCCATGGCCTACGAGAGAAGTCAGGGCCGGGAGCCTGTGGACGTGAGCCGGGAGAACCTGGGCTACGACCTCCGCTCGGGGGACCGCTTGATTGAGGTGAAGGGGCGGGCAGGGTCGGGGAGCGTGGCCCTCACCCCCAACGAGTGGATCGCCGCCAGCCGGCTTGGGGAACGCTACTGGCTTTATATCGTCATCCACGCCTTGACCGCCCCCAGGCTCTACCTCCTCCAGAACCCCGCCGCCAAGGTGCGGCCGGGGGAGGAGGTGGGGGTGGTGCGGTACGTGGTGGCGGAGGAGGCCTGGCGGGGGGTGGCGGAGGAGGTCTCCGCGCCCCGGGATGGACCTTAGCGAGGGCTATCATGGCTTCTATGACGGAAGCGGAGCTCTTGGCCCTGATTAAGGAGGGGGAGTCCCTCCGCCTGGAGTTCAAGCGCGACGCTCCCCTCTCCGAGGCCGACCTCGTGGAAGCGGTGGCCTGCTTGGCCAACACCGAAGGGGGTTGGTTGCTCCTGGGGGTGGAGGACGATGGCACCATCAGCGGCCTGCACCCCAGCCGTCAACCCGTCAAGCCGGCGCAAATCCAGGCGCTGATCACCAACAAGACCAACCCCAGCGTCACCGTGGAGGTCCACGTGGTGCCGACCTCCAAGGGGACGGTCCTCGCCATAGAGGTGCCCAAAGTTAGCGGGCTGGTGGGCCTTAGCGATGGCAGGGTGCCCAGGCGTTATATCGCAGGCAGAGGCAAGCCGGAGTGCAGGTTTTTGACCCACTTTGAGATCGCCACCCGCTGGGCCGAGATTCGGCAACAGGACTACACGGCTCAGGTTCTTCCCGACTCAAGTTGGGAGGATTTGGACCCGTTAGAGTTTGAGCGTTTGCGGCAAGTCGTTCAGCGCCATCCTTCCGCAGACCAAAACTTGCTTAGCCTTCCTGATGCGGAACTGGCCCAGGCCCTGGGCCTGGCGAGGATCTACGAAGGGCGCTTGGTGCCCACGGTAGGGGGGTTGCTGGTCCTGGGGCGGGAGGGGGCTATCCGGCGCCTGATGCCCACCCACGAAGCGGCCTTCCAGGTTTTGCGGGAAGACCGGGGCGTGGCCTTCAACGAGTTTTACCGGGAGCCCCTGCTCAAGCTTTTTGAGCGCATGGAGGGGCTTTTTAAGGCCTACAACACCGAGGAGGAGCTGACCTTTGGGCTGTACCGCGTGCCCATACCCCTTTTTCCGCCGGAGGCCTTTCGTGAAGCCCTCGCCAACGCCTTGGTGCACCGGGACTATCGGGTTTTGGGAACGGTATACGTGAGGATAGATCCGGAGGCTGGGGGTTTGGTGATCAGCAATCCGGGCGGGTTTGTGGAGGGGGTGACCCTCGAGAACCTGCTGGTGGTGGAGCCACGCCCCCGGAACCCCATTCTGGCCGATGTTTTCAAACGCCTGGGCCTGGTGGAGCGCACGGGGCGGGGTATAGACAGAATCTTCCGGGAGGTTTTGGGACTTGGGAGGCGGCCGCCGGATTACTCGGGTAGCACAGAGGACACGGTGAAGGTCGTTCTTCCCGGTGGGAAGGCGGACCTGAACTTTGTGAGGCTGATCCTCGAGGTCCAAGACCGCCACCGCAGGACGCTGGGCTGGCCCCATCTCCTGGTGTTGCGCCAGGCGGCCGATGAAGGCGAGCTAAGTGTGCCCGAGGTGGCGCGCCTCATTCAGCAGGGAGAGGCGCGGGCCCGGAGTTTGGTGGAAGAGTTGGTGGAGATGGGGCTTCTGGAGGCCAAAGGGTCCAAGAAGGGGCGGGTGTACCATCTGAGCGCCTGGGTCTTCAAGCAACTTGGGCGGCCCACGGCCTACGTCTACAGGCGGGGTTTTGACACCCTTCAACAGGAGCAGATGGTACTCACCTACCTGGCCAAACACAAAAGGATCACTCGGAGAGAGGTGGCTGAGTTATGCCGGCTAACTTTACCGCAGGCGGAATATCTGATGCGCAAACTCAGAAAGGCGGGTAAGGTGCGTTTGGTGGGCAAGGGACGCAATGCCTACTACGCATATGTCGGAGATGAGTTTTAAACTCTGAAGCAGAGTTTCCGAACTCTGAAACTGAGTTTCTGGTGAGTTTAGGAGGTGAATGTGGAGCAAAAACGCCGTCTCATAGAGCACCGCCTGCCCCTCAAGGAAATCTCCGAGGCCTCGGCCCGGGAGAAGTCCATCCGCCACGGGCACATCTCCACCCTGCACATCTGGTGGGCCAGGCGGCCCCTGGCGGCGAGCCGGGCGGCGGTCTTCGCCACCCTGGTGCCCGACACCGAGGAGAACTACGAGCTGGTCAAGAGGATCGTGCCCTGGGAGGCGGTGAAGGATGGCAACAGCAAGGACATCCTCGAGGCCCGCCGCCGGGTGCTGGAGGCGAGCGGGGGCACACCCCCCAGGGTGCTGGACCCCTTCGCCGGGGGCGGGGCCATCCCCTTGGAGGCCCTCCGCCTGGGGTGCGAGACCCACGCCCTGGACCTAAACCCCGTGGCCTACCTGATCCTCAAGGCCACCCTGGAGTACCCCCAGCGCTTCGGCCAGCCCGATAGCCGCGCCGTACCCACCTACATCCGGGCCCTGGACCAGGCCCACGCCCAGGCCAGGGACCAAGCGGCCCAGGGCACAACCAGGCTTCTTGAGGAGGGGGGAGAGGCTCAGGAGGAGGGCCCCTTTTCCAAAGCCTACCGGGAAAACCCCCTGGCCGCCGAGGTGCGCTACTGGGGGGAGTGGGTGCTGGAGAGGGCCAGGCAGGAGCTGGCCCAGTTTTACCCGAAGGACCCGGATGGCCGAACCCCCGTGGCCTACCTCTGGGCCCGCACGGTGACCTGCACCAACCCCACCTGCCGGGCCGAGGTGCCCCTGGTGCGCCAGTGGTGGCTGGCCAAAAAGGACAAAAAGCGCATCGCCCTGAAGCCCCTGGTGGACCGGGAGGCCAGGCGGGTGGACTTCCAGGTGGTGGAGGTGCCCCAGGGCGAGGACTGGCCCGACCAGGGAACCGTCCAGCGGGGCAACGCCGCCTGTTTGGTGTGCGGCACGGCTATTCCTGCCTCGGAAACTCAGAAGCAAGCTAAAGAAAGGAAATGGGGCGAGCGCTTATTGGCGGTAGTTTTAGGGGGTGGGGAACAGAACGGTAAAACCTATCGGGTAGGAACACCAGAGGATATAGCGACTTTTGAGCAAGCGAAAGCAAAGCTGGAAGCGCTGAAACAGAGAGAAAGCCCTTTTGGAGAACTACCCCTAATTCCTAATGAGCCCATTCCCTACGAACCCCGCGCTTTTACCCCTTGTATCTACGGCTTCCAGGAATGGGGCCAGCTTTTCAACCCCCGCCAGGCCTTGGCCCTGGTCACCTTCGCCAAATGGGTGCGGGAGTCCCATGCCGAAATGCTCCGGCAGGGCATGGACGCGGAGCTGGCTAAGGCCGTGGCGACGTATTTGGCTATAGTACACGACAGGGTAACGGACAAAAATGCAAGTTTGGTTGTGTGGGACAATACCAGGGATAACCCCACACATGTATTTGGGCGCCAGGCTTTACCTATGGTTTGGGACTATGCGGAGATAAACCCTCTGGCTTCTAATGGGTGGCCTAATGCTCTAGATTGGGTTTGGCTTGCAGTAAAAAGTATTTCTCTAGTTTCTGAAAAGCCAGGTATTGTGGATCGCGGCACCGCCACCCGCCTTCCCTTCCCGGAAGGCTACTTTGACGCCGTGGTCACGGACCCCCCCTACTACGACGCCGTGCCCTACGCCGACCTGTCGGACTTCTTCTACGTGTGGCTGAGGCGCACGGTGGGCCACCTCTACCCGGAGCACTTCCGCACCCCCCTCACGCCTAAGGGGCAGGAGGCCGTGCAGAACCCTGTGCGCCACGGGGGAGACAACGAGAAGGCCAAGCGCTTCTTCGAGGAAATGATGGGGGAGGCCTTCCGGGAGATGCACCGGGTCTTGAAGCCCGAGGGCAAGGCCACCGTCGTCTTCGCCCACAAGAGCACCGAGGCCTGGGAGACGCTGATCAGCGCCCTTATTGGGGCGGGGTTCCAGGTGGAGGCCTCCTGGCCCTTGCAGACTGAGATGCAAACCCGCCTGCGGGCCCGGGGCTCCGCCGCCCTGGCCTCTTCCACCTTCCTGAGCTGCACCAAACGGGTGGGCCAGGGCACCGTGGGCCTCTTCGCCCAGGTGCGGGAGGAGATGCAGAAGACCATCCAGCCCAGGCTGGAGGAGTTCTGGGACTCTGGCATCCGGGCGGCGGACTTTTTCATGGCCGCCATTGGTCCCGGGCTGGAGGCCTTTAGCCGCTACGACGAGGTGCGCCGGGCGGACGGCAGGCGGGTGGAGGTGGGGGAGTTTCTGGACGAGGTGCGGAAGATCGTCCTGGAGTTCGCCCTGGAGCGGGTTTTGGGGGCCGAGGCGGAGGCGGGGGCCGTGGACGGCCCCACCCAGTTCGCCCTCCTCACCCTCTGGGCCTACGGCCTCGAGGCGCCCTCGGACGAGGCCCGCAAGATCGCCCAGAGCACCGGGGTGAGCCTCCCTGAGCTGGGGAGCCTGGTCCGGGTGGAGGGGGAGAAAACCCGCATCCAGAAGGCCAGGGAGCGGCTAAAACGGGACCGGGACTTCGGCTTGCCCCGAACCGGGCCAGTGCCCATGGTAGACGCCCTGCAGAGGGCCATCCTGATGCTTCGGGAGGGACGGGAGGCCTTGGCCCAGTATCTGGAGGCCGTTGGCTACCTGCGGAGCCCCGCCTTCTGGCTGGTGGCCCAGGCCTTGGCGGAGATCCTGGAGGGGGAGGACGAGGGGCGGGACCTGCACGAGCTCCTTACCCTGCGGGAGGGCCTTGTGCGGGTGGCCCAGGTGGAAAGGCTGCTGTAGGGGGTGGAGGTTCTGGGTATGGGGAGCCGGCTTGAAGAGGGTCTTAGGGTCTACGCCCAGCGGATGGGCGCGTTCTTGGTGGGGAAGCTGAAGGAGCGCTATGGGGGGCGTTGGGAAGAGGCTTACGCCCAGGCCCTGAACGAAAAGCGGCGGGAGAACCTCCGGGAGGATCTGCGCCGGGGGAAGTCCCTAGAGGAGGCGGTGGACCTGGTCCACTTCAAGGACCTCCTCCTGGGCCAGAAGGAGGTCTTTCAGGAGCTACTGGGCCGGAGCTTCCAAAGGGCCGTCACCTGGGCGGACGAGGTGGCCGAGGTCCGCAACCGTTGGGCCCACCAGGACGACCTCTCTGAGGAGGACATCTACCGGGCCCTGGACAACATGGCGCGGATCCTGGAGGCGGTGGGGGATGGGGAGGGGGCGGCCCTCCTCAAGGCCCTCCGGGACGGGCGGGCGCTGGCTTCCCCCCAGCCCCAGACCGCTTCCCGCCCCGACCCCCTCCCCCCCTGGTGGCGCCTGGCCACCCCCCACGCCGACATCCGCTCCGGCCAGTTCGACGAGAGCACCTTCGCCGCCAAGCTGGACGACGTGGTCCGGGGCACGGCCAGCCCGGAGTACCGCTACGCCGACGAGTTCTTCCGCAAGACCTACCTCACCAAGGAGCTGAAGGGCCTCCTCCTGGACGTCCTGAGGCGCCTTTCCGGCCTTGGCGGCGAGGCGGTGGTCCAGCTCCGCACCCCCTTCGGCGGGGGCAAGACCCACGCCCTCATCGCCCTCTACCACCTGGTGAAGGACGCCGCCACCAGCGGGGCCCTCCCCGAGGTCCAGGCCCTCCTTCAGGAGGGGGGGCTTCCGGACATCCCCAGGGCCAGGGTGGCCGTCCTGGTGGGCACGGAGCTTTCCCCCCAGGGGCGGGAGGTGGAGGGGGGCGTGCGCCTTCACACCCTCTGGGGGGAGCTGGCCTACCGCCTGGGGGGCCTCGAGGGGTACGCCCTCCTCCGGGAGGATGACGAGGCCCGCACCGCCCCGGGCAAGGAGAACCTGGCCCTCCTCCTCAGGCGCTACGCCCCCCTCCTCATCCTCATGGACGAGGTCCTGGTCTACCAGGTGAAGGCGGCGGGGGTGCCGGTGGGGGGGACCACCCTCCAGGCCCAGACCTTCGCCTTCTTCCAGGAGCTTTCCGAGGTGGTGGCGGCCACGCCCGGGGCCGCTTTGGTCTTCACCTTCCCCGAGTCCCACCTGGAGTACTTCGACCAGGAAGGGGCCGCCTTGGCCTTTGAGCGCCTGGAGCGCATCTTTGACCGGGTGAAGGCGGTGCGGGTGCCCGTTCAGGGGGAGGAGGTCTACGAGGTCATCCGCCGCCGGCTCTTCGAGCGGGTGGACGAGCGGGAAGCGGCCAAAGTGGTGGCCCGCTACGCCGAGCTCTACCGGGCCACCCGGGGCCTCCACGAGGAGGCCTACCGGGCGGAGTACGGGGCCCTGATGCGCCGGGCCTTCCCCTTCCACCCCGAGCTGGTGCGCACCCTCTACGAGCGCTGGGGCACCCTCCAGGGCTTCCAGAGGACCCGGGGGGTCCTCCGCCTCCTGGCCCGCATCGTGGAGCTAAGCTTCCGCTCCCCCCTGGCCCGGCCCCTCATCGGCCTGGGGGACGTGGCCCTCGAGGACCCCGACCTGCGGGCCACCATCGCGGGCATCCTGCGGGAGGCCAACTGGGAGGCGGTCGTGGCCTCCGACATCGTGGGTAAGGCAGCGGCCCTAGACCGGGAGCAAGGCGGGGACTACGCCCGGCTCCGCCTGGCCCAGACCGTGGCCACCGCCATTTTCATGTACAGCCACTCCGGGGGGGCCAAGGACGGCATCCGCAGGCCCCTTCTGGACCTGGCCCTCATCTACCCGGAGGGCATCACCCAGGAGCTGGTGAGCGACGCCCTGGACCGCCTCAAGGCTAGGCTCTTCTACCTCTACGAAAACGGGGGCTTCCTCTTTAAGGCCCAGCCCAACCTGAACGCTGTCTTGGCCAACGAGGTGGCGGCCGTCCCCGAGGAGGCGGTGCGGGAGGCCCTGCGGGAGACCCTGGCCCAGGTGGTGGGGAAGGGGCTCTTCAAGCCTGTGATCTGGCCGGAGGAGCACCGGGACGTCCCCGACGACCGCGCCCTCAAGCTGGTCCTCCACGAGCACCCTGCCGACGTGGAGGAAGGGAAGCGGCTCCGCCTCGCCATCCAGCAAAACGCCGCCGGCTCCCCCAGGGTTCACCGGAACACCCTGGTCCACCTCCACCCCCGCCTCGAGGACCTGGGCCGGGCCAAGGAGCAGGCCCGCCTCCTCCTGGCCCTCAGGAGCCTGAAGAAGAACCTCTGGGCCAGCCTCGGCCAGGACCAGAGGGCCGACCTGGAGGAACGCCTTAAGCGGGTGGAGGGGGACCTGCCCCGCCTTCTCCAGGCCGCCTACGCCGATTTGTACAAGGCCCGAAACAGCCAGGGGGAGTTCCGCTACCTCAACATCCAGCCCTACGTGCAGACGGCCTCCACCCTCCAGGAAGCGGTGGAAGAGGTGCTACGGCGGGAAGACCTCCTCTTAAGCCGCCTTGACCTGCCCACGGTGGTGGCCCATTACCGCCTCTGGCCGGAAGGGGAGCCCCACCTCTCCCTGGGGGCGCTTCGGGATTACTTCCTGCGCCTGCCCGAGCTCCCCATGTTGGAAGGCGAGGAGGTCCTGCGCCAGGCGGTGCTCCTGGCGGTGCGCCAGGGGTTTTACCAGCTGGCCCGGCGCTCTCAGGAGGCCTTTTCCCCGGTCTGGTGCGCCCAAAAGCCCCCTACGGAGGACGAGGTCCACCTCAACGAGGGCTTCCTCCTGGCCCGGCCCGGCACCTGGCCTTGCGGGGAGGAGGAAAAGCAAAGTGGCGATTCTAAGGGCGGTGAGGGGACAGGCACGGGAGGGGGTGGGGGCAGGGTGGTTCCGCCTCCCCCGCCCCCTAGACCCCGGGGCCCCACCTGGGTGCGCCTCCACCTTCCCAACCTCCCTCTGGATAAGATCCCCATTCTGGTGGACCTCGTGGAGGGCCTAAAGGAGGCCAAGGCGGCGGAGGTGAGCCTGGAGGTGGTCCTTACCGGCCGGAGCCTCGAGGGCCTGGACCCCACCCAGCTGGAGCTGGTGGTACGGGAGCTTCTGCGCCAGCACGGGCTGGCCTACGAAGAGGAAGCTGAGTAGACTAGCTCCCGGGGCACCGGGAACCTCTCCAACATGGCCCGGGTGAGGTGGGGCACCACTTCCCGGTAAAGCCCCCGGTAGTGGGCCTGGGCCTCAGGGCCATTCAGGTAGGCTAGGAGGCCTGGGAGATTCACCTTTACCTTGGGCAGGAGGTGGAACTCCTCCCGCCAGGGGTAGGCCCTTTCGTCCCAAGCGGCCACCACCCGGTAATGGCGGGTGTGGGCCACCACCAGACGGGGGAGGGCGTAGAAGGGTTTGAGGGAGGCCACGTGCGCCTTGGGGAAGTAGAGGCCAGAATGGGGGGTTTGGTAGTCGATCTCGCCTGGCTTCAGGTTTCTCCCCGTCAGAACGGGCACGAGGCCAGGCCCAGGGGCGGCCTTGGTCAAGGGATGGGCCCTGACCTCGGGACTCCGGGCAGCGAAGTGGATGTGGAATAGCTCCCCCAGGGCCACGCCTTCCTCCTCCCGCCTCAGGGCCTCTGGATCGGGGAAGCGCACCATTTCCCCCTGCCAGAAGGGGGCTTCCCAAAGAAACCTCTTGGAAAACCCCTCAAAGAGCCTGAGCCCCCTCCCCCCTTTGCGGAAGCGCACCACGCTGGCCCGCACCTTGCGGTCGGGGAAGACCTGGCCCAGGTAGTGGACCTCGGTCTCCCCCTCCCGGGCCAGGAAGGCCCGGAGCCGGGCGAACTCGGCGAGGACCATCCACCCCGCCGGGACCACGTAGAGGAGCGTTCCCCCGGGCCGCAGGAGGCGCACCCCCTTCTCCAAAAAGGCCCCGTAGAGGTTGTACCGCCCCTGCCAGGTGGCGAAGCGCTGGCGGTAGGCCTGGCGCTGGGAGACCGGCAGCCGGGCCCCGGCCCCTAGGGCTCCGTAGGGAGGGTTTCCCAGGATCAGGTCAAAGGCCTCCCCCGGCTCCCAGAGGAGGAAGTCCGCCAGGATGCCCTCGGCCCAGGGGGGAAGGTCCAGGGCTTTTGGGTCTATCTCCACCCCGTAGAAGCGGTAGGCCGTCCCGTGGGCTTCCCGGAAGGCCCGGAGGAAGGGCCCATGGGCGCAGGCGGGCTCCAGCACCTTTCCCCCCCTGGGTGCCTCGGCCAGGGAGACCATGAAGTCCACCACCTCCGGGGGGGTCTCTACCCGGCCCAGGCTCCTGGGGGCGGCGTTGGAAGGTAGGGACAGAAGGGGTGGCAGGCCCATTTAGCGGATTATACCGAGCCTGCGGCCCACCTTTTCGTAGGCCTCGAGGGCCTTGTCCAGCATCTCCTTGGTGTGGGCGGCGGTGACGATGTTGCGGATCCTGGCCTTCCCCCGGGGCACGGTGGGGAAGCCGATGCCCACGGCGAAGACCCCCTCTTCCAGGAGGAGGCGGCTCGCCTCAAAGGCCAGGGGGGCCTCGCCGAAGAGGACCGGGGTGATGGGGGTCTGGCTCCCCAGGGTGTCGTAGCCCAGCCGGGCCAGCTCGGCCTTGAAGTAGCGGGTGTTCTCCCAGAGCCTGGCGATCCTCTCGGGCTCCTTCTCTATGAGCTCCAGGGCGCCCAGGAGGGCCCCCACCACCGCCGGGGGGTGGGTGGTGGAGAAGAGAAGGGGCCTGGCCTTGTTGATGAGGAGGTCCTTGAGCTCTAACGCCCCGGCGGCATATCCCCCCACCACCGCCCAGGCCTTGGAGAGGGTGGCCACCTGGATCACGTCCGGGTCCTGGTGGAAGCCAAAGTGGTGCACCGTGCCCTTGCCCTTCTCCCCCAGGACCCCGGAGCCGTGGGCGTCGTCCACGTAGACCACCGCCCCGTACTTCTTGGCCAGGGGGACGATCCGGTCCAGGGGGGCGATGTCCCCGTCCATGGAGAAGACCCCGTCGGTGACGATGAGCTTGAGGCCCTCGGTGTCGTGGGTCCTTAGGAGCTCCTCCAGGTGGGCCACATCCGCGTGGCGATAGACCAAGCGGGTGGCCTTGGTGAGGCGGAGGCCATCAATGATGCTGGCGTGGTTCAGCTCGTCGGAGAAGACCACGTCCCCCTCCTTGAGGAGGGCCCCCAGCACTCCCTGGTTGGCGGTGAAGCCCGACTGGAGGACGAGGGCGCTTTCCGTCCCCTTGAAGCGGGCCAGGGCCTCCTCCAGCTCCACGTGGTAGGTGAAGGTGCCGGCGATGGTGCGCACCGCCCCGCTTCCCGCCCCCCACTTTTCCAGGTACTGGCGGGCCTTCTCCTTGAGGTAGGGGTGGTTGGCGAAGCCCAGGTAGTTGTTGGAGGCGAGGTTCACCACCTCCTTCCCCTCCACCCGGGTCACGGGCTCCTGGGGGGCCTCGAGGACCTTGGGGGAGATGTAAAGCCCCTCCCGCTTGAGCCTATCCAGCTCCTCGCGGACGCGTGCACGCAGATCCAGGCTCATGGTCCTATCTAACCGCCTGGTCCCCCGGGCTGTCCAGGGCCTCACCTTCCTCTGACCGAAAGGCGCTACCCTAAGGGTGGGGGTGGTAGCGGTTCCATGAGGGCCGAGCTGCAAGCCGAAACCGAGGCCGAGCGCCTAGAGCGCCGGGCAAAGCTCCACGAGCTCCTCCACCGCTTGCGGGGGGAGCCGAATGTCCTCCTTCCCTTTCACCAGGCCCTGGCGCTGAGGCCCAAGGGGGAGCACCCCCTGGGCTTAAGGACCATTGAGGTGGACAAGGTGGTGGGCTCCGTGGACCGCTACGAGGATTTTGACCATCACTTCCTGCCCAAGACCCCCCACACCCTGGAGCGCTGGAAGCGCCTTCGCGCCTTGCAGCTTTCCGGGGTGGAGTTCCCCCCCATCGAGGTCTACCAGGTGGGGGAGGCCTACTTCGTCAAGGATGGCAACCACCGGGTGGCCCTGGCCAAGGCCACGGGGCAGAAGTATATAGACGCCTACGTGATCGCCCTAGACGTTCCCGTGCCCGTGGGGGCCAAGGACACCCTGAAGGACCTGATCCTCAAGGCGGAATACGCCAACTTCCTGGAGAAGACCCGGCTTAAAGAGCTGGTGCCGGAGGCGGAAGACATTCTCTTTTCTACCCTGGGCCGCTACGATATCCTCCTGGACCACATCGCCACCCGGCGCTACTTCAAGGGCCTCGAGGAGGGCCGGGAGGTTCCTTGGGAGGAGGCAGTGGTGGACTGGTACCAGAACCTCTACCGGCCCACGGTGGAGGCCATCCGCCGCCTGGGGCTTCTTAAGAACTTCCCCGGCCGCACCGAGGCGGACCTCTACCTCTGGGTCATGGACCACCGCTACTTCCTGGCCCGGGAGCTCGGGGTGGACCCCGGTCCCGAGGGGGCGGCGAAGAGCTACGAGGTGCGATTTAGTCCCTTTTGGAAGCGCTACGGAGGGTGGCTTAAACGTTTGGGCAAATAAAATATAAAACAAAAATCTTAACACACCAATTTTTTTTGTCAAGTTCAAATAAACTTGCATGCTCAGGCGTCATTGGGGATCATTTGAAACCTGAGGAGGTGGTGAAGCGATGAAGCGGCTGGGATATGTGTTGACGTTGGTCTTGGCGCTGGGTTTTGGTCTAACCTTTGCTCAAGATGGTCCTAAGGTACCCAAGTTTCAAGTGGGTCTAGATACGGTAACTTTTGGTTGGCCTTCCGTCAATGCCCAAGGAGGAATTACGAACTCTTTTGGCATAAACATGGGGCTGGGCATTTCCTACCGTAGCTACTTTGAGCCCCTTTACCCCCAGAGTGGTTCTCTCTACTGGGAAGCAGGTACTCTTGTCTTGATTCTACCTTATCTCGGGGTTGGTTACGATTACCGCTTTGACGAAAAGTTCTACGTGGGGGGCGGTGTGACATTTGCTCCGTTGTTCCTGCTTGCGGGCACTTGGCCTCTTTACCCTACAGTGCATCTGGGGGTTTACCTGTACTGAGGATTGCCTGTACTGAGGATTTTGTTCCGCGGGGGGGCTTGCCTCCCCCATTGTTTTTATGTTATCCTGTATACAGGATGCAACCCTTGGCCTTCCGCCGCCCCAACCAGGTGCGCGAGGCGGTCTACCGCCACCTCAAGGACCTCCTCCTCTCGGGACGTTTCTCCCCGGGGGAGAGGCTTTCCGAGCCCCTTTTGGCCCAGGAGCTCGGCGTCTCCCGCACCCCCGTGCGGGAGGCCCTGATGCGCCTCGCCGAGGAGGGCCTGGTGGAGCTCGTCCCGGGGAGGGGGGCGAGGGTCCGGGTCTTCGCCCCCGAGGAGGTGGAGGAGGTCTACGGGGTGCGGGCCCTTTTGGAGGGGGAGGCGGCGCGGGAGGCGGCCTTGAGGGCCACGCCCTGGGAGCTCGCCGAGCTTGAGCGCCTCCTTCGGGCCATAGACGAGGCCCACCGGGAGGACTACCCGGAGCAGATGCGCCGCGACCTGGAGTTCCACCGCGCCTTGGTGCGGCTATCCGGGAACCGCACCCTCTACCGCCTCTACGAGGATCTCCTTTCCACCCTGGCCTTGGCCCGGAGCGCCCTTCCCACCCTCTCCCAGGACGAGGCCACGAGGCGGGAGCACCGGGCGATCCTCGAGGCCCTAAGAAGGCGGGACCCGGAAGGTGCTAAGCGGGCGGTGGAGGCCCACGTCTTCCGCTTCCGCGACCTGGTGGTGGGGCGGCTTCGGAAGGGGGGAGGATGAACCTAGACCTGGCTTACCGTTCCTTTGTGCTCGTTGTGGCGGGCCACCCTCAGGTGGAGCGTCTCATCAAGCACCGGGCGAAGGGCCTGGTGCGGCGCTACGTGGCGGGGGAGACCCTGGAGGAGGCCCTTAAAGCGGCAGAAGCCCTGGAGCGGGAGGGCGTCCACGCCATCCTGGACCTCTTGGGGGAGATGGTGCGCACCGAGGAGGAGGCCAGGGCCTTCCAAAGGGGGCTCCTTGAGCTCGTCTGGGCCCTTGCGGGGAAGCCCTGGCCCAAGTACATCTCCTTGAAGCTCACCCAGCTCGGCCTGGACCTCTCCGAGGACCTCGCCCTCGCCCTTTTGCGCGAGGTCCTTAGGGAGGCCGAGCCCCGGGGGGTCTTCGTGCGCCTGGACATGGAGGACTCTCCCCGGGTGGAGGCCACCTTGCGCCTCTACAAGGCCCTGAGGGAGGAGGGCTTCTCCCAGGTGGGGATCGTCCTGCAAAGCTACCTTTACCGCACGGAGAAGGACCTTTTGGACCTCCTGCCCTACCGGCCCAACCTCCGCCTGGTCAAGGGGGCCTACCGGGAGCCCAAGGAGGTGGCCTTCCCGGACAAGCGCCTCATTGACGCCGAGTACCTGCACCTGGGGAAGCTCGCCCTTAAGGAGGGGCTTTACGTGGCCTTCGCCACCCACGACCCCAGGATCATCGCCGAACTCAAGCGCTACACCGAGGCCATGGGGATCCCCAGGTCGCGCTTTGAGTTCCAGTTCCTCTACGGGGTGCGCCCCGAGGAGCAAAAGCGGCTCGCCCGGGAGGGGTACACGGTGCGGGCCTACGTGCCCTACGGCCGGGACTGGTACCCCTACCTCACCCGGAGGATTGCGGAGAGGCCGGAGAACCTTTTCCTCGTCCTGAGGAGCCTGGTCTCCGGCTAAAGGAGGTGAATGAGGATGACGGTGGAACCTTTCCGGAACGAACCCATTGAGACCTTCCAGACGGAGGAGGCCCGGCGCGCCATGCGCGAGGCCCTGAGGCGGGTGCGGGAGGAGTTCGGCCGCCACTACCCCCTCTACATCGGGGGGGAGTGGGTGGACACGAAGGAGCGCATGGTCTCCCTCAACCCCTCGGCGCCAAGCGAGGTGGTGGGCACCACCGCCAAGGCGGGGAAGGCAGAGGCGGAGGCCGCCCTCGAGGCCGCCTGGAAGGCCTTCAAGACCTGGAAGGACTGGCCCCAGGAGGACCGGAGCCGCCTCCTCCTCAAGGCGGCGGCCCTCATGCGGCGGCGGAAGCGGGAGCTGGAGGCCACCTTGGTCTACGAGGTGGGCAAGAACTGGGTGGAGGCCTCCGCGGACGTGGCCGAGGCCATTGACTTCATTGAGTACTACGCCCGGGCCGCCCTGCGCTACCGCTACCCCGCCGTGGAGGTGGTGCCCTACCCCGGGGAGGACAACGAGAGCTTCTACGTGCCCCTGGGGACCGGGGTGGTCATCGCCCCCTGGAACTTCCCCGTGGCCATCTTCACCGGGATGATCATGGGCCCCGTGGCCGTGGGGAACACCGTGATCGCCAAGCCCGCGGAGGACACCCCCGTGATCGCCGCCAAGGTCTTCCAGATCTTCCACGAGGCGGGCTTCCCCCCCGGCGTGGTGAACCTCG
>FWWL01005887.1_pt1 | contig 18407 bp, 16 predicted proteins | sample 2228331 | NCBI WGS metagenome assembly FWWL01 (sample SAMEA103939775, study PRJEB20133) | metagenome
AAATACAATTTGTAATTATTATTATTTAATATAAATAAACTAAGTAAGAAGATAATGGCTGTAATTAAAGAAGAAAAATAGTGATTATAATTACAGAGAGTAGAAAATAATACGAAACCAATTGTTAAAATAATTTTTTTCATTTGTGAATGATTAAATTCAAAAAATAAACGATACCAAAAGTAAACCATTAAAAGTGTAAAAAAAACTCCGCTTATATAAGGTCTAGCTATTTGACTATACATTATAAAAAATTGTAAAAATGTAATAAAAGTTGTTGTAATAAGCGCTGTTTGTTCATCAAACATTTTTTTTGCAAGAATATATGCAATTCCGATGGAAGCAATTCCCATAAAAACAAAAGGAATTTTTATCCAAAATTCAGAAATTCCAAAAATTTTAACCCAGTAAAATAAGAAAACCTGAATACCAGCTGGGTGACCATCTGGCATGACTCCATGATTAATTAATTCACTGAATGTTTTATATTTTGTTCTAAATAAGGCACTAAATTCATCATGTGTAAATGGAACTTCATCTAAATTCCAAAGACGCAAAATTGTGCCAACTATTATTAAAAATACAAGAAATAAATGATCTTCATTAATGATTGCTTTTACTTTCCCCATTCTTTAATATTTACTGGTATATTTAAATATTTTAAAATTCTGTCGGTTACAGTTTTTACAAGCTCATTGATATTATTGGGGTGATTGTAGAAAGACGGGGAGGCGGGCAATACTATGCCACCTGTCTGAATTATTTTTGTCATGTTGTTTAGGTGGATAAGGTTGTACGGCAACTCTCTTGGGACAATAATTAATGGTTTTTGTTCTTTCAGCATTACATCGGCAGCACGACAAATCAGATTGGAGCTAATTCCGTTAGAAATTTTTGCTAATGTTCCCATCGAACATGGAATAACGACCATAGCATCAAAATTTGAACTTCCGCTGGCAGGGGGAGAAAACATATCTTCATTATCATACACTATTAGTTGCTCTGAACTTTCAAAAGGTGGCAATTCCAGCTCATAATTCCAGACTTTTTTGCCGTTTGCTGAATAGATAACAGCAATAGAGTATTCTTTATGTAGTAATATATCATGTATTAATTGATGCGCGTATATTGCACCGCTAGCTCCTGTGATTCCTATAATAATTTTTTTATTCATAGTGTTACGTTGAATGAGAAAATCAAGTAGTTATTATACTGACCTCTGTCGAAGTACCAGGTTTGATTAGCCGGGTGATTTCGAATGGGTATTAACGAGTAAGATTGATGAACTTTAAGTGAAACGGATTTTCCCATTTTATACCCAATGCCCCAGCGTCCAGGTAGATCGTATGATTTAAAAGGTGGGTCTGGTTCCAGAAAGCCATAACCATCTACATCTTCTCTTGCCCTAAATAAATACCCGATTGCTAAACCTACTTCTGCAAGATACTTTTCTTTGTATAAAAACTGAAGGAGAAAAGGAACTTCTATATAATTCAGTCTAAGCAAATAATAACGATCGTCGGGATCTTCAGGATTTCGTAATTTTCTGCTTCCTTTTTGAATATAATCGAGTCCCATCAAGAATGTCCATTCTTTTTTGAAGTTGTTTTGTACAAATAGCCCGGTTTTAAAACCTGGTTTGTCATAACCATCCAGGCGGTCGCCATCTACCTGTGATGCTACAATACCGATATTAATACCTGGCACAAAATGCTGAGAATAAGCATACAAAGTAAAAAGTCCTATGACAAGAAAAAGTATTAGCTTCATTTTTTACCACCAAATTGCATTAAGTAAGACTTAATAAATCCATCAAGGTTGCCATCAAGGACACCCTGAGCATCAGAAGTTTCGTAATTTGTTCGCAAATCTTTAACCAGTTTGTACGGATGTAGTACGTACGAACGAATTTGTGAGCCCCATTCTATTTTTAACTTTTTACCTTCCAGTTCTGCTTGTTTTTCTCTTCTTTTTTGCAATTCTAATTCATACAATTGTGATTTGAGAAGACGGAGTGCATTTTCTCTGTTAGTCATTTGTGAACGACTTTCCTGGTTTTCTATGACAATGCCTGTTGGTATGTGTCGCAATCGTACCCCGGTTTCTACTTTATTAACATTTTGACCGCCGGGTCCACTGGAACGAAAGGTATCCCATTCTAAATCAGCAGGATTGATAATGATTTCGATAGTGTCATCAATTAAGGGGGATACAAATACAGAAGCAAAAGTAGTTTGTCTTTTTCCCTGTGCATTAAAAGGTGAAATGCGAACTAAGCGATGAACTCCTGTTTCGCTTTTTAAATATCCATAAGCAAATTCGCCCTGAAATTCGAGCATTACCGATTTTATTCCAGCTTCTTCGCCGGGTTGAATGTCAATTATCCTAATTTTATACCCATGGTCTTCGCCCCATCGTTGGTACATTCTTAATAACATGTTTGCCCAGTCGAGACTTTCGGTACCACCTGCACCACTATTTATTTTCATTATAGCGGGAAGTTTGTCTTCTTCTTCCTGAAGCATGTTTTTTAGCTCTAAAGCTTCTAAGGCTTGCAAAGTAAGTTGATATTGTTCGTCGAGCTCTTTTTCGCTGACTTCTTCTTGTTTATAAAATTCGTAAACTACCGTTAAATCTTCAATAAGAGATTTAACGTTTTGATAATCACTAATCCAGCTTTTTAAATTTGCAATCTTTTTTAAGATAGTTTCAGCATTTTTCGAATCAGACCAAAAATCAGGGTCTCTTGTTTTTAATTCTTCTTCTTCAAGTTCTATGGTTTTCTTTTCGATGTCAAAGATACCTCCTTAAGGCATCGCACCTTTCCTGAAGATCTTTAATATGTTCTATGGTTATCATAATTATTCGGGTATTGTTTCTATAATTTCGTAATTAGTTCCAATTTCTTCGTAGGGTTTAAGCTGTTTGCAGCCCATATCATCATCAAATTGAGCGGGCTTTTCAAATACATCTTTGTCGGAGTAGCCTAATTCGGGATTTGCGTACACTCTTTTCATAAAATATGCCCAGGTAGGTAGCGACATACTTGCTCCTTGTCCGAGCTCCAGACTATTAAAGCGGATGCTACGTTCTTCGCCTCCGGTCCATACTCCAGTTGCTAGTTTGGGAGTAATGCCGATATACCATCCATCTGATTGATTTTGTGTAGTTCCCGTTTTTGCAGCAACATCGGCCTGAATGTTATATCTTCCTTTTAATCGCCAGCTTGTTCCTTGATTTACTACAGCTCTTAACATTTCTATCATTTTGTATGCTGTTTGCTCGCTGATGGCTTCATTGCGTTGAGGTTTGAAGGTGGCTAATACGTTTCCATTGGCATCTGTTATTCGTGTTACGAAAATAGGTTGAACATATATTCCTTTGTTTGCAAATACAGAGAAGGCTGCTGTCATTTCTGCAAGCGAGATTTCGGGAACTCCTAAACATATTGCCGGAACGGGGTCTATTTTGCTGCGAATTCCCATCTTTCGGGCAATGTTTATAACTGCATAAGGATTGTATCGTTTCATAAGCCATGCAGAAACGTAGTTAACGGAGTTTGCCAATGCCCACCGCAAAGTAACCATTTGACCATCACGTTTTGTTGGTCCACTGTTTTTGGGTGTCCATACATTTCCATCCGGAAGTTCAAAAGAAACAGGTATGTTGGGAACTTCGTAGCAGGGCGAAAAGCCTTCTTGCATAGCAAGAGCGTATAAGAAGGGTTTAAACGTTGAACCTACCTGACGTTTGCCTATCATGGCCTGATCGAAGGCAAAAAATTTATAGTTGATACCTCCAACGTATGCTCTGACATAACCTGTAGCTGGTTCCATTGAAAATAAACTGGTTCGTAAAAAATATTTGTGGTAACGTATAGAGTCGTAAGGGGTCATTATAGTGTCCTTTTCGCCATTCCATGAAAATACAGTCATTTGTGTGGGAGTATTAAATATTTTTATAATTTCCTCTTCACTTAAACCTTGATTTTTTAGTATTCGATAACGTTCAGATCTTTTCATTGATAAAGTCATAATTTGCTTGATTTCATCATCTGTCAGATTCCATGCAAAGGGTGCTTTTTTTCTTCCTTTTTGTTCTTTGAAGAATGCTGGCTGTAAAAATTTTGCAAGATGTTCGTAAACAGCTTCTTCTGCATATCGTTGCATTCTGGAGTCAATGGTGCAATATATTTTTAATCCATCTTTGTAAATATCGTAATTAGTGCCATCGGGTTTTTTGTTTTTATTGCACCAGCCATACAATGGATTGGTTTCCCAGTCGAGCGAATCTTCGTAATATTTTTGTTTGTCAATATAATCATCAGGGTCTGGTTTGTTAGCAGTTAAAATCATTCGCAGATATTCTCTAAAATATGTAGCAATGCCTTCTTTGTGGTCAACACGCTGAAATTTAACACCCAATGGTAACAATTTTAATGAATCAAATTGTTCTTTGGTTAAATATCCATACTTGTACATTTGTCCCAGAACTACATTTCTTCGCTCAAGAGTTTTCTCTGGCCTACGTAGGGGATTATATAACGAAGGATTTTTGCACATGCCTACAAGCATGGCTGCCTGTTCAATCTTTAATGAATCGGGTGTGGTGCTGAAATATACTTTAGCTGCTGATTTTATGCCAACAGCCAGGTACAAAAAGTCGAATTTGTTTAAATACATGGTAATAATTTCTTCTTTTGTATATCGTTTTTCCAGCTTTATTGCCATAACCCATTCCCTGAACTTGCGTACAATTATTTTTACTGGATTGGAGAAATCTTCTCTTGGGAAGAGCATTTTTGCCAATTGTTGTGATAATGTACTGCCACCTCCTTTTTTGCCACTTCCAATAATAACTCTTCCAATAGCGCGTAAATCAACGCCTGAATGATTATAAAAGCGTACATCTTCTGTTGCAATTAAGGCGTTTATCACATTGGGAGAAATTTCTTCATATTTAACAGGTGTTCGGTTTTCTTTAAAGTAAGTACCTAACACAACTCCGTCGCTCGAAATAATTTCAGTTGCCAGTTGATTTTTAGGATTTTCCAGTTCTTCAAAACTTGGCATATATCCTAAATAACCTTTTGAAATTAAATAAAAGAAAACGATGAAAAATAGTACAGGAATAGCAAATAAAATCCAAAGAATTGTTATTATCTTATTGCTTTTATTATGTTGATTATCAGTTGTTTTCATTTAAAATGTTTTTTAGAATAAAAATCACTAAATTGCACCCCAAAATTAAAGAAATAAATGGAACAAAATTTAGTTATTGTCGAATCTCCTGCAAAAGCCAAAACCATTGAAAAATTTTTAGGTAAAGGCTTTATTGTTAAATCTAGTTTTGGTCATATTAGGGACTTACAAAAAAATAATATTAGTATTGACATTGAAAAGAATTTTACGCCCATATACGAAGTGCCCAAGGAAAAGAAAAAAATCATTGCAGAGCTTAAGAAATTAGCCACAGAAGCCAAAACAGTTTGGTTAGCTTCTGATGAAGACCGCGAAGGAGAAGCAATTTCCTGGCATCTTGCCGAAGTACTGGAAATTCCAGCAGAAAAAAGAAAACGTATCGTTTTTCATGAAATTACCAAAGACGCCATAGAACATGCAATCAAAAATCCACGCGATTTGGACTTTAATCTTGTTAATGCTCAGCAAGCCCGACGTATATTAGACCGAATTGTAGGATACGAGCTTTCTCCTCTTTTATGGAAAAAAATTAAGAAAAACCTATCCGCAGGACGTGTACAATCTGTTGCCGTTAGAATAATTGTTGAAAGAGAACGCGAAATAATGAATTTTGTTCCAGAGTCATTTTATAAAGTAACGGCAGTATTCTCAATTCCGAGTCAAAAAACGACATTAAAAGCTGAACTGAATAAAACTTTTAAAACACGTGAAGAAGCTTACGATTTTTTAAAAAACTGTTTAGATGCACAATTTCAGGTTATTGATATACAAACTAAACCATCGTATCTTACTCCACCACCTCCTTTTACAACCAGCACCTTACAGCAGGAAGCTTCCAGAAAACTTGGCTTATCTGTTTCGCAAACTATGTCAATCGCTCAAAAATTATACGAATCAGGACACATCACATACATGCGTACCGATTCAGTTCATCTGTCAACTCTGGCATTAGGTGCAGCCAAAAAGGAAATAGAAAGACTTTTTGGAAAAGAATATCACAAAAGCAGGCAATATGAAACGAAGACAAAAGGAGCTCAGGAAGCACACGAAGCAATAAGACCAACCTATTTTTCAAATCATACCATAGAAGGAACTTCTCAAGAAAAAAAACTTTATGAACTCATCTGGCAACGAGCCATTGCTTCTCAAATGAAAGAAGCTCAAATCGAAAAAACAACAGTAACTATTACATCCAATAAAAGTCCTTATGAATTTTTGGCAATTGGAAAGGTCATAATTTTCGACGGATTCTTAAAATTGTATAAAGAATCGGAAGATGAAGAAAACGAACAAGAAACCGAAGCCACAATTCCTGCACTGAAGGTGAATCAAGTATTAAAAGCAAAATCAATTCAAGCAAATCAGAAGTTCAATCATGCTCCATCTAGATATACCGAAGCTAGTCTTGTTAAGAAACTGGAAGAATTAGGAATCGGAAGACCATCTACTTATGCACCAATTATTTCTACCATTCAACAAAGAGGTTATGTGATAAAAACAAATAAACCTGCTTCTACCAGAGAAATAACCATTATTAAACTGGAAAATAGCAAAATAGAGGAAAAAACTCAAAAAGAAAATTATGGCTTTGAAAAAGGCAAACTAGTGCCTACAGATATGGGAATTATTGTAAATGACTATCTAATGTCAGTTTTTCCTGAAATCATGGAGTATAACTTTACTGCCAATGTCGAAAAGAAATTAGACGAAATAGCCGAAGGTAAAATTCAATGGGTAGAGCTTCTCAAAGAATTTTACTCTAGTTTTCATCCTAAAATTAAATCGCTCGAAACTTCAAAAGAAAAGGTTTCTCAGGAAAGGTATTTAGGTGACGATCCCCAAACAGGGTTGAAGGTTTATGTTAAATATGGAAAATATGGCCCAATTGTTCAGCTTGGTGAAAGTAGTCAGACAGAAAAACCAAAATTTGCAAGCTTAAAGAAGGGGCAGCTTATCGAATCTATTACCTTAGAAGAAGCACTCGATTTGTTCAATATGCCTAGAAATTTAGGGCAGTACAACAACTATGACGTAGTTGTTCATCTTGGTAAATATGGTCCATACGTCGAATACAATAAAAAATATTATTCATTAAAACGAAACGTTGACGACCCTTATACCATAACTCTGGAAAGGGCAATAGAACTTATTGAAGAAAAAGAAAAAGAACCCAAAGGTCCACTGAGAGAATTTAAAGAAGATAAAGACCTTTTGATATTAAAAGGACGATACGGAGTTTATATTAAATACAAAGGTGCAAACTATAAAATACCCAAAGGCGTGAATTGGGAAAAAGCAACATACGAAGAAATCATGGCTATTGTTCAATCACAGTCTGAATCAAAGAAAAAATGAACCTTAACGATTATTTTGAGCCTGTTTATATTACTGTGACAAAAAACAAAAGATTGCTTGGTGGATATTTTCAATCATTACTTGAAAGCAACGATCATACACTCAAAAAAATTTCTATTGCATTGTTTTCTGTTTCTACTACTGAACGTCAGGCAACTTTTTCAACAGAAATCCGGAAAAACTTATATCAGCTAACAGCAAATTTTTCTAAATCATTTAAAGCTGTTGATTTAGGCGAAATAAAAAAAGGAAGTACATTTTCCGATGTTTTATATGCTACTCGAGATGTTTGCGAATATTTATTAAGCAAAAACATTATACCTATCATTATTTCCGACAATTCGTATTTGCCTTATGCCGTGTACCTGGCTTACGAGTCATCAGGTAATCCAGTAACTATAAGTAATATTGATTATACTGTAGTTTGCAAGCCAAACAATCAACATTTTATCTCACAAATACTTTCCAGAAAAAACCACACCTTATTTAATTATAATTTACTTGGATATCAAATTTTCTATACTTTGTCGGATGAATTACATAAGGCTCAATCGCTTTTCTTTAATGCATTAAGATTAGGTGATTTGCAAAGCGATATAAAAAAGGCAGAGCCCTATTTACGAGATAGTGATTTGTTGATTATTCATTCAACAGCAATGCTGAATGCATACTTAAATGAATTTAATGCTAATTCACCAAGCGGTTTTACTCATAAAGAAATTTGCCAAATAGCTCGATACGCTGGTATTAGCGAACGAATGAGTGGTTTTTATTTATTTACAGACCCTCACTCATCTTTTAATCAATTAACGTATGCACAAATAATATGGCATTTTATCGAGGGATTTAGTGCAAGAACCAATGATTATCCTAATATTCCTTTTAAAAAGCTTATCAAATATCATGTCGAAGTAACAAAGGACGTATTTATTACCTTTTATAAAAGCCCAATATCAGGACGATGGTGGATGGAAATACCTGTTCCCAGAACTAACTTTAAGAAAAAATGGCTAACTTCGTGCGATGAACAAGATTATATCGATGCGTGTAACGGAAATGTTCCCGAAAGATGGCATAAAGCAATTAAAAAAGTTTATTAAAGATGATACAATTTTATGCACGAACTTTACGTTTTACTTAAAAAATGTTAATCAGACGATGAAGTTATTAACAAAATATTTTAGGGTTTTAGTCAAAAAATTTTCAGGAAATGATACAACATATGAAACTTTTTTTGTACTTTTAGCGTTAAAATCGGAAATTAATTTAGGTTATCAACAAAAAAATGTTGAAAAAATTTTATCATATAAAAAATTTTTACTTACTTAGCCACTTGTAAAATGGGAAGTCTATTACATAGAAAAAATAGCAAACAAAGAATTATGAAGTATTTAATTTTGTTGGCATTAGCTATCTTAGCAATACCTGTACTATATGGTCAGCAGGACCCGCAGGTAAGTATGAATAAGTACAATATTTTGCCTATTAATCCAGGTTTTGCCGGGAGCAATGGAGCTATTTGTGCATCTGTATTATACAGAAATCAGTGGATGGGATTTGATGGAGCTCCCAAAACAATGATATTTTCGGCAGATATGGCTTTGCCTGAATTTAATAGTGGAGCTGGAATAAATGTAATTAGCGATAACGTCGGATTTGAAAAAAACTCCTACTTGAACTTAAATTATGCTTATCATCTGGAAGTTGCAGAAGGCGATTTGGGTTTAGGATTAGGTTTAGGTTTTATTAACAAATCATTAGATGGAAACTGGATTACACCAGATAAATTGCAAGGAATTCAGCAAAATCCTTATGCTGACCCAGCTATTCCTCATTCTGAATCACATCTTGTATTTGATGCAAATTTTGGTATCTTTTATCGCTCAAAAGACGACAAGATTTATGGTGGTATCAGCACTACACACCTAACTCAACCACAAATTAAATTTGATGCAGGTAAGCTGCCTTATGTGAGAAGACATTATTATGTAACAGTAGGTTCATTTATTGAAATGCCCGACAAAAATTGGGGTCTTTGGCCATCAGCATTTATCAAAATGGATGGATCAACAGCACAATACGATTTGAACCTGCTGGTTGAATATCGTCGTCAGTTTAGAGGAGGATTGTCATACAGATTTGGTGATGCTTTCGTTGCTATGGTGGGGTTCACTACCCAATCTAATATCACCTTCGGAATTGCTTACGATCTTACAATATCGAAACTAAGAACGTATGAAAAAGGTTCATTAGAATTTTTTGCAAAATATTGTTTCACCATTACAAAATCTTCAGGCCGTGGAAAATACGGCAGTGTAAGATTTTTGTAATTAAAATTATGAAACTATGAAAAAGACAAAGAGCAAACTTCGAAATATGAATAAACTATCAGGTTTATTATTTATTGTTCTCCTTGCAAGCTTATATAGCTGTTCTAATCAAGGCAATGGAGAACTTGTTGGAGTATTAAATCGTGAAGCATGGTATGAACCACAACCTTACGGAATGGTGTTTATACCAGCTGGTTCATACAATATGGGACCCGACGATCAGGATGTGCCATGGGCTATGACAGCAGAAACCAAAACAGTTACTGTAGCTCCATTCTGGATGGATGAAACAGAGATAACCAACAACGAATATCGTCAGTTTGTTTATTGGGTAAGAGACTCAATTGCCCGAAAGCTTTTAGGAGCTCAGTTAGAACAATATTTAATTACTCAGAATGAATACGGCGAAGATTTAAATCCTCCTTTCCTTAACTGGGAAGAAAGAATACGGTGGGACGAACAAGAACAACGAGAAATATTAAATGAAATGTTTTTACCAGAAAATGAACGTTTCTATCGTCGCAAAGAAATAGATATCAGAAAACTAAACTTTGAATATTACCGAATTGACCTGAAACAAGCCGCTAAAAAGTATGAATTTAACAGTGAAACTCGCCGTGCATGGAATTTTGATGAAAACAAATACGATGGTGAAGTAACAGACTATAATTATAAAAGTCCAACCAAAGGACAACGTATTCCTGTAAAAGATCGTTCGTCTTACATTATTAAAGATATCGTTAATGTTTATCCCGATACCTTGTGCTGGATGAGCGACTTTACTTATTCGTACAATGAGCCTATGGCAAGAGCTTATTTCTGGCATCCGGCATACGACAATTATCCTGTTGTAGGTGTATCCTGGCGTCAGGCAAGAGCATTTTGTGTATGGAGAACAGAATTGCTCAACAGTTATTATCTTGAATCAATGGGCGAGCCTTTTGTTCAGGAATATCGTTTGCCCACAGAGTCAGAATGGGAATATGCGGCACGCGGTGGTTTAAAAGGGAATATGTATCCTTGGGGTGGTTATTATACTCAAAACTACAAAGGATGCTATGTCGCCAACTTTAAGCCTATGAGAGGTGCATATACTCCTGATGGTGGTATCTATATGCTTGTAGTTGCACATTACGACCCCAATGAATATGGTTTGTATGACATGGGCGGTAACGTAAGTGAATGGACAAGCAACGCATTTGAAGAAGCTGCTTATAGCTATACCGACGATTTGAATCCTGATTATACCTACGAAGCATTACCAGATGATCCTCCTGTACGCAAACGTAAAGTTATTCGGGGAGGCTCATGGAAAGATATTTCATGGTATATGCAGTGTGGTTCACGCAGTTACGAATATCAGGACTCTGCAAAATCATACATCGGCTTCCGTTGCGTTCGTTCGTACTTAGGACGCGATTTCCGTGATGGTACAGAAGGTTCACAGGTATATTAATCAATAAATTAACATAATTAATAACTAAAAACTGTTTTAATATGGGAATTACAGAAATTGTTCAAACAAAAGGTTGGAAAAACTTCATGTCGAAAGTTTACGGAATTGGGGCATCCGTAGTACTTGTTGGTGCAATGTTTAAAATTATGCACTGGCCAGGTTCTGGTATCATGCTTGTAGTTGGTTTAACTACAGAAGCATTTATCTTTTTTACTTCTGCTTTCGAACCACTACACCAGGAGTGGGATTGGAGTCTTGTTTATCCTGAATTAGCCGGCATGCACGATGAAATAGAAGATGAAGAAGTAAAAAAAGCTACCAGTTCAAAAAAATCAGCTTTAGAAAAATTCGATGAATTGCTCAATAGTGCTCAAATTACACCTGATTTGTTCGAAAAGCTAGGTAATGGTTTACGAGCATTGAACCAAACAACAGAAAAACTTGCTGATGTGAGTGAAGCAACTGTTGCAACTAACAATTATGTAGCTAGTTTTGAAAAAGCATCGGCTAAGGTTAATGAGTTTGCAGAAATTTACGGAAAATCTGCACAGATTGTTAATGCAGCTTCAGTTGAAACTGCAGAAAAATTAACATCTTCTGTAGGAAAACTTGCAAGTGCTTATGAATCAAAATCACAGCTTATCGAAGCTTCATTAACACAATTTGTGGAACAAGTAAATAATAGCGGAATGAGTTTATCTCAAGCTTATCAAAATCTTGCTCAGATTATTAATAATGAAGCAGAAACTTCGCGTACTAATGCAAAGAGCTATACAGAACAATTACAAATAATGGCCAAAAACCTTACCGCATTAAATGCTATATATGAGCTTCAATTACAAGGTTCAAATGAATATCTCGAAAATTCAAAGAAACTATTCTCTGGCATGGATGAAATAATGCAAAACATGAAGGATTCTGTAGATGATGTGAAGAAGTACAGAGAAGAAATTTCAAAACTTGGTCAGAACTTAGCTGCCATGAATACTATTTATGGCAATATGCTAGCTGCTATGAATTTCAACAAATAGCATAAATGTTGGTATAGGTATAAATTAAAAGGAGAAAAATATGGGTGCAACCAATTGTCCGGAAACCCCGCGTCAGAAGATGATAGGGATGATGTATTTGTTCCTGACCTGTCTGCTCGCGTTGAACGTTTCCAAAGATATATTAAACGCATTTGCTATTGTGAATGACGGTCTTCAAAAAACAAATACAAATTTTACCTTACGTAATGGGTTTACATACGATGCTTTTGCTGTTGCAAAACAAAATGACCCATTAAAAGTAGCTCCTTACTATGAAGCAGCCATGAAAGCACAAGAGTATGCAAAAGAAATGTTTAACTATTTACAAGAAAAGAAAGTAGAGCTTATCATGAAATGCGATGGCAAAACTAAAGAAGAAGCTGAAAAGGCAGCGGAAGATCTATTGTTGTTTGAAGCAAAAGATCAGAGAGATATCCCCCATCATTACATGTTAGGCGAAAGTGTTGACGGTTCTCAGGGTGAAGCAAGAAATATAAAAAATAAGCTTATCGAATACAAAGCAAAGCTTTTGGATTTGTTTAAGGACCCAAAAATTCAACTCCCCGATAAGGAAAAACTAATCAAGGACCTTGGCGATTTAGGCATTAATACCAACAATAATCCAAATCCACGTCCCGATTATCCTGATGAAAAGTATTGGGAAACAGAAAAATTTTCTGAAATTCCTGCAATTGCTACAGTTACTGTTCTTTCTCAGCTTCAAAATCAAGTAAAAAATGCAGAGGCCACTGTAATTCAAACATTATTTGGTGCAATAGGTGCCACCGACTTTAAATTTGATACGGTTGCTCCAAGAGTAATTCCCAAAAGTAATTACCTCATTTCGGGCGATAAATACGAAGCAGAGTTGTTTATTGCTGCCTTTAGTTCAACCGATACTATGTCGCAAGTGTTGATAGGTGATGCTTACGATTCTATTAATCACAAACTGTTAGGTGATATAAAAACCCTAAAAATGGAAAGAGGTATTGCTCGTTATGTAGTTGAAGGTGCCGGGGTAGGAACTCGTCAATATGCAGCAGTTATTAAAGTATATAATCCCTCTACTGGACAGTACAAAGAAGTTCCGGTAAAATCGGGTGGCAAGTATTCTATTGAATACACGGTTGCTCCGCCAATGGCTGTAGTTTCCCCTACAAAAATGAATGTGTTGTATATAGGTGTTGAAAACCCGATAGAAATTTCAGTTCCTGGTTTTAGAGACGATCAAATAACAGCAAGCTGTGCAGGTGGTTCTATCTACAGAAGTGGAAAAGGTGCATGGATTGCAAAAGTTACTACACCAGGTAAAACAAACATTTCAGTTTCTGTAAAAATGGATAATGGTCAGGTGCGTAGTATGGGTTCTAAAGAGTTCCGTGTAAAACGTATCCCCGACCCAGTTCCTACTATTGCAGGCAAAAAAGGTGGCTCTATAGCTAAAGGAGTTTTACTTGCACAGGCTGGAGTTCAGGCAACACTTGAAGGTTTCGATTTCGACCTGAAATTTAATGTTACTGAATTTACTGTATCTGCAACTATTAATGGATTCGTAAAAGATGTACCTGCTAAAGGAAGCCGTTTTACTCCTGAACAAATTGCATTGATTAATCAGGTACAAAGAGGAAAGAAAATTTATATTGAAGGTGTAAAAGCAGCTGGACCCGATGGAACTGTAAGAAGCTTAGGTACAATTTCATTCAAATTAGAATAAACATGAAAAAACAACAATACACTATATTGAATGTTTTTTACGTTAAATATTACATAAACCTATTTAATTTATTATTACTATGAGAAAATTACTGTTGTTGGTCATCATTATAGTCATCTCTTCAGTTGCTTTTTCGCAACAGAAGCAGAGCGATGTTTTGGATGGTGTTTATGTAAAGGAACATGTTCCTGCACGTAAACCAGTTCCATATCATCATTTAAGGGAAGCAGATATGATGTGGGGGAAAAAATTGTGGAGAATGCTCGATTTAAGAGAGAAAATTAATCATCCGCTTTATTTTCCAACGAAAAAAATGGATGACCGTTATAGTTTGATAGATTTGCTTATTTATGGAGTGGAAAATGAAGGATTAACCGTGTATAGCGATATTGATGATGAATTCACTACTCCCATCACGGTAGCTCAAATGAATGCTGCTCTTGGCGGGGGAGTGGATTCTATACAAGTTGAAAATCCTGAAACAGGAGCGCTTGAGTTAAAAGTTGTACCAAGAGAAAGAAAAACGAACGAAGTAACACGTTATTTAATGAAGGAATACTGGTATTTTGATAAGCAACGTTCTATGTTAGAAGTTCGTATTATTGGATTATGCCCTATAAGAATGTATGCAAAAGAAGCTACTTTAAATGAAGAAGGAGGCAAAGATGAAGGAGAAGAAAAGGAACTTCAGATGAAACAGGTTATGTGGGTGTATTTCCCTGCAGCACGACCGCTTTTTGCTAATCACGAAGTGTTTAACCCATATAATGATTCAGAACGAAGAACCTTTGATGATGTTTTCTTTAAACGTCGCTTTAGTAGCTTTATTTATCAGGAAACAAATGTGTATAACAACCGATTTATCTGGCTTTACAAACAAGGTTTAGATGCAATGTTAGAATCAGAAAGAATAAAAGATTTTATTTTCAAGTTTGAGCACGATTTATGGGAATACTAGAATAAGTGTAAAGTATTTATAATAAAGGGGTGCTTCGAAAATGCATCCCTTTTTTATTTTTTTTTGAAATAATTGGATGGTACGATGCATTTACCGGTTTTCCATTTCTTTTCATTTAATATTATTGGATTCCCTTCGCAATCAACAAAATTGCCTGTGCTGTTTTTTTTTAATACATAAAGCTTACCTTCAAGAATATGCCGGATAATGAGTTGTTTTAATTCTTCTTTTGAAGCATCAATGTTCTTTGTTCCGATTTCAATCCCTACATCATTGTTCAAATAATCCATTAAAGAACTTTCGTAATCTGGTAAAGTTCCATCTTCTAATTTGTTTTTCTTAAACTGACGATAGTTGCCCTTTTCATGAGCTTTTCCAAGCGATATGGCTCTTCGTTTTCCATACTTTTGTGAAACAATAGCCATCCAGTATGCATGCCTGAAAGCATCCAGTTGTCCGCCATTGGTATCACCGTCGAGCAAAGTGTCAGTTTTTAAAGATAGTGTAACACTTATAGCCTCTTTGCTCAATGAATGTACAGATTTTGCAATAAATGCATGCTTTAGTACCCAACATTTTTCGGGGTAAGGCAATGAAAAGAAATCTTTAAACACAGACTGAGCAGGAAGGCTAAAATGGCTTAATAGAAATAAAAGAGAAAAACTGATTAGTTTCATTCAACCAATATAACTAAATACTTGGAAACAGACCAGAATTGCTTTTTGTCTATAATAATAAGCTTTTCAACAGAGTTCTTGGTCTGTTCAAATTTATATGAACCAGCAGGATGTGTTGTAAGGATTTTGGCTTTACTTGCATTAATTGGCAATTCCGAAATTTGAGTTAAATCAATCTTAGTAAAATAATCTTTGTTAAAATCTTCACGCAATTTTTCTATCTTACCAATACCAACAAATCCACCTTCTTTTGTAATAACTTGATTAGTAACTAATTCTTTTTTTGAACCGATTACATAATAAGCAGTATTGAGCTCTTCTGTTTTTTGTGCAATAATGTCTTGTTTTTGAGCATTTTCTCTGTTTAAACTATCAATATTGGTTTCAAGAATAGTAATTTTTACATTCATCTGCTCGAGCTTTGCTTTTAATTCTGCAATTTCTGCATCTTTTGTAGCAATTTGTTCTTCCAGATATTTAACCATTTTTTCAAGTTCACTGATTCTACCGCCCGATTTTTTTAGTTTTCGTTTTAATTCTTCAATGGTCTTTTTATTTTGTTGTAAAAGATCGTATATAAGTTGCATGTCCTGATTAATCTGGTCCTTTGATGAAGTTGCCTGTTCAGGATTATTGGTGTTAACAGTTACCAGATTTTCAGCTTCTTTGATGCGTCTTAAATTTTCTTGAATATCATTAAAATCTGACAAATATTGATTGATTTGAGCTACATCGGCAGATACTAATCCCGCTAAGCTATCTCTTTCAGATAAAAGCTTTCTGTATTCAGGATCATCTTTAATATCACCTTTACATGACCATAAAAAAAGCATAGAAATGGCAAATAATAAATGTAATCTTTTCATAACCTATTTTTTTGCAAAATTACAAAAGAAATGAATGTCTTGTTCCGACAACGATAACAATTTCTCCTTTTACAGGTTGTTTTTCAAGTGTTTCTAATACATCCTGGAAGCTGCCACGATAAATGCTTTCGTGCAATTTGGTTAATTCTCTGCAGACACAAACAGGCTTTTCGTTTCCTATACATTCATGTAATTCTTTAAGGGTTTTAATTATTCGATGTGGGGATTCGTATAATACACAGGTTGTATCCGATTCTGCTATTTCTTGTATTTTTTTCTTTCTGCCTTTTTTATGTGGCAGAAACCCTTCAAATACAAATCGTTCGCACGGGAATCCGCTTACAACAATAGCAGGAATTAATGCTGTTGCACCAGGTAAACATTCAACCTCAATGTCGTTTTTTAGACATTCTCTTACAATTAAAAAGCCAGGATCGCTTATACCGGGTGTTCCGGCATCGCTAACGAGACCTATCTGATTGCCTTGTTTTAACTGCTTAATTATTGACTGCTTAATACTATGTTCGTTGTATTGATGATAAGATTTTAATGGCGTTTCTATCTGGTAGTGTTTGAATAATTTTAAAGCCTGACGAGTATCTTCTGCATAAACGATATCCATTTTCTTTAATGTTTCTAAAGCACGCAAGGTGATATCTGCCAGATTACCAATAGGTGTTGGAATAATATAAAGCTTTCCGTTCATGTTCTTTGATTGAATAATAAAATTGACTATATTGCAAGCGTAAACTTAAATAAAAAAAATATGGATACCAATAAATCTTTAGAAATTTTAAAAATGGCTATTTTAATGGAGCGTAAAGGCCATGCTTTTTATTCGCAAGTAGCCAAAACAACTCATAGTAAGGTTGTAAAAGACATTTTCGAAACAATGGCCAAAGAAGAAATTTTACATGAGAAATTTCTTAGTGATACATTTAAGGCTGTTCAGAAAGAGAATAAATTAACCTCTTTAGAACTTCCAAAGCAGGAAGATAGTTTTAGTTCATTAATTTTAACAGAAAGCCTGAAAAAAGAAATTTCTGCCGCAAGTTATGAAGCAGCAGCCATCTCTGCCGCTATTGATATGGAAAACAATGCCATAAAAGTATATGCCGATTTTGCAAAAAAAGCAACAACCGAAGAAGAAAAGAAGCTATTCAACTGGCTATCGGACTGGGAAAAGACTCATCATCAGGTTTTGGTAGAAATGGATAAAGAGCTTAGAGAGTCTGTTTGGTATGACAATCAATTTTGGCCATTTTAATTTTGGTATATAGATAAATATTAACTAACTTTGCCGTCCATTTTATTGACCTTTACTCTAAAAAAGTGTAATGGGAAATTAAGTGGTTAACTTAATTTTGAGTAGCACTAAAAAGTAAATAGTATGAAACCGATTGAATTTAATGCAGTTGTACGCGAGCAGTTAGGTAAAAGAGCTGCTAAATCGATGCGTAAGAAGGAATTAATTCCCTGTGAAGTGTATGGTGGTGAAAATAATTATCATATCGCCATCGAAGAAAAATATCTGAATAAGATAGTTTTCACTCCTTATACGCATTATGCAATTATTAATTTAAACAACCAAAAAATTAAGGCCATTGTTAAGGATGTGCAATTCAATCCTGTAACAGATCGCATTAGTCATATTGACTTTTACGAAATTTCAGAAGATAAGCCTATTGTGGTAAAGCTACCAGTTCGTGTTGTAGGATTGGCAAAAGGTGTAAAAGATGGTGGTAAGCTTTTACAAGAAATGCGTTATATCAAGGTTAAGGGATTGCTAAAAGACATGATTGAAGTGGTAGAAATTAAC
>FWWL01005032.1_pt1 | contig 18406 bp, 9 predicted proteins | sample 2228331 | NCBI WGS metagenome assembly FWWL01 (sample SAMEA103939775, study PRJEB20133) | metagenome
GGTGTTTGCCTGGATTTTAAGTTTTCACCATCTTCTGAAATCAATACATGTTCTCCGTCAAAGATGTAATCATCTACAAAATCGATTACACCAGAAGCTCCGTAATATGGAAAAGTTCCTCGTCTTTTATTTCTCTGCATGGAACTTAATGGAATTATTTTGTGATTAAGAATTTCCGCTAAATCTTCTAAAGTATATTCCTTCCACTCACTCATACTTCCCTTGTCTTTAACAGGATTTTCAGGATTTGCGGATTTAATGATTTCGCTTCTTTCAAAAAAAACTTTCCCAACTCTTTCTATATGTTCAAGTAGTTCGGCATTCTGAATTTGCTTTTGCAACGATATATCTATTTTATAGGGCAGCAACAGCTCGTCCAATTCATTTTCTATTTTTTGCAGGGTTGTCAGATCGAGTTTTTCTCCTATCAGCGTCAGGTCAATATCTGAGCCAGGGCGGTAGTTGCCTTTTGCCCTTGAGCCATACAAAATGGCCTTATCTACTTCAGGAAATTTTGCTAATATTTCCCGGATAGTTTTAATTGTTTCTGTTTTTAATCCGAACATCATGATAGTTTTTGTTGCTCTCCGCTTTGCAATTCTTCCATGCGAACTTTAAACTGTTTGAATTCCTGATAGTATTGATGAACAATTCTCATAAAAATATCATCGGCAGTTTCTTCATTATAGGTATGCGATGTTTTATTTCGACTTTTAATCATATCCATCCAAACCTCGCCATTGGTAATTAAGCCGGCAGCAAAGGCTTCTTTTGTGGCATCTTTCGAGCCAAAAATGTTGTTATTACCTGCATTTTCTAAAAAGTCCTTCATTACATTCCAGGCTAACTCATGGGTATATTCAAAGCGTTGTATTACTCCTTCTTTAATAATATCGTCTAAAAAGCTGTCTTCGTTAATAGTGTCATCGTCTTTAATCTGATAATCCTCTTTGATTTTAAATATCGCCTCTTCTAATTTTAAAAATGCCTTTACATAATTACTAAAGCGTTGTTGCCAGCGTATATCTTGTGTATTCATAAATTAATTAAATTTTACTACATTAAAAAACAGGCCGTTTAAGTGGTCAAAGTCCCTATCGGTGGTTAGCAAATCGGCATCTAAAGCATAGGCAGTAGCGGCAATCCATAAATCGTTTTTACCCATATTGCGGGACGAATTATTTAGCATCCGGCCATTGGGTGCCGATGTTTTGCCTTGGCTGAAAGCGTCAATGTTCACATAACTTTCTAACAGATAGTTGTTTCCTGCTTCGATATCTACTATAGTTAATTGTTGAAAGAGTTGATTGAGTTTTTTTATTTTTTCGCTGCCCCAATTACCTACTTGTTTAACTACACTTTCAGCTTCTGCCAAACTCACTACAGAAATAACCAATTGAATTTCTTCTAAATCCTGTAAATAATTGTTAATGATTGAGGCCATTTGCTTGCCTCTCACCAAATGCAGTAAAATATTAGTATCAAGCACAAACAATTTCATTGTCGTAAGGCTTTAAGCATTTGTTCAAACTCTTCATCTGTTTCATTGCCCGGCCATTTTCCGAATATATCGTCAATGGGATTGGCTTTTTTGCCCTGTCGCAGTTGCAAGGCTATCTGTTGCTGCATACTCATCCTATGAGGTTTTTTTGAAAACATGGCTTTAAGTTTTTCATTACTTTCTGCAAAGCTCTCCATTTTCACATAAGAAAGTTGCCCACCCGGTTTAAAATGTGCGATACCCGTAATGGCAATTTCCTGCCCAAAAAATTCTTTTAAATCTTGAAATAAATTTTTGGGTACTAATACAATGATTTTCTTGTTGTCGGTCGTGGTTAATATTACCTGTTCCCTTGTAAATTTCATTTCATCAACGACACCTGCTACAACTGTTTTTTGTGGTTGTGGTATTTTTTTAAATAAACTTTCCATTTTATCTATTTCTTTTTTGGAGAACTCAATCTCTGGTATTGTACTACGGTTGGACAGTAAAACTTTTTCAGTATCGGTTTGAAAGAATTTTTTAAATCTCAATAGCTCATCAATCAAAGGTTCATCAATCATATTTTTATCATCTTCTTCAGATAATGCAACACTAAATGACTTAATTACTAAAGCCATTGGAGTTATAGTATTTAGTGCTTGTTTCTCTTTGAATAAGTCTAACTGCACTGGGATGTTTTGAAAATTATCTGCATCCACTGTAAGAACAGTGCTGTCATCAATCCCAGCAGCTTGTGTTAAAAACATTTGGAGGTATTTATTCAATTTCTTAGGCATTGAAACCTTACTATATCCATATAATTGCAGCAATAAAGCCTTTTTAGCAATGCTTTTTATATGCCTTGCCAAAAACTCCATGCGGTCAAGTTCAATACGTCCCTTGCCTTCATAATTGTTTATAAGCTTAATGTCGTAATTCATAATTTTTTAATGTTCGTTTATTTTAATGTTTTGCAAATTTCTTTTTATTCGCTCGTTCAAAGCATCTTCTTCTGCAAACTGTTTCTCCAGTTCTGCCTTCAGTGCAGCAAAGCGCTCAGCGAAATTAAAGTCGTCTTCCTCTTCTGGTAATCCGACATATCTGCCAGGAGTGAGGGCATAGTTCAGCGCTTTTACTTCTTCTATTGTTGCACTTTTGCAAAAGCCCTGTACATCGTTGTATTCGCCTTGGGCTGAGCTTGTCGAAGCCCAGTTGTGGTAGGTTTGGGCAATTTTTTGTATGTCAGCATCGCTCAATTCACGGGTTCTGCGGTTAATCAAATGTCCCATATTACGGGCATCAATAAACAATATTTGTCCTTTGCGTTGCTGTTTGTTCTTTTTCATAAACCACAAGCAGGCAGGTATCTGTGTATTTAAAAACAGTTTGGTGGGCAGGTTTACAATGCAATCAATTAAATCGTTATCAACCAGGGCCTTGCGTATTTCAAATTCCCCACCCGTATTGCTGGTGAGCGAACCTTTGGATAAAACAAAGCCTGCTTTTCCGTTTGGCGCTAAGTGATATAGAAAGTGCTGAATCCATGCATAGTTGGCATTGCCTGCAGGCGGAACGCCATAAACCCATCTTGCATCTTTCTGCAACAGTTCGCCGCTCCAATCGCTATCGTTAAACGGTGGGTTGGCAATAATGAAATCGGCTTTCAGGTCTTTGTGTGCGTCATTTAAAAAACTGCCTTCGTTGTTCCATTTTACATTGTTGCTGTCAATACCGCGAATAGCAAGGTTCATTTTACACAATCGCCAGGTGGTTTGGTTGCTTTCCTGTCCGTAAATAGAAATACGGTCGGCAGGGTTTAATGAAAGCTTGTTTCCGTTTTTTTTCTTATAGTAATCCTGATGTGCTTTGATGAATTTTTCACTCTGCACAAACATACCACCGCTTCCGCAGCAAGGGTCAAACACCCTGCCTTCATAAGGTTCAAGCATTTCGACCAAAAGCTTCACTACGCATTCGGGCGTGTAGAACTGTCCGCCCTTTTTGCCTTCAGCCAGTGCAAATTGACCCAGAAAGTATTCATAAACTTTGCCCAATATGTCCCTGCTTTGGGCTTCTTGTGTGCCAAGCATAGCGGTGCTGATAAGGTCAATCAGCCCGCCCAGGCTGGTTTTGTCTAATTTTTCCTGGGCATACACCTTGGGCAAAACGCCTCTTAAAGGAGGGTTGTCCTTTTCGATGGCGTCCATAGCTTCGTCAATGTCTTTGCCTATGGTGGGCAGTTTGGCCCTGCTTTGCAGCCAAGACCAACGGGCAGAAGGCGGAACATAAAATACTTTCTCGGCCAGGTATTCATTTTTGTCTTCGGGGTCGGCTCCCTCATATTCGCCCTTGCCCTCTTGGAGTTTGGCGTATAACTCCTCGAAAGCATCGGAAATGTATTTCAGAAAAATTAAACCCAGCACCACGTGCTTATACTCAGCTGCATCCATATTTTTACGCAGCTTGTCGGCCGCTTTCCAAAGCTTTTTCTCTAGCGTTTCTCCGTCTGCCTCAGCTTTGGCTTTTCTTGGACGGTCAGGTGCGATATTTTCTTTTGCTTTTTTCGCCATCTTTTGGCTTTAATTTATAAAGTTTTCCGAAATATTGGGGCAATTTTACAGCTCTTTTCTTTAAATTTTACCTATGGGTTGGCTTGTGTGATTGTTTTAAAATAAAATGTGTTATTTATGTGCTTGTATTAAAATTTGACTAATGAAATTAGAATTTTCCAAAATAAAAACACAAAAAGATAAGCGGTGTTTGCCTGCCTTTTCGGCTGAATACCGCGGTTATAGAGAATGCACTGGTATATCTTCCGCAATCCCTGCACTGGAGCGGTACCATGAGTTCGCTCTGCCGATAATAGGCACAGTAATTTAGTCTTTTGCACGATGGGTATCAAGGTGCGCCGAGCTGGAGACGACAGGGCGCTTTTGTGAGGAAAAAAGTAGCGTAACAAGGTTGCAGAGCCATTTTTTCCCAAAAAAATAGGGAGGAAAAGGCTGCTTGGTGGAGCAGGGCCTATTCCTCCCTTGCAGTCAGAGCGTGGTATTCAGTAGCCCGGATTTTGGCGCAGGTTACCTTCGGTGAGGTCAATTTCGCTCTGTGGTATGGGCAGCAGTTCGTGTTTGCCTGGTACGAAGAATTGCTTGCCGAGGGTCTGCATGACGGATGCGGCACGGCCCCATCGCAGTAGGTCGAACCAACGGTGCTGTTCCATAGCCAGTTCGGCGCGGCGCTCGCGGTAGATGCGTTCGCGCAGTTGGGCTTGGTCGGTAGTAGTAACGTCGGGGAGGATGAAGTTGTTAGTACCGCGGGCGCGTTTGCGCACTTGGTTGAGGTACTGGAGGGCTTGGGTGGGCTTGCCGTTTTCGTTGAGGGCTTCGGCAGCGACGAGGAGGATGTCGGCATATCGGAGGATGCGGATGTTGCCCGGGCCGTTGTCCTGTAGCCCCGGGTGTGGCGGTACCCAAGCCTTTTGGTTGTAACGCGCGTTAACGATGTCTGGGTTTTTTTGCACGATGGTCTGGCCATCAGGCAGCACTTCGCCTTCGTAGATGACGGTGGCTTCGCGGCGTGGGTCGCCAGGTTCATACGAGGATACTAAGTTGTCGGAGGGCCGGTTGAAGCCCCAGCCCAAATTGGGCACGCCGCGCACGCCTTGAATCATGTTGAAGGGCGAGGCCCCTGGGCCGGCGATGGGGGCCGGTAAGGCGACGCAGCCGATTTCGAAGACAGACTCAGCGCCGTTTTCGCCAATGGGCAGGAAGTTGTCGGCGTAGCGGGGTAGGAGGCTGTACTGGCCGGAGTTGATGACTTCGAGGGCGTATTGCTCGGCCTTTGGGAAGTCTTTTTTGACGAGGTAGAGTTTGGCCAGTAGTCCGCGCGCGGCGCCTTTGGTGGCTCGGCCCAGGTCAGCCGGGGAATACTGCGATTTTTCGGGCAGTGCGGCGATGGCATCCAAGAGGTCGCGCTCTATTTGGTCGTAAATGACGGAGACGGGCTGCCGCTCCTGGGCGTAGTACTCGTCGCCGGTGAGTGGGCGGGTAATGAGGGGAAGGTCGCCAAACCACTGGACGAGGAGAAGGTAGGCATAGGCGCGCAGGAACTTACATTCGCCCACTAAGCGGTCGCGCAGGGCGGGTTCGATGTCCATTTGGGGTATTTCGCTGATGGCGATATTGGCCCGGGCCACCACGCGGAAGTATCCGCGCCATACGGTGGCAAAGCAGATGTTGGTGGCATCGAAAGTGAAGCTGTCCACCTCTAAGAGGTAAGGAGCGTCGTTTGGGGTCGAGCCTTTATCGGCGTCATCGCTGATGATGTCGGTGCAGCCTAAGTAGGGCAGGCCCACGCAGTCCCAGCTGCGGAATTGGTTATAGACAGCATTGACAGCCTGGATGGCCTGTTCTTCGGTTTTGAAAAAGTTCTCGTAGGTGAGTTGCCCCAAGGGTTTGCGGTCGAGAAAGTCCTTGCGGCAGCTGGATATGGCGATGCTGCTGGCCAGTAGGGCGAGAAAGAGCAGCGAGATGAACCAGTGTTTCATGATGAACGAGCGTTTTTGTTGTGGGTAGGAATCAGAAAGTGGCATCCAATCCGAAGGAGATAGTTTTGGCTATGGGGTAGGAGCCGAAGTCCACTCCTGCAGTGAAGACGCTGCTACCGGGAAATTCGGGTGAGTATCCGTCGTAGGTTTGGCGAGTCCACAGGTTGGTACCGTTGAAGTAGAGGCGGGCGCGTTGTAGGCCAATGCGTTGTGTGAGGGTGCGCGGCAGGGTATAGCCCACCACGATGCTGCGCAGTCGGAGGAAGGAGCCGTCTTGGACGTAGAAGCTCGACATGCGGTAGTTGTGGCCACCATTGGTAACGCGGGGCACGCTGTTGCTGGTGCCTTCGCCCGTCCAGCGTCCGTCGTAGTAGCGGCGGTGCCAATTGTAGATGCCGAAGCGCGACATAGCCCAGGCATTGACGACCTTGTTGCCATAGACGCCAAAAAAATCAGCGGCTAGGTCGAAACCCTGCCACTCGAGGCCTGCCGAGAAACCGTAGGTGAGCTTAGGGATGGGGCTGCCGAGAAAGACCTTGTCGGCATCGGTGATTTTACCGTCGCCGTTGGTGTCCTGGTAGCGAAAGTCGCCGGGTTTTTCGTTGCCCAAGCGCGGCGAGGCGGCAATTTCGTCGGCATTTTGGAAGACGCCGACCACTTGGAAGCCGTAAAACTCGCCGATGGAGCGACCTACGATGGTGCGGGTAGCAAAGTCGCCTTGTGGCGTAGCGGCGGCACGCACTTCTGACTTGCGGGCGTCGAGTTCGACGACCTCGTTCTTGACGGTAGAAAGGATGCCGGTGAGGTTGTAAGAGAGTTTGCCGCGGGTGTCGCGCCAGCCGAGGGTGAAGTCCCAGCCTCGGTTGCGCACGTCGGCGACGTTGACCACCGGGTTTCCGGCCGAGCCGACGTAGTCGGGTATAGGCAGTTCGTAGAGGATGTCGTAGGTGAGGCGGTTGTACCAGTCTATTTCAGCGGAGAGTCGGCCGTTGAAGAGGGCCATTTCGAGGCCGACGTCCAATTGGGAGGTTTCCTCCCAGCGTACGTCGGGGTTGGAGAGGGTGGTCAGGGTGGCGCCGGTGTTGAGGGCTTCGGTTGGCCCAAAGATGGCGTACAGGTTGCCCTGAATAATGCCGAAGGAAGGATAGAGTTGCGTCTTGTCGTTGCCTACCAAGCCCCAGGAGGTGCGGAGTTTGAGGCGGTCAAAGAGGCGTTGGTTAGCCATAAACGGCTCTTGAGCGATGTTCCAGCCCACGGCGAAGGAGGGGAAGTACCCCCATCGGTTTTTGGGCGAAAAGCGCGAGGAGCCGTCGGCGCGGATGGAGGCCGTCAGGAGATAGCGCTCTAGGAAGGTTACATTGATGCGGCCCAAGTAGCTGACCATAGCCCACTCACCGGCGCCGCCGTAGTTGAGCTGGGTAGTGTCGTTGCCAGCTGACAGATAGAGCAACTCATCGGCTCCAGAGGGGAAGTTGCTGCGGCTGGCGCCGAAAAACTCAAAGCGCGTCTCTTGAGCGGTATAGCCGGCCAACGCATTGATGCGCAATTTTTTCCAAGCTTTGTCAAAGGTCAGCGTATTCTCCCATAGCCAAGAGCGGTTTTCGTTGAAGCCCAGTTCGAGGCGGTCGTTGCTGTTGCGCTGCGACACCGAGACCTCAAACACCGGCTCGTAGTAACGGCTGCGGGCCAAGCCGTAGTCAAGGCCAAAGTTGGAGCGGAAGGTGAAGTACTTGAGCAGTTTCAAGTCGGCATAGAGAGTGCCTACCAAGCGGTTGTTTTTGGAAAAGTTGTTGTTTTTGTAGAACAAATCGGCTGCTGGGTTGCCGATGGCGGTGCCGAAGAACGTCGGATCGGAGAATTTGCCTGTGGAGTCGCGCTCTGCGTATATGGGCGGCATCCACAGGGTCGAGAGCAATACGTTAGGTGCATTTTGGCTATTGGCGGCGGCAAAGGAGAGATTATTACCTATGCGCAATATTTTGCTCACTTGGTACTCGTTGTTGAGGCGCAGCGTAACGCGCTCGAACTCAGAGCCGCGCAAGACGCCCGACTGGTTGAAGTAATTGCCCGCAATGTTGTAGGTGTACTTGTCTGTGCCGCCGTTAGCGCTCAGCTGCACGCTGGCGATGGGTGCTTGGCGGTACATCACATCCTGCCAGTTGGTGCCTGCCCCCAAGGACTGTGGGTCGGGGAAGAAGGGCTGGCCCACCAGTTCGTTGTACATCTGGGCGAATTCAGCGGCATTGAGCATGGGCACCTGATGGGTCAGCGCCTGAGTGCCGTAGTAGCTATTGAGCGAGACCACCGCCCGCTCGCCGGCCCGCCCGCGCTTGGTAGTGATGATGATGACCCCATTAGCCCCGCGGTTGCCGTAGATGGCCGTGGCTGAAGCGTCTTTAAGCACCTCGATGGACTCCACGTCCAGCGGGTTGACGAAAGAGGCATCCTCCAGCAGCATGCCGTCCACCACATAGAGCGGGTTGGCGTTGTTGAGCGTACCCGTGCCCCGGATGCGCACCACGGCCCCATCGCCCGGCCGCCCGCTGGCCGGCACCACGTACACGCCGGCAATTTTACCCTGCAGCGCTTGGTCAACGGAAGCCGTCGGAATGCGCTCGATGTCGCGCGTTTTCACGGTGCCCACAGCGCCTGTCAAGTCGCTTTTGCGCTGGGTGCCATAGCCCACCACGACAATTTCACCAATGACCTCGGCCTGTGGGCTTATCGCCACGTCGAGCGCGGTACGCCCTTGCAGAGGCACCTCCTGTTCCCTATAGCCAGTGTAAGTAAACACCAGCACAGCATTCAGGTCAGGCACCTCTATTGAATAGTTGCCCTCGATGTCGGTTGTGGCACCCGCGGTGGTGCCTTTCACCACGATAGTTACCCCGATAAGCGCCTCTCCAGTTTCGGCATCGGTAACTCGGCCGCTTACCCGTTGTTGGGCGAGGGCTGCCGCAGACACGACAGAGCACAGCAGTAGAACATATAGCAGCCTCATAGTTCGAACAGTTTTTTTAGTGAAAAAATGATGATATTTTGCGCAAAGGGCAGCCGCAGGGTGCTGTCGTTGCCCCCGGCTGGCTTAATGCCCGCGCGGATTATGGCACCAGTTCCACCCGCATTGCCTTGCCTTGGGCGGAGTTGGGGCCGATGAAAAGGTCAAACTCACCAGGCTCGCTGCCGAACGTCATGTCGCGCCGATAGAAGCGCAGGTCGGCCTCCGTAAGCGCGAAGGTTACCGTGCGGCTTTCGCCGGGCTGCAAGTGTATGCGCTGGATGCCCTTCAGCTCGCGCACTGGGCGCGTTACGCTGCCCACCAAGTCGTGCACGTAGAGCTGCACGACCTCTGTGCCGGCGCGGTTGCCCGTGTTGCGCACTTGGGCGCGCACCAGCAGCGTATCGCCTGTGCGGAAGGTGCGCTGCGAGACCATTGGCGCTCCGTACTCGAAGGTGGTGTAGCTGAGGCCAAACCCAAAAGGAAACAGCGGGCTGTTGGGCGAGTCAATGTACTTGCTCGTCCATTTGCTATTAGGGTCATAGGGGCGGCCAGTGCTTTTTTCATTGTAAAAGATAGGCACTTGCCCCACCGAGCGCGGGAAGGTCATGGGCAGTTTGCCGCTGGGGTTGTAGTCGCCAAAAAGCACATCGGCCAGCGCGTTGCCTGCTTCAGTACCCAGCCACCAGGCCTCTACCAAAGCCGTGGCCTTCTCTACGACCCCCGGGATGGCCAATGGCCGCCCATTCATGAGCACCACGACGACGGGCTTGCCCGTAGCCGCCAGCGCTGCAATGAGGTCCTCCTGTACGCCGGGCAACGACAGCGCGGTGCGCGAGGCGGCCTCTCCGCTCATCTGGGCCGCTTCTCCCACGGCCACCACCACGACGTCGGCCTTTTGGGCCGTAGCCACCGCTTGGGCAAAGCCGCTGCGGTCGTTGCCCTCGATGGCGCAGCCTTTAGCGTGCAATACGATGCCTCGGCTGGCAGCGCGCAGCCCCTCGAGTAGGCTCACACAGTCGTTAGCATTGCCCGCTGCACACCAGTTGCCAATGAGTTCGCTCTTGTTGTCGGCCAGCGGCCCTACCAGCGCAATGCGCGCCGTGCGCGACAGCGGCAACACTTTTTTGTCATTCTTCAGCAAAACAATGGACTTGCGCGCCAAATCGCGGGCCGCGGCGCGGTGTTCGGCGCACAGCAGCAGCCGCTTTTCCCGCTCGGGGTCGCAGAACTTGTAGGGGTTTTCAAACAGCCCCAACTGGTATTTCAGCAGCAAGATTCGCCGCACTGCGGTGTCTATCTGGGCCATGGAAACCTTGCCTTCGGCGAGCGATTTCCGGAGGAATTGCTGGAAGACGGCCCCTTGCATGTCCATATCCACGCCGGCGTGTAGGGCCAATTCGCCGGCCTCCTGTTCGTTGCGCACTACGCCGTGGGCGACCATCTCGTTGATGGCGGTGTAGTCCGTTACGACGAAGCCGCCAAAGCCCAGCTCTTGGCGCAGTATCTCGGTCAGCAGGTATCGGCTGCCGGTGGCAGGTACGCCATCGTAGTCGTTGAAAGCAGTCATGACGGTGGCTGCTCCGGCGCGCACAGCGGCGGCATAGGGCGGCAGGTAGTACTCGCGGAAGAAGCGCTCGCTCATGTCCACAGTGCCGTATTCGCGCCCAGCTGTGGGGGCGCCATAAGCCGCATAATGCTTCACACAGGCCGCCACCGCATCTGTATTACCCAAGCTACTGCCTTGGAAGCCGCGGACGCGCGCCTCAGCCACGCGGCAGCCCCACCAAGTATCTTCACCGGCGCCCTCCATGACGCGGCCCCAGCGCGGGTCTCGGCTAATGTCCACCATAGGAGCAAACGTCCAGTGCAAGCCCGCCGCCGCAGCTTCTGTGGCTGCTATGCGCGCTGCCTGTTCGATAGCCTCCAGGTCCCAGCTGGCTGCTTCGGCCAAAGGAATGGGAAAGATGGTCTTGTAGCCGTGAATGACGTCGTAGCCAAAGAGGAGCGGAATCTTTAGGCGTGACTCCTCCACGGCGATGCGCTGCAGTTCACGCGTGAAGGCGACGGTGTGGCTGTTGAACAGTGCCCCGCAGCGCCCGTGGCGAATGTCGTCGCGGTAGCCTTCTCGAATGGTAGGGCCGGTAGCTTCCCAGTCGGTGGTGAAGAGGGTCATCTGTCCGATTTTTTCCTCTACCGTCATCAGAGCCAGTAGCGAGTCCACAAAGCGCTCGGCAGCGCTAGGGCTTTGCAAATCGCCTGCCCTGTCCGCATTTTGCCCCATGAGCAGCAGCCCTAACAGAGCTGCGGAGAGGCCTAAGGCCGACAGGCTCCAAGCGCGGTGTTGGAACGGCTGTGTTCGCAGTGATGCTATTGAAGTCAGGCGCATAGAGCGAGAATGAGGTTTGTGCAAGAGATTTGAAAGGGTACGCATTTTCCGGCAAGGGCTGTATTCCAAACCACCCGTGCTGCGTCCGCCGCCGCCCTCACCAAGGCCGTTTTTTGGGAAAAATGGCCCCAGCGCTTCGGCTTGGCTTTTTCGCGCACCCGCACCCGTGGGGGCTTCGAACTTGGGCCTAGCATGTGCCCGTCTCGCCCTGGTGGCTTAATAACGGCGTATCGGCATTGGAGGGCCGCCGTGCTTGCAGGTGCGGAGGCGAGAGGCCGCTGTTTCGCCATTATTAAGGCCCGAAAGCGGGACGAAAACACGCCTGGGACCAAACAGGAGCCGCACCCCCAGCTACTATGCCCACAGCAGCGGCTCCGAAGCCGGCAGCCGTTTTTCACCCCAAAAAGCAGAGGTGAGAAAGGCCACAGCGGTAGAAAGTGGCCGGTTCTACTTTTCACGCGACTGCGCCAGGTGAGATTCGTCATCGAAGTAGTGCGTCTTGTGGATGCTTTGGAAAATGTACCCTTTGCAATGCAAGAGATTAACCGGTGAACGTAACCATGACCCAAACGACAATGGCCACTACCAAGGCTGAGGCCAAGATGTCCCAGAAGTTATAGCTGGCTTTCAGTTCGGCCCGGTGCTCGTCGGAGAGCGTGGCGTAGGTCAGGCCGTGTATCTGTTCGTCGGGTTGGGGCGGCGTGAGCAGGCTGACAATCACGCACACAGCCACACAAAAAAAGAAGAACCACACGGCGAACGTCAGGAAATTGAGGTCGCCAAAAGCATATAGCAGGCCGTTAGGGTCGAGCAAGGGGCGGCTGATTTCGAGCACTAAGCGCACTACCGCCACTATCAAGCCGGCGATGAGCGTCGCCATGGCGCCCTTCGCGTTGATGCGGCGCGAGAAGATGCCCAACAGGAACACCGCCGTAATGGGCGGCGCAATGTAGGCTTGCACCGACTGCAGGTACTCGTAGAGCACGCCCGAGATGTTTTGCATGATGGGTATCCAGGCAATACCCAATAAGACGACTGTAGCCGTAGCTATGCGCCCCACGCGCACCAGCTGTTCTTCGGGTGTGTTGGGGCGCAGTTTGCGGTACACGTCCACGGTGAACAGCGTAGAGCACGAGTTGAACACCGACGCCAGCGAGCTCATCAATGCTGCCAACAGACCCGCGGCCACTAACCCGCGCAAGCCGTGTGGCATCAGCTGCACCATCAGGGTCGAGAAGGCTTGGTCAGGCCTGTCTAATTGCAGTTCTCCACGGTTTTTGAGCGCCAACGCAATAACGCCCGGCAACAGGAAGAGAAAGACGGGCATCAGCTTGAGCAAAGCGCCGAAGATGGTGCCCCGGCGGCCCTGCTGCAGGTTGCGCGCGGCCAAGGCGCGCTGCACGATGTACTGGTCAGTGCACCAATACCAAATGCCGGCGATGGTGCTGGCCACCACCAACGACGGCCATGGAAAGTCGGGGTCTGTCGGTGGCCGCCACATGTTGAGGTAGCCAGGCTCCAGCGCTGCGCGCATGCCCGACCATCCGCCCACAGCATTCAGCCCAAAGAGCGTGAGCGCCCCTGCGCCCACCACCAGCACTACGGTCTGCAGGGCCTCCGTGTACACTACGGCGCGCAGGCCACCCAGCACTGTGTAAGCGCCCGTGAGTACCACTGTGAGGAAGGCGCCCAGCCAAAAGTCTATGCCTAGCAGCGTAGAAATGACGATGCCGCCAGCGTATATGGTTACCGAGACCTTCGTCAGCACGTAGGCCAACAGCGAGAAAATCGTCAGGAACCACCGCGCCTGCGGGCTGAAGCGTCGCTCCAGAAACTCCGGCATCGTGAACACCCGGCTGCGCAGGTAGAAAGGCAAAAACACCCACCCTAATACCAGCACTATCCAGGCGTGCAGCTCGTAGATGAGCATCGGAATTTTCCCACCTGCCCCAGCGCCAGCCAAGCCCACGACGTGTTCAGAGCCAATATTGGAAGCGAAGATGGAGGCGCCCACGACAAACCAGCCCACATTGCGGCCCGCTAAGAAGTAATCGGCGCTGTCGCGCTGTCGTTGGCGAATGACCCACAGCGCCAGGGCCAAGAGCACTAAAAAGTAGCCGCCTATGACGGCCCAGTCCAAGAAGTTGAAATGTTGCATAAGCAGTTTGAGCAGTTAGGTTTAATCGCTTTGCTTGTTGGAGGGTTGGTCTTTTCGCTGGGCAAAGAGCCAGCGCATCACTTGGGGGTTATAGTAAGTCTGATGCCAGATGGCGTGGGCCAGACTGTCGTATTCGGTATAGCGCACAGGCTGCCCTTGTCGGCGCAGGGCTTCCACAATATGGCGAGAGCGGAAGGGCGGTACCACTTCGTCTAATCGGCCGTGAAAGACCCATAGGGCCACTCCGCGGATGCGATGCGCCTGCGCCGGATCGCCGCCACCACAAAGAGGGATGGCCGCAGCAAACCACTCGGGTCGGCGCATGAGCAGGTCAAACACGCCCGCTCCACCCATGGAAAGGCCCGTGAGGTACACCCGCTTGGGGTCAATGTCGGGGTGCTCGCGCAACAGCTGTTCGATGAGGCCCATAAGCAGGCGCACAGGCTCGGTGGGCGTTTCGCTCCACGTTACGGCCGTACGGATGTCGGCCCCCGACCAGCGCGCGTCGGGCGGGCATTGGGGCGCCAATACGTAGCAAGGGTAGCGCTTGAGCATTTCGCCTTCGGCAAATGCCTGTACTCCGTTGAGCAGCTGCCGCTCGTTGTCGTAGCCGCGTTCGCCTACGCCGTGGAGGAACACCACCAAGGGCACCCGTACTGCTTTGCCGCGCGCATCCACCAAGTGCCCCTGGGCATTGCGCTGCAGACCACCGACGGCCGTTGCTGGCAGACCGTTGACAGGGCGCAAGAGGCGGTAGGGTAGGGCAGTGGTGCTGTTTTCGCGGAAAACGCCTTTCTCGAACAGCCATTTTGTCTCGGCAGGCACTTCCGCATTAGGTCGAACGGGCCGGTTGGACAGCAGCGGTTCGTCCTCGAAGGCCGACAACCAGCCGCCGCTGAAGCCTGCGCGCCGAAGCCCTCGGCGGATGTACGGGTTTTTCTTCATTAATTCCCATAAGAGGCCGCTGCGGTAGTTTTCCAGCATGAGCACGATAGGTCCTTGGTCAATGCCGAGGTAGTCTTCGCCAAACCATCCCTCGGGTAGGCGCCCGCCAGCGGTGAAGGTAGGGTTGAAGGCGTCTTTGAAGCCATAGGGGCCAACTAGGCTATCGTAGTACGTCTCCCACATGGCTTGCAGCGCGGGCAAGCAAACTTCAGGAGCGAAAGGTACAGAGCCGCCGGCGGCAGTAGGCGCTATGGTGCCATCGTCTTCAAGGTAGTCGGAGGCCGCACCGCGGGCGTGGTAAGCCCGGAACCGCTCCCAGTCTTTGGGCGCGCACAGCCCTTGCCCGTAGCGTTGGACCCACTCCATAGGGCCGTCGCAGGCGGTCAGGCCCCAGATGTTTTCCGAGTAGCCCTTGAAGCCGCGCGGGTTCTGGATGCAGTAGGCGCGGTTGGCCAAGGTGGCGCGCCGGCTGTTATCGAAATAGTCTATGCCTTTTTGCCGCATGTAGCGGTCTTGAATGCCGCGGAAGTCAATCCAAATATGGCTGTACTGATGGCCAAAGAGCGGCCCGAAGTTGACATGGGGCTGCCCTTGGAATTCGTCCCAATAATAATTGAGGCACCAGGCCTCCCAGCTATCGGCCGGTATGGGATGCGTGGGTGAGCCTAAGGCCAGCACGTACAGAATCATCGCTTCGGTGTAGCCAAACCATTCGGCGCTGATGAAGCCCTTCTCGGGCCGCCAGCCCATGCTCAGGCGGTGGTTGGGGCCGAGCATCCAGTCCCACTCTACGCGTTGGTAGAGCGCATCGGCCTTTTGGCGGATAGCTGCCTCTGTGGGGTCGTTGCGGTCGAAATAAGTCATGCACGACAGCACGCCAGCCATGAGCAGGCCGCTGTCAATGGAAGAAAGCTCTACATCCTTGTAGCGACGCGCGCGCTGGTGGTCGAGGAAGTGATAGAAAAAACCGCGATAGCCAGCGTTGCCTTCAGGCTCGGGGCCTTGAGGCAAATCGAGCAGTGTTTGCAGTGTGTGCAGGACGCGCTGAGCTGCCTCCTCGCGACTTACCCACCCGCGCTCAATGCCTACTAAGTAAGCACTCAACCCAAAGCCCGTGGCTGCTATGCTTGAAAATGCCTTCGTCGGCCAGCGGTCGGGTATTTGCCCTAAAGAGTCGGCCCGTTCCCAGAAAAAGCGGAATGTGCGGCGCTGCAGCTCATCTGCGCTAAAGGGTGTACGCTCCTGCGCCGACAAGGCAATGGCGCTTAACCAACACGCACACAACAATAGAATACGCATGGCTCACCGAGTGGTTTAGGTGAAAAAAGGGCACCACCACCGCCCAGTCCACGGCTCGAGAGGCCGAGCGGCGGACGGTGCCCACGTGATAAAGCGGCTATTTTCTATTTCTTGATAAATTTCGCCATGCCCACCGGCAAGCCCTGGGCATTAAAGCCCGTCAGCATGTAGATGCCGGCTGGCAATTGCGAAACGTCCAGGTCGGTGCGCACGTCGCCCGAAGTACTCACCTCAGCCACTCGGCGCCCCACCATGTCGGTGATAGCCAATCGCGCCACGTTGTCAAAATTCTCTACCCGCAGCCACTGTTGGGTGGGGTTGGGCGATACTTTCATCGCTTCCAAAGGCAAAGGTTGCCAAACGCTCACACTTGTGCAAGAGCCAGCGCCGATGACGATGTCATCAAAATAAGAGGTTACGTTCTGGCCTGTAGCGTCAATGCCCAAGTCGAAGAAAATGGTCAGGCGTTTGAACTCCGAATTGTCGGGCACGGCCGAGAAGTCAAAGACCAGCTCTTCCCAGGCGTTGATGCTCGTATTGGGCACCGGAATTTCGAGGAAGAAGCCATTTACGGCGTCGCCTTCTACCTTGACGGCAAAGTTGCCGATGTGATCCATATGCACTTTGGCGCGTACTTGCTTGACGCCCTTCCAGTCAATAGGCGCCTCCAGGTCGGCGTACATGCCGGCAAAGGGTAGCGCATCGCCTGCCTTGACGAATTTGCCCACCTTGCTGGACGTGTTAATGCCCGACGGGTTGGGGTTATCCACCACCTCAAACTGATAGCCGGCTTGCTCCAAGGAGCCGTTGGCGAAATAGCGGAAGTTGGTGATGCTGGTCTGCGGTGTCTCGTAGTTAGCAATACAGCCGTTGTAGCCGGCGCGTGCCCAGCGGATGTTGTCAATGTAGTAGGTACCGCCGCCTGTGGAGCTGAGTACATTGACGAAAATGACCAGCTTAGTGTTTTGCGTGCCTATGTATTTGCTGAAGTCAATGTTGAAGCGGTGCCATCGGTTGGCCGAAGGCAGCGTGTCGAAGATTTCTATCGGCGACGGGCCGCCTTCTAACTTGAAGAGGAATGGCACGTTGTTGAACGGCGACCACACCTGCAGCTGCAACTGGTTGTACACCGACAGGTCGGGCGGCGCCGCGAACTCGTAGCCAATACCTGCAAACTCAGTGCCTGGGCCGGCAGGGTCTCTGTATTCTCCCACCTTGAGCGAGCCATTCTCTGGCGTCAGATGCGGGTTATTGACCACCGTCAAGTCGCTAGCGCCGTAGAAAATCTGCACGAAATTGCGCTGGCATTCAAAGTCGTCAATGATGTTTGGAATGGGTACTACGCCTACGCATGGATCCACCGTAGCCTTCGACTGGCGTATGTTGTCAATGCACCACGTCTCTCCGGCGGCGGCTGTGCCGGCGTTGAAGATGAAGCGCAGTTCGTTGAAGTCTGTGATGTTGTCGAAGGCCGAAAAATCGAAGTTTAGCGTTTCCCACTGTCCCGGAGTGGTGATGGTGGCTTCGGCGGACTTGTTGCCTTGGGTGGGCGAGCTGAGTTGCATGGTTACCTTGCCGCCGCTGGTTGGGCTGAGGACGTCCACATTGAATTGTGGGAATTGGGACAGGTCGAAAGGCGTCAGGGAGAATGCTTGCAGTGTGGAGAAGGGCGAGGAGCCTTTGGTGTAGCATCCCACGTTGGCCGAGTTGTTGACGTTATTGGGGTTTGGGTTGGGTGTTGGGCCGTTGAAGGTGCCGTGTAGGGCCGTATTCTGGTCGAGTGGCTGCCAGCCCAAGCTCAGCCCAGTTTCAAAGTCTTCGAGGGGTGGCGCTTCGGCTGGGGCCGAGAGCTTGACGTTGTCGAAGTAGTAGACGTCACCCGGCTCTCCATTGACGCCGGCGTTGAAGAAGAGTACCCAGCGCGTATGGCCTTTGCCGGCTTGGTCGCCGAAATCTCCTTTGGCGGTTACCCACTTGTTAGTTTCGGTGATGTCCACGAAGATTTCCTTAGGTGGGTTGGGGCCGCCTTCCAATTTGAGCAACAGTTTGCCCGTTTTGGGCGCCCACACCTGAAGCGAGAACTGGGTGCGCTGCGATAGGTCAATGGGTGTGGGGTAGGCCATGACCAAGGCCGCCCATTCCGTTCCCGGGCCAGCGGGGTCGTTCCACTGACCTACCTTGGCCGAGTTGTTGTCGCCGGTGGGGTGTGGGTTTTTCACCACGGAGAGGCTGTCCCAGCCTAAAGCATAGGCCGCGTTGCGGTTGCATTCAAAGTCGTCAATAATGTCGGGGTCGGGTATTACGCCCTGGCATGTGTTCGGGTAAGCGCACAGGTTGTCGAAGTAGTACGTCTTGTCGTCGCCCGTCTTGCCGGGGTTGAAGACGATGAGGATTTTGGTAATCGTGTTGTACCCTGCTGCGCCTGACATGTCGAAGGTCAGCCGTTGCCAGGCTCCTGCTACGGGCACGTACTTTACCTTTTCTAGGGCTTGCCCAGTGCCTTCCAGTTTGAACAGCACGCTCGTGGGGGTGGGTACCCAAACATCCAGCGAAAACTGGTTGTACACCGACAGGTCAATTGGCCCTGT
>FWWL01005888.1_pt1 | contig 18403 bp, 15 predicted proteins | sample 2228331 | NCBI WGS metagenome assembly FWWL01 (sample SAMEA103939775, study PRJEB20133) | metagenome
TTATATTTTTTATATGGAATAAAACGCACAGATTTAAAATTCTCTTTTGAGTATCTTATAGAAAATTTTAAAATTTACTTTATTTATTTAAATTTGAATTATCCTTTTCTTTTAATTTTGGGAACCATATCTTTTTTAAAAATGAAGAATTTAAAAAATTTTCTTATAGGTTTTATACCTGTTCTTCTTCTTTATCTTTTATATGCTTATCATTATGAAATAAATGGGAACTATTTAATATCTTCAATTGCAGGATTAAGATTTTTGCTTCCCTTTGTTTTGTTTCTTATCCTCGGGTATTCCTTCTTTTTCCAAGAATTTTTAAAATTAAATAAAAAATATTTCTTTTTATTTCTTACAATTTCTGGTTTATTTGTTTCTACTATAATGATGAGAAAACATAATGAATATCTTAATGAATTTAAAAAAACAAAGGAATATGTATATAATCACACAAAGGAAACAGACCCCTTTATAACTCACTTTGAAATCTCAAAACTTCTTTTACCCTTGTGGGGAAAGAGAAAATATATACATTTTACAGATTTTGGAAGATTCACTTTATTTGAACATATTAAAAATGCAAAAGAACTTCCTGATTCTTTTTTACTTATCTATACATTAAAATCAGGCGAAAAAAATCTTTCCTTTATTAAAAGTTATGTTTTTTCCCTTTTAAAAATTTTCCCCTCCAAAAACTTAATCTTTCATAAAGATAATCTTTATATTTACAGAATTTATAATCATAAGAAATTTTAATTGCCTAAAAATACTTGACAATAATTTTCTTTTGGATTATAATATTTAATGGAGGGAGGGTTCAAATCCTTTTAAATTTAAAAGGTTAAAAAATGCCAACCTTTATATGGAAAGGAAGAACACCTGAGGGAAGAGCTGTTGAAGGTGAGATGACAGCAGATTCTCAGCAGGAGGTGATTTCTGCTTTAAGAAAAAGAAACATAATACCAATTTCTGTAAATATAAAGGAAAAAAGGAAGTTGCCATCCCTTGAAGATTTATTTCCTGCAAAAGTTAAGGTTGATGAGATGGCGATGTTTACAAAGCAATTTGCTACAATGCTGGAAGCAGGGCTTCCCTTAATGGACACCCTTAATACCCTTTATATGCAAACAAAAAATAGAACCCTTAAAAACACAATAGGTAAGATTGCCGAGGACCTTGAAGGCGGCTATACCCTTGCTGATTCAATGAGAAAACATAGAAAAGTATTTTCAGACCTTTATGTAAACATGGTTGAGGCAGGAGAAAAGGGTGGTGCTCTTGGGGAAATTTTATTAAGAGTTGCGGAATATCTTGAAAAAACAGCAGATTTACAGAGAAAAATAAAGGGAGCAATGGTATACCCAATTATAGTTATTCTGGTTGCAATTGTTGCCACTGCTGCTCTTTTAATATTTGTTATACCTACCTTTGCAGGTCTTTATGAAGGTTTTGGAGCAGACCTTCCCTTCTTAACAAAATTTGTTATCGGACTTTCAAATTTTGTTAAAAAATATATCCTAATTATAATAGGAATATTGGTTTTAATTATTGTAGCACTCAGAATGTGGTATGGAACAGACCCGGGTAGAGAGGTAATTGACAGAATTTTATTAAGAGTTCCAATAATTGGTGACCTGATTCACAAACAGGCCTTATCAAGATTTTCAAGAACCCTTTCCACTCTTTTAAGAAGTGGAGTCCCCCTTATTGATTCAATGGATATTACTTCAAAAACAACAGGAAACAAGGTTGTACAGCAGGCTGTGGAAAGAGCAAGAAACTCAATTAGAGAAGGTTCAACAATATCATCTCCTCTCCAAAAAGCAGGCATATTTCCACCTCTTGTGGTTCAGATGGTTCACATAGGTGAACAGTCAGGTAACTTAGATGAAATGTTACTTAAAGTTTCAGAGTTCTATGATAAGGAAGTGGATGCAGCTGTAGAGGCATTAACCTCTGCCCTTGAACCCCTTATAATGGTATTTCTTGGAGGTATCGTGGGAACAATGGTTATCTCAATGTATTTGCCCATCTTTAAACTTATACCCACCCTGATGCAGTCTCTATCCCACTGAAATTAAGAGGGAAAAAAGAAAAATTTGAATACGGAGCGGGAAGAACTACTTTTTAGATTTACCCTTTTATTAAGACCTATAATAGTATTTTTTTCTATTTTTACAGGCTATTATTTCATTAGTAAAATCTTTGAAATTTCAATTCTTCCCTTTTTTTATATTTTTGCCTCATCTCTTTTTGTATCAATTTTATTTTACCTCTCTGCAAGAATAGGGAAAAAATTTCTTTTGCTCCATTTTTTTGCAGATATAGCGCTTATTATCGGAATTATGCATTTTACAGGAGGGCCAGAAAGTGTTTTTGTAATTCTCTTTTTTCTTGTTATAATTATGTCCTCATTTTTTCTTGAAAGGGAAAAATATTTTCTTTTTTCAATAAACTTAATATTATCATATAATTTATTTCTTTTCTTGTGGACAAAAAAAATTTTTAAAATTCCTTTTCCTCTTGAATTTGAAACCTTTGAGATAATTTTAAGAGGATATATAACAACCCTTTCCTTTATAATAGCCTTTTTTCTTTCTTTCATACTTTCTGAAAAAGCACGAAAAGGAGAGAAAAAAGCAGTGAGGTCCGATATACTTTCAAGGGAAATTCTTAAAAATCTTGGAGAAATTGTAATAGTTAAAAATGATAAGGGAGAGATTTTATTTAAAAACACAGATTTCCCCCTTGAAATACTTGAAAAAAACAAAAAGGAAATAGAATTTAATGGAAAATTTTTTTTAATAAATTACAACAAATTTGAGTTATTCGGGGAGAAAATAGAAATATTTGTTTTAAGAGATTTTACAAAGGAAAAAAAGGCAGAAGAAATTATAAAACAGAAGGAGAAAGAAAAGTTTCTAACAGAACTTTCACAGGGCCTTGCCCATGAAATAAGAAACCCACTTGGAACTATCCAGGGTGCCATAACCACCCTCCTTAAAATAAAAGATGAAAAAAAGAAGGATAAACTCATAGAACTTGTTAAAAAGGAAATCCATAGATTAAATACAATTGTGGAAAGTTTTTATGAGTATGCAAAAATAAAAACAATTAAGAAAGAAATATTATCCTTAGAAGCTTTCATAAGTGAAATTGCAGGAGAATACGGAATAAAGAATGTTAGAATAAATTCAAATAAAAAAATTGAAATAGACCCCTATTTTATGAAGATTGCCTTATCTAATCTTATAAGAAATGCTCTTGAAGCAGTTAAAGGTGAGAAAGAAAAAGTTTCAATTGATGTATCAGAAAGAGAAATAATCATAAGGGATAAAGGTTCTGGAATACCAGAGGAGGAACTTGAAAAAATAAAATATCCCTTTTATACTACAAAAACTGGTGGACTTGGAATGGGACTTCCCCTTGCTGAAAGAATATGCGAGCTCCACGGTTTTAAATTAGAAATAAAAAGTAAAAAAGGTGAAGGAACACAAGCAATTATTCTTCTAAAATGAGAAAAAAAATACTTGTAATTGATGATGAAAGTTCAATGCTCGAATGGATGAAAATTGCTCTTGAAGAAAAGTTTGAGGTAATTACTACAAATATACCAGAAAAGGGAATAGAAATTATTGATAAAGAAAAACCTGACCTCGTGATAACTGACATTAAAATGCCAGGACTTTCAGGTTTTGAAATTCTTGAAAGAATAAACAAAAAAAATCCTTACATACCCTGTATAATGATGACAGCTTATGCCTCAATAGAATCTGTTATAGAGGCTTTTAGAAGAGGAGCAAAAGATTATCTTGTAAAACCCTTTTCAGAAGAGGAGCTAATTTTCAGAATAGAAAAAAATCTTCCACTTGTTAAAGGAGATTATGAATTTATTATCCGTGATGAAAAAATGATTGAAATTAAAAATCTTGGAATAAAGGCAGCAAAGACAGATGTTCCTGTTTTAATTTATGGGGAAAGCGGCACAGGAAAAGAGGTTCTTGCAAGATTTATTCATGAAAATTCAAAAAGAAGAGATAAAAAATTTGTCGCAATAAACTGTGCTGCTCTCCCTTCAGAACTTCTTGAATCAGAACTTTTCGGTTATAAAAAAGGAGCATTTACAGGTGCCTTTAAGGATAAAAAGGGGTTATTTGAAGTAGCTGATAAAGGAACCCTTTTTCTTGACGAAATAGCAGAAATGCCCTTTAATTTACAGTCAAAACTTTTAAGAGTGCTTGAGACAAAGGAAATAATTCCTCTTGGTTCTACTGAACATAGAAAAATTGATGTTAAAATTATAAGTGCCACAAATACTGACCCAAGAGAATCAATTGAAAAAGGAAAATTAAGGGAGGATCTTTATTACAGAATTTCAGCCTTTCCTATAAAAATTCCCCCTTTAAGAGAGAGGAAAAAAGATATAGAAGCACTTCTCGAGTATTTTATTAAAAGAGTCTCAAAAAAACTTAATAAAGAGTTTATAATTGATAAGGAAGTCACTGAAATCTTTATGGATTATCCATGGCCTGGAAATGTAAGGGAACTTGAGAATGTGATTGAAAGGGCATGTATAGTGTGTGAGGGGAAAATTATAAGAAAGGAACATTTACCTTCTGAACTTATTGAAGAATCAAGAAAATATGAAAGTTTGAGAGAATTGGAGGAAAAGTTAATTTTTGAAATTCTTGAAGAAGAAAAGGGAGATATAAAAAAAGCAGCAAAAAGACTTGGTATACATCCATCAACAATATATAGAAAGTTAAAAAAATTTAAAGAAAAAAATGGAAAATAACGAAAAACTTGCCGAAATTTTTAATAGAATGGCTGATGCCCTTGAATTCCTTGGAGAAATACCATTTAAAGTCCAAGCATATAGAAAAGCAGCAAGAACACTTGAAAATCTTGATAAGGATGTATCCGAAATAAAGGACTTAAGAAAATTACCAGGTATAGGAGAGGGAATAGCAAAAAAAATAAAAGAATACCTTGAAACAGGAAAAATAGCAAAGGCAGAAGAAGTATTTTCAAAGGTTCCGGAAGGTATACTTGAATTAATGCAGATTCCTTCTCTTGGTCCTAAAACCCTTTCATTACTTCATAAGGAGTTTGGAGTAAAGGATATAGAATCCTTAAAAAAGGCACTTGATAATAAAAGAGTAATAGCTCTTCCTGGAATGGGAGAAAAAAAAGTGGAGAATATAAAAAAGGGAATAGAATTATTCTTAAGTAGCAAGGAAAGATACCTCCTTGGTGAAGTTTATCCTATAGTTAAGTCCCTTGTTAATTTTTTAAAAGCACATCCTGACGCAGAATTTATAGTCCCTGCTGGTTCTTTCAGAAGATTTAAGGAAACAGTGGGAGACATTGATATACTTGTAACAACAAAAAAAGAAAGCAATTTAACAGAATATGCCTTAGAGTTTCCAAAAATAAAAAATGTTCTTGTATGTGGTCCAACAAAATCTTCCTTTATTTTAAAAAATGGACTTCAGGTGGATGTAAGAGTTATTCCTTCAGAATCAATGGGAGCTGCCATGCAGTACTTTACTGGTTCTAAACAACATAATATCCATTTAAGAAGAATTGCAAGAGAAATGGGTTTAAAAATAAGTGAATACGGAGTTTTTAAAGAGGATAAGAAAATCGCAGGAGAAAAAGAAGAGGAAGTTTATAAAGTTTTAAAAATGCAATGGATTCCTCCTGAAATAAGAGAAGACGAGGGAGAAATAGAACTTGCCCTTAAAGGAGAAATTCCTGAACTTATAGATTTTAAAGATATAAAGGGAGACCTTCATGTTCATTCCACATATTCAGATGGACAAAGCACAATCCTTGAAATGGCAGAAGAAGCAAAGAAAAGGGGAGATAAATACATTGCAATATGCGACCATTCTCAATCAGCAAAATATGCAGGAGGAGTTTCTATTGAAAGATTATTAAAAAAGAAAGAGGAAATTGAAAAATTAAATCAGAGGAAAGATTTGCCCTATATAATTTTTGGTGCAGAGGTTGATATACTCCCTGATGGAAGCCTTGATTACCCTGATGAAATTTTAAAAAAGATTGATTTTGTCGTCGTTTCAATTCATACAGGATTTAAAAAGGATAACACAGATAGAATATTAAAGGCTTTTGATAATCCTTATGTGCACTCTTTTTCCCATCCCACAGGTCGTATGATAGGTTCAAGAGAACCATACACTGCTGACTGGGATAAGATTTTTGAAAAAGCAGGTGAAAAGGGAATATGGATGGAAATAAATGCCTATTATGAAAGACTTGATTTGTCCCCCCCTCTTATAAAAAAGGCAAAAAAATATGGAATAAAATTTGTTATAGGAACTGATGCCCACCACTTTAATCAAATGTGGATGATGGAACTCGGTGTAGGAACAGCAAGAAGAGGATGGCTTAAAAAAGAAGATATTATAAATACCTTAGAATTAGATGAACTTCTGGAAATTCTAAAAAGAAAATCATAATCCTTTTGGCAATTTGATAGTACAATAAGGAAAAAACTAAAGGCAGCAGGCGAAAGAGGGAAAATAAAAAATTAGTTGCATAAAAAGGGTCGCTACAAAGAATTGTAAAAAAATAATCCATTGTAGCGGTGTGATTTATCGCACATTTAAAATGCTTAAATTTTCAAGCCCTTAAAGAACCTAATTGTCAAACATGGGATAAACTCTCAATAAAATTTAAAGTGCCCTTATAAACCTCAAATAATTTTTCATAATCTATTGTATGTGGTAAATCAAATTTTGTGTGATAGTTGGGATTTCTTAAAAAGGCAGTATCTGTAATCATAAGAGCCTTAAATCCCCTTTTCCAGAAAGGATAATGGTCTGAAAAGGTCATCCCCGGAATAACAGGTGGAAAGGCTATATACTCCACATTAATATTACTTTTCTCCTTAAAAACCTTAAAAATTTTCTTCATATAATCCCTTGATTTTAAATTACTAACAATACCTATAAAATTTGCAATATCTGGATAAAAGAAATTTAAAGGAAAGGGATAGCTTTGAGAATTTGGCTTTTCAGAATAATATCCAATTGATTCCAGAGAAATAAAAAGCTCCACCTTTTCCTTCCTCCTTAAAATCTCCCTTACATAAATTTCAGAACCCATTTGAAAAGTAGCAAAAAAGGGAGGTTCCTCATTAGGAAAAAATACAAATCTTATGTCATCTTTTAAATTTTTATCGGAAAAATATTTGACAAGCTCAATAAGAACAGAAACACCACTTGCATTGTCATCTGCACCAGGAGACCCATAAACCGTATCATAATGGGCACCTATAATAAATATCTTATTAGATTCAGGGTTTTCTTTTCTTAACTCAATTATATATACATCAAAACCATAAGATTTGTAAGAAATTAAAGTAGTTTTATAGTTAAGACCCTTTAAGTTTTCACTTATATAATCCTTTGCTTTTAAATAATTTTTGTAATTAAAAACATTTCTTTCCCCTATTTCCCCTGCCAGAATTTCAATATGTTTTTTTAAATTCTCCTTTACTTTAATGCTTCTTCAAAAATTTTTAAAAGGTCTTTTTCTTCTATTTTTTCAACAAAAAACCTGGGAAATTTATCAGAAAGAAAACGATATTCCCTTATAAAATCTTCTATATTATCCTCTTTTATTCCATATTCTTTAAAACTCCTTGGCAAATTTATCTCTTCATAGAAGTTATCAAGATATTCAAAAATTTCTTCTTTACTTACATTTTCTTTATCCATTAAATAAGAAAAAAGTTCTTTTATATTATTTTCATTTTTATTTAATCTATATTTTAGCCATGGAATCAAAAGTATTGAAAGACCTGCAGGATGAGGAACATTATCAAAAAAACCCGAAACAATATGTTCAAGCCAGTGCATCTCATGAAAACCACCTGTTCCCCTTGTTGCTATTCCTGAAAGAGCAAGTCCTGATAAAAGATGCATATTTTCCCTTGCCTTTTTATTTTTGGGCTCTTTCCTTAAAATTTTTACCTCTTCTATAACCTTTTTAATATAAAATTTTGCAACCCCCTTTATAACCTCAGCATTTTCTCTCCCTGTAACAAAAGGTTCAAGCACATGGGTTATAATATCAATGGAACAAAGAGAGAGATAATCCCTATCAAGTGTTTCTGATAAAGAAGGGTCAACAATTGAAAAAGAGGGAAAAATCTTTTCATCAAAAATTCCCCATTTTCTTTTTTCAGAGACATTAGAAATGATTGAGGTAGAATTTATTTCAGAACCTGTAGCAGGTGTTGTAGGAATTAAACCAAAAGGAAGAACCTCTTGAGGAGATTTTTGCATCATTGTATATTCCCATATATTCCCTTTGTTTTTTGCAAGGATAGAAATTGCCTTTGTCGCATCCATTACACTTCCCCCTCCAAAACCAAGAAGCCCTGTTATTTTTTCCTTTTTTGCAATTTCACCTCCTTTTTCAATTTCATAGGTTTTTGGATTGGGTGAAATATCATTATACCAGATACAATTGCTCCCTTTATTTTTACAAAGTTCAATTATTTTATAAGCATATCCATATTTTTTTGCAAAATTTTTACCTGTAACCAAAAGTATTCTATCTCCAAGCAGAGGAAGAAAATCCTTTAACTTTTCTTCCCATAAATTAAAACCAAAATAATACCTTACAGGTAAGTAAAGATTAAAGGGTTTCACCCTTTATTCAACAGTTACGCTCTTTGCAAGATTTCTCGGCTTATCTACATCACATCCCCTTAAAAGAGCTATGTGATATGCAAGGAGTTGAAGGGGAACAATGGCAAGAAGAGGTTGCAAAAGATAAATAGTTTCAGGAATAGCAATAAATTCATCAGAAAGCTCCTTTAAAAGCTTATCATCTTCTGTTCCAATAGAAATAACAGGAGCTTCCCTTGCCTTCACCTCCTCAATATTTGAAATCATTTTATCATAAAGACTATTTTTCGGTGCTATTGCAATAACAGGAAAATTTTTGTCAATGAGGGCAATGGGACCATGTTTCATTTCACCCGCAGCATAACCTGTTGCATGAATATAGGAAATTTCTTTGAGCTTTAAAGCACCTTCAAGGGCTGTGGGATAAAGAAGTCCTCTTCCAAGAAACATTGTATTCCTTACATTATAATATTTTCTTGCTATTTCAGAAATTTCATCCTCTCTTCCTAAAATAAATCTCATCTTATCAGGAATTGTCTTTAGTTCCTCTATAATTTTATCTCTTTCTTCCTTTTCAAGGGTTCCTTTAATAAGCCCCATTTCTATGGCAATTACAAGAAGATAAAAAAGCTGCGCAGTATAAGCCTTTGTTGAAGCAACCCCTATTTCTGGTCCAGCATTTATGTAAATGGTAAAATTTGATTCCCTATCAATTGTGCTTCCTCTAACATTTACAAGAGAAATAATCGGAATTCCCATTTCTTTTGCCTTTCTTATTCCTGCAAGAGTGTCAGCAGTTTCACCCGATTGCGATATTCCTATACAAACTGTTTTTTTATCCGTAACAGGTTCTTTATATCTGAATTCAGAGGAAAGTTCACAATCTGTAAATGTTTTTAAATATTTTTCAAAAAGATACTTCCCGTAAAGACCTGCATGAAAACTTGTACCTGCTGCTTGAATTATTATATAGCTTGTATCAAGAAGCAATTTCTTAATATCCTCATAAAGAATTCCAAATTCTCTTCTTTCATTTATTACACGCAAAAGATTATCCTCAATAACTCTTGGCTGTTCGTGAATCTCTTTGAGCATAAAATGGGGATATCCCCTCTTTTCTATCATATCTTCTTCCCATTCTATAAAAATAGCCCTTCTTCTTTTTCTATTTCCTTTAAAATCGTAAAACTCAATCTTATTTTCTTTTAATACCACAATTTCTCCATCTTCCATGGGAATAATTTTTCTTGTATGTGAAAGTATAGCAGGGATATCAGAAGCCAAAAGATTTTCACCTTTCCCAACCCCTACAATTAAAGGAGAACCCATCCTAACACCTATTATCATGTCAGGATGATACTTATTAATAATTGCAAGAGCAAAGGAACCTTTTAAATTTTTAATAGTATTTAAAACACTCTCTAAAAAATCTCCCTTATAATTTTCTTCAAGTAAATGAACTATAATTTCAGTATCTGTATCTGAACTCCAATTATGCTTCTTTTCAAGTTTTCTTTTAAGTTCTCTAAAATTCTCTATTATTCCATTATGAACAATAGCAAATGTTTTCTTACAATCAATATGGGGATGAGCATTTTCATCAGAAGGTTTTCCATGAGTAGCCCATCTTGTATGTCCTATACCTATATTTGAAGGAATAGATGTACTATTGAGAATTTTTGCAAGCTCACTTATTCTTCCCTTTTTTTTCTTTATAAAGAGTTCACCTTTTACGATACTTGCAAAACCTGCAGAATCATATCCCCTATATTCCAGTTTTTCAAGACCAACAAGAATAACGCTATCTACATCCTTTTTACCTATATACCCAACAATCCCGCACATTTTATTTTAACTTCTCCCTTCTAAGTTCATATTTAACTGTGATGGGAACCCCATAAGCAGTTATCTCAACTATAACTTCCTTATCTGTTATATCCTTCACATAGCCATTTCTTACAGCATCCCCCTGTCTGACAGAATAACTTCTACCGTCAGGAGATTCAAAAAGTGCTACAGTACCTTTAGGTCCCTTCATTATACCAACAAGTTTTAAATTGGAAAGGTCTATAACCTCTTCTCCTTTTCTTTCATATCCTTTACCAACAAGAGAAACAAAAGGGTCCCTTCTATTTCCTGGTTCATAGTTATATCCCTGGGGTAACAGTTCTTTTTTAAGCTGAACAGTATCTATTTCTTGACCAAGAACAAAACTCTTCTTTGGGAGTTCCTCTTTTACCAATTTTTCCTTTTCAACTTTACCTTTTTTACATGCAAGAAAAAATACCAATAAAAAGCTAAATGCAGAGTATAAGATTATCCTTTTCATTTTCTTCTCCCTGGTTTAGCTGGTACCTTTTGTGGGACTTCAACACCGGGTAGTGTTCCCACTTTATAAAATTTAGCAACAAAAGAGGCATCACAGCTTTTTTCATCTGCCTTTGACTCCGAGATTTTTATTCCCTCTACGGTTACAAGACGAGAAAGTGTTGAAAGTTCTGATATGAACTTTACAAGGTCATGGAAATTAGATGTTACTTCAAGAGAATAGGGCAATTCTGTGTATTCTCCCCCTGGGACAGGAGCCCCTCTTGATAAGTTATTTATTTTAACCCCGTTCTGAGTAGCTCTTTGTTGCAAAAGATTGATAATTTCTTCTGGTTTTTCTTCTGGAGGAAGCAATTTCAAAGCCTTTTCCCATAGATATTGAAGTTTTTTGATTTCAATTTCCAGCTCAGGTAATCTACTTGCAGCAAGCCTAGCAGTTTGAAGGTCAATTACCAATTTTGCATACTTCTCATCCAATCTTTTTATTTCAGCTTTCATTTTGTTATAAAACAGAAAATGGTAGAAAAGAAATATAATAATCCCCAGTGAAGCTGTAATTATAAAATATCTTAGTTTATTATCCATTATTTTCCCTCCTCCTTTTTTATAATTTCTAAGGAAAAACCTTCAACAGGAATCTGCATAGAAAAAGAAAGATATTCTGTCTCACCCTCCTTTGCAACATCAATTTTTTCAAGAATAATATTCTCTCCGAAGAGGGGAGAAGCTTTTATATTCTGAATGAAATCAGCTATAAATAAGTTGGAAAAAGCACCTCCCTCAATTTTTATCATATTGCCTGAATGAACAAAGGATTTTATCCACACATAATCAGCAAGTGCTCTTGAGAATTCATCAAGAATCAAAACCTCTGTATTTATGCTGGAAAGCAATTTTTTTGCTATGTTAACTTTATTTTCAAAATCCTTTATTTTATTTTCAAGTTCTTTTACCTTTTTCTGAACCTCTCTTAAAGAGACAAGCTCGGTGCTATCCCTTTTAATTTTTGCCTTTAAGCTATTTATTTTTACCCTGGAAGTTCCACAGGATGTAAAGGACCAGAAAAGAGAAAATATAAGAATAAGAGTTCCCGCAATTTCATAAATACCTATTGGAGGCAAGGTAATTTTTATCCCTCTTTTAACCTTTTCCTCAGGTGGTAATAAATTTATCTTTATCATGTTAACCCCCTTAAGGATAAACCCAAGGAGGGAGCAAATAAAGCTCCCAAAATATCAGGTGTTCCCATTTCAAAAAAAGCCTCGGAAATTTCAATCCTTTCAAAAGGATTCAAACGCTCAACCCTTATTCCAGTTACTTCAGAAAGATTCTGTATAAATTCAGGCACAAGGGTTCCACCTCCTGATACATATATAATATCAGGCTGCTCCTTTTTTTCTATATATAGAAATGTTTTCCTGACCTCTTCCCCTATATCTGTTACATATTCCCTGTAAATTTCATAAAGAGCAGAAGAACCTGCTTCCCTTTTACCCTTTATAATTGCTTCACTATCCTTATATGAAATGTCAAGTCTTTCCTGCATTAAATTGATAAGATTTCTCGTACTTATTCTTATATCTCTTATAAGAAAAGGACTTTTATTAGCAAAGTAAAAAATTGTTGAAAAACTTTTTCCTACATGAAGTATTCCTTTTATATCTTCATTTCTGGCTATATCAGGATAATTAAATTCAAATATGTTATAAAGGGAAAAAACATGAACATCAAGAATTTTTGGTAAAAGACCCCCTGATTTTAAGATAAGTACATAATCCCTAACAGCTTCATTTCTCGCAGCCACAAGCAAAACCTCCATTTCTGTTTCACTTAGATCAGGGTCAACAATATATCCGTCAACTGTAATCTCCTGAGGATCCATTCCAAAATACTGCTCAGCCTGCCATTTAATCTGCTCCTTTACCTCCTCAGGGGGTATTTTATCCATTTTTATTCTTTTTATATTAATTGCTCTGGGGTTTGGAATAAAAGATGCCACCTCTTTTGTTGAAGGTTTCTTTTCCTGTATGTATCTTTGAAGAAGATCAATTACACTTTCCCTTTCAATGATTTCTCCCTCTGCTATCGCCTCTTCAGGTAAATCCTCCTTCCAGAGCTCCTTTACCCTTGCACCATCCCTTGTTCCCTCAAGCAGTGATACTTTCACCCCTGAGGAACCAATATCAAGTCCCAGCATCCCTTTCTTTTTACCTAACATAAATCAAAATTCAAATTTTTATAAGATTTGAACTTTTTTCCCATCTTTTTATTATAATATAAAATTAAAAAATAGTCAACAAAAAAGAGGTAAAAAATGTTTGAACTGGTGCTTTTAATAATTTTAATATGGCTCTTTTTATATCTATTATATAAATTTGCCTTTAAACTTGTACTCACAGAAAGAGGAGGTGAAATAATTCCTGTAAAAAAAATGGAAATTACCCCAAGGCTTATTCTTTTAGCCCTCCTTGGAATATTAATGGTTTATATCTTATCAGGTTTTAGACAGGTTCCAATAGGGCATGCACTCCTTGTATTTAACATATTTACAAAGAAATATGGAGTGAAGGGGGAAGGATTGCAGTTTGTCCCACAATTTTTTTACAGAACCTATCTTTACAACATAAGAAGACAGGAATACACAATGACAGCAAGAAAAGGGGAGGGCAAGAAAAAAGATGTGGATGATTCCCTCTGGTCACCCACAAAAGAAGGGCTCCAGATAGGACTGGATCTTACCTGCTGGTACAGAATACCTATAGAAAATATTATAAAAATCCACAGAAACATAGGGCCTGATTATGATGAAAAGGTTATAAGACCTCTAATAAGGTCAGAGGTAAGGCATGTGGTTTCTTCCCATTCTGTGACTGAAATTTACTCCTCTAAGAGGGAAGAAATTCAAAAGGAAATTGAAGGAAGAATAAAAGAGCGTCTTGAAAAAGATGGATTTCTTGTTGAGGCAATCATTTTAAGAGATGTTCATTTTACACCAGATTTTGCAAAGGCAATAGAAGAAAAACAGATAGCCCAGCAGGAGGCAGAAAGAATGGAATATTTACTTGAAAAGGAAAAAAAGGAGGCGGAAAGAAAAAAAATTGAAGCAAAGGGAAAAGCAGAGGCAATTAAAATAATAAGTGAAGAATTAAAAAAACACCCAGAATATACAAATTACTTATATGTTGATAAATTATCGGATAAGGTAAAGGTTATAATATCTGATAAGGGAACAATTTTGAATTTGCAAGCATTGGATGAGAAATAAAATTGAAGATATACCAGGAACACCCTTAAAACTAATTATAAAAGAAAATAAATTCATCTCTTTATATATAGAAAAAAGGGGGAATTCCGCAATTTTATATACACCTTTTGGGAATCTAAAAATAGAAAAAAAATTAAAAACAAGGGAAATAAAAGAGGATATAAAAAAAGAAGGTGATGTAATATCTCCTATGACCGGTAAAATTATAAAGGTTTTCAAAAAAGAAGGGGATTCTGTAAAAGAAGGTGAGTCCTTATGTGTTATTGAAGCAATGAAAATGCAAAATGAAATAAAGTCAAATAAAAGCGGGATTATAGAAAAAATAAATATAAAGGAGGGTAAAATCGTAAAAAGGGGAGAAATTTTATTTTTAATAAAAGTAAATGAAGGATAAAAATTATTTTACCCTTGAAGATTTAAAAAATCTTGAATTCCTTGAAGGTGATATTTATCCTGGGAAATATCCTTTTACAAGGGGAATATATCCTGAAATGTACAAAAGAAAATTATGGACAATGAGACAATATACAGGTTTTGGAACCCCTGAGGAAACGAATGAGAGATTTAAAAAATTAATTAAAGAGGGTCAAACAGGTCTTTCCCTTGCATTTGATTTACCAACACAACTTGGATATGACCCAGACCACTTTCTTTCAAAAGGAGAGGTGGGCAGGGTGGGAGTTTCTTTATGGAGCAAGGAGTCAATGGAAAGGGTCTTAAAAGATATTGAAATTGAGAAGATATCTCTATCTATGACAATAAATGCAACAGCCTCTATTTTATTTGCCTTTTATCTTTTAATTGCAGAAGAAAGAAAAATTCCATGGGAAAAATTAAGGGGAACACTTCAGAATGATATTCTTAAAGAATTTGCAGCAAGAGGCAATTATATTTTTCCTGTTAAGGAATCTTTAAAGCTTTGTCTTGATGTAATGGAGTTTTCCTTAAAGAATGTTCCTGAGTTTTATCCTGTTTCTATAAGTGGTTATCATTATCGGGAAAAGGGGGCAAACGCGGTTCAGGAAATTGCCTTTGTAGTAGCAGATGCAATTGAATATGTAAAAGGGCTTTCTGAAAGAGGAATAGAACCTGAAGTTATAGGAAAAAGATTATCTTTTTTCTTTTCCTCCAGTAGTAATTTTTTTGAAGAAATAGCAAAATTTAGAGCAGCAAGAAGAATATGGGCACAGATTATGAAAGAAAAATTTGATGTTAAAGATGAGAAAGCCATGCATTTAAGATTTCATACCCAGACAGCAGGTTCCACACTACAGGCACAGGAGCCTCTTCTTAACATAATAAGGGTTGCTTATCAGGCATTACAGGCAGTTCTTGGTGGAACCCAGAGTTTACACACAAATAGTTTTGACGAGGCACTTTCCTTACCTACAGAAGAAGCAGCTCTTATCGCTTTGAAAACCCAGCAAATTCTTGCTTATGAAACAGGTATTACAGAAGTTACAGATCCACTTGGAGGCTCTTATTATGTGGAGAAGCTTACAAGAGAAATTGAGGTAAAAGTTTTTGATTTATTATCAAAAATAGAAGAAGAGGGGGGTGCTGCTAAATGCATAGAAAAGGGACTTTTTCAAAAATGGATAGAAGAAAATGCTTATAGGGAACAGACGGAAATAGAAGAAGGAAAAAAGAAAATTGTAGGAGAAAATATATTTAAAGGAGAAGAAAAAAATAAAATTAAAATTTTTAAAATAAAAAGCAGGGGAGAAAGAGAGGAAATAAAAAGAATAAAAGAATTTAAAAGAAAAAGAGAAAAAAGAAAAGTAGAAGAGGCTTTATTAGAACTTAAAGATGCTATGAAAGGAAAGGAAAATTTAATGAATCCAATTATAAATTGTGTAAAAGCAGGATGCACTCTTGGTGAAATAATAAATGAAATGGAAAAAATATGGGGAAGGGTTTAAATAACAAAATAAAAAACAAAAAATTATGAAAAAAAACATTGAAACAGAGTGTGTTCATAGTGCAAAAATAAAATATGAGTTAAGAGATGTTTCCCCACCTATTCATTTATCTTCCACCTTTTATTTTAAATCTGCTCAAGAAGGAGGGGAATTATTCGATGGGAAAAAAAATGGTTACATATATACAAGAATTTCTAATCCAACTATAAAGCTTTTAGAGGAAACTATTAAAAATCTTGAAAAAGGAGAAAAAGCCCTGTGTTTTGCCTCAGGGATGGGAGCAATTTCTGCTTTAATACTCGGGGTTTTAAAACAAGGAGAAAAGGTAATTTTTTCTGAGCCCTTATATGGAGGTACCCATGCCCTTTTTAAAAGACTTAAAGAAAAGGGATTTTTTGAATTTAAGGGAATAAAAGCTTCTGAATTTGAAGAAAAATTGAAAAAAGAAATTGATAAAAATACAAAACTTATTTATATTGAAACCCCTGCAAATCCAACCCTTGACATTATTGATATTGAAGAAGTGGCAAAAATAGCAAAAGAAAAGGGAATTTTCCTTGCTGTTGATAATACCTTTGCAACTCCATATCATCAAAATCCCCTTGAACTTGGGAGCGATTTTGTAATTCATTCTATGACAAAATACCTGGGAGGACATACAGACCTTATAGGAGGAGCCTTGATAGGGAAAAAAGAAATACTTGAAGAAATTGATAAGGAAGAAAGAGCACATATTGGTGCTGTTTTATCTCCCTTTAATGCATGGCTTGTATTAAGAGGAATAAAAACACTTGCTGTAAGGATGAAGGCTCATTCTGAAAATGCAAGGACCCTTGCAAATTTTTTAAATGAACATCCAAAGGTTGAAAAGGTTTTTTACCCAGGACTTGAAAATTTTAAAGGACATAAGGTTGCAAAAAAACAGATGAGAAATGGATTTTCAGGTATGCTCTCTTTTATACATAAAAATGGTAAAAAGGGAGCAATGAAATTTATAGATTCCTTGAAATTATGTGTAAAGGCGGTAAGTCTTGGGGCAGTTGAAACCCTTGTTGAGCACCCTGCATCAATGACCCACTCCACTTTGTCTGAGGAGGAATTAATAAAAGCCGGCATTCATCCTGGACTTATAAGAATATCTGTTGGAATAGAAAACATAGAAGATATAATAAGGGATATTGAGAGAGCTCTTTCAAAATCTTGAAAGACCTTAAAATATGTATCATCGGTTCAGGAATAGCAGGAATTTTCACAGCCTATTTTCTTGAAAAATTCGGCTGTAAAAGGATTACAGTATTTGATAGGGAGGTTCTTGCTTCTGGTTCAACAGGTAAAAGTGCAGGTATTATTACCTTACATCTTTTTGATGAACTTGATATTGAAATATCAAAAAGAACCCTTAAGCTCTTAAGAGAAATAAATGAAAAAAGTAAATATAAATTTTTAAAGGAATTTAAAACAGTTACAGGAACAAAAAAAGATGAACTTTCGGATAAATTAAGTAAATTGCTTACTAAAAAGTTTATTGGGCATGAGATTAAGGACCTTGAAGGTATTAAAAAAGAATTTCCCTTTTTCAAGGAAGACAAAATATATATGGTTTCAGAGGAAAGTGCTTATGTGGACCCAGGTGAACTGCTTTATTCCTTATACAGTTATCTTAAAAATAAAAATTATGAATTTAGATTTTTTCATGAATTAAAAGACCTTGTAATTTCAAATGGTAAAATTGAGGCAATTAAAACCTCAAGGGGGAAATTTTATTTTGATAAATATATAATTGCAACAGGTATCTGGACAAAGAAGATATTAGAAGGGATTGGTATTAAAATTCCTGCAAAGCCGTATAGGACACAGATAGCAATAATTGGTACTAAAAGAGAAATTGATATTCCAATTTATAATGATTTGGATTATAATGTTTATATGAGAAAAGAATTATTAAAGGAGCTGCTTGTGGGAGATGGAACCGAGAAAAGAGAATCAGATATTCAAAATTTCAAAGTCTCAAATGATGAAAATTTTATTTTTTATATATCTGAGAAAGTAAACAATATAATAAAAGATGCAGGGGATTTTGAATATAAAGGTGGATGGGCTTTCCTTTGTCTTGCAACACCTGATAAAAAACCGATTGTTTCAAGGGTAAAGGAAATAGAAAATCTTTATATTTTTTGTGGATTTAATGGACTTGGAATAATGAGAGCTCCTGCCCTTTC
>FWWL01005891.1_pt1 | contig 18400 bp, 17 predicted proteins | sample 2228331 | NCBI WGS metagenome assembly FWWL01 (sample SAMEA103939775, study PRJEB20133) | metagenome
GCGTTTGACGAACTCCTGGCGCGGTTGCGGGCGCTCTTGCGGCGGGCGCGCCCCCCGGAGCCGGGCGAGGTCCTCCGCTTCGCCGACCTGACGATGAACACTTCCACGCGGGAGGTCTGGCGGGGCGAACGCCCCATAGACCTCACGGCGCGGGAGTTTGACATCCTGGAACTCTTCCTGCGCCACCCACGCCAGGTCCTGACGCGCGACCTCCTCTACGAGCGCATCTGGGGCTACGACTACGGCGGCGAGTCCAACATCATTGAGGTCTACATCCGCTACCTGCGGGCCAAATTGGAAGCCGCCGGCGAGCCGCGCCTCCTGCACACCGTGCGGGGCGTGGGGTACGTCCTGCGGGAGGAGCCATGAAGCGCGTCGCCCTCCCCCTCCGAGTGCGGCTGGCCCTCTGGTACGCCTTCGTCCTGGCCGCAGTGCTCCTCGTCTTCGGCGCAGCCACCCATTCCGTCCTGGCGTACGTCCTCACCCGAGACGTGGACCGTCGCCTGACCGAGACCGCCCAGCGCGTCCTCACGGCCACCCGCATCCAGGTCCGCCCTTTCCTCAACGTGCGCCTGATTGAACTGCCGCAACTGGATGTCTTCACCTCCTCGGGCCTCTACATCCAGGTGATGGACGCTGAGGGGACGGTGTACAGCCACTCCGCCAACCTGGGCGCAGCCACCCTCCCCAGCGATGAGGCCACCTGGCGCGAACTCCGGGCCGGGCGGACGGTGCGCCAGGACTTCCGCATCGGGGAGACGCGCCTCCGGGTCCTGAGCGTGCCCCTCGTCCTGGAGGACGGGCAGATGGCCGGCGTCCTGCAGGTGGGCGCTTCCCTCTGGGAGGTGGACACCATCCTGCAACGCCTCCTCACCATCCTGGTGGGGGGCAGCCTCTTGGCCGTGGTCGTCTCCATGCTCCTGGGCATCTGGCTGGCGCAGACAGCCCTCAAACCCATTGACGAGATCACCCGTACCGCGCTGCGCATCAGCCGCGCCGAGGACCTCCACCAGCGCCTCCCCGCCCCGGCCGTCCAGGACGAGGTGGGGCGGCTGACCGACACCTTCAACGAGATGCTGGAGCGGCTGCAGAACCTCTTTGAAACCCAGAAGCGCCTGGTGGCTGACGTCTCCCACGAACTGCGCACTCCCCTGACGACCATCCGGGGGAACATTGACCTCCTGCGGCGGGGCGCGGCCGAGGACAGGGAAGCCCGCGAAGAAGCCCTGAAAGCCATAGAGGCCGAGACTTTGCGCATGTCCCGCATGGTCTCGGACCTGCTCCTCCTGGCCCGCGCCGACGCGGGCTTCTCCCTGGAGCGCAAGCCCGTGGAACTGGACACCCTCCTCCTGGAAGTCTACCGACAGGCGATCCTCCTCAGCAACGGGGTGAGGGTGCACATCGGCCACGAGGACCAGGCGGTGGTGCTGGGGGATGCGGACCGGCTGCGTCAGGCCCTGGTGAACCTGGTGGACAACGCCCTCAAATACACTCCGCCCGGCGGGGAGGTACGCCTCTCCCTCTACCGGGACCAGGACTGGGTGCGGGTGGAGGTGCAGGATACGGGCATCGGCATCGCGCCGGAGGACCTCCCCCACATCTTTGAGCGGTTCTACCGGGCCGACCGGGCCCGCGGGAGCAGCGGCGGCACGGGCTTGGGCCTCTCCATCGCCGATTGGATCGCCAAAGCACACGGTGGGCAGATCACGGTGAAGAGCAGAGTGGGCAAGGGAAGCACCTTCACCCTGTGGCTCCCCCTCCTCAAGCAGGGGTCCAAGGAGGAGAGGCTCCGCCGACCGTCGCCAGCACGTCCCAGAGACGAGGAGGGTGCCGACGCATGAACGTCCTGCGCGACGAAGAAGCCCTGGCCCTCTCCGCCCGGTTGAGGGCGGCCTGCTTGGCCAAGGGGCTCACACTGGCCGCGGCGGAGTCCTGCACTGGCGGCCTCCTGATGCACCTCGTGACGGACATCTCCGGCAGTTCGGCCTACTTCCTGGGAGGCATCGTGGCCTACCACAACGCGGCCAAGGAGCGCCTCCTGGGCGTGCGCGCCGAGACGCTTCGGGAGCACGGCGCCGTCAGCGAGCCCACGGCCCGGGAGATGGCCCGGGGCGTCCGCGCCCGCCTGGGGGCCGACCTGGGCGTCGCCGTCACCGGCATCGCCGGCCCGACCGGCGGTACCCCCCAGAAGCCAGTAGGCCTCGTCTACGTGGCGGTCTCGTCCCCCTGGGGGGAGGAATGCGAGCGGCACCTCTGGGCGGGGGACCGTCTGGAGAACAAGCGCCTCTCGGCCCTGGCCGCGCTGCGGCTCCTCCTGCGGCACCTGGGGGAAGACGCGTAGCGGCAGGGCCTCTGCCCTGCCGCTCCTACCCACCCGATGGAGTGGTGTGTGTCCTAAAGGCCGATCAAGAGGCGAGAGAGCCAGTAGCCTCTGAGTCGGCGCAAGGGCATGAAGGGGGTATGCGGCCGCTCAGAACCCCCGCTGGCGCATGCGCCGTTCGCGACGTGCCTGCTTGCGCCGGGCGCGCCGGATGGCCTTGCGCTTCTCAATGCGGCGTTTCTCGCTCTTGGAGACGTACCACCGCTTCTTCCGCGCATCGCTCAGGATCCCGCTCTTGGTCACTTCCTTGCGGAACCGCTTGAGCAGGCTCTCCGCGGATTCGCCCGGCTTGGAGACCACCGTCGTCACGCCTCTCTCACCTCCCTTCTCTCCAGAGATGCACAGGCCCTGGCCTGGACAAACAAAAAAGCCTGCGGCCCTTGGATTGCAAAGGCAGGCCCCAGGCTCACCCTCGCCTTCCGAAGACTGCGGCTTTCCGCACCCTCCAGTGGGCCGACCTGTCCCTCCTCTAGCGGTTGATAAGGGCAAACCTGCGTGCACCTGCCGATCCAATCACAAAAATTATACCCCAGGCTGCGGCAAATGTCAACGCGACGGCCAGGTGTGGACACAGTACCCCTACGAGCCCAGGGCCCCGGCAGCCCGCAACAGGAGTTCCGGCAGGACATTGGCCATGCCGTGCGCGCCCCACGGCCCCGCCAGCGACCCGGTCCGCCACCGAAGCCACCCCGTCAACACCCCGAACAGGAAGATGGACGGCCAGTGGACCCACCCCTGGGCCAGATGCCACGGGTGGGAGGCGAAGAGGACCGCCTGGACGCCAATGGCGGCCCACGGCGGCATCCAGGAGGCAAGGCCCCCCTGAAGGTAGCCCCGGAAGAAGGTCTCCTCCAGAAGGGGGACCATCACCAGGGCGTGGAGGAGCCAGGCGCTCCAGGCGACGAAAGGACCGAGGCCCGGCCAGCGCTGCGGCCCCCAGAGGGGGAGCGCCAGGAGAACGTCCACCAACCGCCACACCGCCCCTGTCAGGACGCCCCACAAAGTCCAGCGGAGCCACTGGTCCCGCCGGTAGCCCAGAGAAGCCAGGCTCCCGCGGCTCGCGAGGACATCGGCCAGGGGCAGGGCCAGGAAGCACGCGCTCCAGACAAGGCCCAGGCGCTCCAAGGACGCGCGCACCTGAGGCCCACCCAGCAGGTATGCCCCGTCCAGGAGGAGGATGAAGCCCAGGGCGACGCCCAGGCGGGGGAAAGGGTTCCGGGGCCGCTCGGCCCCCCGCGGCGTCTGGAGAGGCATGGACACCTCCTACGGGCGCCGGAGGCCAACCCCGGGCCCCAGCGTCAGGACGAGCCTTCCGGCCCGCCCAGGGCAGCACGGACCAGGTCCCGGTCCGAGGCGTAGGTGAGGCGCTCCAAGGCCTCTTCGGGCGTCAGCCAGGCCACGGAGCGCACCTCCCAGTCGTGGGAGCCGGCCTGTTCCACCGGCTCCATGAGGAACCAGCGCACCGTCTTCTTCACCAGTTGCCCGCCGTGGCGGAACCAGTATTCGGCCTTCGACAGTTCCCCCAGGATGCGGCAGCGGTAGCCGGTCTCCTCCTCCACCTCCCGCAGGGCAGCCTCCTGGGACCGCTCCCCTTCCCGCAGCAGGCCTTTGGGGAAGGTCCAGACGACGTTGCCCTTGAGGTCCGTCGTCTCCACCACGAGGAAACGTCCCTCAGCATCCCGCACCACGCCCCCGGCCGAGTACTCAAACCGCGCCTTGGGCATCTGGCCACCTCCAACCCGTCCTCACTCCTGCCCCCTGGCCCCTTTTTCCCCTCCGCGGGGAGAGAGCCCCTCACAGCCGAATGGGGTCCCCCAGGACCGGGAGGGGGCGGCGTACCCAGAGGTCCCACCAGGCCATGAGGGTGGCCAGCACCTCTCGCATCTCGTACCAGGCCGTCACCAAGGGGTGGTACCGCTCCCGATCGCCCACCAGCCCGACGACATCCACGCCCAAGGCGCGGCAGGTGTAGATGGCCCGGGGCAGGTGGAACCTCTGGGTGATCAAGATGGCCTCGTCCAGCCCGAAGATGTGACGGGCTCGGTAACAGGTATCGTAGGTGCGGCGGCCGGCGTAATCCGGGGCCAGGGCTTCCCGCGGCACGCCCAACGTCAGGGCATAGTTCATCATCGCCCCGGGCTCGTTGTAGTGGAGGAAGCGATTGTCGCCGCTCATCAGGATCTTCTGCACCTTGCCGGCGCGGTACAGTTCCGCTGCCGTCTCCACCCGATCCCGCAGCATGGGGCTGAGGACGTCGCCCTCGTACACCGCCGCGCCGAAGACCACCGCCACCCGCCGCGGGGGGACGTCCTCCACGCGGGCGTAGATGTAGGGGCTGCTCCGCCAGAGGACCCAGGCCCGCACCAGGAAGGGGAGACCCACGGCGAGCCCTAGGGTAATGAGGGCCGCCGACCCCACCAGGCGGCACCCCAGGGGCAAGGCGCAACCCCGCCCTGGCCTCCAGCCTCGCGTTCCGGACGCCTCACGCATCTTCGGCCAGCACCTCGCGTTGCAGAGCGATGAGCCGCTGGATACCGCTTTGGGCCAGGTCCAGCAGGCGGTCCAGGTCCGCCCGGGAGAAGGGCGTCCCCTCCGCCGTGCCCTGCACCTCCACGAACCGCCCCGCGGCGTCCATGGTCACGTTCAGGTCCACATCGGCGCGGGCGTCCTCCTCGTAGCAGAGGTCCAGCATGGGGATGCCATCCACCAGGCCCGCGCTCACCGCTGCCACAGGGTCCCGCAGGACGCCTGGAGCGACCGCCCCTTCCCGCTCCAGGCGGCGCAGGGCGAGGGCCAGGGCCACGTAGCCTCCGGTGACCGCGGCAGTGCGCGTCCCACCATCGGCCTGGAGGACGTCGCAATCCACGATGAGGGTCCGTTCGCCCAGGGCGGCCAGGTCCACGGCCGGCCGCAGGCTGCGCCCGATGAAACGGCGCACCTCCTGGGTGCGGCCCCGGAGGCCGCTCGTCTCCCGGGGAGAACGGACGAGGGTGGAGCGGGGCAGGAGCCCGTACTCCGCCGTGAGCCACCCCTGGCCGCTCCCCCGCCGCCATGCGGGCACGGAGGGTTCCAGGGAGACGGTGCAGAGGACCCGGGTCTCGCCCATCTCTACGAGGACGGAGCCTTCGGCGTACCGGATGTAGTGGAGGCGGAAGGTCACGGGACGGAGTTCCTCTGGTCGGCGTCCATCTGCGCGCATGACTGACTCCTGGGGCTGCGGATGGGAGGGAGGCCTCCAACGGAGCGGATTATACCCCCCAAGGGCCGCGGCCGCAAGTGGCCGGGACCTGCTCCAACACTTGCCCTTCGGCTCCGACTATGCTAAAATGGATATTGCTAGATAGCATTGATATGACAATGGGCGTGGCTTTTGTGTAGGGCCACCGGAAGGGGCTCAGGGGGTTGACTTTTGGGCCCCGGTGTGCTATACATTGTGCTGGAAGTCACAAATTCATGGACGAGAAGACGGGAACGGACGGGGCTCCCTCGGCCCCGGCCCGAGACGATAAGGACCAGGCTGTGGGAGAGTTTTCCTACGGAGGGCAGGCGGTCCTGGAGGGGGTGATGATGCGGGGCCGCTCCCTGGTGGCCGTCGCCGTGCGCAACCCCCGAGGCGAGATCGTCATCCACACCGAGCCCCTGACCGCCAAGATCTACACCAGCCGTTGGGGACAGTTCCCCTTCATCCGGGGACTGGCCATGCTCTGGGATGCCCTGGGCCTGGGCATCCGCGCCCTCCTCTTCTCCGCCGATGTGGCCCTGGACGAAGAGGGGTCGGGGGAGTCCGCTTTCAGCGGCCCCCTGGCCTGGGGCACGGTGGCCCTCTCCCTCATCCTCGGCGTGGCCCTCTTCTTTGTGCTCCCACTGCTCCTCGTGGGCTGGGTGGACCGCTACATCCACTCCGACCTGGTGAGCAACCTGCTGGAGGGGGCGGTGCGCGTCGCCATTTTGCTGGGGTACCTGGCGGCTGTCGGCCTCCTGCCGGACATCCAGCGCACCTTCGCCTACCATGGGGCGGAGCACAAGACCATCAACGCCTATGAACAGGGCGACCCTTTGGAGGTGGCCCGCATCCAGCGCCACACCACCGCCCACATGCGCTGCGGCACGGCCTTCCTCCTCTGGGTGGTGGTGGTCTCCATCCTCCTGTTCGCCCTGTTGGGCCGCCCGCCCCTTGTCCTCCGCATCCTCTCCCGCATCCTGCTCCTGCCAGTCATCGCTGGCGTTTCCTACGAGATGATCCGGTTCAGCGCCCGGCACAAGGAGAACCCCTTGGTGCGGGCCCTGGCAGGGCCAAGCCTGGCCCTGCAGCGCCTCACCACCCGCGAACCTACCGACGACATGGTGGAAGTGGCCGTCGCCGCCCTCCGGCCCGTGCTCCAGGCGGAGGGACGGCTGCCCGAAGGCACGGCCCAGAGCAAGGAAGCCCAAGCGACATAGGGAGGGAGCCCCATGGCGACGAGCGAGACCCAACTCCGCATCTCGGCCGACCGACTGCGCGCCTTCTGCACCCAGGTCTTCGTGAAACTGGACGTCCCCGAGGAGGACGCCTTCTGGACCGCCGACGTCCTGGTGGAGGCCAACCTCCGCGGGGTGGACTCCCACGGCGTGGCCCGCCTCAAGCGCTACGTGGACGGCCTGCGCACCGGCGTCATGCTCCCCCGGCCCCAGGTCTCGGTGGTGCACGAGACGGCCACCACCGCCCTCTTAGATGGCGGCGGGGGGCTGGGCCAGCCGGTGAGCGTCCGCGCCATGCGGCTGGCCCTGGAGAAGGCCGCCGCGCATGGGACAGGATTCGTGGCTGTGCGCAACTCCAACCACTACGGCATCGCCGGCTACTACGCCATGATGGCCCTGGAACGGGGCATGATCGGCCTCTCCATGACCAACGCCGACGTCCTTGTGGTGCCCACCTTCGGGCGCAAGGCCATGCTGGGCACCAACCCCATCAGCGTGGCCGCCCCAGCCGGCGAGGAGCGGGCCTTTGTGTTGGACATGGCCACCTCCACCGTGCCGCGGGGCAAATTGGAAGTCTACGAACGCCAGGGTAAGGAGATGCCCCTAGGATGGGCTACCGAGGAGACCGGCCGCGCCACGACGGACCCGGCCCGGGTCCTGCGGAACCTGGCGGAGCGGCGCGGGGGAGGCCTGCTCCCCCTGGGAGGTGAGGGAGAACTCTTCGGCGGGCACAAGGGGTACGGCCTCGCCCTCCTGGTGGAGATCCTCTCCGGCGTCCTGCCGGGGGCCGGGTACGCCGATACCCTCTACCCCAAGGCCCCGGACGGCCGCCCCCTGCCGGCCAACGTGGGCCACTTCTTCGGCGCGCTGCGGGTGGATGCCTTCCGGCCCCTGGATGAGTTCCGCCGCACCATGGACGACCTCATCCGCCGCCTGAAGGATTCCCCCAAGGCCGAAGGGCAGACGCGCATCTACATCCACGGCGAAAAGGAGTTTGAGGCCAAGGAGGAGCGCCTGCGGAACGGCATCCCCCTGGGCCCCAAAGTAGCGGAAACCCTCCAGGGGATTGGCCGGGAACTAGGCGTGCCCTTGGAGTTCCAGGTGTAGCGTGGTGGGAAAGGGCAAGGCCATGGCTGAGGACATCTACCGCGTGCCCTACGGTAAAGGAGAACTGACCTTCCAACTGCCACCCGGCATGAGGGGGCATCTGGCCACCTCTCGCCCCATCCCGCCAGTGCCGGACCCTGCCGAGGCGGTGCGGCAGGCCCTGGCAGAGCCCGTCGCCTCCCCGCGCCTGCGGGACCTGGCCCGACCGGGCGACCGGGTCTGCATCGTCTTCACCGACGTGACCCGCGCCAGCCCCGACCACCTCCTAGTGCCGCCCCTCCTCGCCGAACTGGAGGCCGCCGGCGTGCGGGACGAGGACATCACCCTCCTGTGCGGAATAGGCCTGCACCGGCCCAGTACCCTGGAGGAGAAGGTGGCCAAACTCGGCCGGGAGGTGGTGGCACGCTACCGCGTGGTGGACTCGGAGCCCCTCAACCCGGAGGCCCTGGTGGACCTGGGGACCACGCCCTCCGGTGTGCCCCTCTCGGTGAACCGCATTGCCTACGAAGCCGACCTCCTCATCGCCACAGGGATCGTGGAGCCCCACCAGTACGCCGGCTACTCCGGGGGCCGGAAGACGGTGGCCGTGGGCGCGGCCGGTGAGCGGATGATCGCCTACACCCACGGCCCGGCCATGCTGGACCACCCTGGTACCCGCCTGGGGCGCATTGAGGGGAACCCCTTCCACGAGGCGGTGACGGAAGCGGCGCGCCGGGCGGGGCTGCGCTTCATCGCCAACGCCGTGCTGGATGAGGAGCACCGGGTGGTGGCGGTGCGGGCCGGCGACCCGGAGGCTGCCTTCGCCGAACTCGTCTCCATCGCCCGCCAGTTGTACGAGGTGCCCGTGCCCCAGCAGTACGATGTGGCGGTGGCGGGGGTTGGCTTCCCCAAGGATGCCAACCTCTACCAGGCCACCCGGGCAGCCAGTTACCTCCAGTTCGCCCCCACGCCGGTGGTGCGGCCAGGCGGGTTCATCCTCGTGCCGGCCCCCTGCCAGGAGGGGCCGGGCGAGGGCGTGGGCGAACAGCGTTTCTTCCGCGCCCTGCGGGAGGCCGAAAGCCCCCAGGCCCTGGTGGAGAAGGTCCGGCGCGAAGGGCTCCAGCCCGGCGAGCAGCGGGCCTACGTCATGGCCCGCGTCCTGGAGGACGTCTCCGTGGTCATCGTGGGTGCGGAGGACCCCGAGATGGTCCGCCAGGCCAAGATGATCCCCGCCGCCACAGTGGACGAGGCCCTGCGCCTGGCCCAGGAGCGCCTGGGGCCTTCCCTGGACGTCTTGGTCGTGCCCCACGCTCTGTTGACGCTGCCCATCGTCACAGGGCAGGGCTGAGGGTCAACGCGTGCGTCGCCCCTACCGATGCCACTGACGTGCTGCCCTACATGGCGCGGTACGAGCCTGAAATCTCGCGTGCTTGAGGAACGAGGACCATGGCAGACGACGAAAACGACAAGGAAGAAGGGACTCCTCTGCCCCTGACCTGCCCTTTGCCCAAGGGCATGGAACTCCCTTCAGAGGAACAGTACCTCTATTGCATCCGCTGTGGCCTCTGCTTGGCCGTGTGTCCTACGTATAAATTATCCTTGGTGGAGACCGACTCCCCGCGCGGCCGAGTGGCCCTGGTGCGCAAGATGGCCGAAGGGGAACTCCCCCTGCGCAAGAGTTTTGAGGCCCAGATGTACAAGTGCCTGGCCTGCCTGGCCTGCGACGCCATCTGCCCGGTGGGGATCAAGCCAGCCCACCTGGCCCTCCAGGCCCGGGCCGTGGCCTACGAGAACCTGCCCCAGCCGTGGATCAAGCGACCCCTCTTCCGGGGGCTCTTCCCACACCCCGGGCGGATGGAGTGGGCCACCCTGCCCCTGCGCCTGTACACCCGCCTGGGGCTGCGGCGGGTGGTGGAGGGGCTGGGCCTGGAGCGCCTCTTGCCAGCCCAGTTGCGGGACATGGAGCGGATGCTCCCCAACGTACCGGCCCGCCCTCTCCGCCAGACCCTGCCGGAGGTCACCCCGGCCAAGGGAGAGCGCAAGCGGCGGGTGAGCTTCTTCCTGGGGTGCATCCAGAGCCTCCTGTTCGCCGAGGCCAGCCAGGCCACCGTGCGAGTCCTTTCGGAGAACGGCTGCGAGGTGGTCACCCCGCGGGACGTCAAGTGCTGCGGCATGCCGGCCATCGGCTACGGCGATCGGGAAGCCGCCCGGGCCATGGCCCGCCACAACATAGACCTCTTTGAGCGCCTGGACGTGGAGGCCATCGTGACCGACTGCGCCACCTGCGGTTCCACCTTGAAGGAGTACCCGAAACTCCTGGCCCACGACCCGGCCTACGCCGAGCGGGCCCACCGTTTCGCCGCCAAAGTGCGGGATATCAGCGAGTACCTGGCCTCCCTCCCTCTGCGGGAGCCGCGCCGGCCCCTGCGGCGCAAGGTCACCTACCACGACCCCTGCCACCTGGTCCGAGGGCAGGGAGTGCGGGCTCAGCCCCGCCAGATCATCCAACTTTCCGGCGCGGACCTGGTGGAGATGCGCGATGCCGACGTCTGCTGCGGTTCTGCCGGCACCAAGATCGTCACCCACTACGAGACGTCCATGAAGATCCTGGACCAGAAGATGGGCAACGTGGCGGAGACCGGGGCGGAGGTCGTGGCCTCCGGCTGCCCGGGATGCCAGTTGCACCTGGGCCTGGGGGCCCGGCGCGCTGGGCTTCCAGTTCGGGTCTGCCACCCCGTACAATTGCTGGACGAGGCCTATCGGGCAGAGGAAGGTAAAGATGCTTGACTCAGCCGTCCTGAAAGAGTTGCGGGAGGTCGTCGGGGCAAAGCACGTCCTGACCTCGGAAGAGGACCTCATCGCCTATTCCTACGACAGTACCTTCGCCGAGCACCGCCCCGACGCGGTGGTCAGCCCGGCCTCCACAGAAGAGGTGGCGGCCGTGATGCGGGTGGCCTCGGCCCACCGGGTGGCCGTGGTGCCCCGTGGCATGGGGAGCGGCCTCGCCGCAGGTTCCGTTCCCTTCTCCGGCGGCCTGGTCCTGAACCTGACCCGCCTGAACCGCATCCTGGAGATTGACGAGGAGAACATGGTGGCGGTGGCCGAGGCCGGCGTGGTGACGTCCGACTTCCAGGCTGAAGTGGAGGCGCGGGGTCTCTTCTACCCACCGGACCCCTCCAGCATCCGCCACAGCACCCTGGGGGGCAACGCGGCCTGCAACGCGGGCGGCCCCCGCTGCCTTAAGTACGGCGTCACCGCCGACTACGTCCTGGGCATGAAGGTCGTCCTGGCCGACGGTCAGATCCTGCGCTGCGGCGGCAAGGCCATCAAGAACGTCACCGGCTACAACCTGACGCAACTCTTCATCGGCTCCGAGGGAACCTTGGGGGTCATCACCGAACTGACCTTGCGCCTCCTGGCCAAGCCGACGGCCGTGCGGACCGCCACCGCCGTCTTCCCCCGCCTGGAGGATGCCAGCGTCACCGTGAACCGCATCCTCCTGAGCGGCATCGTGCCAGCCACCCTGGAACTGATGGACCAGACCACCATCCGTACCATTGAGGCCTGCATGCAGATGGGGCTGCCGGTGGAGGCGGAGGCCATCCTCATCTTGGAGACGGACGGGAACGACGAAGGCGTGGTAGAGCGGGAAATTGAGACCATCGCCCGCATCTGTCGGGAGAGCGGTGCCTCGGAGGTGCGCGTGGCCCAGAACGAGGCCGAGCGGGCCGACCTGTGGCGGGCCAGGAGGTCCGTCTCGCCCTCGTTGGCCCGCATGCGCCCCAACAAACTGGGGGAGGACATCTCTGTGCCCCGCAGCGCCATCCCAGAGGCCATCCGGCGCATCCGGGCCATCTCCCGCAAGTACAACCTGCCCATCGCCGTCTTCGGCCACGCCGGCGATGGCAACCTGCACCCCAACATCCTCTTTGACAAACGCGATCCCGAGGAGTGGGCGCGGGTGGAGGCAGCCACGCGGGAGATCTTCGCCACAGCCCTGGAACTGGGGGGAACCCTCTCCGGCGAACACGGCGTGGGGGTGCTCAAGCAGCCCTTCCTAGTGGACGACCTAGGGCCCGTGGCCGTGGACGTGATGAAACGCATCAAAGTGGCCCTGGACCCCCTGAACATCCTGAACCCGGGCAAGATCTTCCCGCCCGAGTAGGGGGGACCTTTCCCCTTCCCCTCTCCGTGTCGGGAGGGGAAAGGGGCCAGGGTAGGGGTGAGGTCTCCCAACCTTCCTCTCGGTTTGGGGCCTCGGCCCGTTCCGTGGTACACTGGACGTGAGATCCCTGGGCAGGTTTGCCCATCACCATACCTGGAGGCTACCACCATGTCTCAGGAGAAGGTCTTCATAGAGGAAGATCTGGTCCTTGACGCGGATAAGGTCATCCGCAACCCTGACGATGCGTTCTACGCAGAGTTCCTGAAGCCCTATTACGTGCTCACCGCAGATGGACAGTACCTCTTCGCCTGTCACCAGGCCGGGCGGATGCCCAGCCGGGCCTTCCACATGGTGCCGGAGGGGTACCGCCTGGGCAAGAAGCAGGCCCCCTTCGCCCCGGGCGTGGAGGTGGGCCGCCGCTTCTACGCCGTGGTCAAGGAGTACCTCAAGAGCGCCAAGGTCATCGTCCTGGAGGGCGTCCAGGGCGAGAGGGGCTACCGGGTCGGCCTGCGGGTCGTCATCAGCGTGCAGAACCCCCACGCCGCCTACATCGCCTGGATGGGCAAGTTGATGGTCTTCCCGCCCGACCCGACGGTGAAGATCTCCTGCTGGAACTACATCGTGGAAGAACGGCTGCCGGACGACGTGGTAGCGGAGATCCACACCTTCTGGCCGGACTACGACCCGGACCAGCCCATCACCCTTTACGACTTGACGGAGATGGACCGGGACGTGCGCCGCGTCATGAGCGTGGGGTTTGACTACTTCGGCGCGGCCTTCAAGAAGCCCAACCTCACTTTGGTCTGGAACCGGGGCGAGGCCGACGGCTTCATTTCCTACCACGCCGGGTGCACGTCCGACCGCATCCTCAAAGGCCTCTCGGGCACGGGCAAGACCACCCTCTCCGTGGGGCCGGAACTGGAGCAGGACGATGCCTGCCTGGGCCGCCCCGTCTACGACGCCCAGGGGCGCGTGGAGAAGGTGGAACTCATCGGCCTGGAGGCGGCCAGTTTCGCCAAGTCCGAGGGACTGACCCCCCAGAGCCCCGAATGGCCCGGCCTGATGAAGTCCCGCCAGGTAGACGAGCACGGCCGCCGGCCAGTGGTCCTCGCTATGAACATTGACTGCGAAGGCGTGGAATACCGCGTGGAGGAGATCGCCGGCTACCGGGTCAGGGTCCCGCGGCCTATCCCTGGCGAGAAGGTCGGCTCCCTCCAGTGCACCCGCTACGAGAAGAGCGGCACCACCAACGGCCGTTTCATCTTCCAGTTCAGCGAACTGAACCCCAACTGGGGCTCCGGCAAGCCCAAGTGGCTCCGCTCGGAAGGGCTCTCCTTCAAGCGCTTTGACGTGGTGGAGCCCATCTTCCGCGTGGTGGACCCGGCCATGGCTGTGGCCCTGGACTCGGCCTGCGAGAGCATCATCACCTCCGCCCTGGCGGACCAGAAGGTGGGGACCCGCGTCCGCTCCTACGCCGCTACCGACTTCATGGCTCGGGAGCAGGCGCAGCAGGCCCTCCTCAAATGGAAGGTCTACTCCGACCTGGGCCTGGACCTGGACGGCAAACTGGTCTTCTTCATCTGCAACTCGGGCTACGTGGGCCAGTTTGACCTCAACGGCGACCTGAAGGTCCTCCGGGACAAGGACGGGAACCCGGTCCCCAAGCGCGATCCCGATACGGGCGAGGTGCTGCGGGACGAGCAGGGGAACATCCAGTACCAGGGCATGGGCGAGAAGATCACCGTGGAGGACTCCAAACGCCTCCTGGACCTGGTGGAGCACCGCAAGATCAGCCACTGGCTCCGCCACCCCATTTACGGCTACCTCATCCCCGACCCGAAGGAACTGGAAGAAGTGCACGGGATGAAGAACTTCGCCTGGCGTTTCAATCCCCTGCGCTTCTACACGCCAGAGGAGATCCTGGCTTTCGCCCGAAGGGACATAGAGGAGCGGACCCAGTTCCTGCGGAACCTCTTCGCGGGCCAGCAAGGCGAGGAGGAACTGCGCCCGGTCATTGAGGTCTGGAAACGCATCCAACTCCCCTCCCCAGAGGCGGTGCGGGCCTTCTACGAGGAACACTACGGGAAAGTCTAGAAGCACCCATGGGCCACATGGCGCCGCGGCACTTCTGGACGAAGGACGGCACCCCCCTCCTGGTGCGCACGGCATGCCAGGAGGACGCAGCCGGCTGCCTGGAAGTCGCCCGGGCTGTGGTGCGGGAAGGCTTCTACTCCATCACCACGGCGGATGAGTTCCGCCTGGACGAGGAGGATGAGCGGGCCTGGATCGCGCGCCACGAGGAGGACCCGGACCGCCTCCTCCTGGTGGCCGAGGCGGAAGGCCGGGTGGTGGGCCTCCTGGGGCTGGAGTGTGGCGCGCGCCAGCGCCTGCGGCACCGGGCCACCCTCCACCTCGCCGTGGCCCAGGCGTGGCGAGGCCGGGGCGTGGGCACGGCCCTGCTGGGGTGCGCCCTGGACTGGGCCGCCGCCCACCCCCACATAGAGAAAGTCTCCCTGGCGGTCCTGGCGGATAACGAGCGGGCCATCGCCCTCTACCGGCGCTTCGGCTTTCGGGAGGAGGGCCGCAGACCGCGGGAAGTGCGCCGAGGCCCTGGCGACTATGTGGACGACCTCCTCATGTACCGATTCGTGAAGTGAGGTGCGTATGGACCTTCCTCCCATGGCTCCCTGGCTGGAGCCCAGGATCCCTTACGAAGCCCTGCGGGACCTTTCCGCGGCCATCCTGGAGGCGGTGGGCATCCCCACCGAGGGCGCGCGCCAGACGGCCGAGGTCCTGGCCACGGCCGACCTGCGGGGCATCCACTCCCACGGCGTCTACCGGCTCCCCTTCTACGTGGAAGCGGTGGAGCGAGGCTTGGTGGACCCGAACCCGAACCTCCGCGTGGAACGGGAGACCCCGACGTCGGCCCTCCTCCACGGGGGGAACGGGCTGGGGCCTGTGGTGGGCATCTGGGCAATGGAGATCTGCCTGGAGAAGGCCCTTGTGAGCGGCATGGCCGCAGTGGGCGTGCACCACAGCAACCACTACGGCATCGCTGGGTACTACGCCATGATGGCCCTGCGCCACGACATGATCGGCCTCGCCCTGACCAACGCCGCGCCCAACGTCGCCCCCACGGGAGCCTCCCGCAAGGCCCTGGGGACGAACCCCATCGCCGTGGCCGTCCCCGCGGGCGAGGAGCGCCCCTTCGTCCTGGACATGGCCACGAGCGTCGTCTCTCAGGGGAAGATCGCCACCCGGGTGAAACAGGGCCTGGCGATCCCCCTGGGATGGGGCCTGGACCGCTTCGGCCAGCCCACCACCAACGGCCGCGCCATCCTGGAGGAAGGTGGGAGCATCTTGCCCCTGGGCGGCCTGGCCGAGACCGCCGGGTACAAGGGGTACGGCCTGGCCACCCTAGTGGATATCCTCTGCGGTCCTCTCACCGGAGCCCTGTTCGGCCTCAGCATCCCCAAGTGGCTGGCCCCCGGGCGCACGGGGCCCCACAACATCGGCCACTTCTTCGCCGCCATGCGGGTGGACCTCTTCCGCCCGGTGGAGGAGTTCAAGGCGGAGATGGACCGCCTCATCCGGCAACTGCGGGGCCTGCCCCGCGCCCGCGGTGTGGACCGCATCTACGTGGCCGGGGAGAAGGAATGGGAGGCCGAGGAGGAGAACCGGCGGCTGGGCATCCCCCTGCCGCGGCCCCACCGGGAGGCCCTCCTGGCCCTGGCGGCAAGGCTGGGTCTGGAGGAGCAGGCCCAGTTCCTGGCCCGCCCCTGAGGGGGCCCGCGGGCAGGGGCCGTGGAGGAGGCTGCGATGGCGCCGACCTGGCTTCCGCTGGTGTGGCTCCTCGCGAGCCTGGGCCTCCTCGTCCTCGCCAACCGCTGGTTTGACCGGCACCTGTGGAACCTGGCCTACCTCGTCTCCCGCGACGAGGCCGCCGCGGGGTTCGTGCACTTCGCCGTGCTCCTGCCCGGCGTAGTCCTGCACGAGGTGAGCCACTGGGCTTCGGCGCGCCTCCTGGGGCTGCGGGTCGGAAGGTTGGAACTGTGGCCCCAGGCGGAGAAGGACGGGCTGCGCCTGGGCTCCGTCCAGGTCCAGCAGGCGGACCCCCTGCGGGGGAGCCTCGTGGGGATCGCCCCCCTGGTGGCCGGGTCCGTGGTCCTCCTCTTAGTGGGGCGGCACGCTTTCGGCCTGGGGGCCTTCCTGGAGGCCCTGGCTCAGGGCGATGTGGGGGCCCTCTGGGCCGCAGCCCGGGCCGCGGCGGGAACCCATGACCTGTGGCTGTGGGCCTACCTCGTCTTCGCCGTGGCCAACGCCATGCTCCCCAGCCCGGCGGACCGCCAGGCCTGGCGGCCCCTGCTCCTGTACGCTGCCCTTCTGATCGGGGGATACTGGCTCCTCGGGGGGCGGCTGCCCGAGGTGCCCGCCCCTGCGTGGCAGGCCCTGGCAGGTGCGCTGGCGCACCTGGCCGCCGCCTTCAACCTGGCCCTGGCCGTGGACCTGGCCTTCGGCCTCCTCCTCTTCGGGGCAGAGGTGGCTCTCTCGTCCCTGGCCGCGCCGCAGGACCCCCTCCCCTAGGCCTCCCGCAGCGCCCGCCACACCTGCCGCAGGTCCGGGCGCTTGCCGTACATGAGGAGTCCCAGGCGGAACACCTTGGCCCCCGCCCACAGCACCACTGGCATGGTCAGCAGGAGGAGCACGATGCTCCCCACGATGTCCACCAGGGGGACCGCCGTCATGGGCAGGCGGACCATCATCATCGTGGGCGACGTGAGGGGGAACCAGCAGAAGGCCCGCACAATGGGCATGTTGGGGTTGGAGAACATGAAGCCGCTGAGCATGAGGGGCAGGGCCGCCACCATGGAGAAGATGCCCGCCAACTGCTGGGACTCATGCGTGGTGGTCCCCAGGGCTCCCACCGAGCCCATCAGCACAGCGTAGACCAGGAAGCCCAGCACGTAGTAGACCACCGCCAGGAGGAAGACCTCAGGCCGGGCCATGAGGGGGATGACCACGCCCAGGAGACCTGCCGCGCCCCCGCTGAGGGCCATGGCCGAGAGGATCCAGACCACCACCTGCGTGAGCCCCACAGCCCCCAGGCCTATGACCTTCCCGGCGAGGAGCTGCGTCGCGCTCACCGAGGAGAGGACGATCTCAATGACCCGGCTCGTCTTCTCCTCCGCCACGCCCTGCAGGAGGTAGCCCGACGAGGTGAAGATGGTGACGATGAGGAGGAGGCTCAGGGCGTAGGGGACCATGATGGAGAGCATCGTGCTCAGCATCCCGCCCTGGCCGGCTGTCTCGCCCTCCAGCCCCACGAAGACCAGTTTCATCGGTTCCATGACCCGGGCAAGCACGGCCGGCTCCACCCGGCCCCGCACCAGGTGGGCCACGAAGAAGGCCTGCACCCGCCGGGAGTCCTCCAGCACGGCGGCATCAAAGCCGCCCCCCGCGCTCACCACGCGCACTTCCCCATTCGTCACATAGTCCGGCGGGAAGACGAGGAGCACGTTCACCTCCCCGGACCGCACTGCGGCGCGCCCCGCTTCCTCGGTGGGGTACAGGCGGAACCGGTCGGCGAACTCCGGCAGGATGGGAGTGAAGAGGCTGGTGTGGTCCACCACGCCGATGGCCCGCAACTGAGGGGCAAATTGCTCTTCCAGGAAGGCTCCTGCCTGGCCACCGGCGAAGGCGGCCACACCCAGCGCCAGGAGCCCGATGAGGGGGAGCAGGATGGTCATGATCAGGAACGCTGGCCGGCGGATGTTGACCAGGTATTCGTGGCGAGCGACAATCCAAATTTCACGCATGGGCTCCCTCCTTGACCACGGCGATGAAGATCTCTTCCAAGGGCACGGTGCCCACCTCAAAGGCGGCGATGGGGACGCCGCGCTCCACCAGGTGCCGCAGGAAGTCCTGGGGGGTGGTGCGGTCCAGGGTGACGACCCAATCCTCGTCCTGGCGCTCCACGCGGGTGACCCCTGGCAGGCCCTCCAGGGTTTCGGGGCCACGCAGGCGCACCGTCTGGGCCGCGTACTGCCGCTTGATCTCCGCCAACGGGCCATAGAGGACCGCCCGACCCCGGTTGATGAGGACGATGCGGTCGCAGAGGACCTCCACCAGGTTCATCTGGTGGGCGCTGAGGAGGATGGTCTTCCCCTCCGCCTGCAGGTCCCGGATCAGCCGTTTGATGAGGTCCACGTTGACCGGGTCCAGGCCCTGGAACGGCTCGTCCAGGATAAGGAGTTCGGGGTTGTGGACCACGCTGGCCACGAACTGGAGTTTCTGCTGCATGCCGCGGCTCA
>FWWL01005893.1_pt1 | contig 18399 bp, 11 predicted proteins | sample 2228331 | NCBI WGS metagenome assembly FWWL01 (sample SAMEA103939775, study PRJEB20133) | metagenome
GCAGCTCCTGGTCTGCGTAGCCGCGGTCACCGGTCTTGCGGACGATGTTCCCGATGTACGCGTTGCTCAGGGCGACGTACGACGCTTCGTCGTCCCGTTTCATGCGGAAGCCCATGTCGCGGAACGCCTGGCCCATGGCGGCGTTGTCCGCGGCGACCATCGCGCGATTGAACCGGACGAACAGCTCGCGGAATGAAGGCGGCAGCTCCTTAGCCATGCCGAAATCGACGAACGCCACGCGGGGACCCGGCTGGACGAGGAGATTTCCGGGATGCGGGTCGGCATGGAAGAAGCCGTGGCGCAACATTTGCGTCAGGTACGATTCGACCAGCAGGCGCGCGACCTCACGCTTGTCGACGCCCATGGCTTCCAACGCGGCGACGTCGGTGACCTTCACGCCCTCGATGTACTCCATGGTGAGCACACGACGGGTCGTGAACTCCCAATAGATCTCCGGAACGACGATCTGCGGGTGACCCGCGAAGTTGTGCCGGACCCGTTCGGCGTTGCGTCCCTCAGCGAGGAAGTCGAGCTCGAGGGGCACCTGACGGCTCATCTCCTCCGCAACGACACGGTAGTCCATCGTGCGATCGAGCCGGCTCAGCAGCCCGACGAAGAACCTCAGGTTGCGGAGGTCGATCTGCACGACCCGGTCGATGCCCGGGTACTGGACCTTCACCGCGGCGTCGCGCCCGTCGCGCAGCCTGGCCCGATGCACCTGGGCCAGGGACGCCGAGGCGATAGGCGTTTCGTCGAAATCGGCGAACGCGGAGCGCAGCGGCGCGCCCAGCTCGCGCTCGATGACCCGCTCGATCACGTGGAACGGCTCGGGCGGAACCTGGTCCTGGAGACGGGATAGGACCTCGACGTACTCGTCGGGTACGAGATCCGGGCGGGTGCCGAGGAATTGGCCGGTCTTGATGAGCAGACCTTGCAGCCGGATGGCGGTGGCATAGAACCTGCGGGCGCTCCGCAGATGGTGCTCACGTCGGCGGGCCTCGGCCCAGTCGTGGCCCTTCCAGCGCTCGCGGAGGGTGATCAGCTTGTACCCGATGAACACGCCGGCGAGCATCCGGCCCACGTTGGTGAACCGGCGGACACGGTTCCGAGGCGGTTTGCCCCTGAAGGGAAGCGAGTCGGGACCAGCGCTCATGGCGGCTCCACTGAATGCCGTTCACCTATTAGACCATACCCGTCATGTGCCGGCTACCCCTACGTGAGCCAACGACAAGCCGGGCTCACGCACGTGAGCCCGGCTTGGGGATGCGCCGTACGACGACGCTCAGCGCGCAGCCCACAGGGTCCGGTGTCGTTCGTCGCCACGAATGGCGCCGATGTACATGTCGCGCTCCTTCGCCTTGAGCTCCTCGAGCGCGCGGTCGAGCTCGTCGACAACGCCCCGACCAGGTTCGTCGGCGAGCAACCGCTGCCGGATCGCGCTCCACACGCCGCTTTCTTCCAGGAAGCCGATGCTGTGCGGCCAGAAGAAGAACATGAAGCGCTGCGGCATGCCGAGCGACGGCCGGTGCTGACCCAGCCAAAAGAATCGCTCTTGCACCGACGATACCGGCTCGACCAGGCGCGCCATCGGTGGCGTCGTGGCGTCGGACCGCGTATCCACCAACAGGCGCTCCGGGAACAGCGGGAACCCGATGGCGAAGACGTCCGCGTTCGCGACGACCTGTTTCACCTCCGCCGTGTTGATGAGCACGCCATTTTCCGTTGCCATGCGTCTCACTCCTTCACACGACGCCGGTGCTGGGCCGCTGGCGCGTCAGTACGTCGGTGGCGTCGATGCGGCGCCCTCCTTCTTCTCCGGAATGTCGGTCACCAGGCAGTTCGTGGTGAGCACCATACCGGCGATGCTGACGGCGTTCTCGAGCGCGGCGCGGGTGACCTTGAGCGGGTCGATGATGCCCTTCTTCTGCATGTTGCCGAACTCGTCCCGAAGGGCGTCGTACCCCTCGCCGACCTTGAGCTCCTTGACGCGCTGCACGATGACCGAGCCGTCCTTGCCCGCGTTGATAGCGATGCGGCGGAGCGGCTCCTCGAGCGCGCGCCGCAGGATGTTCACGCCGGTCTGCTCGTCACCCTCGAGCTTCAGCTTGTCGAGCGCCGGCTGCGCGTTGATGAGCGCGACGCCACCGCCCGAGACGATGCCTTCCTCCACGGCCGCCCGCGTGGCCGAGAGCGCGTCCTCGACGCGGTGCTTCTTCTCCTTCAGCTCGACCTCGGTAGCGGCGCCGACCTTGATGACAGCGACGCTGCCCGCGAGCTTGCCCAGACGCTCCTGGAGCTTCTCCCGATCCCAGTCGGAGGTGGTCGTCTCCAGCGCGCTCTTGATCTGCGCGATGCGCGCCTGGATCGCCTTCGGGTCGCCCTTGCCTTCGACGATGGTGGTCTCTTCCTTGCTGACGATCACCTTGCGCGCGCGGCCGAGGTCCTCGACCTGGACGGAGTCGAGCTTGCGGCCCAGCTCTTCGCTGATGACCTGGGCGCCGGTGAGCGCGGCGATGTCGCCGAGGTTGTCCTTCCGCCGGTCGCCGAAGCCCGGAGCCTTCACGGCCACGACGTTCAGCGTGCCGCGGAGCTTGTTCACAGCGAGGGTCGCCAGCGCCTCGCCCTCGCAGTCATCGCAGATGATGAGCAGGTTCTTGGACACCTGCAGGAGGCGCTCCAGTAGCGGGAGGATGTCGTTGACCGAGGACAGCTTCTTGTCCGTGACGAGGATGTACGGATCCTCGATCTCGGCCTCCATCTTCTCGCTGTTGGTCACGAAGTACGGGCTGATGTACCCGCGGTCGAACGCCATCCCCTCGACGTATTCGACTTCGGTGGCGATGCTCTTCGACTCCTCGACGGTGATGACGCCGTCCTTCCCGACCTTCTCCATTACCTCGCCGATGAGGTTGCCGATGGCTTCGTCGGCCGCGGAGATCGCGGCGACCTGGGCCATCTGTTCGCGGGTCGTGACCGGCACGGCCATGTTCTTGAGGGCCTCGACGACGGTCTCGGCGGCCTTCTCGATGCCGCGCTTGAGGGCCATGGGGTTGGCCCCGGCGGCGACGTTCTTGAGGCCCTCATGGACGATGGCCTGACCCAGCACCGTCGCCGTCGTCGTGCCGTCACCAGCGATGTCGTTCGTCTTGGACGCGATCTCCTTGGCGAGCTGCGCGCCGATGTTGACGAACGGGTCCTCGATCTCGATCTCCTTGGCGATGGTCACCCCGTCGTTGGTGATGGTCGGCGCCCCGAACTTCTTGTCGAGGACGACGTTTCGACCCTTGGGCCCGAGCGTGATTTTGACGGCGTCGGCCAACGCGTCGATGCCTTCCTTGAGCGCGTGGCGAGCCTGCTCATCGAAGAGGAGCTGTTTGGCCATGCTTCACCTTCCCTTTTCGTGATGTGGCGTTGAACGTGGTTTGTTGCGTCGCTGATCTTAGCACTCAGAGGGCGAGAGTGCTAACACTACTTCTATCCCAGACGCGCGCGGAATGCAAGAGGCAGCAGCGATTCAGTAGCCGCGCTCGACCGGTGGAAACCCACCTCGCTCGAACAGCCTGGGATAGGCCGTCGTATCGACCTTCAGGATCGCGGCGTACCGCCGGGCGTTGTCCAGGTGTCGTTCGTCGCCCGTTCGCCGGTACGCGTTGATGGCGTCGAGCATCTTGTCCGCGATCAGGTTCATGTCGAACCCCAGGATGTATCGCTCGCTGGCTTCGTTGAGCGCGTCCATGTAGATCTCGAAGTACTCCGAGAGCTTCGCGAGCAGTTCCCGCTGCCCCGTGAACTCCGCCAGGTCGTGCTTGGACGCCAGCCGGTACATGCTCTTGCCCGTGGTCACGTAGTAGGACGCGTCGACGAAGCCGGCCGGCCGCGACCACCGGTAGTGTCCTCCGCGGCGCCGACGCAGGCTGCGCGGGAACACGCCGGTCACGAACAGCGCGTTATCGCCGTACTTCCGGTACGCCTCGAAGAGATTCTGGAACTGCGTGAGCGCTTTCGATTCCTCGAGCAGGTCGGACAGGTACATCAGCGTCCTGCGTCCGCCCTCGCGCACGATGGGGAACAGCTCTCGCGTGAACAGATAGCGCTCGAGCATCGCGCCCAGGTAGTCGATCACCTGCGCATCGGTGCTCCGGCGGTTGACATACAGCGTCTTGATTACGAAGAGGTCGAACAGCGCCCGGGAGCTCACGGTGGTGATGGCGCCGATGTCGTCGTAGAACCGGCTGATGAGTTCGTCGACCTCACGCGCGAAGCGCCAGGTGGCCACGTTCTGGCCATCATGCTCGGCGATGGTGGCCTTCAGCTCTTTGACCCGCTCTTCGATGGCGCTCATCCCGCCTGCACCCCCTCTTCACTTTGATTCAAACGCAAAGCGCCCGCGCGTCGCAACGTCTACCCGATGATCCTCGGACCGGGCAGGCAATGCGAGAAGAGCCGGATCACGGCGGGGCGAGTTCTTCCGACGCCTCGATGATGCGTGCGAGAATCTGGGCCGCTTCCTCCGGGCCGGCCAGCACCGGCCGGTGGTCCTCCACGATCCGCACCGGGTAGTACCGGACCGCACGGAGCGAGGAGCCCCAGAACACGGCTTCCAGCATTGCGCCCTGCTGCGTCTCCAGCGACCAGCTTTGGTCGAAGACGAAATTGCCCAGTGCGTACGCCACGAAGGCGTGGGCCACCACTTCGCTCGCCTGTACCCAGTGCGGATGATTCCCGACGATGAGGGCCGCACCGGTTTCGATGGCGGCTCGAGCCAGCCTTCGCTGCTCTGCCACCGGCACGGACGTGTATTCCACGCCCCACTGAGGCAGCACCACGACCACGTCCGCAGCCTGCCGGGCGGACGTCACATCCGCCCGTAGGATGTCTTCGCGCAGGGGGGCCGTTCCGGCGCTGGCCTCGCCCGCATGGTAGTAGGGTGCGATGGCGTCATAGCCGAGGAAGGCGAATCGGACGCCGTTCGCCTCGATGACGACCGGTGCGCGCGCCTCCGCCAAGTTGCGGCCGCCGCCGACGGGTGCGATGCCCGAGGCGCGGAGGTTCGCGAGCGTATCCAGGAACGCGCGATCGCCGCATGATGAGGCTCCGCAGTCCTTCACGTGGTTGGTAGCGACGGTCATCACGTCGTATCCGGCGAGCCGAAAGCCTTCGACGCTGGCCGCGGGCGCCAGCAGGCTGAATGTCGGCTCACATCCGATGGGCGTGCCCGCGTCGGAGACGGCCGCGTCGAGGGAACCAACGGTGATGTCGCCTGCGCTGAGGAATGGTGCGAGAGCCCGGAACGCATGAGCGAAGTCACCCAGGGCGGCCTGCCGAGCGTAGGCGCAGCGAGCGGGGATGACGTCGCCCGTGAAGATCAAACGCGTCGCCGGAGGGGGCGGCCGCGCGGAGAGCCCTTTGCGGAGCGCCTGCGCGACGGACGCGGCCAGGTCACGTCGTCCGGGTGAGGTGGCGTGCGCCTCGATGCGCAGCCGCGTGGCGAGCGGATAGGCAGACGCGCGCTCGGGCTCGCGGAGCAGATCGACGCCGTCGACTGGGACGAAGACGAGTCGTGGGTCCGTGAACAGCCCGCTGGGCACGAGCGCGAGCGCTGACGGGTCGGACCAGAGATGCGCCGCCAGATCTTCCGGTGGAACCATGCGAGCGGCGCGAGGCGTTCCGGGGCCGCCGTCGAAGGGGTCGAGGCTCGCGACGTCGGGCACGAAGAGCGACGCGCCGGCCCGTCCGTGTCGGTAGAGGTCGAGCAGCGCCCCAGAAGCGACTTCTCGTGGAGCTGTGAGGGGATGCGCCGCGAGGAGCCAGTACGAGACGGGCGTCGCCGCCGGATCTTGGAGGGCCGCGCGTTACACGACCACGTCCGCTGGCGAACCCTCCGGCCGATACTCGTCTGCTTCGACACGCAGGGGAACGCCCGGGGCTTCACGCATGAGAAGAGCCGCGGCCACGTATGCCACGCGCGTCGCTTCCCGGGCGGGCGCGGCGATGACGAAGGGCACCGGGTCGGCCGGGGTGCCGGGTGCGGGAGAAGGGACGTCGTCGGTGGACGTACTCGAGCCGAAGCACGCCGTCCCGGCGAACAGCGCCAACGCGGCGGCAGCGGGCCACAGCCGGGCCCCTCGTGGTCGTCGTCCCATCGTCTCCTCCTCGCCTACGATACGACGGCCTTGCGGGCGCGTCACTCAGGTTGACACGCTGCGGGGCAGAGCGTAGAGTTACGACCGTACGTTCGGAACAGCCGTGCGACTCGTGCAAGGAGGCCCTATGGCTCGCAGGCCACTGGCGAGGCTACTCGACGATCTCAGAACGGACCCGGAGCTAGGGCGGAACTTCGCGGCCTGGCGAGTGCTGCCGGCGCGGCCCGCGCGCACCGTGCCGTACTCATCTCGGTTCGACGGGCGTCTCCGCGAAGCGCTGCGCCGCGCAGGCATCGATGCCCTGTACACGCATCAGGCCCAAGCGGCCGAGGCCGCGCTCGCCGGCCGCAACGCCGTCGTGGTGACGCCGACGGCGTCGGGGAAGACGCTCTGCTACAACCTGCCGGTGCTCCAGACGATTCTCGAGGACCCGTCGGCCCGCGCGCTCTATCTCTTCCCTACGAAGGCCCTGGCCCAGGACCAGATGGATGAGTTGCACGGGCTCGTGACCGCCATGGGCGTCGACATCCGTACGTTCACCTACGATGGCGACACGCCCCAGGACGCCCGGCGTAAGGTGCGCTCGGCGGGGCACATCGTCGTCACGAACCCGGACATGCTGCACACCGGCATCCTGCCCCACCACACCAAGTGGATGAAGCTGTTCGAACACCTGCGGTTCGTGGTCATCGACGAGATGCACCAGTATCGCGGCGTGTTCGGCAGCCACGTGGCCAACGTGATTCGCCGCTTGCGGCGGATCTGTCGCTTCTATGGAAGCGATCCCGTGTTCATTTGCTGCTCGGCGACCATCGCGAATCCCCGCGAGCTGGCCGAGCGTCTGGTCGAGGCGCCCTTTGACCTGGTCGACGACAACGGCGCGCCGGCGGGCCCACGCGTCGTGGCCATTTACAACCCGCCGGTGGTCAATGCCGAGCTGGGCATTCGGCGCAGTGCGCTCAACGCGGCCCGCGACCTGGCGGCCCGTCTCTTGCGGGAGGATGTGCAGACTATCGTGTTCGCTCCCTCGCGGGTGAGTGTGGAACTCCTGCTGACGTATTTGCGGGAGACGGTGCGGCAGCGACCGGGGGACCCACCGGCCATCGAGGGATATCGCGGTGGTTACCTCCCGGGCGAGCGCCGAGCCATCGAGAGAGGACTGCGAGAGGGACGCGTGCGCGGCGTCGTCGCGACGAACGCTCTCGAGCTCGGCATCGACATCGGTGGGTTGGACGCGTCGATTCTGGTCGGATACCCCGGCACCCTGGCGAGCGCGTGGCAGCAGATGGGTCGCGCTGGCCGGCGAGCGGATCTGTCGTTCTCCTGTCTGGTCGCCAACTCGAGCGCCCTCAATCAGTTCCTCGCGTCCCACCCGGAATACCTCTTCGAAACGCCGCCCGAAGCGGGTCTGGTCGATCCGGACAACCTGTTCGTGCGCATCAGCCATGTGAAGTGCGCGGCGTTCGAGCTTCCGTTCGACGCGGACGAATCCTTCGGTCAGGACGCCCGGCAGCTCCTGGACCTGCTCGCCGAGGAGCAGGTGCTCTACCGGGCCGATGGCCGCTATCACTGGATGGCCGAGTCGTACCCGGCGGAGCAGGTGAGCCTGCGGAGCGCCGCCGTGGACAACTTCGTGATCGTCGAAGCCGCACCGGACGATGCGCCCGGGCGTAGGCCCCGGGTGATCGGGGAAGTGGACCGACCATCGGCGCCGACGCTCATCCACGAAGGTGCCATCTACCTTCACGGCGGCCAGCAATACCACGTGGATCGCCTCGACTGGGAGGAGCAGAAGGCGTACGTCCGCAAGGTGAACGTGGATTACTACACCGACGCTAACCTCGCGGTGGACCTCGACGTGCTCGAATCGTTCGCCACGGAGCCGGTCAAGGGCGGCACCAAGGCGCACGGGGAGGTCGCGGTCACGTTTCTGGCGACCATCTACAAGAAAGTGAAGCTGCACACCCACGAGAACGTGGGTTGGGGCAAGATCCACCTCCCGCAGGAAGACCAGCACACCACGGCGTTCTGGTTGGCGCTGGACGAGGCGACCACCGAAGGGCTGTCGCGTGAGGCGTTGCAGAACGGGCTCTGGGGACTGGCTCACGTGCTGGGGAACCTGGCACCGCTGTTTCTCATGTGCGATGCTCGCGACCTGCACGCCGTTCCTCAGGTGCGGTCACCGCATACCGGTCGTCCGACAGTATTTCTGTGGGAACGCTGCCCCGGCGGCGTCGGCTACGCGCGCCGGCTGTTCGATATTCACGACGAGCTGATTCGGGCCGCCCTCGAGCACGTCCAGTCGTGCGGTTGCGAGTCGGGTTGCCCTTCGTGTTCGGGACCGGGGCCCGATGACGTCTCCGGCGGCAAGGCCGAGACGCTCGTTCTGCTCCGCAGGCTGTGCGATCTGATGGCCCCTGCGCGGGAGACCCGCCGTGATGTCGTCGCTTCGTGATCGAGTCAGAGTGGCGCTACGGGCGCCCGTCGCGCCACACGCGGCATCGGGTCCCGACCTGCCGCCGCTGGATGCGATCCTGGGCTGTTCGTGGATCGAAACGCCTGACGGGCCCGCGCTCGTCCGGGACGGGTGGTACCCGGCGGACCACTCTCACGGACGCTATCCGATCAGCGGCGCGCTCGAGCGGCGGCGCGCGCTGGCCGAGCTCGCTGGTGGGCTCGCGCCCGAACGGCCGGCGTTCCTGGACATCGAGACGACGGGGCTGGCCGGCGGCTCGGGAACCTACGCGTTTCTCATCGGCGTCGGAACGTGGCGCGAGGAGGGCTTCCGCGTGCGGCAGTACGTGTTGCCCCGGCCCGGTCTCGAGCGGCCCATGCTCCGACTGCTCGCCGAGGATCTCGCCGGTTGCGATGCGCTGGTGACCTACAACGGGCGGGCTTTCGACGCGCCACTCCTCGACAGCAGATTCGCGCTGAATCGCCTCGCTTCGCCGTTGGGCCGCCTCGAGCATCTGGACCTCCTGTACCCGGTCCGGCGAGTCTATCGATTTCGGTGCGAATCGCGCCGGCTGGTGGATGTCGAGGAGCGACTGCTCGAGTTCGTTCGTGAGGATGACCTCCCGGGATGGCTCATGCCGCAGCTCTATTTCGACTACCTGCGTGCAGGCCGTGTGGCGCCCCTCCGCTTTGCCCTTCGACACAACCGATGGGACGTGCTCGCGATGGGCTCCCTGCTCACGCGGCTCACGCTCGCCGTGGTGGGTGAGACGGACGACGCCCGGGAGCGGCTGGGCGTCGCTGGTTGGCGAGAGCGGCGCGGTGAGCGGGAGCGAGCCCTGCGGGACTACGTGGATGCGCTCCCGGACCTGCGCGGCGCCGAGCGCTCCCATGCCTTGTGGCGTCTGTCGCTGCTCTACCGCCGCGAGCGCCGCTGGGACGAGGCGGCCGCTATCTGGAGGGAGCTCGCGACCGAAGGCGACACGCGCGCCCTGATCGAGATCGCGAAGCACTTCGAGCATCGTGAACGCGACTATCGGGCCGCCCTCGACGCCTGCGAACGGGCCGCCCGCGTCTCCGATACACTGGAGCTCCGGCACCGCATGGCGCGTCTTCGTCGCAAGCTGGCGCGCGCGGCCCGAACGGAAGGGACGGACCCATGGTGACCTGGGGAGACTTCGAGGCCGCGGCGCCACTGCTCGCCCGCCTCGGTCGGGAGCGCTTCGAGGAGTCGGGGTTCGCGCTCGTCGGCACCCTGCGGCGAGACGGCAGCCCGCGCATCAGTCCTGTGGACGTGCTGTTCGTGGACGAGCATTTGTACATCGGCATGATGCCGCGGTCGATGAAGGCGCTCGATCTTCTGCGTGACCCAAGGTGCGTGCTGCACAGCGCCACGTCGAATCAGTCGGGCGCCCAGGGTGACTTCAAGTTGTACGGGCGGGCGCTGCCAGTGCACGAACCCGAGCTTCGCCAGCGCTTCCACGATGCGGTCTTCGAGGCCACTGGGTGGCGTCCTCCGGATGAGACCCACGACTTCACGGTCGCCGTAGAAGGGGCCGGATTCGTTCTCTTCGGCGAGCGAGCGGAGCAGCTACGGTCGCTCGCAGAGGCGGACGCATCGCTGGTGGTGCGACAGATGCCGGGCGCAGGAGGAACGCCTCACGTGGCTCTGGCCTGGCACGCGCCTGCGTGAGCCAGCTCGACCCCTCAGCGCGCGCTGGCCAACGGTGGTCCCGGGATGGGCCTGGGGGTCACCGCGTAGATGGCCGTGGAACCGTTGTCGAACACCTTCTGCAAACGGCCATTGAGGCCCGCTTCGATGTTGGCGAGCCCGGGGCCCGGGAAGTAGTTGCGTTCGAGCTGCCCCAAAACCACGTAGCGCACGTCGTACCGGTCGAGAATGGCGACCTGCTCGGCGGGTTCCGCCGATTCGTAAAAGGTGACGACGTCCTGTTGTCGTTTCGTCACGAGGTACCCGAACTTCCCGCGCTGCTGGCGCTGGTGCCAGTCCCACCCAGCGACTGCCGGCAGGCCCGTGTAGATCGAGTACCGTGAGCCCCAGCGGTAGCCCGGCGTCACGCCTTCCATGATGGTCGGTGAGCCCTCCACACGCTCGCGCATCCACAGGATGCCCTCGTAGTCCTTCGACAGGTCGAGATCGCCCATGTCGTCGAAGTCGTTGAACGTCGCCTGCTGCATGAAGGTCATGCCGTTGATCGACCGCGGGAGGGCCGCGAAGCGCTCGTCGATGCGTTGTGGCAACGCCAGGATCGGGTACAGAGCGACGCCCAGCAACGTGACCGCGAGGGCCGTTGCCAGCCCCGCCGTGGCGTACGACCGGAGGGCACCGAACCAGGCGCCCGCGGCTCGTGCGGCCTCCCTCGCCCGAAGGTCGGGCCGCATCACGGCGAGCAGATACCACACCATGACGGCGCAGGCGATCCCGAAGAGCAGCCAGGCGTGTAGGTAGAACTTGAACACCGTATTCATCCGGGTGATGTCGTCCTTGAGCGTGAAGAGCTCGACGCCCCCGCCGAGTCCGAAGGCCATCGCCAGCAATGCCAATACGAAGAGCCGCACGTGCGCGTCCGGCTTCGGGCGGGCCACTTCACGCGCCGCGAGCCACGCGACGACAGCGAGCATCACCACGGCGAGCGCGGCGACGCCCATGCGGCCGCGCTGGGTCGCGGCGAAGACGAAGACCGCTGGCAGCGCCACGAGCAGGCCTGCGAGCGGCAGCGAAACACCTGTGCCCGCCCGCAGCGTGCCCACCGAGGAGGCGCGGCCGAGCGACCGGAACAGCCATACACCCAGCCCGACCGACGCGATGAGGACGAACAGGCCGAAGTGCCACAGGTAATCATCCAGTTGCGTCGTTTGCTCCGCGCGATGGAAGCCCGTCGCCGGCGCCAGGAAGTGGCGGGAGGCCGGCTCGAATAGCGCCAGTGATACACCGAGCACCGCTGCCGACTTGAGCAGCGACATCGCGAGCGTCGGCAGCGAAAGCCCCCGGTCGGCGCGCCACTGGGCGATGAAGAGACTCGACGCCGCCAAGAGGCCGAACGTGGGGAAGTCCCACGTGTTCGTCCAGCGCGCCGTGCCTACCAGGAGGCCGAGGAGCGCGACGAAGCCCCACTCGAGGGCGAGACGACGCGCGCGATGCCAGTTCTTCGCTTCGCGCGCCGAGAGGATCGCGGCGAGCCCGACCGCGAGTGAAAGCAGCGACACCGGCATCACCATGAGGTGCGCGTGCAGGTCGGCGAACATAAAGGTGAACATGGGGAACTCAGTGATGGGCGCCGTCTGGCCCTGCTGGTCAGGGGTCAGGTGGATGGCCCTGCTCGGGTCCCAGTAGTCGTACGGAATGTCGCCGTCCGTGATCAGCTTCCACGTGCCGCCCGCTACATCGAGCATCGGACCCACCAGCGGCACTTTCGACTGCCATGGAGACGCCTCCGACAGGCGGTCGAGCCCCTGGGCCATCCCTCGGAAGTTCCCGGCGAGGAGCACGAGGAAGATCGCGAGGCCGGCGGCCCAGAGGGACGACCAGGCCGGGATGCGCTGAAACCCAGGGGCGCGCCTGATCGACCGGCGGGCCGTTTCGACGAGGTTGTACGTGATGGAGGCGACCAGGCCGGCGGTGAAGGCGAAATATGTAGGCAGCGCCAGGTTGAACGCGATCTCTGGCAGAATCCCGGTCAGCTTGATGACGTTCGCCGTCATGAACTGACCGTAGTAGTAGTAGTTGATGTACCCGCCTGCGTACCACGGATCGTAGGGCGGCATCGTCGTGCTACGCGTCACGGCGTTGAGATAAGCCATCTCCATGGGCTTCTCGCCGCCCCGGAACGGGTGCCAGAGGTCGGGGTTGGCGAGGCGAACGCCGAACGCCGCCAAGAAGGCCGCGATAAACAGCGCCTCGGCCAGGAGGAGGCTACGCCAGCGCTCGCGCAGGAGCTCGCGCAATTGCGGTCCCCATAGGCTTCGCGTGACCACGCCGAACAGCAGCACGGCGACGAACACGCCGAAGACGACCGGCCGAGTAAAGTCGACCAGTCCGAAGGAGACGGGTCCCCAGACGAGGTACGCGAACACGACGAAGCCTAGGGGCTTCGTCAGGAGATAGCCTCTATCGGGCAGGGACCGGAACAGAATCGTACCGAGCGGCAGCATCGCGAAGCCGAGCAGCTCGACGACGGCGAACCAGACAATGAGGGGGTGATCGTTCGCGAAGCTCCTGGCGTCGAAGATGTCGGTCCACGTCCCGCCGCGTTGCTGCTTCTCGAGCTGTTCCGGGCGAAGCTGGAGAGCGTTCTTCGCCGCCTCCTTCGGCGTCATCTGCACCGCCGTCTCCGCCCGCTCGGGCATGAGAAGGCCGAGCGCACGTTCTCGAGAGAACGTGCGCGTCTTCTTCCAGATGGTGACCTTCGGGTGGTCGTAGACGGTGAACGCTTCTTCCGCTCCTTGGTCTGGTATCTCAAGACCGAACAACCGGGGGTAATTCGTGAACTCAGCAACCTTTTCGAAGCCGAGGGAGCCGTCAAAGAGATAGCGGTAGTACAGGGTCGTCACGGGATAGCGCGCGGGAGCTCTGGGAATCGAACCGTAGATGCGATTACTGCTCTCGATGACGTAGTCGGCGCGAGCGAGACCGTCCACGAGCTCGCGGATCTTTTCGGGCGTTTCCTCCGCATACGGCTTGAGTTGCACGTACTCGTACTGGGCCGGGTTGACGCCCGGGAGGCTCAAAGGAAGTCCATCGTCCCATTCGTTGGACGTGAGGACTGTCCCGGGCGGCAAATGCTCCCCGATCCACCGGCTAGCCTGGACTCTACTGATGTCTTGACGGTAGATTCCGGTGAACGCCAGCGCCCAAAGTGCTGTCCCAGCGACACACGCGATCACCAGAAAGCGCGCGGCTCCTCGTATGGCCGGCCACGAAAGCAGCATCCCGGTGACCGTCGGGCTGGGTTCCCTCTCACCTATCTCCCACAGCCTCAACAGGCCATACGCACCCAGAAGCACGAGTGTGGGGTAAATGGGGAGAAAGTATCGCATCGTGGGGTTGAAGCCACGTGCGATGAACCAGAAGAAGAACACAGCCCAGAACAGCAAGAGGAATCCCGTAAAGTCACGGCGGCGTACGATGCGCCAGCCCGTGTACGCCAGACCGCCGAATGAGGCGAGGGCGAGGGGAAGGCCGAGTCCCCACAGGACGAGGTTCGAGAGAGGGAAAAGATACGGCGTTCTTCCGATCCACTGGATGTTCGGCGGGAAGTCAGCGCCGCTTTGCTGATTCAGCAAGCCGCCAATGTCCCTCTTGTACGCCTCAGAGAATGCGATGTAGTGGGTCGGCCGAAGGAACTCCAACCGCACTAGGGCACGAAGACTGAGCACGTCCTCTCGAAGGGAAAGGTCCAACCGAAAGACGTCGAAGAATCCGGGGCCCTCGAACGCGTACGGCTGTGCGATTCGGAACACAATGCCCGCAACCAGAAGGATGCCCACGCCCAAGCCCACCGGGCGAAGCAACGCTGAACCGTCAATTCTGATGGGGACGACGGAATTCCCAAGCCGGCGGTTCTCGCGCACTTGCTCGAAGAGCGCTTTGAATTGAGGCAGCGTTCGCCCGACGATGGCCAGGCCTGGCAAAGCGAGAACCGGGACAGCGCTGAGCTTGGTTGCGAGGGCACAGCCCAGTGCGACGCCGGTCAACAGGTAGTTCCAGGCGTTGCCGTACTTCCAGATTCGGACCGAACCATAGACGACAGCCGTGACAAAGAAGGCAAGAAACGTTTCCGAGCCAAAGAAGTGCGAATACTGGATATGCAGCACCGTCCAGCTCAGTAGGGCAGCAGCCAGGAGCCCGACGCGACGATCCCAGAGCACGCGGCCCAGTTCGAAGACGAGAAGCACCGTGGCCATGTCGACGAGTGCCGACAGGACTCTGCCTACGAGGTTGCTGTTGTATTCGGCATCGAACACGAGGCTGCCGTCGTCTCGCTCCAGACCGATCCCCATCCAACCAAGCAGTCCGCGGACAATGTCCGCGGAGACATGCGTGGTCCCGTCGGCGTCCCGGTCCATCCACTCGGCAATCGCCTTGTTGAGAAAGAGTGGCAACGTGCCGTACACGAAACTGCCCGTATGGTTGTACGGATTGAGCGGAGACTCCGAGCTGTTGAAGTACTGACCAGGGCTGTCCGGAAATCGAATGTCGCTGGTCACCATCGACAAGAAGCGCTCGTCTGGATGTAGATGCTGCCCATGGTCCCAGTTGACGTTTTCCAGCCGGAGTGCGAGGCCAGTGACCGTGATGAAGGCGAGCACGGCAGCCGTGAACCAGTGTGCCTTCGCGAACGCGGTCAGGCTGGACGCGAGACGGCGGGTAACATGGGCCGGCCGGATAAGCCGCTGCCCAGCGGCGGTTCGAAGAGGACCGTGGACCGTGGCCTCAGGCGTCTCATGCAAGGGCGCCTTCATGAGCAACTACTCACGGTGCAGGTCTCCGGTTTCCGGCACACGAAAAAGAGATAGGCTCCTTGACGCTCGTCGCCAGGTTGACAGAAAGGCTCCAGCAGCTTCCCCAACGGGATCACGCGCGCCTTTCCAGGCCAGAGCACCCAACGTCCGAGCAGCACCTTGGTCAGCAGTGACCATGCAGACAGGTAATGGCTCACATCGAGCAGCATGGTGTTGCGACGGGAGAAGTAGTAGCGCCACCGTTCAATGGTGAAGCCCGCAGCCTCGATCCATCGAATCCAAGTAGAGGGCGCCTCGATGTGAATGTGCCGGCTGACTCGGTTCATGAACCTTGCGTATGCATCAGCTCCGCGGCGTAGTCCGACGGTCCTCAGCGCCGTTGTGCCAAGCAGGTAGTCCGAAAAGCGTTCGCTGGGCACAGTCAGCACGCAGGTGCCGCCGGGGCGCAAGACTCGAAACATTTCGCGTAGCACCGCCTGGGGGTCGGGGATGTGTTCCAGCGTCGAGTTGCTGAAGACCGTCGCAAAGGCTCCGTCGTGGAATGGGAGCCGGTTGCCCACGGCCTGAGCGAGGAACCGGTACGCAGAAAGCCGTTGCGAGTACACGAGCTGTTGGCGCCACGGGTCGATACCGACGTCAACGGGCTCTCTGAACAGCGCGGCGGCGAAGCTGCCGTCTCCGCTGCCGACGTCAAGGATCGGGCGCTCAAATGTGACCCCGGACATGAGGAGGCACTCGGCTGCGCGCACCATGACCCTAGGCAGCGTGGCATCCCGGATCAGCCGCTCGATGTAGGGAGCGGGCGTCTCTTCACGGCGAACGATACCAGGGATGGCTTCGGTCGCGGCCAGTGCGGCCTCCTATTTCGACGTGACAACAGGTACGTCGCGCTCCGCCAGCCGCTGGGAGGTCACGGACTCGAAGAGCGCTTCGTAGTATTGTACGGCTCGGTCGAGGCCGAAGATCGCCTCCAGCTCGGATGGCGTTTTCGCGTGAGCGTACTGTTCGCGGTGCTCTAGCACGTCGACTATCGCCTCAGCCAGGGCGCGAGCGTCTCGGGGCGGAACCAGCTTGCCCATACCAGTCGCGCGGACGGGCTCTCGGACGCCTGGGATGTCAGTGGCGACGACGGGCGCACCTGAGAGCATCGCTTCCACCTGAACCATGCCGAACGATTCCGTCGAGTTGGTGCTGGGCAAGACGAGGACGTCCAGCCGCCGGTAGAAATGGGCCAACTGCGCATCTGGCAGCACGCCCAGCAGGCGGACATGGGGTCCCAGGGCGGAGATGCGATGCTGGAGACGCTGATAGACGCGCTCCCCAAACACGCGCTCCCGCTCCCCCACGAACGCGAACACGGCACTGGGCACGCGCTCAAGCACGAGCGGTGCCGCTTCCAGCAGATACTCAATGCCCTTCTCCTCCGCAAACCGGCCGACGAACCCAACTAAGGTGGTAGCGTCCTCGATGCTCGGCAGAACTGGCTCGGCCTTGACGCTTGGCGCCACGCAGGGGGGATACGAGACCTCGATTCGGCTCGCGAAGTGGCGAAGAAATCTGGAGCTGCGTACATAGTCCTCCGTATTGGTTACGACGCGATGAGAGAGCATGAGGGTGATGAAATGGGAAAGTTTGATGATCGGCGTAAAGATCACTCGCGCGATGCCTGCGGGCAACTCGAGATCGCACTGATAGGTCGTGACAATGGGCTTGTGAGCGATGAGCCTCGCGTACAGTGCGACGAGCGAAGCCTCTAGCTGCGGCAGATGGAGGTACAACACGTCGTGACGGTGCAATTCTCGACATGCGCGCAGGATGTAACCGGGCATCAACACGCCCTTGTTGAGGCGGAACCATACGGTGCTTCGAACCACCCGAGCACCGTCGATGTTCTCCTCCGGCGCGAGCCGGCGGTCATACCGGGACGTGAGGACTGTGACTTCCTGTCCACGGGCTGTGAGGCCGGCTACGATACGGCGCGCATAGACGCTAAGCCCGCTGACGTGGGGAGCGTAGTAGGTGAGGAGCGTCAAGACGCGCATCGGCCTATCCCGGTTTGCGGCACCGGCGTTGCATGCCGGCCGGTCCGATTCCGCTGGGTCTGCCGATACTAGGGTAGAATGAACACCCTCGCGGCGTTCCCGTGGCGGGACTCCAAAGTATAAACGTCGCGCCGCGTCGGATGGTACAAGCCCTTGGGGAGGTGAAACACGCTCAAGCGCCTCCAGATTCTCGTCGGTCTCGCGATCAGCCTCGGTGCACTGTATCTAGCGCTGCAAGATGTCCATTGGGGCGATGTCCGCGAGGCTGTTCGGGATGCCAACTATCTGCTAATCGCCGCGTCGTCGGTCCTCCTGTCGGCGACGCTGGTCCTCCGTGCGATCCGCTGGCGACTGCTCTTCCATCCGCTGCGCGGTCTGCGGCTCTGGCATTTGTTCGGTGCCCTGAACGTCGCCTATCTCATCAACAACCTCGTCCCGTTCCAGGTTGGAGATCTGGGGAGGTCTTATCTTCTGAGTGAGCTCGAACAGATATCGGCGACTCGGTCTCTGTCGACCGTTCTAGTCGAACGAGTGCTCGATGTAATGACCTTGGTAACCATCCTCTTTGCACTGACGCTATTCATCGATGTGCCTTCCTGGGCGCGAACACCATCCATGTTGTTGGCGGTCGGATCCGTGCTCGCGGCGAGTACCATGGTGCTGGCGGCGTTGCGGAGGACCTTCGCAATCGCACTCGCAGACCGACTCCTTCAGTTCGCTCCGACGCGCGCACGACCAAAGCTCCTGCAGATGGTCCATAGTGGGCTCGATGGATTCGCCGTACTGACGTCTCCACGTACCGCTCTGTTGCTTGCCGCGTGGTCTCTGTTGCTCTGGCTCTCTGTCGGGCTCGTGCTCTTCACAGGAATGAAGGCGTTCGGGCTGGAAACCGGATTCGGAGCAGCCCTGTTCGTCCTCGTGGCGACTACGTTCGGATTCTTCGTGCCGTCGTCACCAGGTTCGTTCGGTGTGTACCACGCTATCACCATCGGAGCGCTGACGAACGTGTTCGATGTTCCGAAGCACGACGCCGTTAGCTTCGCCCTCGTGATCCATTTGGTGTTCTACCTACCGCCTATGATCATGGCCTCGGTGTTTTTGTTCCTGGAGCGTCGCGTATGGGGCCAGATCGATTTCCTAGCCAAGCTTCGAGAACTTAGAACACTCCCACGTGAAGAATTGGACCGGGTCGCCGTCTCAGACCAAGCACGGTCGTAGCGCCGTCCGCGAAGCGGCGCCAGACGTCATGACATGGACGCTGCTACCGAGTCGCGGGG
>FWWL01005900.1_pt1 | contig 18379 bp, 15 predicted proteins | sample 2228331 | NCBI WGS metagenome assembly FWWL01 (sample SAMEA103939775, study PRJEB20133) | metagenome
GTCCTACCTATTCAATATATAATAAGCAGAGGGTTTTTATGTTAAAGCGGAGACAAGAACCCCTATAACAACAGCAACACCTTGAGTGACGGGAGCAGTTCCTCCTGTGGGCTGGTAGCGAATGAATTCTACATGTCCATCAAGATAGAGGACATTAGAACCGCCAGGAATGTGGTTAAAGTCAGAAGCCGTGGTAGCGACTTTGTCAAACATAATAGGTATACTGCTCTGAGCTTTGGAATTTGCCGCAGGATTGTTAATGTCTGTTATCAAGAATCTTTCAATACCTTCACGAAGCCGGTATATGGTATTTGTTCCAGCATTACCATAGCCGGCAAGAGTATCACTTGTGATATCTGCATCAACTACCCGCATTATTCCCGCATTGTCTTTTGTTTGAACAGCAGTTATGAGTTCTGGTTTTGCCAGAGCCATGAGCCCATATACCAATTGGGCGGGAGCATTTCCAGAACCAGAGACGGGACCTGCACCCAGAGCGTTTAGAACATTAACCATTGGTGTTACATCTACCATAGGCCATTCATCGCCTACACGGTCCATTACCAATCCCAGATAGATATAACTGGAATCCATGGCGGAAGCACAGGAAAAGGTATCATCAGCATAGTAATTGATACACCACTCATCGCGGTCAGGATACTTTGCCCGAGAGATTGCTTGACGCCCTTCGGAATCAGATGGACAAAAGGCTATCATTGGGTCGTTAAGATATTCGGGATAAATTAAGAAGGTGCTCGGACACAGGTCAGCTCTAACATCAATTGTTCCGTCCAATTTCGGGAAAGCACCAAATTGCACAGGCGGAAAACGTTCTCCTCTTGCTTCGTTAGCATACATCTTTAAAACTAATCCCCATTGTTTTAAATTGTTTTGGCAACTGGAACGACGAGCCGCTTCACGAGCACGAGCAAGAGCCGGTAGTAATATAGCTGCGAGTATGCCTATAATCGCAATTACAACCAGCAGTTCAATTAATGTAAATCCTTTTTTGTTCCTCATACGATACCCTTTCTTTGATTTAATTTTTGCTATATGCATAGCTTGTTTATTAACATATTAAAAGACAGTAAAAAATATGTCTGGGTTTCAAATTGTTTATTTTTGTTAAAAAATTTATGAAGGAGAATTTATAATGAGGTTCTTACAAGGCAGAACAATTCAGGTTGTAATTGGATTATTGCTTATTATTGGATTTTCAGGGTGTGGATGTAATATTTATGAAGAAGGTAAATTAACCTTGTTATCCGGACGGTTTGGTTATAGTGTGGAAGGTCCTTATGGATTTTCAGGAACCATTACAAAAGAGAGTCTGGATATGAAAGAATGGAACTTTTCAGGGAAATTTGTATTTACGAATCCTTTGTATATTTATCTCGGTAAAACTGTGTCAATATCCGAGAGTTATCCTGAGCAGATAGTAGTAAAGTTTTATGTAATTCCGTGTAAGTTGGGAGATATATTCTTTCAAAAAAGTAAAGAAGTTCCTGTGCAATTTAATATACCTGCAAGTAATGACGCAAGATTCCGTGTTTTGTTCTATTAATGGCTTTATAAAAAAAAATTATGGTTAAGAGAAATAACAAGTATTGGTAAAATTGGTCTATTATGAATTTGACCAAGAAAGAATTGCGAGAGAGAATTTTATATTGTAGAAGTCTTTTATCAAAAGAAGAAGTTATAGAAAGAAGTGAAAAGATAAAAGAAAGTCTTTTAGTATTGCCTCTTTTGAAATCTTATGAGAATATTTTTATTTATGTATCTGATGATAGGGGGGAAGTGGAAACAAAGGCAATTATTTATTCACTATTCCAGGAAAAGAAAAATGTATGGATACCGAGAGTAATAGGAAATGATTTGAAGTGGTATCATGTTGACGATGGAAAAATGCAATCTCTACAAAAAAATTTATGGGGAATTGAAGAACCGCAGATGGATTGGGAACCAAATACAGATAAAGTGCTTGAAAGAACGGTTTGTATAGTCCCGGGTATCGTTTTTGACCGTCGTGGATATCGCATTGGGCATGGCAAAGGTTTTTTTGACCGATTTTTGAGTAAAAATAGACGATGTATAACAGTGGGTTTATGTTATAGTTTTCAGATGGTTATGTTATGCCCACATCGGGAATGGGATGTTCCAGTTGATTGGGTAATTACCGAAAATCATATTTTCCATCCCCATAATTCACTGACTTAAAAGAGAGTAATGAAGTATGAGCGATTTTCTGGAACTGAGTAACGGAAAAACCTGCTATGAGGTAATGGGGAATTCTTCAAACCCTGTGGTGGTGTTGGTGCATGGATTATCCAGTCCAATGTGTATCTGGGATAAGAATGTAGAGGAATTGGCGAAATATTTTTGTGTGGTGCGATATGACCTATATGGTAGAGGATATTCTGCACGTCCTGATGTTCGTTATGATTTGGAATTATTTTTAAATCAGTTAGATGAGTTAATACAGACATTATCGATTTCCAAACCTATACATCTTGTAGGTTTGAGTATGGGAGGTGCAATAGTGACGGGGTATACAGTGAGATTTCCGGAAAAGGTAAATAAAATTGTACTTATTGCTCCTGCGGGGATAATGAAGAGAGCTATGATGATGAAATTAATGGGAACGCCATTTGTAGGTAAGTTGATATACGAAGTTTTTGGGAGGAAAGCATTAATAAGAGGGGTGCTGGAAACTATTGGAGATTCCGAAGAAGATAAACTGCGGATGAAGCAAGTATATGAAGAACAAATGAAAATATCGGGATATAGAGAGGCGATATTATCCACACTGAAATATGGTCCTATATGTGATATGGAAAATTATTATATTCAATTAGGGAAGCAGGATAGAGAAGGGTGTTTAATCTGGGGGGAAAAAGATAATGTAGTGCCTATTTCATGTAGTCAGAAAATATTAGAGTGGGTTCCATGGTTCAATTTCTATCCTATTCCTGATGGGACTCATGCGGTGAATTTTCAGAAAGCAAAGGAAGTGAATTTTATTTTGTGTTCATTCCTGACTAAATAACAAGAAAGGAGAAATGTATGGATTTCTCAAAGTTGCTGGAAATAGCATTTAATTTTCGTGAAGCAAGAGTTTTACTGACAGGGGTAGAACTGGATATATATACCCTGCTGTCAGAAAGAGAAATGACTCTACAACAGGTATGTGAAGCACTGAATTCAAATGTGAGAGCCACTCAATATTTGCTGGATGCAATGACTGCTATGAAACTTCTGGAAAAAAAGGATGGGAAGTACAGGACATCACCAGAGGTAGTTCCTTTTCTGAGCAAGGATGGGGGAGAGTGTATGCTCCCCATGCTGGAGCATTATGCAAATCTATGGCATCGCTGGTCACAATTAACAGATATAGTAAAAGGAAAAGAAATTACAATAAAGCCTGTAGATCAGATGAGTGATGACCAATTAAGAGCATTTATATTCGGTATGCATGTCATTGCTTTAAGGACCTCAAAGCCATTGTTAAAAAAATTAGGACCCATTCCGTATAAAAAAATGTTGGATGTAGGAGGGGCAACTGGAACCTATTCAGAGGCGTTTATTGAAATGAATCCACAATTAAAGGCAACCATTTTTGATTTACCACCTGTAATAGAATTGGCAAAAGAACGGTTAAAAAATTCACCATTTAAAAATAGAATTGATTTTTATGCTGGCGATTTTTATAAGGATGAACTTCCAAAGGGATATGATTTTGTATGGCTGTCTGCAATCATTCATCAAAACAGTAGAGAACAAAATGTAGATTTATATAAAAAGTGTTACACTGCACTGGAAAGGGGAGGGGTTTTGTGGATACGCGACTATGTGATGTCGGAGTATAGAACCAGTCCTAAACCAGGGGCACTATTTGCAATCAATATGCTTGTGGGAACGCAAGGAGGTGGGACATATACCTTTGAGGAGATTAAAGAAGACTTAAATCAGGCGGGATTCCACAAAGTACACTTCAAAATTCACGGCGAACAGATGGATACAGTCATTGAAGCCATAAAAGAATAAAATTTATCTCTTGTATTAATTGCTCTTTTCCGCAAAAGCGGCGGATAACATAATAGATATAACAGTAAAATACAAGTAGAAAAACAATGCCTCCGCAGAAGAAGCCTGTTTCGGACAAGTAGAATGTTTGGTTAATTGGATTGTGTGTTTCTTTTCCATTGTCTTACCTTTCCAGTAAAAGTGTTTATCTACTTCATAAGACGATACAACCAAACAAAAAATTTATTACTTGAAAAAAGTCTATCCTATAACTGGGGCAAAGTAAATTACCATTAACCTTTCTGCTCTTTTTTTCTTATCCTTTTTATAAAATCTTTTGCTTGCCTCCAGAAAACAAGGAAGAGACATGGAGGGATAGGTATCCACTTTCTTTTATTTATCCTACCCAGTCTATACAATAAAATTATCTTTTTTGTGAATATTAAAATTTTCATTACAATCCTTCAATGTCATCTGAAAAGATAATAAAATGTTCTTAATATCAGTGGATTGAGAAAATGATTGATGGGAGGTTATGCAATAAGTTCGGGTATTGGGTGAGAGATAATCTTTTGTTATTTTGCGGGAATGATTGACTCGGGTTCGGATGTGAGGTGAGTGGGAATGAGAAGTTTTATTGCTATTACGGAACAGATGCCGATGAGACCGGATATTATCATTACTAAATCCAGTCCTGTGATTTGTATTATCGGAGGTAGTAAGTTTTGAATGGGATAGAGAAATGTATTGAATAAGGTTTTTGAGGATGTTTGGAATACGGTTCCTAACTCTGCGACATAGCCTGCAAGTATGGGGGATAATCCTGCTACAAGACCATTTAGCGAACTGTTCAATGCTAAAGGTGCGGTAGCATTTCCACGGGGGGTTGTCATAAAAATAAGATTTGTGAGGCATATGTTAATACCAGCAACACATATTCCAGAAATGATATGCAAAAATATTATTAAATACCATTGTAATGTTTTGTCATTTAATTCTGCAGATATAAACCAGGAAATGACCGTAATAAAAAATACAGGCACACATATATACAGGAGGGAACGGTTGCCATATTGTATAGAGAACCTTTTCCAGAAAGCAAAGGAGATAACATTTGCGAACTGATTGATGACTGTAAGAACGATAACTATTAATAATGAATAACCAATTCGTTTCATTAAGAACACTGGTAGGAAAGGATTAGCAAAGTTAAAAATGGCATTCCAGATAATACAAAATGTCATGGTTCGACGGAAAGGATGATTTGTTAATGATTCCCGAAATGATTTCAAGAAGGAGTTGTTTTGGTATGTTGATGTTGTTTGTAGAGTAGTAGAGTATGTTAAATCACGAACACTATATATTGCTATTGAAGAGCCTAATCCTAATAATCCTGCAAGGGTAAAGACGCCTGAATATCCAAAGAGAAGGTATTGTGGGTAATGGTCTTTGATAATTTCCAATCCAAGAGCCCCCACAAAACTTGCAATTGCACCCAATAATGTGGAGAAAATAAATCGTTGTGTTAATACTTGATAGAAGGTATCAGGGTTAAAGAAATCCCGGAACCAGGTGCTAAAGGCACATCCTCCAATATTTGCGGAGGTTACATAGATAAAATATAACACAAGAAATATTGGAAGAATGTGGCTCTTTATAAAAAATAAGGGGATAAGTCCACATAACAAAACAGCTACACGACTAAATGTGAGAGCGAAAAGAGCAATAAATTTTCTATTTGGATATTTCTGAATTAAAAATGTTGCAGGTATTTGTAGAATTTGGGCAAGTGGGATTAGAGCGTTTAGAATACCAACAAGCACATAACTTGCACCTAAATATAAAGCAAAGGAAGATATGAACGCTCCTGTGCTCAGATTGGTCATTCCTTGAGCAAGGGTTGCGTCAACAACAAAATAATTTTTATTTTTCTCAACAAAATTGCAGTTAATTTCTGGCAATTCGTCTTGATTTGTTGAAGTGATTGCACTCATAGTTCAAAATGTAGTAGTAGTTCGGGGCAAAATACAATATTTTGTAGTTTAAAAAAATAAATATAAAAAATTGTGCATCCTAAGATGCACTATGTTTATCTTTTTATGTAATTAATGTCGTAATATTATACCATAAACACTTATAATTAATACATTTATTTCATTAAATCCAAAAAAGCGTTAAAAAGTTTCATATAAGAATGAAAAATAATTAATATGTTTTTAAATAATTTTTTTATACGATACTTTCGTTGCATCACGGAGTTGAATGTCGATTTTTTCCCTGGAATGAATATCGTCATAGGTGCTAATGCTCAGGGGAAGACTTCATTGTTAGAAGCAATTCACTTTTTATCGTTGGCACGAAGTTTTAGGACGAATAATGAGAAGGAATTGGTCCAGTATGAGAAGCAGGGATTTTTATTAAGAGGTCAGGTAATTTCCAATGTAAATATAGAGGATGAAACACATATTGAAATGAAATGGATAAAAGGGAATAAAAAGATTTATGTAAATAAAATTAATCTTGAGAAGGTAAGTGAATTAATTGGAAAGATGCGGATTATTTTTCTGGCGAGTAATTTTTCTGATTTGGTGAGTGAAGGTGCAAGTTATCGCAGGAGATTTATGGATGTGCAACTTTCACAGATGGATAGTTCATATCTTCACGCTTTGCAGGGGTATCAAAGGGCACTTCGGCAAAGGAATGAATTGCTGAGAAGGAAAGATGTAAGAGAAGATGAATTTTTAGTCTGGGAGATACAGATGACGGAGTTCGCAAAGGTTTTAATTAATAAACGAGAAGAGTTTATTAGAAATATAAAGTTATATACCACAGAAATTCATAGAAGAATTGTTGCAGAAGAGAATTTGGAAATAAATTATCTTCCTGATGTGCCATCGGCATATTTCTTAAAGAGATTGGAAGAAGACCGAAAAGCGGATATTCAAAGAGGACAGACACTTCATGGACCACATCGTGATGATATAGAAGTAAAAATAAACGGACATCCTGTTCGGCAATTTGCATCTCAGGGACAGAAGAAGACCTGTGCATATGCCATTCGTATGTCAGAGATATATTTATGTAAGAATAAGGGAGAGCATCTACCGATAGTGCTTGCAGATGAATTGTTTTCGGACCTTGACCCACAACGAGCGAAACGGTTTTTGGAAGTAATCCCTGAGGAAGTTCAGGTTATAATAACAGCAGTAGATGAAGTGTTTTGTAAGAATCTGGAAAAGACTTTTGAATTGTTCCGAATCAGGAGAGGAAATCTTGAAAGGTCGTAGAAATAAGCCAGAAAAGATAACGAATATTATTTCCAATATCAAGAAGTCAGACATCGTAAAACTAGGTTTTGAGTTGGTGCCTGTGTGGGAGAAATGGAAGGATATTGTGGGCGAAGAATTTGCTCCTTTTGCGGAGCCATCTGGATTTCGCCGAGGAGTGCTTTATATTAAAGTGAGAAACAATACTATTATGCACCGTTTATCTTTTGATAGAGAGCGTATATTAATGACAATTAAAGAAATATTAAAAAAAGATTTAGTAAAAGATTTGTTTTTTGAATTAGATGAGAGGGAAGATTAATTGTTAAATGATTTGTTGTTTACTCGTTGTTTTCTTCTGACTCAAAGAGGTCACCCGTTTCCTCATTAGATTCTTCTTCAACTTCTACATATTCATTATCAGGGGATTGTTCTTCGCTTTCACTCTTTTTAATGGCTTTGTCAGCGGAGGCAATTTTTGCACCTTCACGAAGGTTCATTAGTAAGACACCTTTTGTATTTCTGCCGATTACGCGAATACTTTTCACCGGGATGCGTAACATTTTCCCATCGGTAGCAACGACAACAATATCTTCATCGTCGCTAACGGTGAGCATAGCCACCACATTGCCATTTCGTTCTTGCGTTTGAATATTGATAATTCCTTTACCTCCACGATGCTGGATGCGGTATTCTTTTACTTCCGTTCGTTTACCATAACCATTTTCAGTTACTGTTAGAACGGTGAGATTGTCTTTGGCGATAGACACACCGACGACATAGTCGTCATCGTCCAGGCGTATACCTACTACACCCTGAGCGGTTCTACCCATAGGACGGACATCTTTTTCGGGGAAACGGATAGCAAGACCTTTGTGTGTTGCCAGCAGAACATTATCCGTTCCGGAGGTGACTAAAACATCAATCAATTCATCACCTTCTTCTAATGTAATTGCCTGGATACCTGTAGAACGGGGTTTGCTATATGCTGTTAAAGGTGTTTTCTTAACGAGGCCTTTTTTGGTGACCATGAATAGATACTTGCTCTCATCTTTCAGATTTTTTATAGAAAGGAAAGCAGTTACTTTTTCTCTGTCACCAAGGTCAAGTAAATTCTTAATATTTCTGCCTCTGGCAGTTCTCCCTGCTTCGGGTATTTCGTGGACTTTTCTCCAATATACTCTACCTTCATTGGTAAAGAACATCAGATACTCATGAGCGGTCGCAGTAAATACATGTTTTACGAAGTCGTCTTCGGGGGTTTCCATTCCCATTACACCCTGTCCGCGTCTGCGTTGTTTACGGGAGGTGGTTTGAGGCATGCGTTTGATATAGCCCTGATTGGATACGGTAATTATCATGGCTTCGTCCGCTATCAGGTCTTCAATATCAAAGTCTTCAATAGTCTCTAATATCTCTGTTTTTCTTTCGTCTCCATATTTTTCTTTTATTTTTTCTACCTCTTTACGAACTTCTGCGAGGATATTTTCTCTGCTGGATAAGATGAGTTTTAATCGCTTTATCTCTTTCAAGAGATTATCATATTCATCTTGAAGTTCTTTTCGTTCTAACCCGGTTAATCTGCGTAGAGGCATTGCAAGAATGGCTTTTGCCTGTTCAACGGAGATGTCTAATTTCTTGCATAATTTGGTTTGTGCTTCATCGGCATTAGCAGATTTGCGGATAAGATTAATGACTTCATCAATCTGGTCAATTGCCTTTAATAGTCCTTCAAGGATATGGGCACGGCGTTCTGCCTGCTCTAAATCAAAACGAGTTCTGCGTTCTACAATTTCAGCACGATACTGCACATAGTGCATTATCATATCTTTCAGGTTCAGAACGCGTGGGATGTTGTTAACTAATGCGAGAAAGTGAATACGGGATGTTGTCTGTAATTGTGTGTGTTGATACAGTTGATTCAGGACAACCTGAGGGTTAGCATCATTTCTGAGTTCTATAATTAACCGCATCCCTTCACGGTCGGATTCATCACGGAGGTCGGTGATACCTGAAACTTTATTATTTTCAACTGCTTTCGCGATAGATTCTATAATAGTTTGTTTGGAAACCTGATAAGGAATCTCTTCAACGACCAAACTTTTCTTTTTTGTTTTTTCCTGCGATAGGATTTTGATTTTTGCGCGGATTTTTACCTGTCCTGTGCCTGTGCGATACGCTTTTTTAATTCCATCTTTCCCGCAGATGATAGCGCCTGTGGGGAAATCAGGACCGGGAACAATCTCCATAAAATTTTCCACAGGGGCATTAGGATTGTCAATGTAATAAATAATTGCATTACAAATTTCCGTTAGATTATGCGGAGGACAATCCGTTGCCATTCCGACGGCTATACCGTAGGAGCCATTAACTAATAGATTAGGAAATCCAGAGGGAAGGACAGAGGGTTCTTCAAGGCGTCCATCAAAATTGGGGCGCATCTCAACAGTATTTTTTTCTATATCGGCTAACATTTCTAATGCGATAGGTGTTAGCCTTGCTTCGGTGTAGCGGTACGCCGCAGGGCTATCACCATCTACGGACCCGAAGTTCCCCTGTCCATCTACCATCGGATAACGCATATTCCAGTCCTGAGCCAGTCGGACGAGGGCATCATAGACTGCCTGGTCGCCATGAGGGTGATATTTTCCTAAGCATTCTCCGACGATGGTGGCACATTTACGATAGGGGCGATTTGGAGTAAGCCCTAATTGATGCATAACGAAAAGAATTCGTCTTTGAACAGGTTTGAGCCCATCGCGAATATCGGGTAAAGCACGACTTACGATGACGCTCATGGAGTAATCCAGGAAGGCGGATTGCATCTCCTGTTCAATAGGGACTGGCTTTATATTTTGATTTAACGACATGCAATTTCTCCTAAGAGGTTTGACTATCCATTAATGTTAAATATCCAGATTCTGTACTTCTAAGGCGTGTTTTTCTATAAAATGCCGACGGGGCTCTACTTCATCACCCATCAAAATAGTGAAAATTTCCTCAACAGTGCTTTCGTCTGTAATTTCTACTTTCAACAAAGTTCTTTTTTCAGGGTCCATTGTAGTTTCATATAGTTGTTCCGGGTTCATTTCACCGAGACCTTTGTATCGCTGAATAACAAGGTCCTTTTTACCTAATTCCATTAGGAAATTTCGTAGGTCCATTGGGGAATCTGTTTCGAAGAGGAGGCTGTTTTCTTTGTTCTCTTTACTAAAAACACGGAAGGGGGGATTGCCGAGGGCGGTAGCTGATTCATACCAGTGGAGATAGGAAGAGAAGTCCGGACTTTTCATAAAGGCTATATCAACCTGATTGGGAAGTCGTGTAAATTTATGGGGTGTTTCTGATTCACCTTCACCGTTGTCACTTTTAGGTTTGACAGCCGAATTAACAATTTCCTTTTCTTCTCCAAAAATCTTTTTCCATTCTTTATGCGTGATGGCTTCTGGATAGATAATCTTTTCGCGAGGTAGTTCTCTTATTTTGGTGAGTTCTTCAAGTGTTACGCCGTAGATTTTGTTTAAGCGATTGATTACTTTCTCAAGATTGCGAATAGCTTCAATCGTTTTAATGAGGGTTCTCACCTGGATTATTTTTTCATCATTATTTGCTTCGCCATTGCTTGCTACGACACGGACATTCTCCATAACAGTTTCAAGTATAAAGGCTTCAAATTCATGTTCGGAGTGGGTATACCTTGATTTTTTACCTTTTGAAATTCTGTATAGAGGTGGCAAAGCAATGTATAGATGTCCCCTTCGGATAAGTTCGGAAGCATAACGGAAAAAGAAAGTGAGGAGAAGTGTGCGGATATGTGAACCATCAACATCTGCGTCGGTCATTATAATTACACGATGATAGCGAAGATTTTCTAGGGGATTTTCTTCTTTTGTTATATCAATCCCTAACGAACGGAGAAGGGATGCGATTTCTTTGTTTTCAAGAACTTTATGAAGGCGACTTTTTTCAACATTAAGAACCTTTCCGCGTAAAGGGAGGATTGCCTGGTACCGGCGGTCTCTTCCCTGTTTTGCGGAACCACCTGCACTATCACCCTCAACGATGAATAATTCACAGAGTTCGGGGTTGCGTTCCGAACAATCGGCTAATTTGGAGGCTTGTCCTAATGTGTCTAAAGCAGATTTTCTGCGGACGCGTTCTTTAGCTTTCCGAGATTCTTCTCGTGCTTCTGCTGCCTCTAAAACTTTGTCCGCAATTTGATTGGCTACGCGTGGATTTTGTTCAAAATATTCCTGAAGTGCATTATAAACGATAGAATTTACAAGTCCCTGAACTTCACTGTTCCCGAGTTTATCTTTAGTTTGTCCCTCGAATTGAGGATTGGGATGTCTAATAGAAACAACTGCAGTTAAACCTTCTCGTGTATCATCTCCTGTGACGGAGAAACCTTTCTTTTTGTTTAGATTATTTTTATCTATCCAGTCTGTTATGCTTCGGGTAAGTCCACTACGGAAACCTGCAATGTGTGTTCCTCCGCCTGGGGTATGGATATTGTTTGCAAAACTGATAACCTGTTCGTAGTATGTCTTTACATATTGAAGGGCAACCTCTACCTGGATATCTTCCTTGCTTTTGGAAATATAGATAGGTTTGGGATGGATAGATTCTTTACCCTTATTCAGATGTTTGACAAATTCTTCAAGACCGCCTTTGTATTGGAGGACTACAGGCTGTTCATCGGTTCGTTCGTCTGTGAATATAATTTTTAGACCTGCATTTAGAAACGCCAATTCTCTAAGACGATTGAGTAGAATTTCGGACTGAAAAACAGTATCTTCAAAAATATCCGGGTCGGGCAGGAAAGTGACTCGTGTGCCTGTCCCTTTAGACTTTCCTCTTTCTTCTAATGGTGTTTTAACCTTTCCGCGCTCAAAGGACATATAGTAGATTTTGCCATCTCTCTTTACTTCTACTTCTAACCACTTTGAGAGGGCATTTACACATGAGACACCAACTCCATGTAAACCACCGGAGACTTTGTAAACGCTGTGATTAAATTTTCCACCTGCGTGAAGGACTGTCATTACTACTTCTAATGCAGATTTTCCTTTATGTGTTCCGTCTTTCATCGGGTCTACAGGTATTCCGCGTCCATTATCTATCACTGTGACGCTATTATCAATATGGATGGTAACATGGATAGTATCCCCGAAACCTGCCATTACTTCATCAACACTGTTATCTACAACTTCATAGACAAGGTGATGCAGACCACGAATGCCTGTATCACCGATATACATTGCAGGTCTTTTTCGGACGGCTTCAAGTCCTTCAAGAACACCTATTGCATCGGCAGTATATGCCTGGATGTTATTTTCACTCATATTTTTCACCTTTCTTTGGATAATAGGAGAAGTCCTTACGAAGGAAGGATATAAGTAGTTGTATTATATCAAATTACGGTAGTATAGGGCAATATAAAAAAGCGTGTTTGTATTAATTGTTATGGGGTAAGATGATGTCTTTATTGCCAAAATGTCCATTTATAAAAACATCGGTTTTTCTCTATTTTTGAATAATTTAGTAAAAGTTGTTAGAATAAAAAAGGTTAGTCATTATGAGTAATATTAGAAATAATATGTGCTGTGTAATATAAAATAAAAGGGGGAAAGAGTAAATGAAATTTATAAAAATAAGTCAGTGAAATTCAATTATAAAAGGTAGTAGTATGAATCAAGAATTGGCAAATGTAATTAGAATTTATTCAATAGGAAGCCACCAGGAATTAAGCAGTTATTTAATAGGGAAATCAAAAGATACACTTATCGGGATGTTAGTTGATTTGCTAACAATGTATATCAATGATAAAAATTCTTCTACTATTCGGGAATTTATAACTGTGACAGTAGCAGGGTACACACACAGAGAAGGTAAAATAGGTTATAATGGTTTTAAGCAAGATACATTTTTACCTAACAATACTATAAAATGTGAAGCAAAACCTAAAAATTTTGATACGGAAGAGTTTAAGAAATACAAAAGAGGAGAAAGGAGAACCTCCCCGGCAAAGTTAAATGGAGGTGGAAATTTCACCGATTACACACCTACAAGATTGAAAAAGGATTTAAAAGAGAAAGAATTAAATATGTTAGTAAGTGGTTTTGTAGATGGGAGACTTATATACATTTTAGAATTCCCTTTTAATTATTCAGAGTTTGTAGAAAATCTAAAGATGAAATTACAAAAGTGGGAAAGTAAAATGAAAGGCAGTAAAAGTACGAAGGGACAATTTTTGAGAAGTGCTGATTTTGATTATAAAGACTATATAAATTGTCCTGATTTAAAAATTGTTTACCTATTAAATAAGGTAGAATTAAAAAAATATCAACCATACATTTCAAAGGGTTTTTATGAGTTTTTGGAGGAAAGAGCAAAGTGAATATAAGTGATTATGTAAATAAAATTATTGAAGGAGACGCTTTAACTACTTTAAAGAGTTTGCCCGATGAATGGGTTGATATGGGAGTAACTTCTCCACCATACAATAAAGGGGAGAATAAAAAAGGATGGTTAGTTACAAGTGTAAAATATTCTGGTGCAAGTGATAAATTGCCGGAAGATGTATATCAGGAGAATCAAATAGCAGTTTTAAATGAGTTATATAGAATTACAAAATGCGAAGGTTCTTTCTTTTATAATCACAAAATCAGATGGGAAAGAGGAAATTTACTTCATCCTATGGATTGGTTGAGAAAAACGAAGTGGGTAATAAGACAAGAAATTATATGGGACAGAATGATTGCGGCGAATATTCGGGGGTGGAGATTCTGGCAAGTAGAAGAAAGAATATATTGGCTTTACAAACCAAAAGGGAATAAGATAATAGGGAAAGAGTTGAAACCAAAACATGCTTTGTTAACTTCTATATGGAGGTTTCCTCCAGAACGAGAAAATCCACATCCGGCACCTTTCCCAATAGCCTTACCCGTAAGATGTATATCTTCTATTATGGATGAAAAAAAGGGGATAATTATTGACCCGTATTGTGGTAGTGGGACTACATTGGTAGCAGCAAAGATATTAGGGCATGATTTTATAGGGATTGAGATTTCTAAAGAGTATATCAATTTCGCAGAAAAGAGGTTAAAAAACTACAAGTTAGAAGAAGAATATGTAAAAGGGGAAATGGCTCAGCATTTTGTAGAAAAAACATTTAAGGAGAGAAAGAAAAATGGAGAATTTACGGGTAGGTACGGAAGAAAAAATAACAAAGAGAATGAAGAACAAAGAATATTAGATTTATTTATCTATGATAAAAGTTAATTTTACAACGATAAAAAATATTAAATGTAATTGTTTGATGGTCATTTAACTATTAGGTAAGAGGAAAAATAAAAATGGTGGGCGATACTGGACTTGAACCAGTGACCCCTTGCATGTCAAGCAAGTACTCTAACCACCTGAGCTAATCGCCCACACATTTAAATTATACCAGTTTATTTGTTTATAGTCAAATGTGTTTTATTTTGTTTTTGGGGTCTCAATAGGTATAGCCTTTACATTTTCAACATCTACCTTGAATGGATATTTGTTCTCAGGGAGGACTTTCATTTGTGTGCAAATACTATATGGATTCCCAAATGAACCGGGGAAACGAACTTCTACATAATAGGCAGACCAACCTGTTTTAGGTTGAGATAATTTTGCTTTTGTTTTTCCTTTGCCTTTAAGAGGAGTGCTTTCCCATTTGGAATTTCTGAAATCACGATTCGGGGAATCTGCCTTCCATAGATAGGCTATCCCTTCGGGATGATTCCATTTTACAGTTATGCTATTCTTTTTAATTTCCCAAGTGACAGAAGGTAAGGATTTTTTCTCTTTGACTGATAAGAAGAATTCTGCCAGGGTAGCGATTCCTGTGGGGGATACATCATGTTCGGTGTTCGGTTGATAGCATAGGTATTTGGGCTCAGGGAAATCGGGGAAATATAGGTTCGCAGAGTCTACTGTCCAGTATGGGTCATTGGTACCAAGTATGATTAATTTAGGTAGGGTTAAAGAAGACCTGTAACTGTAAGGGTCAACTATGCTTAATAATTGTTCTCCTTTTGGAGAGTGCATTCTTTGGGGGATTTTCATCCGGGTGTAGTCTTCAATTTCACTACTGAATGTTCCGTAGCATTCTAATTGATGAATCATTTGTTGTTTCATATTTAAGACATCAATTATCACAGGGGCAATAGCCACAACACGCGGGTCTCCAGTAGCGGAGGTTAACCATGTTGTCCAGCCTCGTTTAGACCCGCCTGTTAGAACAAATCGGTTGATTTGGTGGTTATCGGTGTCTTTTTGAACTAACTGGATAGTGTCCATCGCACGGATTGCACTTTTTACCATTGGGAGTAATAATGGCCATTCTTCGCCTTCACCGTTTAAATATTTATCGTAGGTATAAGCAATAATTTCGTCTTCATTCCTTCCATCAAATAGCGGTTGATTGGGAACCTGAAATAAAACAGCAATAACGGAATTTGTTTTTTTGGCAACCATAGTGGCTATTTTTATTTCGAGAGAATTTAGGTTAGGTTCCAAGCGTTTATTTGAACCGCCATTAATTACAAGCATTGCTATATCAGAGTTTTCTACTCCGGGTGGACAGAGGATAACAAGTGAATGTGTCCAGACTATATCCTGCCATGTTTGAGAATTCATCTGGATAATTTTGGCTTTACAGCCTTCTACATCTCTTGTGTCAATGATTTCGTAAGAATAGGTTGGGTCAGGTTTAGTGATATAACTTTTTAGGTCTGCATGAGTGAAGGGTGAAAGTAGAATAAGGTATATTAAGAAAATAAATAAAGATAGATAGGATAAATAGCACTTTTTCATAATGTATCTCCTAATCATTTATGGGTTGAAGAGTTTATTTTTAAGACATTGAATTATTTAAATCGGTTTCTTTTTTTAAGGAGATAGATATCTTTGGGAAGGATGATTTCTTTTCCGTGTCTACCTGGAGATTTTCCGTCCTGTTCTATACTTTTACGAATTCGGAGGTAGGATTCATATCGGATTAGTGGAATATCGCCAGTTTTAACTGCTTCACGGACGGCACATTCTGGTTCGTGGACATGGGAGCAATCATTAAATCGGCACATTTCAGAAAATTTAGAAATTTCCGGGAAATAATAATCTAAGGAACGAGGGTCTATATCCCATAATCCGAGAGAGCGGATTCCGGGGGTATCAATTAATCTGCCCCCATTAGGGAGGAGATATAAACGACTATTTGTTGTTGCATGTCTTCCTTTTTCTGTTTTTTGACTTACTTCTAATGTTAACGCATCAATATCGGGACAGATACATTTAAGGAGGGAAGTTTTCCCAACACCACTATGTCCCGCCATAACACCTACTTTATTCTCTAATAATCGGATAACTTCATCTATTCCCTGTTTTGTAACACAACTGGTAAAGATAACTTTTAGACCCAGATTCATGTAGATGTCAACTTCTTCAGGAAGGGAAATAACAAGGTCAATTTTATTAATAAGAATAACCGGTTGCACATTTCCGTTTTCAGCAACAATAAGGAAGCGGTCAATCAATCCGGTTTTGAATGCAGGTTGTTTTACAGAGGCAACAATAAATAATATATCAACATTAGATGCGATTACCTGTTCTGGTGGTCCTTCTCGGTCTACTGATAATCTGCTTAATTTGGATTTGCGAGGGGCAATACCACGGATAATAGGTTCTCCCGCATCATACTCCACGAGGACACGGTCTCCAGGGGCAATAAGACTGGACTCTTTTTCGCGTAGACGCTCATCTATTTTGCATAAGATTTCTTCGTTATTTTCTGCATTATCCAGGAAAACAAAAGCCCATTTTTTACTATGAGAAACTACCGTTCCATTCGGTTCAAAAACTTCAGGTAGTGGTATTTCTGGTATGTTATCCGGTAAGTGTACTTCTGCCTTCCGGATACGCACTGAATCCTTTGAAAATGCCTCGTCGTAGTGTTCTTCCCAATTTTTAATTCGTGTTTCTGTCCTTTTACTTTTTTCTAATTTTTTTCTTTTCATAACATTATAGTTTATGCTTGTATTAATGCGATGAGGTTAAGATATTATACAGGTTTGCAGATAGTTTTTGGAAATAGGTTTTCCATTCAAAGTAGATAACGGAGACCCTGAATAAACACCGTACATCTCATTGGAATAAACTACATTATTATCATCACCTATTACGATATTATTCTTAATTTCCTTCCTCCTTTGTTTTTCCTCTACAGAAAGAGTATAAGTCTCTATCATCTGATTCTTTTTATTAACCACAGAGGACACGGAGATAACACAGAGAGCCACAGAGGGTTTGGGATAGTTTGATTCGTTTTTTCATGTCCGTCATTCATTTTTTTACATTGTCATAAGTAACTATTTCTTACCACAAAGGACACAAAGAAAGGATGAAAAGATTGGGGATGGTAATTCTGGATATAAATGAAAGATAGACGATAGACAATTGACTGGGATGGTTGGATAGGAGAAGGTATGCAAGTCCCTCTGTGGTTCTCTGTGCTTTCTCCGTGTTCTCTGTGGTGAGAAAGAAAAAACTTCAGAATATCGCAAAATGAAGGATATGCGAAGTAGAACGAAATAAAATAGATAAAGGTTAAAAAGATTCAAATTATCATTTTAATAGGTTGTATATTAATCCTATTTTAATAAGGAAATAAAATCATAGTTTTTCAGATGGCTCTATTATTTTTGGTGTTTTTTAATATTAAGTGAAATCTACGATTCTTTTTTTGAGGATTTTTTAACTGTAGTATTTAGATTTTTATGTTTGCAAATAGATAAGCATACGGGTTTCATTCTGCAGTTTACGAGGGGCAAAAGTTCATCATCAGGGAGAGGTTTCTGAACAATTTTGTCTAATGACCATTTTCGTAGGGTTTTTATAAGGGATTGCCGAACTTCATCCATTGCTCTGTGAAAGGCACAAACACTGTCTATATCATCTGTCTCTTTGCAGTAGTCTCCTAATATTTTCCCTTCACATGTTTCAATAATATCCAGCAGGGTTATTTGTTCCGGTGGTAAATTTAATGTAAAGCCACCAGA
>FWWL01005903.1_pt1 | contig 18378 bp, 16 predicted proteins | sample 2228331 | NCBI WGS metagenome assembly FWWL01 (sample SAMEA103939775, study PRJEB20133) | metagenome
CGATCGGCGGCAGCGACTGCATGTACAGCCCTTCCGCGTGAAGCGTATCGAATACCCGCCTGTGTACGGTTGTAAGCAGCGTCTCGGTTTGGAACAACGTGCCGTCCAAATCAAATATAACGGCCTGCGGCAAAGAAGAAACAGACTTCAAATCGCTCATGACAATCTCCCTAGAAGTTTTTCTCACATTGTACCTCAAATTACTGTCCTTCAAAAGGAAACAGCAGTTTTTGATTTTCTTTGGTGTACATGTTTCGTTTGGTGATGACTTCCGAGCCGGTATCGATCAACGGTTCAACCTTACGGCCCTTTATTACATCAACGGCAGTCCTAACCGCTAAATAACCCATGTTAAAAGGATTCTGCACCACAATCGCTTGAATAATATCTTCCTCTAGGAACGCAATCTCGTCCATGGAGGCGTCGAAGCCCACAAGCTTCACACGGGAGGAGACGCCTAATTCTTTTACCGCTTTCGCCGCTCCCACCGTCGTTGGTTCATTCATGCAGACGATCCCTTTAATGCCCGGCTCATCTTGAAGCAGCTTGATCACGATATCATAAGCCCTCGACTCAGAAGCATTGGAATAAAAGGATTGTTCCAGTACGGATACCCCTCCCGCCTCCTTCAACCGATCGCGTGTACCCCTTTCCCGGTCCATTGTCGCCGAAGCTCCTTTAACAGAGTTGACGATCGCGATTTCCGCATCCCTCTCGACCCATTGCAGCATCGAATCGCCAGCTTTCCTTCCTGCTTCATAGTTGTCGGTGGCGATGAAACTGGCGGATATGCCGCCATTGAGTCCAGAGTCGACGGTAATAAGCGGAATGCCCGCAGCTCGAATCTTCTCGGCCACGGGGACAAGCAGGTTATAATCGGAAGCGGCCATCACGATCGCTTTCGGACGATCCCCGATCGCCTTCTCCAATAAAGCAATTTGCCCCGAGATATCCGATTCGGTCACGGTCCCTACCGTCAGCACCTGCTCGTCGAACTCCTTGCCCGCCGTATATACGCCCTGCCCCAGCACCTGCCAGAAATCGATTCGCCCGTCGACCGTCTTCGGAACGAACAATATCGGCTTATCCTTCTCGGACCACGGACTGGAAACGAACGCGTAGACCGATCCGATGACAGCAGCCAGAAGAACGGCAGCCGAGGCCCACAATATGATTTTTCGCATACCGTCATTCCTCCTTAGCGTATTTCCGGTATCCGGAGCGTTACGGTTGTTCCTTCTTCCAGCTCGCTAACGATTTCAAGGCCGTACGATTCTCCGAAGTAGAGCCTGATCCTGTGGTTGACGTTCTGCAGACCGACCCCTTTGCCATCTTCACCCTGACGGCCTTTATCGATGAGGGCCTGCGCCTGCTCTTCGATCATGCCGACTCCGTCATCGATGACCTGCAGGACGATCACTCCGTTCTCCCGGCGTCCGGTAATCGTAATGTGACCTACGACGGCCTGCTGCTTCAAGCCGTGATAAATCGCATTCTCTACCAGGGGCTGAAGAACGATTTTTAACGTTTTGCAGGCGTTGATAGCCGGATCGACATCAATGCTGTATGTGAATTTATTTTTATAACGAATATTCTGGATCGTTAAATAGTTATGGATATGCTCTAGCTCCACTTCGATCGGAACGAGCTCATCCCCCTTGCTGATGCTCGAACGGAACAGCTTCGCGAGCGCGCTCGTCATCTTTACGACTTCTTCCATCTTCCCCATTTCCGCCATCCAGATGATAGAGTCAAGCGTGTTATACAGAAAATGAGGGTGAATCTGCGCCTGCATCGCTTTCAGCTCGCTGATCCGCTTCATCTCCTGCTCCTGTACGATTTGACCCATCAAATCCTTGATCTTGCCGATCATCAGATTGAACGAGCGAGACAGCTTGCCGATCTCATCGGTCGATTCGACCTCGACCCGGATGTTGAAATCCCCTTTCTCCACTTTCTTCATGAGGCTCTCGAGCCGTATGATCGGTTTAGTCAACCGGAAGGACAGGAAGATGGAGATGGATAAAGCCACGATGAGAAATAAAATGCCGGCCATTACCGAAGTCGTGCGGATTTCCTTCTTGTTGCCCACTAGCTCGTCCGGATACGTAACCCCAATGACCTTCCATCCGAATTCGTTCGTGCGAATCGTATATATTTTGCGATCATCGTTTTCTTGGATCGGAATCGAGCTGTCGTTCGTATCCAGCAGGGTTGATATCGCTTCGGACTTCAACCGGCTATACAATAACTGCTGCTGGGGATGATAGATTAAATCTCCCACCGGGTCGAGGATAAAAACATACCCCCGGTTGCCGAGCTCGATTTGCTTGCAAAGGTTGTTAATGACGTTCAAGTTCAAGTCGACCATAAGCACGCCGCTGCCCGGTTGTCCGGGTTGTCCTAGCTGTCTGCTAATGGAGACGACCCAGCGGTATTCCTTCAGATAAACATGCTGAACATGCGAAGAGCTAATGACGACTTTCCCATTCGCTTCCATTGCCTTACCGTACCAGTCTTGCCCTATGAGATCGTCCGCCTGCTTAAATTCGGCGTGATCCCTGTCGGAAATGACGTTTCCATTGGCGCCGACGAACAGAATCGTGGCGATGTCCTCCCGGGAACGGACGACTGAACGGAAAAATCGGCTAATCCCTTCACCTAGCGCAAGCCCTTCCGAAGACGCCGGATCGGCTAGCTTGGCCGCCTTTTCCAACTCGCTGTTGCTCATGACCAACGAAGATATGCTTACCATGTTGTCCAAATAGGTTTGAATGTTCGTGTTAACCTGATCGATCAGTTGCTCGGTATAGGTTCTGGCATTGTCCGTCACGGCTTCCTCGGATAGCCGATACGAATTGTACGTCAATAGCACCGTCATGCCAAGAATGAGACAGGAGAAGGCGATGGCGATGCTCGTATGAATGCTTTTGAACCGGAACAGCCGCCTCGAATTCATGTCAGGAATTCCCCTTCTGCTTGATGCGATACTCCTTGGGAGTCGTACCCGTATGCCGTTTGAAAATAACGCTAAAATAATGGGGGTCGCCGTATCCGACCCGAAGCGCGATTTCGTAGGTTTTGTGGGAAGTAATGGACAGCAGCTGCTTGGCTTTGTCGATGCGGATTCGCGTTACGTATTCAACGAAGGTCATCCCCGTATGCTGTTTGAACAAAGTGCTAAAGTAGCTAATGCTCATATAGAGGTGGCTGCAAACGTCGTTTAAGGTAAGCTCTTCATTCATATAATTATCATTGATGAACTGTTCCGCTTGCTGCATCTGCGATAGCGTTAAGTCCGAACGCTTGGCAGATAACTCCGTCAAAATCCGATGACAAGTTTCTTCGAGCCATCGTTGTATGGAATCAAGCGTCTTCATCGTTTGGATTTGCGTAAATACGTCATCCTCGATCCCCGTCGCGTCGTGCAAGCCGGTTTCGGCAATCCAGTTCATTAGTGCGGCGAGCAGCTTGTGGATGATTCCGTATCCTTTATCTACGCTGGTGCCCGAGCTTTTGAGCTCATCGAATCCGGTTTGAAGCGCCTTGGATACGCAATTCTTGCTCCCGGTACGCATCGCGCTAATTAATTGTTTCTCCCAGTCGTTATCGCGGGCGATGGCCGTTCTCTGTCCGAACTCTACGTCCTGAATGGATAAGGTCCGGTTTGCTCCAAGCATAAACCGATAATCAAGCGCCGAAAGCGCTTCCTGATAAGAATGCGGCAACTGCTTGAAATCCTGGCAAGGACGACCGATGCCAATGGAAAGCGTATGCTTCAAATACTTCTCCACGCTGTGACGGACATGTCCTGCCAACGTCTGGCTCTGAAGCATCAGTCGGTCGGCGGTCGCGGAATACAACGCCGCCACCTTATGATCACGCGTCCTGAACACGATTCCGCCATGCTCCTTCTCGATGATTTCCTGCATGATATTGTAAACGCCGAAACGCAGCAGATCCCTGTCGCCTTTCGACTGCCCTTGGCCTTCACTCTGCTGCTCATCGAGTTCCCCTATCATAGCAACGTAGGATGGACCTGCCAAATGCAGTTGATAGCTTTCCATTCCCAATAGCCGTTCTTCATGGGTCATCGGAGCGGTTGCCAGTTTTTCCAGGAATCTTTCTTTTAACAGGGGCAAGCTTTGATGAAGCTGGCTTTGCAGCCGGGTTAAATCTTCTTGGCGAACGCGGTCTTCATCGAGCTCTTGCTTCATGCGAAGGAGAAAGTCGGTAAACTCTTGAGAGTTCAGCGGCTTAAGCAGGTAGTCGTTTACCCTGAGCTTAATCGCTCTTTGGGCGTAGTCGAAATCTTCAAAGCCCGTGACAATGACGACCTTTACGTCACGGTAATGATCGAAGATGCGGCGAGCAAGCTCCAGGCCGTCCATGAAAGGCATGCAGATGTCCGTAATGACCGCATCCGGCTTCAAGCCTTCCATAGCTTCCCATGCATCGCGCCCATTCTCGAAATCGCCGACCAGTTCAAAGCCGCATTCCGCCCAAGCGGTTTTGCGTTTGATTCCTTCCCTGACCTCTTCTTCATCGTCGATCAAGATGACCTTGTACATCGCTGCTGACACCTCTATCGCTTTGAGGGATTACTACTCAAGTATAAGCCAGACTCGCGCTCGTTGAATACAACGAAAGATGAGGTTGCCCGCGATGGGCAACCTCCTTACGCTTTACTAATCACTCTGATTTATTCGTACAGCAATGGCTTGATCTCTTCGGAGTCGATGTTCGTCTTGTCATACCAATGGAAACCCGTATCGATCGATTTCGGAACGGTCTCGCCTTTCTTCGCCTGGACGGCAGCCTTGACGGACCAGTAACCGATGCCGATCGGATCCTGGGTGATCGCTCCGGCCATTTTGCCGCTGCGGATCGCATCCATTTGGAGTTTGCCTGAATCGTAACCGATGACCGTGATTTGCCCGTCTTTCTTCAGCTCCGTAACCGCATTGAGAACGCCGATAGCGGAACCTTCGTTAGCGCCGAAGAAGCCTTTAATGTTCGGATGAGCTTGAATGATCGCTTTAGCCAAGTCGGTCGATTTCAAGTGGTCGCCGCCGCCGTATTGGGTGTCTACGATTTTAATGTCAGGATACTTCTCTTCCATCCGCTTCAAGAATCCATCGCGGCGGTCAACGCCCGTACGGCTCGTTTGGTCATGAACGATAAGCGCCACTTCGCCTTTGCCGCCAATCAGCTCGGCCATTTTGTCCGCTGCCATTGCCGCTGCCGCAATGTTGTCCGTTGCGGCGGTCGTGATCGGGATTTCACTGTCCACGCCGGAGTCGAATCCGACGATCGGGATGCCTGAGGCTTTGGCTTTCTCAAGCAGAGGCGTTGCCGCTTTGCTGTCCAGCGCGGCAAACGCGATAGCTGCCGGTTTCTTGTCAAGCGCCGCTTGCAGCATCTCGATCTGTTTGTCTACTTGCGTTTCCGTTTCCGGTCCTTCGAACGTGATCTCCACGTCGAATTCTTTGGCAGCCTTCTCGGCGCCTTGTTTAACGGCCTGCCAGAACTGATGCTGAAAGCCTTTGGAGATTACCGGGATATACATTTTGCCGTCAGACGCCGCGTTATCGTTATTCTTTCCGCATGCTCCCAGCACGGAGGCTACGAGCAGAAGGACTACCGCGAGCAAACCAAGCTTCTTCATTGTCATGACCAGTTCTCCCCTTATGGATAATAAAGTTGTATGTCACTCCTGAGCGGAGGGAATACCGAATATTGCTTAAGCTTTGCGGCGGCGCAAGATGTCCGCGTAAACGGCCCCGACGACGACCAACCCGATAATGACGGTCTGCCATTCCTGCGGCACGGACAGAATCCGCAATCCGTTGGTCAATACGCTCATGATAAGGGCGCCGATAACCGTACCTACGATCGTTCCTTGTCCCCCGCTAAGCGAGGTGCCGCCGATAACGACCGCCGCGATCGCTTCCAACTCGTAACCGGAACCGAGAGCGGGTTGAGCCGAATTCAAACGGGAAGCCATCAGAATGCCTGCTATTCCGCTAAATGCGCCAGTGATCGTGTAAATCGTGATTTTCCAATAATTCACGTTTACGCCGGAGAGCCTCGTCGCTTCCTCATTGCTTCCGAGCGCGAAATTATAACGGCCGATAATCGTCTTCGCCAGAATTAATCCGGCAACGATCGCGAGTCCGAAGAAAATAAGCACCGCGTTCGGAATTTCCACCCCGAATAATGATTTCGTTAGGGAACCCATCGATATAGACGCGAAATCGAACTGATTTGGCTTATCTTCGAAATAAATAGGTTTCGTGCCCGAGATCACGAGCGATAAGCCCTTCGTTATCATCATCATCGCCAGCGTCGCGATGAACGGCGGGATTTTCATCTTGGCTACGGCCAATCCGCTGAGCAACCCGCATGCCGCCCCGGTCAGCACACCTCCAACGATGCCGAATGGGATCGGCAATCCCCAGAAAGTGATAATAACTCCTGTCATTACGGAGCTGAAGGTCATCACCGTGCCCACAGCCAGATCGATACCTCCCGTAATGATGACGAACGTCGAACCTAGCGCCAATACCCCTATCACTGCTGTAGAAAGAAGAATACCCATAATATTGTCGAAGCGGAAGAAGTTTTCCGAGGACAGCGTGAACACCAGGACCAGGGCAATTAAGCTGGCAAATGCGAGCAGTTGCTGGAGCACTCCTGATTTAATCCGAATCTGTTTGTTGGCCGTTAATGCGACTTTCATGTCGGAACCCCCTCCGGCGTCAGCCCGTTCGGCTTGTGGCCAGCTTTATGATTTTCTCTTGATCGGCTTCTTCCCTGAGCAGTTCCCCGGTAATGCGCCCTTCGCACATCACGATGACGCGGTGGCTCATTCGCAAGATTTCCGGAAGCTCCGAGGAAATCATAATAATGGACTTCCCTTGCTCGGCAAGATCTTCCAGCAGCTTATAAATCTCGCCTTTCGCTCCGACATCGATGCCCCTGGTCGGTTCATCGAAGATGAGGATATCGCTGTCCCGCGTAAGCCACTTGCCTATAACGACTTTCTGCTGATTGCCGCCGGACAGAAATTTGACCTTCTGGTTAACCGTCGGCGTCTTTACCCTCAACGCATCTACCATTTTCTCCGCCGATTCCGTCATTCTCTCTCGCTTCATCCAGCCCAAAACATGCTTATACTTGCCATAGGAAGCAATGGTCACGTTCGTCTTCACGTCCATGTCCACCAGCAACCCGAATCGCTTGCGATCCTCCGACAAGTATCCGATGCCATGCTTTACCGCATCATGCGGATTGCGAATTCTAGCCTGCTTGCCATGAATGAAGATCTCTCCCGAATCGATGGCGTCTGCGCCGAAGATCGCCCTTGCCACTTCCGTGCGGCCGGCGCCCATCAACCCGGCAAAGCCTAGAATCTCGCCTTTCTTCAGTGCAAAGTGAATATTCTTGAGCGTATTCCCGCGGCTGAGGTTACGCACCTCCAACACGTTCTCCGCATCGCCATTCGTTTGCTTGACGTCGACGGAATGATAGATTTCACGTCCGACCATAAGCGAAATGATACGATCGATGGATACTTCGCCCGTATTCACCGTGTCTATATAGCAACCATCTCTCATAACCGTAATGCGATCGGAAATCCGTTTCAGCTCATCCATCCGATGAGAGATGTATACGATTCCGACTCCCGAAGATTTTAACCCGGCAATGATCCGGAACAGCTCATCGATCTCGCTATCCGTCAGCGCTGCCGTTGGCTCGTCCATGATCAGCACCTCGGAGTCGAATGACAGCGCTTTCGCAATTTCCACCATTTGTTGGTTGGCTACCGTTAATTCCGATACTTTCGTGCGGGGATCCATATCCATGTTCATTCTCTTGAACAAAAGGCGAGTATTCTCATCCAAGGCTCTTTCATTGAGCAGCAGCGGAAAATGTCTTGTTCTCGGTTCCCTGCCGATATAGATGTTCTGGGCAACCGTCAGGTGAGGCATGAGGTTCAGCTCCTGGTGAATGATGCCGATGCCCAAGTTTTGCGCCGCTTTCGTATGAGGGATGTCGACCTCGATTCCTTTGTGAACGATCCGCCCCGCATCCTTCTGATAGACACCGGTAAGCACTTTCATTAACGTCGATTTACCGGCCCCGTTCTCCCCGACAAGCGCATGCACTTCACCGGCAAGCAATTGAAACCTGCATTGATTCAGGGCATGGACGCCCGGGAACGATTTCTCGATTCCTTCCATCACGATCAACGGCTCGCTGTCCACATGTCCACCCCCATGTTTGTGTATATGCTCATTGTAACGGGAATGGATCAGGGGCAGAATTTAATATCTTCCACAAAAAAGGTGAGAAATTTACGATGTTTATCATTTGCAGCGCAAGACAAAAAAGCCGGAAGAAACTACCTCCCGGCCAGTCCGCAACATATATTCGTGCATTCGCATATTCGAATATCCATTTCTATTATCGGCGTCCGTAAGCTTTCGCGTAACGTCGGATCTTCTTAAAAATGGACGGATCGGGCAGCTTTCTGAATATATACGGATCAGGACTTGTATTTACCTCTAGAATCCAGGGCGTGAACGCCCGATCCATTCCCACGTCGACACCGATTTCGGAAACGTTGGGAAATCTGTGACGCATGGCCTTTCCCGCCTTCACCCCGATGCTTCTGAGCGAATGGATTTTGTCCTTAACTCCCCTTCTGCTCAGATGTCTTCCCAGAAGACGGTCCGCCGGCATCAAGGTTCCGCCGTTATGATAATTGGTCACGATTTTACGAGCAGCCGCTACACGCCCGATAATACCTGTCGTTTCCCAGATTTTCCTTGGGTTTAGCTGCACCATAACACGCAAATCAAAACGACGGTCTTTGTATTTTAACAAATGAACGCCTCTTTGAATCAAGTAGCTCTTGCCCTTGGTTTTAGTACGAAGCGCGCTGTACATTGCGTTATAGGATGAATAGGATCGGTCATTCTCTCCGAACCGCAAACGATATCGTCCTTTGGTATTTTCTATTCTAATGACGCCAATGCCATGCATGCCGATATCCGGTTTGACATAAACCATGCCGAATGTTTGCAACATTTTCTCCAATTTTAATCCGCTAAACCTAACGGTTTTAGGAATGATGCGTCGGAGCGCTTCAATGCGCCTTAAAGCAACGGTTTTCCTCCATTTGCTGCCTACATATTGAGACACGAAGCACTCTCCCCGAATTTAGTATGCTATTATTCGTATTCAGCTTATGTAATAGCTTGTTGCAATGAGACAAAAACAGGCATTGGCACGGGTAAAAGCTGCTTGCAGGTACTTGCCTGACTAATAGTAAAGGAGCTTTCCGCAAGGTCTTATGACCCCGGGGATAGCTCCTTCTAGATACAGACCATTACGTTACTTCTCGCCGCCATGTTAATAAACCTTCTTCTGCTCCCTATCCGCCTTAAGCATCTCGACGGCTTCCTTGAATCGCATTGAGTGGACGATTTCGCGTTCGCGCAGAAACTTCAAGCTGTCTTGAATATCGACGTCATCCGTATAGTCGATTAGCCATTGATAAGTAGCCCTAGCCTTCTCCTCCGCAGCGATGTCTTCATAGAGATCGGCGATAGGATCGCCTTTCGCCTGAATATACGCAGCTGTCCAAGGCACTCCGGCAGCGTTATTATAGTACAGCGCGCTATCGTGATTCACGAAGTGAGTCCCGAGTCCTGCCGCTTCTAATTGCTCCGGGGTCGCGTCCTTTGTCAGCTTGTAGATCATCGTCGCGATCATCTCGAGGTGGGCGAATTCCTCCGTGCCTATGTCGGTTAACAGCCCGATCACTTTGTCCGGTATCGAATAGCGTTGGTTCAAGTATCGCAATGCAGCCGAAAGCTCTCCGTCGGCACCTCCGTATTGCTCAACCAGATAACGGGCCATTCGGGGATCGCATTTACTGACTTTGACGGGATACTGAAGTTTTTTCTCATAGATCCACATTCGCTTATGCCCCCCCTTCTTATACCTGCCAAGGCCAAGGACTATCGACCCACTGCCATGGAAAACGGCTATAGCTATGGAACTGCAGCAATGGGCCGTACTTCATCTCAAACTCGCCCGCCATTTGTTGGCGCCTCTGGGCCAGCTGGTTGTATTGCTGCACCGACTGCATATCCGCGGGATGGGTATCCAAGTACAGCGTAAGTTCAATAAGTGCGAAATCGACCTTCTGCAGCTCTTCCAGCTCCCTGCGGTAAGCCTCGTCACCCCTCACGCTTTGCTCCGCTCGATTGCTGCGCTCATTGCGCTCATTGCGCTCATCGCGCTCGAATCGCTCAGCCATTTCCTTTGCCTCCTTTAACGGAGCGCCTCGAAGGATAAGGGCTGTAGAGGGCCGGCCACAGCGTCCCGCGGAATATAGCTTCATCCAAAGAATATTGCGGCAAGTTCATCGGTTGATAAGGGATATACTGGTTCGGAGGCACGATATACCACTTCACGCGCATGGGGGGACACGGATCTAAGGGACTGACATACGGCGTATAATCCCGCCACTGGGCATCATACATGAGATCTTCCTCCTCTGTTCTACCAAGTGCACAGCACGATTTCTTTTCCGCTTATATCCTATGCCTGGAAGTTTAAAAATAAAACGGATTCCCATGCCGAGACGGGAACCCGTTGCTGCTATTATGGAGTTGCGGATTGGCACTCTTCGCAGATGCCGTAAACCTCGAAGCGATGATTGAGTATTTTGTAATGTCCGGGCAAAGTCATTTGCTGTTCCATCGGGCAATATTCAAAAGTAAGGGTCTTCTCGCAATTTACGCAGATTAAATGGTGATGGTGATGATCGAGGCAACTTCCCTTAAACTTCAAACCGCCGTCTATAAAATAAAACTGCTCGAGTACTCCCATCTCGCTTAACATGCGAAGATTACGATATACGGTATCGAAGCTCATGCTGGGGTATTTCAAGCTCATTTCATCATAAACGTCTTTGGGAGACAAATACCCTTCGTTGTTGGAAAAAATTTGAGCCAGCGTTCTGCGTTGGTCGGTAATTCTCCAACCGTTTCTAGACATCGTCGCCAGCATTTCGTGACCCAAGTTATAATCCGACACGGTTCTCCCATTCCTCCTCTACTACTGAAATTTGATTTTGAAATCAAACAATCCTGCTTTACGCATGGCCATGAACACGATGACGACGATAGGCCCCAAGAAGACACCGATGATGCCGACAAGCTCATAGCCGACATATAAGCTAATCAACGCGGACAGAGCGCCTATACCAACGGCATCTCCTAGGATCTTCGGCTCCACTATCCGACGAACAACCGTAATGACTAAGAAAAGAAGCAGCAAGCCTACACCCGTATATACGTCACCGGTTGCTATCCGATACACCGCCCACGGTACAAGAACCGAGCCGGTTCCTAGAACGGGCAAGATGTCCACCGCCACAATCAGCAAAGCGATAGCCAGCGGATATCCCGTGCCGATAATCAGGAGTCCGACAAACGATATGACATAAGTAATGACGCTAAGCAATAATTGTGCGCGAAGAAACCCGAATACCGATTTGCGCAAGCTAATCAGAACGTCCTCGACCTGCAAACGGGATTTATCGTCGAATAAAGACAGGAACGAGCTCTTCATGACCGGCAAGCTTAAAGTAAATAAATATAAGGCTACCAAGAATACGATGAAAAAGATGAAGAGGTCCGGAATTCCCGACGCTAATCCAAACAGGACGCCTGAGATTTTCGCCGATAAGTCTCCTAAAGCCTTCGTCAAATTCGCAAGCCAGCTCTCCAATTGTTCCGGCACCGGAGTTGCGCCATTATTGGAGTAATTTTGGGCTTTTTCAATTAAGTCACGAATATATACGCTCGCACCGTCTAACATCTGGGGAAGTTTATCGAAAAAAGCTTTAAGCTCGCTGACGAGCTTCATTCCGATTAAACCAAGCAACCCTAGCAAAATAACGGTGAATAACGTGCTAGAGATCGTGGATGCGGCCACACGGTTCATGCGGGATTTCTTCATCATCAATACCGTTAACGGCTCTAGAAAAATGGCTGCCACAAGCGCTAATAGGAAAGGGGCTCCCACCGTAAACAATAAATATAAAAAACCAAGCGATACTCCCATCAACAGCAATATTCGAATCGGCACGGACTATCCCCTCCCTACTCCTGATTCTCTAGTTATTTCGGTTGATCGTTCGCTTGGGTATCCGTCAAGGAGTTGTCCGCAATAACAAGCTTGTTTTTATAAATGTGAACCCGTTGGACACGCAGCCGCTCCGTTTGCGCAATCTCGAACACGTAACCGTCGTGAATAACCTTCTGACCTATGGAGATGTTGCCTTCGAGGTGATTAAACAACCAACCGCCGATGGAATCCACCTCTTCGTCTTCTATCTCAAGCCCTAACAGATCATTCACGTCTTCAATTAGAATACGCCCGTCCACCGAGGTTAATTCCCCTTTAACGACTACGTCCGGAAGCTCGTCATCGAATTCATCGTGTATTTCTCCAACGATTTCCTCTAAGATGGTTTCGGCCGTCAACATCCCGGCCGTTCCGCCGTATTCATCGATAACGATCGCGACTTGCGACTTCCTGCGTTGCATCAGCTTCAGAATTTTGCTGACTTCCATCGATTCCGGCACGCTAAGAATAGGCCTCAGGAATTCTTTCAGATTATGTTCTTCATCCGGATCGGACGTCAATAAATCCGTAATATGTACGAAACCGATAATTTGATCTTTATCTTCTAAACCGACTGGATAACGCGTATGCTTGGTCGCATAAACTTGCTTCATGTTGTCCGCGTAGGGAAGGTTAGCGAATAGGCAGTCCATGTCCGTTCTCGGCAACATGACCTCGCGGGCCACCCGGTCGGCAAATTCAAACACGTTGTCGAACAACGTCATCTCGTCCTTGTCGATGATGCCACTTTTGGCGCTTTGGCTCATCAGTATGCGAATTTCTTCCTCCGTATGGGCCGCTTCGTGCTCGCCGGCCGGCTCTACGCCTATAAGCTTCAACAAACGGTTGGCTGTTCCGTTCAGGAACCAAATGAAAGGCAGGAATATCCGATAGAACATCAGAAGCGGCCAGGAAAGCCAGAGGGAAACGCCAACCGAACGCTGTATGGCTAGCGACTTGGGTGCTAATTCCCCAAGCACGATATGCAAGAAGGTAATGACGCAGAACGCCACGGTGATCGCGATCGTATGAATAACCGTCTCATCGGTCACGCCGAAATTATACAATAGAGGCGCGATGATCAAGTCTGCAATTGCCGGCTCCCCTACCCAACCAAGACCAAGGGACGCCAACGTAATGCCTAGCTGCGTAGCTGACAAATACGCATCCAGCCTTTTGTTGACCTTTAACGCATATTTGGCGCGAACATTTCCTTCGTTGCTTAATTGCGTCAATCGGGTCTGGCGCACTTTAACCAATGCGAATTCCGAAGCAACGAAAAATCCGTTAAGAAGTACCAAGAACATGACGAGTAATATTTTCCAGAAAATCAAATCCCATTGTAGTTCCAAGATAAATCGTGCTCCTCCTGTCTACCCCATTCCGGCAACCTTATTAATCATTGCCTTAGGGGATTGCGCGCCTGCTCGTAAAATCGATATCTCTGTAATACATGTCGGACACTAACAAATTCGGACCGCAGCACTTAGCTGCCGGGCAATGGCAGTTGACAGCCTGCTGCAGAGGATGATTGCGCCACTTCGCGAATACTTCGTCCAGCTTTTCTTCGTGAATATTTCCAAAAGAAGGTACCGATGCAAAATCGGTGACGTAGACGTCTCCGCTGAACATATTTACGTTTACCCGATTTCGTCCATCCGGATCATTGCGAACGGTGACGTTAGTTTCAGCCGCTAACCTTCTGACTAAACGGCGCTCCTCCTTATTGTCGCTGCAAGCGAAAAAGGGCAAAGTGCCAAAGAGAATCCATACGTCCGGCTTACGGTTATCGAGTAAGTTTTCCACCGCTTCAGCCATTTGATCGCGAGTAACGGCAGGTAACGCGGATGCGAAGGAACTAGGGTACATGGGATGCACCTCGTGACGCCGGCAACCCATATCGGCAATTAACTCATGAATGTCAGATATCTTGTTATACGTACGATAATTGATCATGGATTCCGCGGATACGAATAAACCGCCTTTCGAGAGCTTCTGTGCGTTATCGATCATGCGCTCGTACATTCTGGAAGTCGTTTCATTTCGAACGCTCCGACCTGTGCGGGCAAACCCGACCTGATGAAAATCCTCTGCTTCCGTATAATTAAAAGATATGTGCATGACATCCAAAAAAGGAGCGATGAGTTCATATCTTTCGTAATCCATCGTCACGTTCGAATTCAATTGCGTGCGTATTCTTCGGGCTCTGGCATATTTCAACAAAGGGAGCAGTATGTTACGTACCGTATCCATACTGAAAGTGGGCTCTCCCCCGGTCAAGCTAATCGTCTCCAGATGCTCTACTTCATCCAACCTTCTGAAAATAAGGTCCAATGGAATGTGCGGCGCTTCCCTCATCGTTAAGCTGTCGCCGACCGCGCAATGCTCGCACCTCATATTGCACAAATGGGTAACCGTCAGCTCGACGCTCGTTAGCTCGTGACGTCCGAATTGCTGCAGCGAACGTATCGGATCCCACGGGTCATAGTCAGGCGTTAAAGCTCTCCAGCCTGATGGCGGTGCGAATGGACCCGCTGCTGTCGGATGGGAAATGGCTAGCATAAGCAATGCTCCTGTCGTGTCTTACGTTACTATTATTGTACTGGTCGGACGCAATAAAAACAAACAGGCTGTCCCGAAGGGCAGCCAAATCGAATTAAGCAGGCAAAGGATCGATCTCTTGGGAACCGAGCTCGATTTTCGAAATGATTACATTAAGATTCGTTGACAGATCAATGTCGAAAGGTGCCTTCAATTCTACGCCATACTCATCGGTAAGTACTCGTATAATGGGCCGTTGCACACAAGTCGAATTTATATCGCAGACTATCGCGCTTTGTCCCGTATTCAGTTTGACCGACAGGCCGATCGGATAGATGGCAACTTTATCGCGGAACAATCGCAGCATCGAAGTATCGTACAGGGTATCGCTCCCGGAATACAATGCTTCGACCGCCTGGTGAGGCAGCATGGAATTTCGATAGACCCTATGGCTGGTCATGGCATCGTACGAATCCACGATTCCGATCCATTTCGCAAACTCGTGAATTTCGTTCCCTTTTATCCCCCGCGGGTATCCTGTGCCGTCAATTCTCTCATGATGCTGGTAAGCGCAATGGGCAGCCAAAAGCGGGATGTTGGGCTCGTCCTTCAGCAGATAATAACCGCGTTCCGTATGCCGCTTCATCTCATCGTATTCGTAAGCGGAGAGTGCGCCGGGCTTCAATAAAATTTGCGTCGAGATTTGGGTTTTGCCGATATCATGCAGCATGGCTCCAAGGCCGAGAGTGACCAACTGATCATGAGTATAACCGTTGGCCATGCCCAGCAGAGTAGAATACACGCAGACATTCATCGAATGCATATACAGATAATGGTCTACCGTGTGCATATTCATCAGCATGATCATCGCGTCCTGGTTGCTGCTAAGATCCTCCATAATAAGATTCATGATTTGCTTCATTTTTTGTCCGATATAGGGATAGGTGCCGGTTTTGCTTTTGCGGGGATGATCGGTAAACTCTCGGAATGCATCGCGTATCGCTTGTATTGTACGTCTCTGTGTTTCTTCGCTGAGCAGTTCCGGAACGACCAAGTCGTCCGTTCTGGCATCATGAACGTAGAGATAGCTGATTCCGCAATCTCCTAACCGGCGGATGAGCGATGAGGTAAGTTCGACCCCGTCAGCCAACAGTACGATGCCATCATCGGAATATATTTTCTTGGCCAGTTTCATGCCCGGCCGACTAAGATAAATCGGCATTATGCGCATTCGTAACTATACCTCCCTCTATGTCACCATTCAGGGTAGCAAGGAAATTATTCTCTTATTTTTAACATCGGATTTAATGCTTATAATTATAAGGGTTTTTCCGGAGGAATACTCTATTTTTCCACAAAAAACGGCATTTTTCGCATGTTTGATCCGTTAACGCATAATGAACAGATAGAATAAGGCAGCCAAAGCGAAGCGGTACCAAGCAAAGTACTTGAGTTTAATTTTCTGAAGGACCTTCAAGAAAGCCACGACGACGATCCATGCAACGAAGAAGGAAACGATAAAGCCCGTTAGTAAAAATCCAATATCGATTTCCCCGGAACGGAACTGGTCGAGATTGCCTAGCACCTCATATCCCGTGGCAGCAGACATAATCGGAATGGCAATGAAGAAAGAGAAGTCCGCCGAAGCCCGATAACTGACTCCGCTAAGCATACCTGCGGCTATCGTCGAGCCGGATCTGGAGAAACCGGGCCATATGGCAGATACACACTGTAAAACTCCGATAATCAATGCCTGCTTATATGTAATGTCATCCATCGTCTCAGCGGTCCGCTTGATTTTACCCGAGTCGTAGAACGCTTCGGTAATCCACATGTATATCCCGCCAACGACCAATGCCCAGAGAACGGGAGCCGTATGAAAACCGATTTCTTTGATGTAATCGCGGAAGAGGAAAGCGATGGCGAGAGGCGGAACGATTCCGAGAATAACATGAACAAGGTTCAACCGGCGTTTCGGAAAGGAATCGACGGAAAGCCCTTGAACGGCTTCTTTCCTTCCAATTCCGAGCACTTGCAAGATTTTGCGGCGGTACACGAGCGCGATTGCCAGTATGGCGGCGAACTGTATGACGATCTCGAAAGTCTTAAGCTGTTCGGGCGTTTCCTCATAGCCCAGCAGTTTGTTCGTCAGAATCATATGCCCCGTCGAGGAAACGGGCAGAAACTCGGTCAATCCTTCGACTATTCCTAGGATGATGGAATCAAACCAATGCAACATAGCTGCAGTTCACTCCTAATTCAATAATGGTATTATCCGATTGGACGCTAATCCGATGTTTGCGATGACCAACGCGGTCTCCTGCAATCCTTGAGCCATTCCTCCTCGTTAAGCGCCCGGGATAGAAGATCGCGAATAAATTCCGGGAGAAAATAACGGACGTCATGGCCTTCCTTCAGTCCCACATATCCGACGCCAAAAGTAAACATGTCTAACGTTCCAACGCTATACACTCGATCCTCGTCTAATAATGCTCCATTGACTCTAATGCTTGTAATGCGGTGGTACGGAGATCTAAACGGATCAACAATGACTTCCATTCCATCAAGGCAAAGCGACCCTAATACCCGTCCCCTAAAGCCGAATCCTCGAATCTCGAGCTCTTGGAATTCGGGCAGCAAGCTCTCCTCCAACGTGCGGACAATTAAACTGCCTTTCAGCTTGATGATGCAAGGATTGATCGGGGAGGGGCATATCGCGTGAACCATCTCTTCGGTTACTTTCCCCACCGGCAACCCTTGCAGCAGCTGGCCGGCATTCACAAGCCCGATTTCCGCCGCGGTCGTACGCCTAATTGCGCATGCAAGCAGCGTTGGCAGCGAGGACTCCTTATCATGCTCCCAGTCCAGCGGCAGGGACAAATTCGCGATTTGCCGGTTCATCCTTTGCCTAGCTTGCTCCCGATGAATCTCTACAAGGCTATCTAATTCGGAATGCTGTGGAAAATCATCCGAGGGCCTGCTTCCGCCGGTAATCTTGATAAGCTTGTTTCCTGCTCCGAACTCCAGCTCCAAATGGCCGATATAGCTCCCGAATTTCCCCGCCGCGCAAATCGCGGTTTGCCCTACGATTAGCGGAACCTCCAGCAGATGGTGGGTGTGTCCTCCCAGAATAAGATCGATTCCTTCGAACGCGGCAGCAAGCCGTTCATCTTGGCGTAAGCCCAAATGGGACAATACGATCAATACGTCCACTTCCGGGCGCATGCGTTCCGCTTCGATTCTTGCCGTATCGATCGGATCCGCAGCCTTCCAGCCAAGAAGATCATAATAATCGTTAAACGGGGCGGTTAGCCCGATCATGCCGATACGGACACCCGACTTAACGATCTTCATAGTAGGTATCATCCAAGAAGGACAACGTTCTGACTCGCTCAGCACCATATTGGCGCAAACGACCGGAAGGGACATGCCTCCGAACAATTCATCGAGCTGTTCGGGGGTATAGCTCAGCCCTTCATTATTACCGAGCAGAACGGCATCGTATCCGATATTCTCAATAACTGCCCTATTCACCGCGCCCCGGGTTCCTTCCGTTTCCATCCGGGCGCGATCCAGGAAATCCCCGCAATCGACCACGACAAGCTTATCCGGGGAAGTACTACGCCT
>FWWL01005906.1_pt1 | contig 18374 bp, 14 predicted proteins | sample 2228331 | NCBI WGS metagenome assembly FWWL01 (sample SAMEA103939775, study PRJEB20133) | metagenome
CCGCTCTGCGGAGCGCTCCCGCCGCATCCTGCGCACTGCGGCAGCGTTGACGCGGCGTCTCGATACGTGACAATCTATCTAAAGTCGGTATTACCAGCGTTCGGCACGCGATAGGTTCTGCGCCAGCAACCGCTCTTCGGAGCGCTCCCGCCGCATCCTGCGCACTGAGGCGGGGTGTGCGTGGCTGACTAATGTCACTGTCTATCTAAAGTTGGCATTACGCCTCCAGCGCTGCCGCCAGTCGATCCTCGGCCACAGCCGCGCGGGCGTAAAACAGATGACCGCCGCAACCGGTATCTGAGGCGCCAAAACGGGGGATTGGCCGACTCAACTCAGGCAATCCGGCCAGCGCGGCACACCAGCGACACTCGAACCGTTCGGCGATCGGCAACACCCAGATCGCGCGCAGCTCAAGGCATGGGCGTAGATAGTCAATATGCCAGTGGCAGCGTTTCCCCAGCGCAATGTGGCGCCGTAGCCGCGCTGCCAGGCCACCCGCGCCTAACGCGCTGCCGATGTAGTAGTAGTGACCAGCAGCCAGATCGAAGCGTCCCAACTGCCCCACCGCAATGCTGGTGACAGGCTGATCAAGCGCAAAATGCAAGAGGTACGTCCCAGCGGTCAGGTCATCGGTAACCTGTTCTGGTTCAATCCGTAATGGTCGTCGGTTCATCTATCGCCTCTTTCGCTGTCGAAACGGTGCGCCACCCATGCTATACTTGCACCACAGGCGCGGTGGCGCGCCCTTCACCATGATGGCATGCCTATGAATGTATTACTGATTGGTTCAGGCGGTCGTGAGCACGCTCTGGCGTGGAAAATTGCTCGCTCACCAAACTTTACCAAACTGCTCACCATTCCCGGCAACCCTGGAACCGGGCGCTACGGTCAGAACGTTCCCTTCCCGCTGACCGATCACGCTGCGCTGATCGATCTGGCGCGTCAGGAGAAGATTGACCTGCTGGTGGTTGGCCCTGACAATCCGCTGGCCGATGGGATTGTGGATGCCTTTCAGGAAGCAGGCATTCCGGCATTCGGCCCAACTGCGGCAGCGGCGCGCATCGAAAGCAGCAAGTCGTTTGCCAAAGAGATTATGGCGGCTGCCGGCGTGCCAACCGCCCAGAGCCATGTCTTCGCTTCGGCGGAAGAGGCAGCAGCATTCGCTCGCGCCAGTGGGCAGGCCTGGGTGGTGAAGGCCGACGGGCTGGCCCTGGGGAAAGGGGTGATTGTCGCCGAAACCCTCGAAGAAACGCTTGATGCGATTGCTACGCTCAGCGCGATCCCGGCTGGTCACCATCTCTTGCTTGAAGAGCGCCTGTACGGCAAAGAGGTATCGGTACAGGCGCTTTGTGATGGGGAACGAGTGCTGCCATTGCCGCCCGCGCGCGATCACAAGCGTCTGCTCGACGGCGATCAGGGGCCGAACACCGGCGGCATGGGCGTGATCGCTCCGGTCGATGCCGTCACCCCCGCCTTGCTCGACGAAATTGTCACCCGCTGTGTACAACCTGTAGTCAATGAGCTGGCGGCGCGCGGCACTCCCTTTCGCGGCCTGCTCTACGCGGGCATGATCCTGACCAGCGCCGGGCCAAAGGTGCTGGAGTTTAACGCCCGCTTTGGCGATCCGGAAGCGCAAACCGTCTTACCGCTGCTCGAAGGCGATTTTCTCGGCGCGCTCTACGCATGCGCGACCGGTCAGCTTCGTCGTGACATGCTGCGCCAGCGGAAAGGGTATGCGGTCTGTGTCATTTTGTGCGCCGAAGGCTATCCTGGTCGCCCGCGCAAAGGCGATCTTATCCGCGGCGTCGAAGCGCTCAATGATGAACATGTGCTTGTGTTCCACGCCGGCACAACGGTTGGTCCGAACGGTCTCTGCACCGCTGGTGGCCGCGTGCTGGGCGTGACCGGCCTGGGTTCGTCGCTTCGGCAGGCGCGCGAGCGGGCTTATGAAGCTGCCGAGCAGATCCGCTTCGAGGGCAAGCATTTTCGCCGCGATATTGGTCAGGAGTAAGCTGTGCCGGGCATTGCGGTGCTGTTAAGCGGCAGTGGCAGCAACTTGCAGGCGTTGCTTGATGCCCAGGCCGCAGGCCGATTGAACGGCGAGGTGACGCTGGTGGTCAGCGACCGGGCGCAGGCGTATGGTCTGCAACGCGCGCTGGCCGCCGGCATCGCCGCAGCCCATGTCCCACTGCCGGCGGCGCGCGGCCCGCTGCGTCGCCAGTGGGAACAGCGGCTGGCAACGATCATTGCCTGCTTCGAGCCTGATCTGATCGTGCTCGCCGGTTTTATGCGCGTGCTCTCGGCTGAGTTTCTCGATCGCTTTCCCGACCGAGTGATCAATCAGCACCCCGCGTTACTGCCGGCTGATGGCGGAGATACCGTCACCACCAGCAGCGGGCTGGTGATTCCTGCCCTGCGTGGGGCGCATGTCGTGGCCGACGCATTGCGGCTGGGATTGCCGGTCACCGGTTGCACAATCCACCGGGTAACTCCACGAGTCGATGATGGCCCAATCCTGGCCAGCGCTGAAGTGCCTGTGCTGCCCGGCGATACCGAAACCGCCCTGCACGAACGGATTAAGGCTGTCGAGCGGCAACTGATCGTTGCCACTGTGAATCGATTGCTGGCGCCGACCACAGCCTGAGAACAGCGATCCCTTCGGCATCACTCCCGCCCACGCAGCAACGCCAGTGTGAGCGCAATTCCGCCGGTGACGACTCCGCCAACCCCGAAGAAGAGCAACAGGGTTGGCAACCAGCCATGCCAGTTGAGCGCCTGCATAGCAATCACCAGCGCGGCCACGCCAATGATAAACGCCGCCACCACCAGCGCCAGCGCCAGCCGATTGGCAGCGCCGATTAGCGCCGCAGCGACCCGTCGCAACTCCAGCTCGCGCGTTTGCAGATGGATCTCACCCTCGTTGAGTCGTTGCAGGCTGGCGCTCACCTGCTCTGGCAACTCGAACGCCAGCTCGCTCAGCTCGCGCCCGCCAGCCAGCGCCTGCGCGCCCAGCGCCGTCGGCGTGATCTGCTCGCGCAGCGCGCGTTGAATGTACGGACGCGCCGCCGCAAACACATCCAGCCCCGGATCGAGCTGCATCCCCAACCCCTCCATCATCACAATCGTTTTTAGCAGCGTCGCCAGCGGGCCAGGAATGGTCAGACGGTGTCGGCGCAGCAGCGTAGTCAGACTGTCAAATGTCTCGCGAGCGGAAATTAGACCGAGCGGACGATCGACAAAGCCATCGACAAACCGTTCAAGATCGCGGCGTAGCGCCAGGGTGGCCGATCGACGCGGGATCACGCCCAACCGTTCGAGCGCGCGCAAGAGAGCCTGACTGTCGTGATTGATCAGCGCACCCATCATCCAGAGCAACCCCTGCGTCGTCGAACGATCAAGCATTCCGACCTGACCAAAATCCACCACGCCCAGAACTTCGCCGTTGATGACGAAGAAATTGCCAGGATGCGGATCGCTGTGGAAGAAACTATGGCCAAAGATCTCTTCGAGCGTCAGATCAAGGCTTATCCGGGCCAGGCGCGCCAGATCGACACCGGCAGCGCGCAAGGCAGCCATATCGTTCAGCTTCACGCCAACGATGCGCTCGGTTGTCAAAATGCGGCTATCGGTATATTCCCAGTAGACCCGCGGAATGTAGATGTGGGGATTGCCGCAAAACATCTGGCGAAAGCGATCGGCATTGCGCCCTTCGCGAACATAATCGAGTTCGGCGCGCAGGATTGCGCTGAATTCCCAGACGATCTCACTCAGGTTGTACTGGGCGGCAAAGGCCAGTCGCTCCTGCGCCAGCGCCGCCAGATCGGACAGAATCGCCAGATCCGTCTGAATTCGACCGGCAATATCAGGACGCTGCACTTTAACAACCACGTCCGAACCATCGGGGAGCACCGCGGCATGCACCTGCCCGAGCGAGGCAGCAGCAAACGGCTCACGATCAAACGACTTAAAGAGACGGTCGATGGGCTGGCCGAAGGTCTGCTCAATTAAGGCGATGGCCTGTTCGCCGGGAAAAGGCGGCACCGTATCCTGCAATTTGCTCAACTCAGCCACAACATCAGCCGACAGTAAGTCAGGGCGCGTGCTGAGCGCCTGGCCAAACTTGACAAAGGTCGGCCCCAGCTCAACCAGCGCCTCGCGCAGACGAGCTGCGCTCCCCAACGGCGGTGGCGCAGGCGCGCGCAGAATGGCGCGGCGGGGCAATGATAACAGTGACGTGAGGCCGAGCTGATCGACCAGGTAGCCAAAGCCATGGTGTACCAGCACCTGCGCGATCTCGCGGTAGCGCCCCAGATAGCGTGCTTGCCGAACGAGTGGCCACATACGCTGCCTGCCCATCTACCGGCTGACTGTCGCCAGCCATGCTCTGCCTGTTCAGTATACCCGATTCTACCGAGGCATCCTCTTGGGTGAATCGGCAACACCGCAGCGATTTCAGCAGCATGATCATCGCAAGCGCAGGCTGTACCCAGGCGCGAGTTCTCTAGCGATCACTGCGTCACCAACCACCACAACGCCCACAGGCGAGGGCCGAAGATCAATACCCCCACCACGATTGCCCCCAACGCGCAGATCAGGACGGTACCCGCCGCAACATCCTTGGCGGTGCGCGCCAGTGGCTGATACTCGCGCGTCACCAGATCAACTACCGCTTCAACCGCAGTGTTCACGCCTTCAGCCGCCAGCACCAGCGTGATCGTGACACTGAGCGCAATCCACTCCCAGCGGTCAATCCGAAACACTGCTCCCAACGCGATCGCAATCGCGCCAATCAGCAGATGGATCTGGAAATTGCGTTGCGTGCGCAAGAGATGCCCAATCCCGGCAAACGCAAAACGAAAGGCCATGATAAAGCGCCGGGTACTGCGATCGATGGGCGCCGCCATAACGGTCTTTCCTCTCCAGAACAACGGGCGTATTCGCCGCAAATGATACCATCTCAGCTATAATAGCGCTGCATACACCAGCCTGAACTGCACCGAGGGTCTACCACTATGCGACTGATCATTGTTCGCCACGGCGAGAGTGAATGGAACCGGATCAACCGTTATCAGGGCCAGCAGGACGCGCCACTCTCAGAGCTGGGGCGCAAGCAGGCCGAGGCGCTTGGCGAGCGTCTCCGCCGCGAAAAGATTGATGTCGTCTACAGCAGCCGTCTGCAACGCGCCGCTCACACCGCCCAGGCGATTGTCGCTCACCATCCCGGCCTTGAGATTATCTACGATGACGCGCTGCTCGAAATCAATCACGGCGAATGGGAAGGAAAGTACCTGCACGAAATTGTGGAACGCTACGCCGATGGATTGCGCGAGTGGCGCCAGCATCCAACTCGATCGCAGATGCCAGGGGGCGAGAGTTTTTCTAACGTCTTGAAGCGCGTGCTGGATTTTCGCGAACGGATCTGCGTTGAGCATGTCAGCCAGACAGTGCTGATCAGCACTCACGACGTGATCGTGAAGATTCTGGTCGCCGATGCGCTTGGCATGAACATGGATCGGATCAACCGCATCTGGGTCACGAATGCCAGCATCAGTGTGATCGAGTATGGCGATGACCTGCCCTACCTGGTCAGTTTGAGCGAAGCCTGCCATCTTGGGCAACTGGCCACGACCCGTGAGCAACAACACGCGCTCTAGGCAGCGCGCCGACGCAGCGCGTGACGCCAGACAAACGTTAAAATGACGACCAGGCGAGAGCGCCGGACTCGCCCACTGTCGCTCTCGCCGGTTTCCGCAACTCAGCGCATACGATTGAACGCCTGACCCATCGCTCAGCAATTCACCGTCAAACCGCAGCGGTTAAACAGAATATCGCCCAGCCGACTGAGCACATCCAATGGCGCCCGGAGCTGATAAACGAGCATATCATCCCAGATCAAGCCCTTGCGCAGATCAGGTCGAATCAACGTCCATTGCGCGATCAAACCCACATTCCAGGCCACAAAGAGCGCTGCGACGGCGAGCAGCGGCCTCCAGCCGAGACGTGGCTGCAACCAGGCGAGCGCCATCGCCAGACCGAGCGCAAAGATCGGTGTGCATTCGATCAGGCGACGAAAGCCGAACGATCCGCTGAGATGCCAGGTCGTGCCAAACGCGCCGTTGATGTAGACCTGGGCCAGAAAACCGATCAGCAACAGGAGGGCCAGCGGCGCATCGCGGCGAAACAGCCAGATCATTCCGATCAGCGATACTGCCAGAATTGGACTCCAGAGGAAGGCGCCGTGAGCCGGATGGAAGAGCGTATCGAAGAAGTGGGGGCTTACCAGCACCGGGATTGGCCCCAGATTGATGAACTCCAGTTTCCCACTGACCGTCGGCGAAGGGCCAGGACGACCATTGAGCGCCTGATACGCGGCAAGTTGGGGCGTGACGGCGAGCGCGAACACGACGACAAAGACCGCATGGCCGACAAACAGCTCGCGCGCGAGCGGCCACTTCCAGCGACGCACTGCACCCGCGTAAGCGGCAAGCGCCTCTAACGCTGGGATCAGCAAGAGCAATCCCAACTGCTCGCGGGTCATTACCATTAGGCCGGCGACAACGCCCAATGCCAGCCAGACCGTCCAGTGCCGTCGCCCATCGCCCGCGCCGACTGCGCCTTCGCGCCCGCGCATCCAGATCGTCAGGAAGAGAGCGAAAAGAAAAAAGCCGTTGGCGTGCGACCAGGCCATCGCGAGGTATGTGTAGAAAACCAGCGGCGTCGCAAGAAAGATGGTCAGCGTGGCGAGCAAAGCAGGCCGGGGGCCGGCGTAGATGCGCGTCAGCCGATAGGTCAGCAGCAGGCCGAGCAGACTGTAGAGCGCCGACATGAGACAGACCGCCACGATGTAGGGCTGACTGAACCCATCGCGGGGAATGTCGGCGCCAGAAGCGTTGGCGATGAGCACAAAGAGATCGGCGAGCAGAAATCCGGGCGCCCACAGGATCGCCGACCCCACCGGCGCCACGTTGCGCCACTTGCCGGTCTGCGGGTTGGGATTGACGCTATCAGGGCGCAAGAGCGCGTTGAAGACCGCCGGATCATTGTTGCGCAGACCGATGGCGGCAAAGTGCTGATATTCGTTGGCAAAATCGAGATCTCCGTCAAAGTAGAGCGAGCGCAGGTAGGCGTAATACTGCACCTCATCGCTCAGCGCGATCCGGGGCAGACTCAGCGGTGTCAAGAGCAGAAAGACTGCTACGATGATCAATGGCCCCCAGTCACGGCCAGCTACAAACGAGCGCATACGTTGTGTTCCGTTAATCAGACAACAACCATACCGGCACGCAACACCGGCAGGTATCAGGTGTGGCTATTGTACGACGATTTGCCGCAGTCGCTGCGATGGGATCATATCCGTTCACGGAATATCTTTTCCGGCAGCAACCAGGGAAAACGCGCAGAAGGGGCGAGCCGGAGCGTAGCGCAAGGATGGAACAGACAGACATAGCAAACCGGCGAGAGAAAGAATTGCATTGCAGCGCGATGCAGGCGATGCGCACATCATCGCCTGCATCGAGGTTGCGCTGTCGTCTCCGTCAGAAGCTAACGCGCAATCAGCGGCACCCGAACCGTCGGGTAGGTCAGCTCATCGATCACAACGACCGCGACCGGCAGCGCTGCCGCGCTCGGATTGCCCGCGCCGTCGAGCACCCGCGCGTAGATGTAGTAGATGCCTGGAGTGCGTTGCGTTTCAGGCAGGCCGGTCACCACGCTCCAGGTCAGGGTAAAGCTATTGCTATCGCCAAATACAGGCACGGGCGTCCAGACCAATTCCGGATCATTGATCGGATCATCGACCGGCTCACGACTATTCGCGATCCAGACCCCCCAGAAACCGCGACCGGGGTAGAGATTGTCGGTCACGGAAAGTTCGGCAAACTCCAGATTGACCAGAATCGTTGCGTCGTTGCTTATTGATCGAGCTTCCAGGCTCCCATTAATAAGTATAGGCGGCGTTGCGTCGTAGTACATCGTGCGGGAGATAGTCAGCGAGTTATCCATCCGGTCACGCACTGTCACTATGACGGGGAATGGGCCTTCGGCTCCGTTACTGGAAACAGCAAACGAAAGCACATTAGCAAAGCGATTGTCATTAATTGAAAAGTTGCTGAAGCTAGTCGGTGAAGCGCTCCCGAAGTTCATAGAAACGCTACGCAGACCACTGCAGTCGCCCAGATCGCGCACCTCCAGGTAGACACTTGGCATACGCGTATAGTCGGGATGTCCGCCGCTTGCCCCCCCTGTGACTAGGTCACCGAGCGAAGTAAAGGGTGAAGAAATCATGCTTGAGAAGGGATTAGCAATAGAGATGCTGGCGGCAACTCCCAAATCGATGATAACATTATCAGAACGCACCGTATCGGACACATTCGCGTTCCGTATCTGCGTGTAGAGCGTGCGATCGACACAGCCGATATCGGTGCGAAGTCGGTCTGGAATAGGCACGGTAAGGACACTTGTTGGTCCAGTCGGATTGAACATTTGCCAGCCACTGGAGTCGTCCTCAGAATCTGTTAGTTGCGCCTCCCAACGCCATCGAACGTGTGTTGGCGGATTTGATGGATCGATTTGAGGAAACGTCACACTTATTGACGTTTTCCCATCACCGCCTATCATACGCGCATCATTTTCAATAAGCGGACGCGATCCGAAAACCCTTGGCCCGCGGAAGAGAGCGTAGCCTAGCTTTGGCGGTTGATCACCCTCGAAATATTCATACGCAACATGCATATAAGATGCACTCGTTACGCGCGCTTTGCCGAACGCGCTGAAGACACGACCAATATTTGACGAAGATGTGATTGGCGCGAATGAACTTCGGTTAGCAGGCCGTACAGTATGATGAATCTGGTTCGTCGTCCGACTGGTGGGCGACAGCGACCTAATCCACGACACATGGAGATTGCGAGCCTGATCATAATCAACTGAGACGCGACTATCCCCCTTGCCGCTTGCAAGAAGCTGTGGTATCCAGAGCGTATTGAACTCTGATACAAGCTTTTCAGTGAAGAAGATCCCTTCTTCAGCATGACGATAGCCGATAACGATCCTCGTATTTGGCGCAGGATCAGGACTAAATGCTACGCTCGCGTCTCCAAAACCTCTCTCGTCGGTGTTTTGTGACGGATGCGCGTTAATGTCAACTGGGTTGCCAAATGCCGTTCCATTCCATAGCGCCGCCATAACATGGATTGGCCGTGGCGAGTCTCGCACGAAGAGAATAGCCAGTTCGCCATTCGGTCCGGCCGCCATCGCTGTTTGCTGCATCTTGTAGGCAGGCACAGAAAAGAATGCGGGTGACGACCAAGTCTGACCACGATTATCTGAATAGGTGTAAAACACTCTCCCTACCCTTGCATCACGCCAAGCGGCGACAATCTGGCCATTCGTTCGCACCGCTATTGCCGGCTCGGCGGCAAACAGGTGTCCCCTCATAACAGTGAATGGAGGACTGCCAAGAGGAGGAGTCCAGGTAACACCATCAGCCTCTCTGCGACGAACAAGAATAGTTTTTGCCACCTGATCAATCCACATGACGTAGAGTTCGCCATAGGGCGACGTGGCGACTGATGTTTGCACATGGTCTTGGCTAATGCCTCGTGTAGCCGTTCCAACGACGAGCGGCATCGGAAAATCATTCTCTTCCTCAAACGATGTCTTTATCCAAAGCTTGGCATTGCCATCACTTGTTGTTGATATGTCATCGACAGCGCTGATGTAGACACCCCGGGAGTCAACGGCTAGCTGAGGATATTTCGCATTATTAGACGCTAACCGGACATCTCTGATAAATACCGCCTCTTCCTGGGCGTGTGTGCGCAATGGAAATACAGAAACAATGAGCATGACTCCGCAAAGAAACATGATCATGCGCGATATGCCACGGATGAGCATACGTTGAATACCTCCTGGTAGAGAAGACATAGGCAAGTCGCATCGAGAGCAAACCAGTGCCAAAAACTAAGGTGCGATGATAAAGTCATCAAAAAGAATACCGCCAAGCGCTCGTGTGTAAATACCCATTCGACCTTCAGGTAATGCCTGAGTGTCAGTAACTCGCAACAGTAGCTTATCATTCAAGCGCGCTGTCAGTTCACTGCCGCGCAGCTCTAACTCAAGAACATTCCACTGGCGCGGAGTAAACCCTGGCCCCGCAACTTCAGCTAACGGGATAGCAACACCATCAACCACCTTCGATAGGACATACTTGGGCGAAGCTTCATATTCATTCTTCAGAACACGCAATCGATAATAATCCGCCTCGTAACCTACCTCTCCTTGGTAGCGAGCGATCAGACCCGCAACACCATTTACCTCATCGTAAAAACTCACTCTGACAACACCATCCTCATACACTCCAGGAGCAAGTGCAGCAATCTGGTTAAGTGAACTGCTCTGTAGCTCACCTGCAAAATTCTGCCGCAACCGACCATTGTCGATGATCCAGTTGGCACGGTCTTCCGGGAGAATGAAGTCAAGCTCAGCCATTTGCCACTCATTGAGACTGTCGGCGGCAGCAAAGTCAGCGATAAACAAGGCATGAGCGGCTAACCCTGCCGACATCGTTGGGTTAGGACCAATCGTTGGCGCTGGCAGATCGAAAACATATTGAGCAAGCGGCATTCCCTGCTCAGCCTGAATTGGTCGAAACACAAGGACTGCCGCACCTATCAGTGAAGCAAGTGTAAGCGCGAAAGCTATAAGGGGCACTCTTTTCTTCATGGAGCCTGACATGAGAACCTCCTTTTGAATTGCGTTAATGAACGAACGTCCCAGATGACGAACAAAAACGTCTCGACTTCCTTAGGTAATCATGACACGACAGCGCAGTACAAATCAGCTAATTGCTTAGCAATATGAGATGAAGTAAACTGTGGTGCCAGTGCGAGGGCGTTTTCACTGCAAGAATGCCACATCGCTAGATCGCTGAGCAGAGTAACAAGCGCTTCAGCGATGGCTGAACCAGCGCATGGCTCCACAACGATACCTGCCTTCGCTCGAGACACATAAAAGCTTGCTCCAGTAGTGCGTGTAACGATAGGAGGAGTACCTACCGCACAGGCCTCCATGACAACTCTACTGAAGGCTTCAGCCACTGAAGGCACGACCACTACATCAGCGGCTGCAAGGTATGTTATAGCTTCTCTCTGAGGAATAGCACCTATCAACATAACCTGGTCGAGTACACTCAGTTCAGTTGCGCGGCGAAGGAGCAGTTGACCGTAATCCCCAAATCGCGGTGTTGTACGATTTGGACCGATAATCAGCACATGGGGATTGAGACCGAACGCGCGCACTGATGGTAGAGCTTCTACTAAGTATACAATACCCTTAAATGGATGAAGTCGATTGAGGCTAACTACAATTGGTCGATTTGGATCGAGCTGATGACGTTTAACTATTACAGACCTGCTGTGAGCACGAAAGTCTGATAAAGACAGGTGAGATGGCGGGAGACTACTGTTGGTAATATTGTACGGTATTGCTACCACTTTAGCGGCAGAAGCGCCCAGATTAATAGCCACATCGCGAATCATCGGCGAGTCAGCGCGGATCAACGATGCACGACGAAATACGAAGGGCAAGATCTTTCGAACAATACGAAATCGAGCATAGCCATAATCAAAGGCTGGTTCAGCCATCACGTCAGCGCCTGGCAGAGTTATCGCAAGAGGCGGTATCCGCTTACCAGACAAAAGAGTTGCCCATCCCAGAGGAAAGGCCGTCTCAATATGACAAAGATCAAAAGTGTCATTCGAAGAAAAAAAAGAATGTATGCCAAAGATGGTTGCTGCTAGATATGGGTAAGGAAAGATTGATGCCAATACACGATTAGCAGTACGACTTCCAAATGATGAACCGGATGGAAATCTATGAACTACTATATCATCCTCGACACTGCGTGATGAATTGCGACAATCATAAGAGAAGCTGAGGATTTCTGTTTCAATTCCATATTGTCGCCAAATGTGAATAATCTCAGTATGTATTTGGTTAGCGATAGCCGTCCGATCATATCGAGGTATTATGTACAAGATTTTCATATAATTTAAAAAATATCACAAATAGAACCATCACAAATGAAGAGAAAGAAAATGTTACAAACCAGCCTACTTCACTTGCCTACTAACAGGAAACAAAGCCCATCGAACTAACCTTAGCTCAACCTAACTCCAGTGGCCAAGAGGTTCCATAGTACGGTCAATGACAAGAAACGATGCTCTCACCTACTTGGAGTCCATCATACCCTCCGGTGTGATAATGATAGAACGATATAGAACGATTACGATCATGCCGGAACGACTGATGGACGTCAACTAGCAATCAAGGTACTCTGTTATCTGGATAGGCTCCGAATGCAATTTACAGGCAACGCACGTTAAGACGTTACGAGGTGTAGAATAGATCCAAACCCTGATCGTATCAGATGTATTTTCCTTGTAAACGACTAGCCTCGCTACCGAGCCTAGAGCATGGAATTAGTCTCGACAACAAGCACCTCTCAACAGAGCTAGTTTATCGTACCACTGTTAGCGGCACTTGTAAAGGTGTTGCATCTTCGAGCCTGCCATTTCGCACTTGAAAGGTCGCGATGGGAATACCTGTCAGGCTTTGTGATCCTATTGGCTGAAAATATGCGATATACCGTCCATCCACTGCTGGTGATGAAATGTTTAGCCAAGATTCCTGAGGGTTCAACAGATCGAGGGAAACAGTGGCTTTTCCGTTCGAAGATGGCAATGAACCTTGCGCAATAATAATTGGCCGCTCTGTTTCTGCTTCTGCCCCTTGAATATGCAGCATATATGCAGTTGTTCCTGCTATCTGAACATGGGCAGTAAGTTTTGTTCCTTTCAACTCACTTGATACGGCTATAGATGTTCCCGTTATTTGCGGTATGGATGTCGAATCACGCCATACTTGTAGGCGAACAATACTAAACGCATTCTCTGTACCGCTGATCGTTACTGTCTGTCCAGCAAAGAGATCAAGCACAAGTAACTGGCCACCAGCCATTAATGCTAATTGTTGATCGTTGATTCGAATTTCCTGCATTTGCAGACTCGCCACCTCAATGAGTAAGTAAGCCTGCTCCATCGCTTTACGCAAAGGGACACGCTTACCATCAACTTCCAAGCTCTCACCTGTGAATGTGATATGCAGAGTTGTTGGGTAACGCGGGTGAAATTGTCCAGCATCAATCCAGCCGGGATTGTAAATTGCAAGCACATGATCGGGTACCTGATAGATGGCCGTCTCTTCTGCCTGCCAAATAGCATCCGTAGTTACACCAAACCGAAATCGATCCTCGTTCTGGCCAAGAACAACATAATCAAATACTTTTCCCGCAGGGGGCCGTGTTTGTTCACCATAGAACCACTGCTTTCCTGGACCATAAATTGTTGAACCTGATTGCTGCATCTGCCGAAGAAATGCTAATGCTAACGACCCTGGTATTTGATCGCTGCCGGATAAAAACACTTCTGATCTACTATTCAAAATCTTATTTAAAATGGGATCTGACCGAATCTCATAAACAAGAGCATCATCCACTTCAGTCAGAAAGCGTAATAAGTGTGTCTGTTCAGCCCATTCCAGTAAAGTAATACTATTTTTTGTATCTGACAACTCATCGCGGTGAATAATCAGAGTGTCAAATCCAAGATATGCAAGGAATCGTATTGTTTCATCATCAGGCAAGCGATGTAACCTTTGGAAAATCAAAGAAGAACCAATTGGAACCAAGCCGCTATACCCGGTAACAATGGTACGCCAGTGTTGCATCTGATACAATTGCCGTCGCATAGCCATTTCACCCCCACCTATACGAGGTGGTAGTGGCAATTCTAGCACCACTCTTCGTTGAGTAGGATTTGTTCGCGCCAGCCATTGATATACCTTTGGTGTAGATGGCACCGAAATGAGAGGTATCGGTATGACCAAGTGCTCTATCAAAGATAGTGCTGCAATTGACACTATGATCCACTTCTTCCAGTACTGCATAAGTATTGAAAAGCCAGCGCCTGCCAAGATAGCAAGTGCCAGACTTCCTACCATCCACCACCTAGCTGTCACGCGTAAGGCTTTTACGCCGGGTACCCAATCGTATATCCAACGGTACACTGAGGGAAGCGGCAACGGCTCACTGTCACTGCTTATTCTTAGTCCAGTTCCAAACGAAAATACCAGCCCAATCATCAAGACAACAAACCAGCCAATACAGTCCCGTTGTTTATGTTTCCACAATAACCAGATACCGCCGATAGACAAAGCAATAGCCCCAAAACCGGGAAAAAGATTTAATTCCTCACTTGCTTGAGTTGGAAGAAGTGAGGTTAGCCTGTTTACAAAATTATCATCAGGTACCGAAAAGAATGCCTGCAGTGGTGCAGACCAACGCTCTAGCTCGGCTATCGAGCGAGTGATACCAAGCGATCGGTATGCATCAACATATGGCAAAAAAAATGGTAAAGCGCAAGCAATAGCAATGATACCAGAAAATGCAAGCCCAACCAGCTTCCGGTTGATTTCGCGATATGATAATAACCTCCAATGTGTTGGCCAGTACCACATAACAACCATTAACCCAAGAACTAATGCAGCCATCGGTGCATAGTACACTGCAGTAATAGACTGTAAACCGGCAAATATACCTGTAAGTACAATTGACTTCCCACAAAGTTTGCACCTCGTAGTACTCTGCTGGCGCAACCAGTACAATGCCAGCGGCAGCCAACACGTCTGGAGCATCTGTAAGTGCATCAGGTGTGTCATTCGATATGTGCTGAAGGCGAATAGAGACCCGGCAAGCAGAGCACCGAACGTAGCAGCCGGTTGAGGCTGAAATTCACTAAGTATTGATTGAGTCAGTAGGAATACAGCCCAGCCACTAAGAACGAAACTGAGCAAAACCAACAGGTTGTATGCCAGAATTGGCTGGTCGATAACTAACAGAGGAAAGGCTATGATAGCTTGTACAATATGATGATCACTAAATGCTAAAGCGTTTGGGTATGGATAGAAGATAGGAGCGTCCCAAAGCTGTCCCGGATTAGTCTGAAGAGCATGAGCAACCCACGCTATAGTCCACATTTGGAACAACGGATCATTTCCATATCCCGCAATACTAGTTGTAATATTTTGCAAAAGCGGCCAGGCCCAAATCATAGTCAGAAGAATATACCAAAGAAATGGCCAGGCATTTTTGAACCAAAGAAATCTCAGGCTAAATGTCTTCATCACCGAATTCATTGACATTTCAACTTTCTCTTCTGACCTGAAACAACTTACCTTGATTGCTAGTCAGCGTTCGTGATCGCCAGCGCGATAAGCGATGCGACGACCGGAGGGGCGAAGCATTGCTTCGCCCCTTCCCTGCCCGCATTCGCGCGCGCGTGGAGCCGTTGGATGCCCATCTTCTCGGCGTGACGGTTGACCGTCTCCATCGCGCGACGATAGGTTCGGATGGCCAGCTCGTCGCTCCAGTGCTGCGGGCGCATCTTCTCGCGGCGGGCCGCGACGAGCCGAACGCCGGTGTCGGCCAGCAGACTGGCGGCATCGGCGGCGCTAACGAAGGCCTTGTCGCCGATGAGCCGCGCGCCGGGCGGCAGGGCGACGGCCACCTCGTGGAGCGGCGTCAGGTCGTGATAGACCGCCGGCAGGAGCTGGAAGCTGACCGGCACGCCGTTTGGCGTACAGATCAGATGCAAGCGCCAGCCAAAAAACCGTTCGTGTTTGGCTGCACAATAGCCGCAAAACACTCGCCCGCACGCGTTGCGACCGCGCCGCGCGCGGACACGACAGTAGACGGGCAGAGGCAGGCGGTCGATGATGAACACGTCCCCGCGCGCGAACAGCTCCCCCAGCGCGGTTGCCAGAACGGCGACCCAGTCGGCACGCCGGCTCCACCGTCGGTTGCAGCGCGAGCCGCGCGGCGACCCGGACAGAGAGCGGAGATGGCGCATCACGCGCGACGCCTGTTCGTGATGGTTCTGGACGGAGTTCGCGGCGACAACGGCGACGGTGATCACGTCCGAAGTCGGTGCCTGCGCCCGCGCGTCGCTCCAATGACCGAGCTGTTCCATCGTGTGTTCAATCACCAGAAACGCTGCTATCATCCATTCGGCGTCCATCGTCGCCTTCGGTGTGATGGTTGTTCTGCCATCGCAATCATGCCGGAACGACGGATGGACGTCCACGAGCAACCAAGGTATAATACTGGATTTTAACAAATGTATTTTGCAATCTTTGACATTCCTCAGACCAGATAAATCTAGGTTGGGTTGAGACACAATCAGCCAGTCAGCGTTGAACCGCCTTTCATTGGATTCCCCGTCGCTATTTCTAAGGTCTGTAGAGATGACCTGTTCATATATTCTGGTCACGAACCACAGTAGCCATTGCTGCACACACTTAGCTACCACAGCTACTATTCGTGCTATTTGATCGTACGATATGCTGATAGCCTCGTACACCCCGAGTTGTTTATGGGCCATTATCACAGAGTCTATATGCAGCACCTGTATCTGGACTCAGTCTTATAAACTTTCATCAATCTCAGGTCTCGTTACCACAACCTCGATATGATGAACGACTGCTCTACAATCACCCATTATACAAAATCTTAGGGTGACATCGCAAGCCCGCCTTGGACAAAGTAGGAGTAGCCATTGAAGGATTGAAGGCGCTCGGCAGTGGATGCTGCAAGTAACGACTCCAATTTCATCCTCTCGGTAATCGAGATAAGCGAAGCGCTTCCAGGCCATCGTGCCGCTTACATCTTCTCTCACACGCTCGTACAGCAGGAAGATCATCGTGACATTCTCCAGTAGCCGGAGCGCTTTGGTCACACGCGCACCGCTACGGTCGACCTCTAGGATGTTGAACGTATGGTGGCACGGCTCGGCACAGCTATCGAGGGAGATCTACATGTCAGGTGCATCAAACTTCGGTAGGAGTTGGAAGTGCCATTCACCAGTGGCCGGAGCCGCGCATCCGAAATACCAACTATTGGCATACCGATGCTGAATACGGCCTATCGGCTTCACTCCTTATAAGGTGATGCGGCGACAGCGAACCCTCATCAAACACCAGCGTCACTTGTCCGGACCCCCGTAGAAACAATGGATGAACATTGGTTGCTGGAATGGCCTTTCGCCATTGTTCTGCCAAAGTAGCGCGGAACGTCTCCTAGTAACCTTTGGTGCTAGTTTTCAGAGAGAGAACTCGGCGATGCTCATCTTGTGGGGGTCGGCATCGGGATGCAGCATGGGGAACAAGTCCATGAGCACGGTGACCATGGCAGCAACAACGGCCAGCCGTGCCTGGATGGATGCTGCCACGCGATGCCGAATGCGCCTCACATCACCGATGACGCTGACCATTGACCACGCCGTTGCGACGCACATTCGCTCATTCCACGTGCCGTTCTTGCAGACCTTCATGTTCTCTGGAACGTCGTTCTGGTCGCGGCAACCGTCGTCTGCCAGCACCATGGTCGTGCCAACACATTGCTCAACGAGTGAATTGAAGCGTTTATCGTGTACGTTCATGGTGTCCCAATCCCAAGCGACGACCCGACAACAGTCATTCAACAGCCAGCAAACCTTGATTCTGACCCTCCAGCGACCCTTGTCTCGCCCTTTGTTGCCCAGTTGGTGCGGGCTGCGACCGTGACGGATGGGAACCAACCGGTCAATCGGATAACTGTCAATGACGGTGAAGAAGGTTGGGTCAGCCAAAAGTAAGTCACACCAATCGTGATGCGTTTTGAGCAAGCGTTGGAAACGAGTGCGTTCCGGCAATGTGCCGTCACCGAACCAGTCGCCGTCATACCGTTTGAGCCAGCGGGAGCAGGCGCGAACGAAGCCGCCGTTGCGCGCGAACAGGATGCCAATCGTGACCACCTCGCTCGGATACACCTCGGCTTGCGGATGCTTCGGGATGTTGGGCAGGCGGTCGTCCACAAGGCAGAACATGTGGAGGATACTGTCGTCTGTCGCCATGGGGCGACTCCTCGCTTGGGTTCATACCTTCGAGGATACCTCATGACTCAACTAGCACCAAAGGTTAGATAGATGGTCACGTATCGGGCAGCCACGTCAACGCTGCCGCAGTGCGCAGGATGCGGCGGGAGCGCTCCGAAGAGCGGTTGCTGGGGCAGCGCGGAGCGCGCGCCGAACGTTGGTAGGACCGGGATGGCGATGGTGTGACTATCTCCTGCGCGCCCTCACCCCCGCCCCTCTTCCGCTGGGAGAGCGGAGACCCTCACCCCCATCCCCTCTCCCGCTGGGAGCGGGGAGAGCAGCAGCGGGCGCTGAGGCACGACTCCCGCTGACGCGGGGGATTGCTGCGGGCGCTGACGCGCCCTCGCA
>FWWL01005907.1_pt1 | contig 18371 bp, 17 predicted proteins | sample 2228331 | NCBI WGS metagenome assembly FWWL01 (sample SAMEA103939775, study PRJEB20133) | metagenome
TTATATTCATTAAAGTTAATTGGTGTAATTTGGCAACCTTGTGTTGAGGAAATTGAAAAGTTATATGGTGTTAATGTTAAAGTATCTATTCCTGTATAATTTGAGAGTATTATAGGAAATGTCCAGTTTGAGGGTGAAAAAGTGCTTACTATAATTATAGGTCCTGAATTTAAGCAACTATCGATTGAGCCTATTGAATCGATAATTAAAAAATATCCAGTATAATTTTCCACGTCCGTTCCAAGATAACCACTAAGCAAGAACTTATTCAGCTTTATAGGAACAATACCTCTTGCTTCATTATATTTTTGATTTGAAGGAGCACCTGCCCAATATCTTGCCCATATTACACTTCCATCATTCTTATTTATTTTTAATACTGTTGGATAGCCTGTTGAATCTATCAAGACATTACCTGACACCAGATAATTTCCATCGAAATCAATTGCGATATTAAAAAATTTTAAATAATTACCTGCTGAATAACGCCTACCATAGACTATATTGAAGTTCTGATCCATTTTGATTAGGTAGGATTCTAGATTACTAGTACAATTACCACCATGCTTTCTATAACCTATAAGGACATAATAACCATCATTATCTTTTATTAACTTTAATGATTCTGTGCAAGGTGAAAAACCTTTCATAAGCATTGCACTATTTCCATCAATTGACACCTTATATATAAGTGTTTTATCTATATCATCAGAACAACGCGAAATACCCATCACTATATAACCATCTATTGTAGGTATGATAGAATGATTGGCATCCCAATAACAACCCCAATTAGTCCGTCTACCCCATAAAACATTACCATTAATATCTAATTTCACAATACTACCATCTTCTAGCTCACTAAACGGCCATGTTACAGCAACTATGCTATTGCCATCAAGGGCAATATCTTTTACATGTCCATTAGAGAATAATCTCTTAACCCATACAAAATTCTGAGTATTTAGATTAAAAAGTCCAATAAATGAACAATCACAATAATATCTTCCTCCACCCACCGCTATTAGCGTATCATTTACCTTTGCTAATGAAGAAACGGGCATGTCAAAGTTAGGTCCTGTGAATGCCTTATACCAAAGCACGTGAATACCTTGCTTTACCTTCAAAGCAAGAAGAACAGGTCTAGCATAACCTCCACTATTATGAATACCACCTGCAATATATATAGTATCATTTATTTTCTGAATAGGTGTTTCATGACATATGATGCAGTTTGTTATATTATATTGAAAGTGCACAAGCTTATATCCAACTTGGCTTATCATCAAAAGCACTAACATAGTCTCACCTCCTTTGAAAATTTTAAAGCATAAAGGGGGGTCAAATTGACAAATTAAGATAAATATTTTCGAACATCTCAATAACCCTATCCCATGAAAATTCCTCTGCCCTTTTTCTTGCATTATAAGACAATTTTTTTCTTAAATTCTCATCTTCATAAACTTTTATTATTAAATGTGAAAGCTCATAATAATTTTCAGGGTTAAAAAACAATGCACAGTTACTATTTGCAACCTCATTATATCCTTCTATATTTGAACAAATTACAACCTTTGAGCAGGAAAATGCTTCAAGAAGAACTATTCCAAACGCCTCACCACCTCTTGTAGGAAACACACAAACATCAGCACTATTATAAAACCTTATTAAATTTTCATCATCTACATCATCAAACAATTTTATATTTTCAAATCTATTTATATATTCTAAAACCAAATTTTTATATGGTCCATCTCCTACAACGATTAATTCAAACTTCCTATCATTTACTATCTCAAATGCTTTAAGAAGAATATCAATTCCCTTCCTATAATCCAATCTCCCCACATAAAGAATTTTAAATTTATCACTATTTAAAAAATCTACTTTACCTTTACTTTCATTAAATTTCTCTAAATCTATGCCATTTGGCACTACTTTAACTTCTACATTAAATAAATTTTTCATTTCATTTGCAGTAGAAAAACTGGGTGCGGTTAAAATATCATTATATTTTATAAATTTTTTTACAAATCTGGAATAAATTTTTAATGAATTTGATATACTCATTTGTTTTGAATGGAATGTTCCAACCGTTAAAATATTTTTTTTTGATTTTTTTGCAAAAAATGAGCTTAAAACAGAAAATGGTGGTCCAAGTGGTCCTTGATTGTGAAAAATTTGAATTTTATAATCATTTAAAATTTCCCTTAATTTTTTATAGAATGAAAATGGCTCTTTTATTATAAAATAAGTATAGCTCCAATTTGCATAAACCCTGCTAATTTTTCCAATTTTTATTACTTCAAATTCAAAATTATAGTTTATGTTAAAATCTCCTGTTATTAAAATTACATTATGTCCTCTTTTTTTTAGATTTTTGCAAAGCTCATATGTAAATTTTGCAACACCTGTTTTAAGTGGTAGAAAGCTTTCAGAGAATACCGCTATATTCATTATAATGGTTCGCTTGAGTGCTTTTTGTTTGGCATTGTCTGTCTTTTGTTTTCAAGAAGCAATAAATATTTATAAATTAATTTTCTTGTATGGGATGGCTTTATAACATCATCAATAAACCCTAAATTTGCTGCATAATATGGATTTGCAAATTTCTCTCTATACTCTCTAATAAATTCATCTATATTTTCAAGCTTTTGAATTTCTTTCTTATATAAAATTTTAACCGCACCTTCAGGTCCCATTACTGCAATTTCTGCACTTGGCCATGCTAAATTTATATCCGCCCTTAAATGCTTACTTCCCATTACATCATATGCTCCTCCATAAGCTTTCCTTAAAATTATTGTAATTTTTGGAACTGTTGCCTCTGCATATGCAAATATAAGCTTTGCTCCCTCTTTTATAATGCCTCCATGCTCTTGCTCAATACCTGGCATAAATCCTGGAACATCAACAAATGTAATAATTGGTATATTAAAGCAATCACAAAATCTTACAAATCTTGCAGCCTTAATAGATGCTTTAATATCTAATGCACCTGAAAGATGTGTAGGTTGATTTGCAACAATTCCAACAACTCTTCCTCCTATCCTTCCAAACCCAACTACAATATTTTGTGCAAAATTTTCATGAACTTCAAAAAATGAATTTTCATCTAATACTTTTTTAATAATTTCCTTAACATCGTATGGCTCTTGTGGATTTTCAGGAATAATATCATCCAAATAGGGAATTTCTCTATATGGGTCATCATAAATTTCTATTTGTGGAGGGTTTTCTGCATTATTTGAAGGTAAATAGCTTAATAATTTTCTAATTGATAATAGAAGCTCTTCCTCACTATCATATACAAAATGTGCAATACCTGAAATTTCTGCATGAACATCCGCACCACCAAGCTCTTCAAAACTAACATCCTGATGCATTACCGCTTTTACAACATCAGGTCCTGTTATGAACATATAACTTGTGTTTCTTTTCATAAATATAAAATCTGTTAATGCTGGTGAATATACAGCACCACCTGCACAGGGTCCAAGTATTGCGGATATTTGAGGAATTACACCACTTGCTAATACATTATGTAAAAATATATCTCCATATCCACCAAGTGATGCAACACCTTCTTGTATTCTTGCACCACCAGAATCATTTAATCCTATAATTGGAATTCCTACTCTCAATGCAGTTTGCATAATTTTTACAATTTTTTGAGCATGCGTTTTTGAAACAGTCCCTCCAAATATTGTAAAATCTTGTGAAAAAACCGCAACCTTCCTTCCATCAACTATTCCAAATCCTGTAATTACACCATCTGTAAATATTTTCTTTTTATCCATTCCAAAATCATGAATTTGATGAACAACAAATAAATCAATTTCTTCAAAATCATCTAATAGAATTTCAAGCCTTTCCCTTGCAGTCAATTTTCCCTTTTTATGTTGTTCTTCTATCTTTTCCTTTCCGCCTCCTTCATATGCTTTCTTTCTTAATTCTTCAAGCTTCCTTATTCTCTCATTCATAAACAACCTCCCTTTCAATCTCAGAAAACTTTATTTTCTTTCCTTCTAAAATTTCAACTCTATCATCAAAGCTATAAACGCTTCTTTTGCCACCTTCAATTACTAAAACCTCTCTTGTGCTTAATATAATCCATATTTGCTTTGTAATGTTTATGCTTGAATAATGATTAATTTTTTCCTCAACATCAATCTCTTCCTTCTCTTTTTCAATCTCAATAACTAAATCTGGTGGTATTTCTAAAATTCTATCAGGAACAGTTTTTAGTCGCTTCTTGGATACTAAAACTACATCACCTGCTAATACCAAAAGTGGCTCTTTTCTAACTAAAATACCTGTTTCATTTGTAAAAACATGATAGTTTTTACTATATAATCTATCCATTTTTGCATATGTTTTGCCTGTCCATTTACCATGCATTCCACTCCCTGCCATTATACAAACCTCCCTACCATTAATGATTAAAGAATGTTCAGGAATTTTATCTATATCTTCATATGTCCAAATTTTCTCTTTAACTTTCAACTTAAAACCTCCTTTTCAATATCAGAAAACTTTATTTTTTTTCCTTCTAAAATCTCAACTCTATCATTAAATCCATAAACAGTCCTTTTATTTCCTTCAATAACCAAAACTTCTCTTCTGCTTAACATTATCCAGATTTGTTTTGGAATACTTATGCTTGAATAATAACCTATTTTTGTCTCAACATCAATCTCTTCTTTCTCTTTCTCAATTTCAATAACTAAATCAGGTGGTATTTCTAATATCTTTCCTTTTAAGCTAGGTAATTTTATCTTTGAAACGAGGACAATATCTCCTGCTAATACAAAAAGGGGGTCTTTTTTTATCAAAATACCTATTTCGTTCGTCATTATATGATACTTTTTACTAAATATCTTTCTTAATTTAAAAGCAACCTCAAAGCTCCACTTACCATGAACGTCACTACTTGCCATTATATAAACCTCCCTACCGTTGATGATTAAAGAATGCTCTGGAATTTTATCTATATCTTCATATGTCCAAATTTTTTCTTTAACTTTCATAAATAACCCCTTTCTTTAAGCCATGCTTCATTAAATGCTTTACTTAAATATCTTGAACCTCCATCAGGGAATATAACAACTGCTCTTTTAATTTCAGGATGTTCTTTTAAATATTTTAATGCTCCAGAAAGGGCTGCACCTGATGATGGTCCTACAAATAAACCTTCATATCTTAATAATTTTAATGTCATTTCAAATGCCTCCTTATCATAAATTCTTACAAAATCATCAATTACTGAAAAATCCAATGTCTTTGGAATAAAATCTTCTCCAATACCTTCAACATCATAAACCCTTGCCTGAACAATTTCTCTTTTATAAAAATAATCGTATAGAATTGAACCATCGGGATCAATCGCTACAACTTTTATCTTTGAATTCATATTCTTTAAAAACCTTCCTACACCTGATATAGTTCCTCCTGTTCCAACACCTGCAAAAAATGCATCAATTTTACTATTCATTTGATACCAAATTTCAGGTCCTGTTGTTTCGTAATGAGCTTTTGGATTATTTGGATTTTCATATTGATTTGGATAAAATGCATTTCTTTCTTTTGCAATTCTCCTTGAAACTTGATAATAGCTATTTGGGTCATCTGGTGGCACATTCGTAGGACATATTACAACCTCCGCACCATAACTTCTTAATAAATTCCTTTTTTCTTCTGATACTTTATCAGGCATTACCGCAATAAATTTATAACCCTTTAAATTTGAAATGAGTGCAAGTCCAAGACCTGTATTTCCACTTGTAGGCTCAACTATATAGGAACCCTTCCTTAAAATACCTTCCTTCTCAGCATGTTCAATCATATAAAGTGCAATCCTATCTTTTACACTACCAGCAGGATTATAGTATTCAAGTTTTGCATATATCTCTTGGGATGATGTTGAAAAGGACTTTAGTTTATAAATTGGTGTTTTTCCTATCAGTTCAAGCATAATTTAAAATTTTAAAGTATCACCTAGCTTCCTGTTCTTAATCTGTGTATAAGGATTTCGGGAAGGTCTGTTTTTAGCATTTTACTTATTGTTTTGCTTACATCATAATCTACTTTAATTATTTGGAATGTTAAATTATCTAAATCTAAAATAGCAAAGCTTGCCCTATAATCTCTATCTCTTGGTTGTCCAACACTTCCAGGATTTAGCATATACTGATAATTTTCATCTAATCTATAAATTTCAAATGGTTTTGGAATAATATGTTCAACTTTTGAAAATTGCTTTCTGAATATAGCAGGAATATGGGTATGACCTATTAAAGTGATGAAATTTTCAACATAATCAAAGTAAATTTTTGCTTCATAAATACTCAATATATATGTCCAATCTAATGGATACTTTGGACAAGCATGAACTATATAAATATCTTTGAGATAGTCCTCAAACTTTAACGATGAAATAAATCTCTTATTTTCTTCTTCTAAAATGCTCAAAGTCCAAAGTATTGAACCTCTTGCAGTTATAGTAAATTCTCTAATTATGTTCTCATCAATTACTGCATAATCATGATTCCCCATTACAATTATATCAAATTCACGCTTTGATACTTCTACAACTTCATTTGGATTTGGACCATAGTCTATGAGATCACCAAGACAAATTATTTTATCAATTTTCCTTTTGTAAATTTCATTTAATACACTTTCGAATGCTTCTAAATTCCCATGAATATCTGATAATATAGCAATTTTCATTCGTTTTCAGGTAATGGAACTTCTGTTCTAATAAAGAAATCCTTCCTTAGTGGATGACCTGGAAAATTATCCCACATTATTATTCTTTCAAGATTTGGATGATGCCTAAACTTTATACCAAACATATCATAAACTTCTCTCTCAAGCCAATTTGCTCCTTTATAAATAGATGTCAAACTATCAACTTCTTCATTATCATCTACCTCAATTTTAATCCTAATTCTCACATTCTCATCCAAATTCCTTAAATGATATACAATTTCAAATCTTTTTTGTTTCTTATTAAGATAGTCAACGGCAGTCAGGTCAATTAGCATTTTAAAATTAAATGCTTCGTATAGAATTTTTATGACATCAATAAGGTTCTCTTTGTTTATTAAAAAGGTTGGCATATCAATGCCATCCTTATAATCTAAGATGTAACTTTCCAAAGCTGATTTAATTTGCTCTATCATATACTTTGAAATTTTAAAGGTAAACATTGTTCAAAGAAAGTTTGTATAGTAATTCCTGAAAAGTCATTTTAAAAACGATTTTTAATGTGTTAGATAGCTCTTAAAAATCCTTGTTTAAGGACTGTTCAGCAAAAGGAAATATGATTTAAGTAATTGATTATTAGTATGTTAGCTATTTACCAGATAAGCTTTCAAAGGCTTTATCTGCATTTGATAATCTTATTTTGTTTTTCCTTTAAAATTTTCATATGTCAATTTTAGTGAATAAGGATACAAGAGTTATTGTTCAAGGCATCACAGGTAGGGATGGTTCATTCCATACAAAGCTCATGCTTGAGTATGGAACCAAAATTGTAGCAGGTGTAACACCAGGAAAAGGTGGGACTGACTATCTTGGAATTCCTGTTTTTGATACAGTTAAACAAGCTATTAAGAAAACATCTGCTAATACATCTATTATTTTTGTTCCTTCACAATTTGCAGTTGATGCAATATACGAGGCAGCTGATAATGGCATTGAGCTTATTATAACAATTACAGAAGGTATACCCATTCATGATATGGTCAAGGTTAAGGACTATTTAGATAAAAAGGAGGTAAGGCTTATTGGGCCAAATTGTCCTGGTGTTATTACACCTGATGAATGTAAGGTTGGAATTATGCCAGGTCATATTTTTAAAAGGGGTAATATTGGTGTTGTTTCGAGGAGTGGAACATTAACTTATGAAATTGTTTATCAGTTAACATTAAATGGTTTTGGACAATCTACCGCAGTTGGCATTGGTGGAGATCCTGTTATTGGTTCTAAGTTTTTGGATATTTTGAAATTGTTTAAGGATGATGATGAGACATCAGCTGTTGTTCTCATTGGTGAGATAGGTGGGACTGATGAAGAAGATGCAGCAGAATATATAAAGAGAGAGTTTAATAAACCTGTTGTTGCATTTATAGCTGGTAGAACTGCTCCTGCGGAAAAGCGTATGGGACATGCAGGTGCAATAATAGCGGGTGGAGAAGGAACAGCAGAAGAGAAAAGAAGAGCATTTGAGAGTGCGGGTGTAAGGGTTGCAGATTTGCCAGAAGAGGTTCCAAAGCTATTAAGAGAGGTTCTAAAATGAGGGTTCTTGTTTTAGGAGCTACAGGTCAAGTTGGGATTGCAGTTTGTAGGAAATTTTTAAGAGAAGGATTTAATGATATTTTAATTTCAGGACTTACAAATGAAGAGGTTTTAGAAACGATTGAATTACTTAGAAGGGAATTTCCTAATGCTCATTTAGACTATGATTTTGGCAATATATTCGTAAGAGAAGCATCGAAACATAAACCAAAGAATGAGCTATTAAAAGAACTTGTTGAAGATACATTAGATGATTTTAGCGAGGATATTTTAAGAAATTCGCATCTATACAATTTGATAAGTAGATTTAAGCCTGATGTTGTGATTGATACAATAAATACTGCAACCGCTCTTGCATATCAAGATATATTTAGTGCCTCAAAGGAAATTCTAAAATCCAAAGAAAATTTAGACTATAAAATCTACAACTTAATTGCTTCTGCATCACTTCCACTACTCATTAGACACATTCAAATCCTATGGGAGAGCCTCATTCAAAATGATGTTAAAATTTATATAAAGGTTGGCACTACTGGAACAGGTGGAATGGGACTTAATATACCTTATACGCATGGTGAAGAGAGACCATCAAGGGTTTTGCTTGCTAAAACTGCACTTGCAGGTGCTCATACTCTATTACTATTTTTACTTTCAAAAACACCAAACTTTTCAATCCTTTCAAAGCCTTTAAAAACTAAAAGGGCTCCAATAATTAAGGAAATAAAGCCTGCTGCTCTTATTGCATTTAAGAATATAGCTTATGGTAAAATTTCAAAGCAAGGCAAGGATATTTACATCTACGATGAAAGGAGAACGTATAAATTAAAGCCTAAAAGCATCTTCAATATAGATGAACTTGCTTATGGAACTAAAAAAGGTATTATGCAAGACCTTTTTATTGATACAGGTGAAAATGGTGTTTTTTCAGTTGAAGAGTATAGAGCAATTACAAGTTTAAATCAGATGGAAGCAGTAACACCCGAAGAAATAGCTAATGTTGTATTTTTGGAAACAATTGGAGATAACACATCTTATGATATCCTTAGTGCTATATCATCCGCTATAATGCATCCAACATATAGGGCAGGATTTTTAAGATATAGAGCAATTAAGATATTAGAAGAGTTAAAGGAGAAGTATTCTTCAAGGAGTTGGGCATTTGAAATCCTTGGACCTCCAAGACTAAGTAAGCTAATAATGGAAGCAGAGCTAATCCTTCAAAATTACGATGTTGATAAATTTTTGGGTGAAAGCATTGAGAATATATTTTCAAGGCTAAAAAGTTTTGTTTTTGAGAATGATGATTATAGGATGACTGCAATATCAATTGGAATCCCTATATTTATAGAGCCTGATGAACTTATATTTGCAAGAAGGGAAATCAGGGATAAACATTGGGAAGGTGTTTGGGAGGTTAATGATAATAATTTAAAATTTTTCCTTCACAATGAGTGGATAGAAATTTCAAAAGAAAACATAGTAAGATGGAAAGAAAGATTTGAAAAAATCAGAAAAGAGCTTGAAAACAATGCCTATTCTTCTCAATTTGATAGAACTTGTTATGACTTCTCTTTCACTAGTGGTGAAATAACTGCTTGGGTATTTGAAAATGAAGATTTAGGTTATAGAGCAAAAACCAGATAGGGGGTTATGAAATTTAAGTTTGATTTTAAAAAGTATATTTGGGGTTTGAAGTGGGCAAGTTTAACCCATATTGTTTTTATAATTATATTTATACCTTTTTTGGTTTATTTATCAATTGGATTGCCATCGTTGGATGAAATAGAGCGTTATAAACCTCCCAAATCTACAAAGGTTTATGACATAAGTGGTAAGCTAATATACGAATTTCATGAAGAAAGGAGAGCTCCTGTTAAAATTAGAGAACTTCCAAAGCATGTTATAATGGCTTTTATTCTTTTAGAAGATAGGAAGTTTTATAGGCATTGGGGTGTTGATATAGATAGGATTATCAAATCCATTGTTAAGAATATATTTTCATTTGGTATTAGGGAGGGTGCAAGCACAATAACTCAACAATTGGCAAGGAATATGTTCTTAACACAAGAAAGAACTATTACAAGGAAAATAAGGGAAATGCTACTTGCAATTAAAATTGAAAGGACATTTAGTAAAGATGAGATACTTGAAAGATACCTAAATCAAATTTACATGGGTGGAGGACTGTATGGTATTGAGAGTGCTGCTGAATATTACTTTGGAAAGATTGCTTATGAGTTGAATCCTATGGAAGCAGCAATACTTGCAGGAATACCCAAAAATCCTGCAAGATATTCACCTGCCAAGAATTATGAATTGGCACTAAGTAGAGGTAAATTTGTTTTAAGGCTTTTATATAATAATAAAGTTATAGCAAAAGATGAATATGAAAAATATAAGGTTGAGCGACCAGAAGTTGTATATTACAAAGCACCACTTGGTTATGGAGGAATAGCTCCTTACTTTATAGATGAAGTTAGGAAATATGTTGTTTCAAAGTATGGCGAATACTTTTTATTTAAATCTGGTGGAAAAATTTATACAACCTTAGATAGTAGAATTCAAGAGATTGCAAATAGAATTTTAGATAGTATGCTCAATTTATATGATAAGAAATTCCTAACAAAACCCAAATATAAGGACTATAATCCAAAGAGTAAAAAGCTACCTAACTACTTACAAACCGCTCTTATAGCAATTGATAATAATACAGGTTATGTTCTTGCTTTAATAGGTGGTAGAAATTATTATCATAGTCAATTCAACAGAGCTACTCAAGCTTATAGACAACCTGGCTCTGCTTTTAAGATATTTACATATGCGGGTGCTATGGAGAAAGGCTATAATGCGACGGATATTGTATATGACTTACCTATCTCTATAAAGCTTGGGAACGATAGTATTTGGCAACCATCCAACTTTGATAAAGAATACCTTGGTCCCATACCAATATGGAAAGCTATTGCACTATCAAAAAACTTAGCAACCATTAGGCTTTTGATGGAAATAGGGCCTGCCTCTGCAAGTGAAATGGCAAGGAGACTTGGTATTGAAACATATGTTCCTCCATATTATTCGGTTGCACTTGGTTCAATAGATATAAGACCTATTGAATTGGTAAATGCATTTAGCACAATTGCAAGCTATGGAAAAAAGAAAAAGCCAATTTTTATTTTAAGAATTGAGGATGAAAATGGAGTAGTTTTAGAAGAGAATAAACCTCAATATACAATTGTTATCGATTCAATTAGTGCTTATTTAACGATAAATCTTTTAAGACATGTTGTGAATGCTGGAACTGCTATTGAAGCAAGACTTATTTACAGATTTGAACATCCAGCAGCTGGTAAGACTGGAACAACCGATGACTATAGAGATGCTTGGTTTATAGGATTTACGCCTGATTTAACACTTGGTGTTTGGTTTGGCTATGATAGTTCAAGGACAATTTTTCCTAATGCAACGGGAACTTTATTGGCAGTGCCTGCATGGTCATTGATTATGAGAGAAATATACAAAGATAAGCCTAAAAAGGATTTTTACATACCATATGGTGTTAAATTTGCTGAGGTTTGTAGAGTATCGGGTAAGCTTCCAACGAAGAACTGTCCGAGAATTTATGAACCTTTTAGGGAAAATAGAGAGCCAAAAGATTATTGCAATATACATACAGCTATTAAAGAAACTTCTGATACTACATTAGAAAAGGACTTTCTAAAAAAATTGCTTGACAGTAGATAAAACATGCTTTAAAATTTTCAAACTTGCCAAAAGGAGGTAGATGGATATGAAAAACCTTTTAATGGCGCTAAGCCTCACGATTGCTCTTGGAGCATGTGGTGGCGGTCAGAAAGCTGAAGAGCAAAAGCCAGCTGAACAGCAGACTACTACTGAACAGCAAACTCCTACTGAACAGCAAGCTCAGCCTACTGAGCAACAGACCACTACTGATACCGCAAAGGCTCAGCAAGAAGGAGCTGGGCAGCAAGCTGCTCCTGAGAAGAAGTAACCACCATATTTGGGGTCCAAAGGACCCCTTCTAAATAATAATGTTATTATTATTATCACTTGGTAATAGCCCAAAGGAAGTTTCGTTTGAATACCTAAAAAATTTGGGTCTTGTATACCCTAAGCAAGATATTAAGGTTTTTAGTAGTTATTCAGAGTTTGAACAGTTCTACAAGTTAAATACTAATATAGTTTCAGATAGCATTCCAAAACCAGATGTAGATTTTCAAAAAGAGTTGTTAATAGGCATATTCTTAGGCCAGAGGCCAACGAGTGGTTATTCTATAAATGTTGAGAAAGTTTTATTAGAAAAAAATCAAATTGTAGTATATGCAAATGAAATTTGTCCGAAAAGAAATCAAATGGTTTTAATGGTAATAACTTATCCATCTGTCTTTATAAAAATTCCAAAGTTCAATCATCCTGTTGTCTTAAAACTTAATAAGTGCAAAAATTAATTCTATTTCTTCTTGGTAGCTTATTACTACTTCTAACACAATATCCATTTTACTTTTTCCCAGCAAGTTTAATTGCTCTAGTTCCACTTTTATTTATCACAAAAAACCTTAATAAGTCAAAAGCATTTCTCATTTCATTTCTATCTGCTCTTCCATTCTTCTTCATTCACCTTAATTGGCTATACAATCTTGATGTTGGTAAATCACTTGGCATTTTACTTACAGTTGGTGTAAGTATAATGATAATTTTAAGAACAATTTTATTTTCCATTTGGTTTATTGCTTTTAGGAATTCAAAAAATCCTATTGTTTTTGGTATTTCATTTACAATCTACGAGTGGATCATATCTTACTGGCTTTTTGATTTAGCACTTCCTTGGGCAAATTACTTTTATACATCACTTGGCTTTTTAACTTATGCTCAAATTGCATCAGTTTTTGGATCACATTTTATAACATTTTCTCTCATTACATTCAACTATGCATTATATCTATCAATCCAAAGGAAATTAAAATTATTACCATACTCAATCTTTATTCTCTTTATTATTATATTTGGTATTTTTTGGCAAAATTTTAAAATAAAAGAGGATGGTTATATAAAAGTTGCTGTTATTCAGCCAAATGTTCTCCCGAGATATGCATATGATATAAATGAGTGGAAAGAGACAAGAAGTGCATTTTTTGAACTTGTAGATTCGCTCAAGGATAAGGATTTTGATATTCTTGTGCTTTCGGAATCCGCGATCCCTGGCATTTATCCAAGTAATTATTGGAATTATGAGCTTGTAATGTATATGTTAAAAACTCTAAAAAAACCAATTTTATTTGGTAATGCAAGAGCAGAGAATGGGCATTACTATAATACTGCAATTCTGGTTGATACAAATGGTAGGATTTTAGACTATTATGATAAGGTTCATATCGTTCCTTTTGGTGAGAATTTACCATTCTATGAATACTTACCTAATTTTATCAGAAATTTAGATTTAGGACAAGGTGATTATAAGAAGGGTAATCGTTTTAAGCCAATAGCATTTAAGAATTATAAAGTTGGTGTTATGATATGCTATGAAAGTATATTTCCTGAGATTTCAAGAGCTTTTGTAAATAATGGTGCAAATGTTCTTTTCGTAATAACAAATGATGGATGGTTTGGCCCCTCTTTTGGTCCAAGGGAGCATTATCTGTTTTCAAAATTAAGGGCAATTGAAACTGGTAAGTATATTGTGCGAAGTGCCAAAACAGGTATATCTGCAATTATAGATAATAAAGGCAATGTAAGGAGAGAGATAGTGTTGTTTCAAAGAGGTTATTTTATTGAAAATGTGCCAGTAAATAATTTTAGAACAATTTATAGCTATGTTGGAGAGATTTGGATTTTTGTATTAATTGCTCTTTTATTTACCTTTAAAATTTCAAATAATGGCAAATTATAAATTTCTTAAAATTTCAGAGAGAGATGGTGTTTTGTTTGTAGGATTGGATAGACCTGAAAGTAAGAATGCATTTAATGAATTTTTGATTGATGAACTTACAAATGCTTTTAGTAGAATTCCTGATAATGTTTTTTGTGTAGTTCTTTATGGAGAAGGGGATAGTTTTTGTGCAGGTGCAGATTTGGAATGGATGAAGCGCATGGGTGAGAGCGATTTTGAAGAAAATAAGAAGTCTGCATATTTGATGTGGCGAATGTATGAAACTATTGAAAATTGCCCTGTTATTCTTATTTCAAAAGCTCATGGATATGTTTTAGGTGGTGGAATGGGTCTTATTAGTTGTAGTGATATCGTGGTAAGTGAAGAGAATGCTAAATTTGGATGGACAGAAGTTAAAATTGGTCTTGTGCCTGCTGTTGTTTCAACATTTTCAATAAGGAAAGTGAATGATAGCTATGCAAGGAGATATTTCTTAACAGGTGAGGTATTTGATGCTTGGACTGCTAAAAATATAGGTCTTGTTCATGAAGTTGTTTCGATAGAAAATTTAGATAGTAAAGTTAATGAGTTTATTGAAATTTTAAGAAAAAATGGGAGGTATGGAATGAGATTAACAAAACAATTGCTATTAAAACTTAGACAAAGAAAAGATGAAGAGCTAATAAATGAATGTATTGAGACAATTGCAAGGGCAAGAAGTTCTGATGAGGCTCTAAGCAGGATAGAAAGTTTTTTAAGGAGGAAATGATATATGAGATCTAAAACAATAAAGGATAGAATAACTTTTGAAGGTATTGGTATTCATAGTGGAAAGCCATCGAAAGTTATTCTAGAACCTTTCAATAAAGGTATTTTCTTTTTAAAAGATAATATTGAAATTCCATTAAGGATAGAATACATTGAGGAAACAAACAGAAGATTAGGGTTAGAAAAGGATGGTGTTAGAATTGAAACTTTTGAGCATTTGCTTTCAGTTTTAAATGTTCTTGGTATTTTTGATTTGAAAATTATTCTTGAAGGTGATGAATTTCCAATACTTGATGGTTCAAGTGTTATATTTTTTGAAAAGGTAAGAGAAGTTGGATTGGTTGAAACTAATAGAGAAATTTATGAATTCAAATTATTAGAACCAATTGAGGTTAGTCTCAATGGTAGCTATATTTATGCAAAACCCTCAAATAAATTCATTATAAACTATGCTATTACTTATGAGCATGATTTTTTAAAAAGCCAATTTTTTAGAATTGAGTTAGATGAAAAGAGTTATTACAATGAAATTTCAAGAGCAAGAACATATGTATTTGAGGAGGAAATAAATGAGCTTTTTAGTAGAGGTCTTGGTAGGGGTGGAAGTATGGATAATACACTTATTATCTCAAAAACTGGTTATTTGAATGAACCAAGATTTTTAGATGAGCCTGTTAGGCATAAAGTCCTTGATTTAATAGGTGATTTGATGCTACTTAATAGACCATTCATTGGTGAGATATTTTGCATAAGGGGGGGACATAAACTTCATGTTGAGTTTGTAAGGAAATTGTTAAAAGAGGGTATTGGTGGTCCAATTCTTGATGTTAATGAAATTAAGAATTTAATTCCACATAGATATCCATTTTTGTTTGTTGATAAAGTTGTTCATATAGATGAAAATAGGATTGTTGCATATAAGAATTTTAGTATAAATGAAGAGATTTTCAATGGACATTTTTCAAATTATCCGATAGCACCAGGTGTTGTGATTGTTGAGGCATTGGCTCAAACAGGAGCTGTATTGTATTATAGATTAAACAGTTTAAAGAAGGGAATTCCATTATTTGTAGGTATTGAAGATATCAAGTTCAGAAGACAGGTTTTACCAGGTGATAGACTTTATTTAGAAATTAGGATTTTAAGATCTGGAAGTAGATTCATAAAGATGGGTGCAAAAGCTTGGACAGAGAGTGGTATTTGTTGTGAGGGGATTTTAATTGCTACGATACAAAAAGTTTAGATATTTTCATAAAATTGTAGCAATTTAAATTTATAAATTTCAAAGTTCACGTTTAAGAAGTTTTTAAAGTTATTTGATTGAAATTCAAAGAATTTATAACCAAGGTATTGACCTCTTTTTGAAATTATAAACCAATCAAAGAATTGTCCAAGTGAGCTATCATCAATCTCTTTTAAAAATCTAAATAAGTAGTATTTCAAATTTTTTTCAGTGTCAACTTGGAAAATCTTATGGATTGAACGTTGGTTTTGGAAAATTGGGATTAGTATGCTATTATTTGTGCAAATTTTTGAAACATAGTTTCCAAACCCATACATTATTAAATTTCTTAAATTGTTGTAAAAGCTTAGTTCCAAAAGCGAGGTATTTCTATTGAGAATATAACCCATTGAATATGTTTTATAAATCATGACTATTAGATTTCTTAAAGAATTTATGTTTTCAAGTGGAAGAAAACTATGAATGCTATTTTTATAAATATCTATCCATTCACTTACCACTCCAAAACCAACGAAGGGAATAAATGGGAAATCGATTAACTCTAAATTCGTCTTAGTATAGAAAGTTTTTTTAAGTTGATAGAAATTTAATTTTAAGAACTCGTAAGACCCCCTAATTTTAACTAAAAACGCTTCACTTTCCCAAATTTTAATATTTTCCCTTTCAATATCTTTTTTAAAGCGTTCCTTATAAATGTTAAAAAAATATGAAAACTTAAATAAATAATTTTGGGGATTACTTAAAAATGTTTCAATCATCTCAAAATCTATCATTTTTCAAAAAGTTTAGAATTCTTTCAGAACTAGAACTGTATTCATATTTAATTCTTTCAGGATGCCATTGAACGCCAAAAATTGGGAGCTTCTTATGGAAAACACCTTCAATTATATTATCCTCTGAAATAGCAAAAACTTCAAGGTCATTTGCTAATTTTTTTATTGCTTGATGATGTCTGCTATTTACAATAAATTCAGAAATCTCAAATAATGGATTTTTTGAAATTATTTTTACCTTATGATATGTATCACCATTGAAGATTTCAATGTTTTTTGGTGTTTTATTTTTATAGAATTTGTGGATGTATGAATTTAATTGATTTGGTATGTCTTGATATAAAGAACCACCAAAAAATACATTTATAACCTGAATACCTCTACAAATACTCAAAATTACCCTTTCATATTTTAAAAATTTTTCAAGAAGTTCAAATTCTACTAAATCTCTTTCTTCATTCACTTCACTAAAAGCATTTTCTTCATTATAGAATTTTGGATTTACATCTTCACCGCCGATCAACACAAGACCCTTGTATTTATTTACATTTATTTCTTTTAGTTCATCTGGAATAACTTTAATCTCTACCAAGTTTTTGAAGTAATTTTGATAATTTTCTAGTTTTTTATCTAAATAACTTTTCGGAACAATCATCAGGTATTTATCCATATTTTGAAATTTTAATGGTCATTCAAATTATTTTAGGTCTGTTTAATAATTCCTAAGAGGATCCTTAATGCTTTAAAATTTTAAAATTATGAAAAACTTAGAAACGAAAAAGGAGGTTAGAACCATAAAAAGAACGATAGAGAAGATGAGAGTGAACATTGGATTGAGTGCATATATTCTATTGTCTATGCTCTTTTTCTCACCTTCATATGCCCAAAATACATGGTGTAGGACAATAGGAGGAAGTAGTTATGATTTTGGCCATTCAATTATCCAAACAACAGATAGTGGATATGCTATTGCTGGATGGACTTATTCTTTTGGTGCAGGTTCTGGTGATGTTTATGTAATAAAGCTTAATGCAAATGGAGATATACAATGGACTAAAACAATAGGAGGAAGTAGTTATGATGTAGGCCGTTCAATTATCCAAACAACAGATGGAGGATATGCTATTGCTGGATATACTAGTTCTTTTGGTGCAGGTTTGGATGATGTTTATGTAATAAAGCTTAATGCAAATGGAAATACTTGCAATGATTGTGGTATTAAAGATACAATTAGTTCATTTTCAAATCCTAGTGATTCTGTATCATCTCCAACATCAATTGAAAATATAGTAAATAGCACTGTAAATAGTGGTGGTAATGTATCAAGTGGTGGAACAGAGCATCCCATTTGCTCTTCGAATATAATAGAAAGCGATTTTGATAAATCCGCATCATATTG
>FWWL01005909.1_pt1 | contig 18369 bp, 14 predicted proteins | sample 2228331 | NCBI WGS metagenome assembly FWWL01 (sample SAMEA103939775, study PRJEB20133) | metagenome
CATCTGGCTCATCCTTGACAAGGCGAAACGCTTTCGTTTGGATTTCGTAGCGATTTCTCTCGCGGTGAACGGTAAAGGGCATTTCCTGCTGGGTTGTAGTCGGTTGCCCCTTCCCTATCCCGACCCAGAGAGTGACCGAAGTGTAAGGGAGCAGTTCTGGAAGGCGGAATGAGAGCCGTTCAGCATCGCCATCAAGTTGGCAGGGCACGGCGACAAGCCCTTTCGGTGTCACTTGCCACAACGGCAAGCGGCGGGGCGCTGGAGCCATAGGAGGATAAATTGGCGACTTCAACACGACGCTAAGGAAGAACTTTCGCACCGCTCCGCTTTCCACCGTCACTGAAACATCTGTCAAGGTTTGCTCCGTTGGGTTCCAAACGACGATGCAAAGCGGGCGCGGCGGTGATGCTAAGGTCGGCGGTGGCGACTTTGGGTGAACGATGAACTCCGCTACATTGTTGGCTTCATTCGCCTCCACCATTTCGTCTTCGGGGTCGCATGCTACCCGCAAGTAAGTGGCAAGGGACGGGTCAGCAAGGAACCGCTGCGGGAAAATTATTCGCGTGCTCCCGGGGCGCATCGTCACCCGTTCGTCCACCCGCTTCCCGTTGACCCCAAAAGCCAAGGTGAAAGTTGCGGTCGCTCTGCCGTTGTTGCTGACAAGGATGTGCGTGCCTTTGTTTGCTGCGACCAAATCGGGCACTTGTCCGGCGTGCAGCGCCACCATTTGCGCGTTCACTTTCGTTGCCATCGCGGTCAACTCGGGATAGGGTTCGTCCGCTTCGCTGACCAAACCGTAGTTGCTGTCTTCGGGGAAAGTGCTGGCGATGCCCAACGCTGGCTCATCCACCCACATGAAGTAGTGCGAGCCAACGATGAACGGCAACGTGAACACCGTGCGTTGGAAGATGGCGTAACATTGTGCCTTTTGTGCCTGATTGTCCACTCGCATTCCAGCGCCGTGACGGGAAGGGAGCGGGCGTCCTTCGCTGTCTTTTGCATCCAGTGCGGGAAAACTCCACTCGGTGATAATCATTGGCTTTCGGCACAGTTCGTGACGGCGCTGCAGGTGTTCTACCAACGCGACAACCACGCCGCGCTCCAAGTCAATGCGCGGGTAAACATTGACCGTCACGATATCGCAATAGCGTCCCGCCATCTCCCACGCTGGCTCAGGTGCATCCCACGCGAAACGGCAACCCAAGTTCAAGTGGTTGGGATCGTGCTTTTTGATGGCTTGCGCTGTGATGCGGAAGTAGCGCTCAGCGGCTTCCCGAACGAACTGCATCAGCGCTTTTTGCCCTCGCTCCGTCTTCGGTTGCACTGGTTCTGTAGATGTCAAGAGGTCGTCAAAGGAAGCGAAGGTTGTGCCAAAATCGGCGTTGAAAGCGCGGATGTCGTTGCGGTAGAAATCACGCAAGATACGCACCAACGCTTGCTTGCAGGCGCGGTCGGACGGCTTCTTCCACGCTTCTTCCGCCATGCCCCATGGTCGTCCCGATTTGCCCCACCACTCCAACTCGTTGTCCGAAAAGTAGCCGAGAAGCCAAGGGTCATCTTTGTTGGGCGCACAGCGCTCTTTTGCCCGCAAATCGCAAAAGCGCTCAAAGCGCGGGTCAAACACATCGGGAAATCCCGTCCAATGGACTTTCGGGACAATGTCCGCAATGCTGGCGAAATCCGCACCGAAACTGAGAAACTCCGTGTGCGCTAAACCTTGGTAGCGGGCTTTGACGGAGTTGTTAGCGCCCAGCACATTGAAGTTCCACGAGAGCAATCGCCGCACGGCTTCCTTTGCCCACGCTTCCTCGCTGCCATACTTGCGAGCAACAAAGCGGTGGTAAGGCGCGTAGCCTAACTTCTCGCACCAGTGGACGAAGTAGTTGACATGGTCGGTGCCGATGCTGAGGGTCGGTTGCCCGTTGGGGTCAACAAGCCACCAGACATTGCCGATGCGCTCCACGCGGAAAAAGCCCGTCCCCTTCATGCGCTGCGGGGCGCCGAAAGCGGGGCGGGAAACGAAAGGCGGGTAAGTTTTTGGTTGCGGTTTCGGTTCTGGCGCCACCTCTGTCACCTCCGCGTAAACATCGTCAAACGAAGCGTTGAAACCACCGCAAGTGAGCATCGGTCGCCCAACAGTGACGGCGCGGTTGTCAAAGCGACGGACGCAGCGGTAAACGCGCTCGCCCGTTTGCGCATCCACGATTTCGCCGACAATGCGCTGCGGCGTCAAAGTGAGGCGCAAGCGGTAGGGATGACCGTAACGCCAATCAAAACCGCCCGTGTCTTCCTCTGTTGTCAAGCGCGTTTCCTCTTGGTAATTGGCAAGCCAGACACCGTCCAGCATCTCAATCAGTTCGGCAAAGTGGCGCTTGTCTTGCGCATCGGGTGCTTCCACCAGCGCCAAATGCCAGAAGTTGCGTTCGTCCAAGTAAAAACCGATGCCTGCGATTTTCCATTCGGTGCTAAGGGCACGATGGAGGACGAGAGTGACTTCCAATACAGCATGGCGTGCCAAAGGGGAAACCTGCAGCAACAAGATGCCCCGACCTGCTGGCACTTCCGCCCGCAAAGCGCCTTCGTGCATTGCAAAGCCGATATGGTTGGCTTCCCAGTTCGGCTCACCCACGCTTTGAGGTGGGTAGCGGGAAAAGTCGTCGGTGAAGCGGAAAGGCAAAGGGGGCGAAGCAGACAAGAGGAGCGTAACAACAGCAAGGCTTGCGCACCAAATTAGAGTTCGCCAACCCACGGTAGCCACCTTCTTTCTCCGCTTACGGTGTTTCACTGCTGCTCGCATTTTAACGCATGAAGCCACTCAAACGCTGCGTGCTATACTTCGTTTGCACACGCTCAAAAACGCGGCGGAGGGTTTCGCTGATGGCACCCATGCGGAGCACCACCATTGTTGCTGTGCGTCGGCGCGGTCAAGTGGCGATGGCAGGCGATGGGCAAGTGACCTTAGGCGAAACGGTCATCAAGCATTCCGCCCGTAAAATTCGCCGGCTCTACCACGACCGCGTGTTAGCGGGTTTTGCCGGTTCTGTGGCGGATGCGTTGGCGCTGTTCCAACGCTTTGAGGAGAAGTTGGAAGAGTTTCGCGGCGACTTAAAGCGGGCAGCGGTAGAGTTGGCACGCGACTGGCGCACCGACCGCGTCTTGCGCCGATTGGAGGCGCTGATGATTGTTGCCGATGCCGATTCGCTCTTGCTCATTACGGGGGCAGGTGAAGTGATTGAGCCGGACGAAGACAAAGACGGCAGCGTGTTAGCCATCGGTTCTGGAGGTCCCTACGCAGCGGCAGCAGCGAAAGCCCTTTTGCGTTTCACTGAGTTGGATGCGGAAACCATCGCCCGCGAAGCGCTTAGGATTGCCGCATCCTTGTGTGTTTACACCAACGAGAACATTGTCGTGGAGGCGCTTCCTCCTCGGAGCGGTTAGTCAAGGATTGGCTTGTTGCTTGAGGGCTTACGGTTGCGAAAGAGTTGCGCCAAAATAGAAGCGACGGCTTGGAGGGATGGCCGAGTGGCCCAAGGCGACGGCCTGCTAAGCCGTGGCGGGCCTAAAAGCCCGCCCCCGGGTTCGAATCCCGGTCCCTCCGCCAGCGCGCCCGTAGCTCAGTCCGGATAGAGCGCTGGCCTGCGGAGCCAGAGGTCCTGGGTTCAAATCCCAGCGGGCGCGCCACCCTTGACAACTGTTGAGCAATTGTTGCGGCGAGGTTGATAAGTAAAGGGCGCCCGTAGCTCAGCCCGGACAGAGCACTGGCCTCCGGAGCCAGGGGTCGCAGGTTCAAATCCTGCCGGGCGCGCTTTCTTCTCCATATGCCCCCGTAGCTCAAGCGGACAGAGCGCTGGCCTCCTAAGCCGGAGATCCCCGTTCAAATCGGGGCGGGGGCACCAATGGTGCTCGCTTGCTCCGTTCACTCGCCCACGATTTTGCCTTCGGTCTTCTTCGGCTTTAGCCCTTCTGCTGTCCACATAGGCACGAAAGGACACGGTTCGCGGATGATGAGGACCCGCAACCCATTTCCTACTTCCAACGTCCATCGCATAGCGTTTGGGAGCGCTTGAGCGTCAAAGGGGGAAACCACTTGCACGGGAATACCTGCTGCTTCCAGCAATCGCTCCATCGCAATTGGCGCGACAAAGTTGCCTTCTGCATCAAACCCGCTGCCCAAATGTGGCTGCCCACCCGTAAAGGCTGCGCCGCCATTATCCACGATGAGAACGGAAATTGGCGCGTGCCAACCGGCAGCGTTCAAAATGCCCAAGAGAGCGCCGTGAAAGAAATCGCTGTCGCCCACAAGCGCGATGTAACGCCGCTGCGGGTTGCCTTCCAACTTCGCCAATGCCGCCACAAAATTCACCGCTCCACCCATGCTGTGCTTGATGCGCACCAGTTCGTAAGGTTTGCCCATCGCCACGATGGCGCAACCGGGATCAGCAGCGACAACGGGTTCCCAACCCTGCTCTGCGCACACTTGCTGCAAAACTTCAAGGAACGATGGGAAGGGACAGCCGTCGCAAAAGCGAAGGGTAAACCCGCTCGGGCGCTCTGCGTGCGGCAATGCTTCAATTGCTTCGGCGGAAATGTCCACGAAAGAGCGTAACGCGCGCCCGATTTGGCGCAAGGTCAACTCGCCTTCACGCGGCAACTCGCCCGTCAACTTCCCTCGCACCGCACAAGAGAGCCGAAATTCGTGGGCAAGGGCTTTCAATTGCGTTTCCACTACTGGTTCCCCTTCTTCCACCACCAACACGCTGGCAACGCCTTGCAACCGCTCCGCCAACCAACGACGGGGCAGCGGGTGAGAAGTTGCCAGAAACAAGCAGCGCAATTGCGGTTTGGCGTTTGCCACTTGCGACAGGACTTGCGCCACCTTTGTCGCGCAAAAACCGACGGCTAAAACAGCAATGGGAGCATTACCGTCAGCGCGATTGAAAGGGAAAGCGTTCCACCGTTGCTCTACCTGCCGCAATTTTTCGTGCAACTCGGCATGGAGTCGCAACGCATTGCCCCCCGAAGCGATGGAGGGCAACGCATCTCTCTTCGGAACGCTGATCGGAGTGAGTGTCAAGGGGTCAAAGTCTAACGACTCCTCCGCCACTGCGAAGGCTTTTGTGAAGCGGACGATGACAGGAAGAGCGAACTCAGCGGAGAGAGCAAAGGCTTCCCGCATTATTTGCGGTGCAGTGCGCACTTGCGTTGGTTCCATCAGCGGCAACTCGCTCATCAGGGCTAACCAACGAGTGTCTTGTTCGTTCTGCGATGTCCATGCGGACGGGTCATCGCCGAGGGCAATCACTAAAGGTGCGGGCACACCTGCCAAGTTCGCCGTCATCAGCGCGTCCAGCAAGACATTCATCCCAACGCTCTTGACACAAACGAGGGATGGCAACCCCGCTAAAGTGGCGCCAACGGCTAACTCCAATGCCACTTTCTCGTTAACCGCCCAGTGGAAAGCGATGGGAGCATCATGCCGCACTTTAAGGTGCTGCAGCGATGCAAAGACGCCTTTGCTGGGCGTGCCAGGATAACCCGTGACGAAGCGGACACCTGCCGCAAAAGCGCCGAACGCCAACGCTTGTTCACCTGTGACTTTTAGCGCCATCCCGAACACCTGCCTTTTACCCCAGTTGGAGGACATTGTGAACCCTTTCACCCGCTGAAGCAGGCGCTCATCAAGGCGTCAACGACTGCAGGCTTTAGCCCGTAGCATGAATCGGTGGTTTTTGCCAAAGCGCCAACTGAAACAGTCATGCCACCGGCTTTAGCCAGTGGTTGATGGCGCTGACTATGACGCCAATTTCAGTCGGCGAAGAATTTGTTGCGCCTTACGGCGCTGCCATATGGCACTGCGTTCCCGTTTTGGTGCTGTAGGAGTGGCGTCAGCCGCGACAACAAAAACAGGGCGCAGAAAAGGGAACGCGAAGCAAAAACTTTCCGCTTATTCGCCTTGTGGCGGAGTGTTGTTGGCAGCGAGGGCTTTTGCCCGCTCTTGTCGCGCCCGTGCAAAGTAAGCATCCAACGGTTCCAAGTCAAACTCACGCACCCAGTCTCGCACGCTCATGTCGGGGCGATGGCAGGTTAGCAGGAACCGCCCTTCTGGCTGCGAGATTTCCACTTCGGCATCAGCACCGTAACGCTGCTTCAGGGCTGCCAGTTTTTCGTGGTTGTAGTCCAAATGAGCGACGAGGCAATCAAGGTTGATGCGGCAACTGACCAACGGTTGGTATTGGGGTTGGGCAGTCGCCAGCACGCGACCGAGGGGGTTGACAACCATGCTAAACGGTCCTGCGATAGCAGTGACCATCCAAAAGCCATAGTCCAGCGCCCACCCTTGCACTTGCTTGCCGCCGGGATACATGGACACAAAGCAAACCAATTCGGCGCCATTGGTTTTTAGCCGCTGCGCCACTTCAGGAAAATTCAGGTCAAAGCAAATGGCAAATCCGATGCGCCCGAAATCGGTTTCAAAAACAGGGGCGTCTGTGCCAGGGACGATGCCCACTTGCAGTTCGGAGATGGTGGGGAACATCTTCGCGTAGTAGCCCACCACTTTGCCGTTGCGGTCAAGGAGCACTGCAGCGTTTAGGGTTTTCCCGCCATCCCGCAACACCATAGGGCAAACCACATAGCAGCGGTGTTGGCGGGCGTAAGCGCTCAGTTGCTGGACGGTGGGACCGTCCAACGGTTCAGCGGTAGCAAACCACTGCTCGTGCCCCATCCCCAAACCGGTGAAAGTTTCGGGCAGACAGACCAAATCGGGGGCATCCCATGCGGCTTGGTCCAACAGGCGCAACGCGGTAGACAAGTTACGCTCCTTGCTCCCTTGCCCCTGCAGCGAAATAGCCACAACCCGAACCCAACGCGCCATCTCTACCTCGCCTCCGTTTCAGTCGTGACTTGACAATTTTGCGATTTACTTACCTTGCCGCACAGCAAGCGTTGACAAAAGCAGCAAACAAGCGCTGAGCGTGCTCGGCGTCCAGTTGGGCTTCTGGGTGCCATTGAACGCCGATGATGCATCGCCCGTTAGTGGCTTCTATGGCTTCCACAATGCCATCCGGTGCCCACGCGACAATGCGCAGTCCGTCGCCTGCTTTGCTGGGGTTAACGGCTTGGTGGTGAGCGCTCTTGACAATTATGCGTGAGACTCGGAGCCAATCCCAAAGGAGCGTGCCCGTTGTCAGTTCTACTTCGTGCTCTACGAACCAAGGTTCGTTCTCCAGTCGGTGCTGACAAGGATTCGCCCACTGAGAGGGGATGTCTTGCACCAAAGTGCCACCGAACGCTACACTCAGCAATTGGCAACCGTGACAAATGCCCAACACAGGTTTGTTTGCTTCTGCCATTGCTTTCACGAGGGCTATTTCAAAGGCGACCCGCGCTTCCATCTCTTCGTCCGTGTTCGTTTTCTCGTGAGGTTCGGCGCCGTAAAACTTTGGGGGGATGTCTCGCCCGCCGCTAATGATGACCCCGTCCAACTGCTGCACCAGTGCTGCGACATCTTCTTGCAGCACGCGTGGCAGCAGCACGGGGACGCCACCTGCCTGCACAACGGCTTGCGCATAGCGGTCTTGCAACTCGTGCACCAACTCACTGTTGCGCTTTCGCAAGTTGCAAGTGATGCCAATGATTGGCTTCATCGCCCTCACCGCTGCTACACTTTGACACAACCGACAACACAGCGGCAGTGCGCTCCACAGTGGCGCCCGCAAAAACTCAAACCGATATTTGTCAAGTTCCGAAGGAGGCGTTGAAGTGACGGAAGCGGAACTGCGGAAAATGGCGCAGTTGGAAGACCGCTACTGGTGGTTCGTGGGGCGGCGGTTTATCGTTCAGCGATTGGTAACGCAGTTTTGGCGCCCTATTGACAACCCTGCGTTGATTTTGGATTTGGGTTGTGGGACAGGTGGCAACTTCGCTCTGCTGCGGCAATGGGGCACAGTAGTGGGTCTGGACGCTTCGTCCCTCGCTTTGCGTTTCGCCCGCCAACGAGGGATGGACTTACTGGTGTTGGGTGACGGGCAGCGGTTGCCGTTCGCAGATAACGCTTTTGACTTGGTGGCAGTGTTGGATGTGTTAGAGCACCTGGATGATGACGAGCAAGCCCTGCGGGAAATCTGGCGCGTGCTGAAGCCCAATGGGGCGATGGTGTTTACCGTGCCCGCTTTTAGGAGCCTGTGGAGCGTCCACGACATCGCATTGGCGCATCGGCGCCGTTACCTTTACACCGACCTTCACCGCAAAATCGTCGCTGCCAAATTTCGCGTGTGCCACATGAGTTACGCCATTTGTCCACTTTTGCCAGTTGTGTTCGTCTTTCGCAAAGGGCAAAACCTGCTGATGCGGAAAAGGGAACCTGCGACGGCGCTGATTGAGTTGCCCCATCCACTCAATCGGTTGCTCATCGTTTTGCTGCAACTGGAAGCGGAGGTGCTACCCCGTTGGCGGTTGCCCTTTGGTGTGTCACTGGTAGGGGTGGCGAAAAAGCCGCACGGTTTTGGCGGGCAAAGATAAGCGCTTGTCGGCTGCGATAAACGCACCGCCATTCCTTCGGGAAGGCGGCGAGCAAGTTCGCGATGGGCGCATCGGGCGGAACGAGCACCAAAGTGACAGGGTAATCGCGCAACACTTGCTGCCAACGGGCACGACCGAAGTAGGCAGTGAGGAAATCACGCATCACTTTCGGCGAGTAAAAGTCTGCCCGTCCGTCCACGAACACGCGCACGCGTCCTTTCAGCCGCCACGCCACATAACCACCCCAGTCGTAGCGGGTGAGGCAATTGCCCGTCCAACCGTTGTGGTGCAGCCAGTTTACCGCTTGCATCGGATACTCCTTCTGTTCGCACTTGACGAATTCGGCGGGTGAAAACCTGAAGACGAACAAGAAGCCAGCAAGCGCAGCGCATAGAACTGCTGTCGTTCGTCCTAACCACTGAGGCGGTGCGGGACGGGAAGAGGAAGCGAGCCACTGCCCCAAGTGAGCCCCCACGAAGGGTGCCATCAAAAGGCACCAGAGTGCAATCATCCGCACACCTGTCAGCGCATTGAAAGTCGTGAAAGCGCCCCACAAGATTTCCAGTGCATCGGGGCGTTTAGGCGACCACGCCAAACAGACAAACCACAGCGTCAACAGCCCTGCCCACAAAAGCACCAGCGGGTGCCGCATAGCGTAGGCAGGCTTCCACTCTTCAATGGGCAATTGGCTGCTTTGGACGATGTTGATGAGCACTTGTTTGGGAGCATGCCAGCCGAACGGCGTTAGCATCACGGCAACTAAACACAATGCCAACGCGACCAGCATCTTCCGCCGCCACTGAGCCCCCAGCACGGGCTGCCAATCTCGCCGTTCGTTGATCCAGTCCGCCAACACCGCCAAAAGTAGCAAGGCAAAAGCGAGCGGGTAGAAAGAGTGGATGTTCGCCCACAGAGCAAAGAGTAAGGGCAAAGCAACGAAAGTGTGCCAATTGCCCGTGAGGTGGGGGTGAGCGTTTTCGTTGGAGGTTGTCTCCGCTGCCGTTGCTCGTTGGCAGTGCAGCCACCATGCTAATGCGGCGAGGAAAAGGAAACTGAAAAGTTGCGGTCGGGCGCCACCGATGATGGGGAGCGTGCCCATCGCAAACAAAACGGTAACCCACACGCGTGTCAAGGGAGGCACTGAGAGGGAGGCGAAAACGAACAAGAATGCTGCCACTTTGAGGGCAAGGGCGAAGGCTTCCAAGCCGATGATGCCAACGAATTGCTCCAATAGGGCAAACAGGGCTTCCGAGAGCCATTGGGCGTTGACCCACACGGTGGGTTGAGTGAAAGAGAGGGGGTCAACGAGATGAACGGAACGATGCTGCCAAATGGCTTTGCCGACGGCGAGGTGCCACCACATGTCAGGGTCCAAAACGGGATGAGCGGGGACGAAGACAAGCACCAACGCTAACGCAGCGGTCGCTGTTGCCAACCGCTCAGACAATGAGACCGCCTCCTTACCCTCGCAACGCTACGGCAGCACGGACCACTTGCGCCATTCTGCGAACAGTTGCCCTGAAGCGGACAGTTCGGCTTCTATCTCCCGCAGCATCTTCCAATCTTCTTCTGTCAAGGGGGCTCGGATGAGTAAGTCGGGGCGGCGCAACAGGGTGCGCTTGAGGGCTTCCCGCCGCCGCCAACGACGGACGGCTTCATGATTTCCCGTGACCAGCACTTCTGGCACCGACCACCCGCGAAAGACGCGAGGGCGCGTGTATTGGGGGTATTCCAACAAGCCGCTGCTGAACGATTCTTCCACTGGCGAGGCTTCGTCAATGACGCCGGGCACTAATCGCGTGACCGCATCAATGAGCACCATTGCTGCTGGTTCGCCACCTGTCAAGATGTAGTCGCCGATGCTAATTTCGTCGGTGACCAAGTGCTCGCGCACCCGTTCATCCACACCTTCGTAGTGCCCACAAATCACGAAAAGGACAGGGTGTTGTGCCAGTTCGTGGGCAATGCGTTGAGTGAATGGTCGCCCTTGCGCGCACAGCAAGATGATGGGGGGCTTTTGGGAAAGGTGGAGTTGCGCCAATACACTTTCCACTGCAGCGAAGATGGGTTCGGGTTTTAGCACCAACCCTGCCCCGCCACCGTAAGGGTAATCGTCAACGGTGCGGTGTTTGTCCGTTGCGTAATCGCGAATGTTGTGGCAGACGACGGCTACATGCCCCTCCTTTAAAGCGCGTCCAACGATGCTGACTTTCAGTGGCGTCTCAAACCACTCAGGGAACAGGGTGAAGATGTGAAAGGTCACTTTTGCCATCGCCGTCGTCCCTTAGGTGACACCTCCTCGCTCAGCAACCCTTTTGGCAAGCGCACCACGATGCGCCGTTGCTTCCTGTCAATGGACTTGACAAAGTCTTTCACCATCGGAATTAGCCCGCCTTCAACGACTAAAAGGTCATGGGCAGGACTCTCCAACACATCTTGGACGGTGCCGACAAGTTCGCCTTCCTCTGTGACCACTTGCATGCCTTGAAGTTCGCTCAGCAGGAACTCGTCTTCCGCCAAAGGAGGCTGCCAATCTTGGGGCACCGTGAGTTGAAGACCGACAAGGGGCTCCACTTCGTTGATGTCCGTCATTTCGGCGAACCGAACAATCCACAAAGAGCCCTTAGCCACACAACTTTGGACAGTCAACTTCTGGCGGCGCCCGGAGGGGAGAACCAAGCAGACTTGACTGCCAACCGCTAACGCTTGTTCGGTAGCGTAGTGGAGGGGGCGCACTTTGACAGCGCCTTTAAGCCCATGTGTCCCCACGACGACGCCTATCGGTTGCGTCCACTCCCGCAGTTCGTCAACGATGATGGGCACCTTCTTTCGCTTCGGCACAGCGTTTTTCCTCCGAGCATGAATGGGCTTTTCCTCGCTGAAAGATGGCTGTCATAAAAGCAACTTTTGCAGTGGGCACGCTCAACGGGAGGGACAAAGAGAACCTTTCTCTCGCCCCCTTCCGCCGAGCGTGCCCTTGCGTTGGCTGTTGTGAGTCTACAGATGAGCGAAGCAAGTGGCTACAAGATTTCCACTGTCACCTTTTTGCCCATCTTAGTTGCGGCAGCCCGCGCCAAGGTGCGGATGGCGGTGGCGATGCGCCCTTCCTTGCCGATAACCTTGCCCAAGTCACTGGGTGCCACCCTGACTTCCACGATGACTGTCTTTTCGCCCTCAATCTGCTTGACCTGCACTTCGCTGGGGTTGTCCACTAAGGAGCGGACGATGGTCTCCACCAGTTGTCCCAAAGAAGTGCGCTGCTCCATCCTGCTCCCTCCTTGCTACTTGGTTTTGTCAATTGGGATTCGCCTGTGCCGCTTTGGCGGCTTTCCTCTGGCGGTGAAACTCCTGCCAGATGCCCAGTTTGCACAACAAGCGCATTACGGTTTCTGTAGGCTGAGCGCCAACGGACAGCCAATACAAGGCGCGTTGGCGGTCAATGTGCAACTCCTCGGGTTCGCGAGTGGGGTTGTAGTGCCCCAGAATTTCAATGAACTTGCCGTCGCGGGGTGCCTTTGCGTCCGCTACGACAATTCGGTAGCGTGGGTTGTTTCGGGCGCCGACGCGCATCAATCGCATCCGCACCAACTTCGTCTCACCTCCTTTGTAGCAGAAGCGTTCGTTTGATCCAGTCCTTCATTGACAGGTGCTGTTCTCAGAACCCACCAAACAACCGCATCAGGTCCTTTTCGCTCAGGCGTGCTTTTGCGAGCCGTTTCATTGTATCACGCATTGCCTTGAACTGACGCAAGAGTTGGTTGACTTCTTGGACAGTAGTGCCACTACCTTTAGCGATGCGGCGCTTGCGGGAGCCGTCAATGATGTCTGGGTTGCGTCGCTCTTCTGGCGTCATGGACAAAATGATGGCTTCCATCCGTTTGAGTTTCCGCTCGTCAATTTGCACCCTCGGTCCACCCAAACCGCCAAGACCTGGCAGGAAGGAGAGGAGTTGTTCCAACGGTCCGACTTGACGGAACTGCCTCAGTTGCACCAACAAGTCTTCCAGCGTGAAGGTGCCTTTGCTAAGCCGCTCTTCCATCTTGCGGGCGGTTGCCTCGTCCACCACGCCCTCCACCCGTTCCATGAGGCTGGCAACATCGCCCAAGCCTAAAATCCGCGCTGCCATTCGGTCTGGGTAGAAGACATCTAAGTCGCTGAGGTGTTCGCCCGTGCCTACCAGTTTGACAGGTTTGTCGGTCACGGCTCGGACGGAGAGGACAGCACCCCCCCTCGCATCGCTGTCCAACTTTGTCAAGATGACACCCGTGATGCCGATTTCGGCATCAAAAGTTTCCGCCACCCGCACCGCATCCTGTCCCGTTGTCGCATCCAAGACCAGCAGCGATTCGTGCGGTTGCAAAGCGAGTTTGAGCCGTCGCAATTCGTCCATCAGTTCTTCGTCCGTGTGCAAGCGCCCTGCGGAGTCAACGATGACTACATCGTAGCCGTTTGACTTCGCATGTTGGAGAACGGCGCGAGCGAGGGATTCTGGTTCGGCTGTCTGCATCGTGAAGACGGGAGCGCCGACTTGAGCGCCTACTTGTTCCAACTGCTCCACTGCTGCTGGTCGCTTGAGGTCAGCAGCGACCAACAAAGGGACATGGCGCTGTTTTTTCAACAAGGTTGCCAATTTGCCACAAGTAGTGGTTTTGCCTGAACCTTGCAATCCCAAAAGGAGGAAAACGGTTGGCGGAGTGGGAGCAAAGCGCAAGGGCTCTGCCCGCTCGCCCAACAGTTTGACCAACTCTTCGTAAACAATCTGGCTCATCCGTCGGAAGGGGTTGGGGTGTTCCAACACTTCTGGCGTCATCACCCGCTCACGCACCTGCTGGACGAACTGGCGGGCGACCCGCAAGTTCACATCGGCTTCCAAAAGAGTTAGCCGCAACTCTCGCAACCAGTTTTCTACTTCCTCTTCACTCAGGCGTCCTCGCCCACGCCAGCGAGCAAGCAGCCCTTGCAACCGTTCCGTCAAACCTTGCCACATGGTCATGCGCCTCCGAAGTGGCAAGTATAGCACACGATGGCATCGTCTCTTTCGGGATGGCAAAATTGAGGTGGCGTTGCAAGCCTGCGTCAAAGGGGGCGAACGCACGATGAAGCGTTGGCACATTTTTCTTGCCGTCGCAGCGGTGAGCCTGTTGGGGGCAGGTGTGTGGAGTCAACCACCAGAAGCCCCCTCGGTCATCGCCCAGTGGTTTGTCCAACGCCTTAGCGCCAACCGAGCAGCGCCTGTGGATGTGCCCGAAAAGCGCGAAGTCGTGCTCTACGATGGCAACTTGGAAGCCCATCCGCTAAAACCCCAAATCCTTTCCCTGAGCGGTGGCGTCGCTCTCCAAGACACGGAGTGGTCGTATCGCGGTCTCCCTGCTCTGCGAGTGGTCACTTACGGCTTTGGTTCTGGTGGCGCAATTGATTTTACCGTTCCTGCTCGCCTCATTGCCCCCCTTCAGAACTATGAACTGGTCATCACCCTTGTGCCACCCATTCCTGTAGAGCAGCCGCAGCAACTTCCTGGGGCTTTTGGAACGCCCGGTATGCCTGGCTTTCCTGGCGGACCAGGGGAACCCTTTGGAGGCATGGAAATGGGTGCTCCAGGAGCACCGCCTGGCTACGGACCTGGGGCTCCCTTCGGACCCCCGATGGGACCTGGGGGAATGCCTGGCTTCGGTGCTCCAGGACCGATGGGTGGTCCCCCGTTTGGTGGTCCGGGCGGGATGTTCGGCGCTCCTGGTCCGATGGGTGGTTTCCCGTTCGGCGGTCCGGGAGGTCCGATGGTCGGCGCGCCAGCAGGTCCAGTTGGTCCTTTCGCTGGTAGCGCAAGTTCGCAACGGCGGGCTGCCTACCGACGGTATCTGGGCACTCAATGGTGGTTGGGAACTTCCTCCCCCAGCCCATACGGCACAAGCCCCTATGGAGGACCGCCACCTGGTGGGTTGACTGGTGGTCCGGGACAAATCTGGGGCGGTCCCCCCACAGGGTTGGGCTTCGGACAAATCGGCACCCCTGGCGGTCCCGTTATTGGCACCCCTGGCGGTTTATCAGGCTACACCTCTCCCTTCCCTGGCGGTCAGTTCGGGTTCGCTGTGACTTTAAGGTCCCTTCGCAATTTCGCCTTCCGCTTCGTTACCGACAAAGGCATTTTCACCCTTAGTTTTCCCCTCCTGCCTGATCACACCTTGAGTTTTGAGGGCGACTGGGCAACTTTCTCGGTGCCTCTGCAATTGATGCCGTCACTGCCTGAGCCCCCCGTTGTCCTCTACCGAGTGGTTATCTCTGGCGATGCGCCAGAAGAAATCATCATCGGTCGCCTCGTCCTTCGTCCCCGCGCGCCAGACCGACCTTTCGTCACTCTACGCTCTTCAGCCCCTGTGACGACGGAGACCCCTCGCCCTGGGGAACGTCCCATCCGCCGATTTATCGCCCAAGTCAAACAACCGTTCACAATTGAAGCCTTTGTCACTGGCACGAGCCTCCCCCTTGACATTCGTTGGGACTTCACTAAAGAGGACGCGGGCGGCTTTGAAGCACCGGATGCGAGGGGGCGCATCGTTTCCTTCACCTTTGAGAAGCCGGGCGTTTACGATTGTGCGGTGCAGGTGCGAGATGTCTTCGGGCTCTTACCTCCCATTGTTGAGAAGTTCCGCGTGGAAGTTCGGTAGCCTATCCCTTACCGCAAACGCACTTTAAAACCAGCAAAGGAGGTAAGCAATGGTGGAAGAAGTGGGGGTTGCGTTGATTGGCTGCGGTGGTATGATGGGGGCGCATGTCCGACGCGGGTTCCAACCACTATGGGAGAAGGGCTTTCGGACATTCTCCATCGTTGCGTGCGTGGATGTCAATGAAACGGCTGCATCCCGAATGGCGGATGCAATTGCTGAGTGGCAGGGGAAGCGCCCCACCGTTTACACGCACCTTGACGACTTCCTCGTTAACGAAACGGCTGTGGCAGCGGTGGACATTAGCCTCCCGCATCACGAACATCACACTGTCGCAGTAGCGTGTTTGGAGGCGGGCAAGCATGTGCTGATTGAGAAACCCCTCGCCATTACCTTACGGGCAGGGCGGAAAATCATTGAAGCGGCGCATCGGAAAGGGTTAGTGCTTTCGGTGGCGGAAAACTATCGCCGCGCCCCACACCATCGCGCCATCCATTGGGCAATTCGGCAAGGGCGCATCGGCGAACCGAGGCAGGTTTACTGGGTGGATGTGTTTGAGCGGCGGTGGTATTGGGGTTGGCGAGACCACTTTGAGTTCGCGGGGGGCGGTTGGACTTTAGATGGCGGCGTCCATTTTGCTGACTTGATGCGCTACCATGTAGGCGAAGTGGAAACCGTCTCCGCTCAAATGGCGACCTTCCAACCCCTCCGCTTCCGACGCCACGAAGCCGAACCTGTGACAGCAACTATTGAAGACACCACTCACGCCCTACTGCGGTTTGAAAATGGCGCGTTGGGTGTCTGGGTGGAAAGTATCTCTGCCCCTATTCGCCAGGTGGAAACGCGGGTCATTTACGGCACAGAAGGCGCGATGGATCTGGCGGCAGGTTTGTTCGTTGCAGGACGAGAGGAACCCATCCCATTGTCACAATTGCAAGACGAGTTTTTGTCACAGTTGCCCGCCGACGAACGGGAGCGCTTATTCCCGCTGGGCTTGATGGACGATATCGCCCAAGAGGTGTGGGAGTTCCTCACCGCTTGTCAAATGGGCAATGCACGGGTGGAAGTAGACGGCGAAGAAGGTTACCGTTCGCAAGCCGTGTGCATGGCTGTTTACGAGTCGGCTGTTTTGCAGCAACCTGTAAGTGTCGCTGCTGTGAGGGCGTTGGAGGTGGAAAATTACCAACGCGCCCTCAATGAGCGTTGGCAAATTTTGTGAGAGGAGGTGTTAACAATGGCAGAGGAGCGCCGAGAGGAGTTCCCTGCTCAACCTGAGGTCACCCCGACCGCTGCACCACAAGAGGAAGCACCGCCAAGGCGGGGTGGGGGATTCTGGTGGTTTATCGTGGGCTTAATCGTTGGTGTTCTTATCACGCTCGCCATCACTAACTACTCGTGGAGAATGCCCTTGATGGCAGCCCAAAGCGAAGTGGAAGCCCTCACCGCTCAACTCTCTGCCGCTCAAGACCGCTACAATAAGATGCGCGAAAGTCTCCGAAACGCTCAAGAAGCCCTCAATGCCCTGAACGAAGCCTTAAGAGAACTGGCGCCTGCGGAGACAGGGCAAGCGCCCCGCACTCAACCGACAACGCCGGCGGAAGGCGGACAAACCCAACAGCAGCAGTAAGTGGGGTTTGAACGGCGAAGTTTGAATGCCGAGCGCTTACCGCTTTTATGAGTGAGGCGGGGAAGGGCTGGTTTCTTCACTCTTGCCAGAACAAGCGTTTTCAGCGTCACGGGAATCTTCAACCGATTTGTTCCCGCCAAGCGGTATCGGAGGCGTCCCATATGGTCTGGCGATGGGTCATCGGAGTGGTAAGTGTGTTGGCAGTGCTGTCAACTTTGGCAGTGATAGCCTCAGCGACTGCATTGTGGCAGTGGGCGCAACCGCCAGAGTTGCCCCCCGACTTGCTCGCTGAACTACAAATGCCACAGAACCTTCCACAAGGACGCTACACCCTCGTGCAAGTTTGGGAAGCGGAGAGGGATTTCGCCCACAAAATTGGACGGCAAGTGTCCGATGAGCAAGCCAGCAACGGGACAGCGTGGGAAGTCCGCGTCGGAACCGATAAACCACGAGAGCATGCTTTGTTCGGTCCTTACGCCGATTTGCCACAGGGGTTCTATGTCGCTTTCTTCCGCGTGAAACTGCTGGAACCGCCCGTTCACGAGTTGATTGCAGAGATAGATGCTTGCACAAATTACGGTCGCACCCTTTTGCGCAGCGAAGAAATTGCCGACATAGACCTGCCAGAGGGAAAGTATGCGCAACTGCCTCTGCCTTTCCGCCACGAAGGGGGCAAATTGGAGTGCCGCTTGTTCTGGCGCGGGTTCGTGTCCCTGCGCATTGATAAGGTCACCCTTTACAGGGTGGAAGGTGCTGACCCTGCCGCTTTTGTCAAGCGCGCCTCTCGCCCTGTCCCTTCGGGCGAGCCAAAAGGGTTGCGTTACTACACTGAACCCCGTCCCTTCCCTGACCTTTTCCCTCGCTCCCGTCTCCCGTCGCCTCGCTTGGTAGTCATGGACTTGCGCCCCTTGGCGCCTGACTGGCAGTTGCTGTTTCTAACGCTGCAAGGGTTGGTTAATCGCGCTCAACCGCGCATCTATGTCCTGTTCAACGCCACCGATGAGTTTTGGTTGGACTGGCTGCAAAAGCGCGGGTGGGTCAAATCCGTCGAGCGATTGGGTGACCCCAAAGAAGCGCTCAAAAGATTTGGCAACACTGTCAAAGGCTTGATCGTTTACGACCCGCTACTCCCTGCCACAAAAAATGTGGCAACGATGATTGCCAGCGTGGAGGACGCACTCCCTGTTTCGCCACGCGTGCTTAAAGAATTGAGCGCTATGGGGGCGGATTTCGCTTTTCCCATCCTTGCCGACTTGCGCGGCAAATGGAAGAGCAACGCAGAGGCTTACAGGTGGGCGTTTGACAACTTGTGGGGGCGCCTTAACCACCATGTGGTCGCCTGCTCTTACCCCGACCATATCGGCTTGCGCGACTACCTTGTCCAACATCGCATTTTCACCTTCTGGGTCACGGGACCCGTTGACGGCGCGCGGCGGGGCGGCGACCCTGTTGCAGAAGTGCGGCTGATGGAACAACTGTTTGCCCGCATGCCCGTCAACATCCCCGTCATGAGTTACCCATGGGCAGGCGAGGATGTGGGCATGGGAGAGGGACCGGGTGTCA
>FWWL01004931.1_pt1 | contig 18365 bp, 18 predicted proteins | sample 2228331 | NCBI WGS metagenome assembly FWWL01 (sample SAMEA103939775, study PRJEB20133) | metagenome
CGCGCCGTCGCGTCCGCCGACGTAGCGATTGACGATCCATTGTCCTTCGCGGCCACGACGGCGCGTGGCCCTCCAAATATTTTGTTTTGTACGAGGGCATGTGGCCCTCCAAATGTCTTGTTTGTACGACATGTTTTGTTTGTACGACCGTGCGTGGCACTCCAAGGGCAGACTGTGGACTTTGCCCCCACCCAACGCATATTTGCGCCTGGGTTACCTTGCTGTTCAAACGTTGGAAGCGTGCGCCATAGCTGCAAGAAGTGGATAAACTCCAAGCATTGGGGCATTGACGGTGGTCGCGGCGGTTACTCCTCCGGCTTCGTCTAATTGCTGTGGACGGCCTGGCAAGCACGGAAATACTCCCGCATGGGGAATATCTTGACGACAGGAACCCGTCCCACCCAAGGGCACATTTGACCCCGGCCTGGGTACTTCGTAAACGCGGCCTCGCCGTGGTTAAAAAGCCACTTGTCTTCCGGGAACCATGCTCCGGGACGATTCTGGACGATATACCACTGGGCATCGCCCGGCGTGGTGGCAAATGCCCGTTTGAGGATTCCCCACTCCTGAAGCAGGCGAAGGTTCGTCCACGGGCATGCCGAGTAATAGACCTTTTCACTCTCCAAGCAGTGGATTTCAAGCCACAGGAAGACTTCGCGGTCCAGGCCATCCCAGTAATAGGTCGGCTCCATCCCGGCGGCAGCGGCCCCGGGTAGTCCACCAATGAGCCCGTTGTAGTACGAGAGCCACTGGGGTCCAAAACAGATCAAGTTAATGACCGGTGTCAAAACGAACAACCACACAACCGTCTGTAAAGCGCGGTGTGCTCTGCAGAAGGACTTCCTCCGCCACGAGAAGGATTGAGTTTCTACCGCCGGTTGCACAGATCGAGATGGTTTTCGCCCTCGCGAGGGGGGCAGAAAGCCGATGCCCCATCGTCGAAAAACAACCATGGGGCCCAATGTGACAAAGCGAAATCCAAGCCCGGCCAAGATCCCCAAGAAAGGAAAAGCGGGCAAGAACAAACGGATTCCGTCGTGCGGAGGTGTACCGGGGATCGCGCGAACCACAATAAGTGTCAGCCAATGCAAGACAACAAGCGTGAAGAGACTGCGTCGAGATGTCCGCAGCCAATAAACCAGGCCAAGGACAAAGAGCACCAGGATGGGAATAGGCACCACGATGCCTGTCCAAAACAAGGTGTTATACCAAGGCAAGGGATAATCAAGATTGTAAAGCTTGCCCAGGAAACACGTCGTGATATTCAGATCGGGCTGCTCGTGCCGATTAAGATTCAGCTGGAAAAAGCGTAAAAGGCCCGAAAATGGGTCGTGCCAAAGCGGTGGATTAAACACGACGAAGGCCCCCAATCCGATAAAGATACCGGCGATGATCCGAGGGAGGACATTCCACCGGCGGTGAACCATCGCCCAGAGCAGAAAGGGGACAACCACCAGCCAACCTGTCGCTTTGCTACTCATGGTTGCACCCAGGATGAGCCCCCAACCAAGGACGGCGGCAAGATGGCTTCGCGAGGTCCCTTTCGGTGGCTTTCGCATGCTCGAAAGGAAGGGACAGCACGCCCACGCCAACATCCACCAGGCCGTCAGGGGGCCATCAAAGGAGGCGGAATGGGCATGGGCAAAGAGCCTCGGTTGAAGAAGGATACACAGAAAGGCCGCCCCAGCGGAGTTCGCACCAGCAATTCGGCCGACGCGATAGACAACGGCCCCCATAGCCACGGCGAAAAGGAGAATTGGGCCAAGCCGGTAACGGGTGAGGGGATCGAGGAACCAGGGCGATAGGCTCCTCCCCAGGGCAATGATCGCCCCATACAAAGCGGGATGGCCCTCTCGAACCACGGTAAACGGCCAACCACGTGTGATGCCCTCCCGGGAGAGGGCAGGGGGGCCACTGGCCTCCAGACGGAAGGCACGGCCAAACCATTCCCGGATGTTCTCCGCGCGGCGGATCGCGTCACCTTCGTCCCAAGTCATCGGCGTCCATGGTGAGGTACCGAGCAGAACACCTGCCGTCACAAGGGCTGCGCAAACACCACACCACACGGCCTTTTGGTGACGATCGACCGGAAGACGAAATCGACGACTCGGATGCGAATGCATGAAAGTGACATCGTTGCCCATGCCGTTGATTATACCATGGGCTTGAAGGCCCGATGTCGGTGAAGATCATGGAGTTACCCACTTTTTGCAGCAATGGGGTACGCTTCCAACGTTTGAACAGCAAGGTAACCCAGGTGCAAATATGCGTTGGTTGGGGACAAAGTCCGTAGTCTGCCCTTGGAGGGCCACGCACCGTCGTACAAACAAAATACTTGGAGGGCCACATGCCCTTGTAAAAAACAAAATACTTGGAGGGCCACGCGACGTCATGGCCGCGAACGACAATGGAGCATCAATCGGCACGTCGGCCGACGCGACGGCGCGCGTCCCTCCAATTTTGATGCTATACCATTACCGATCTTGCAAGGGTCGCCGCTGTTCTGGCCATGTCAAGCCACAAAAAACCGGGTAAACTCCAGGAAGATCGCTCTCACTGGCAGGGCATCGTCGCCAGTTCTTCGTGGACGGCTTCCACGTGGGCGGCCGTCACTTGGTAGCTCTTTTCGGCAAATGCCACGAGGAGAGACAAATCACACAAGCGATTGATGCGGCGCGGTATCCCGGAGGAGAGCTGCGATATCACTTCCACGGCGTCGCGAGAGAACACATCCTCATCACATCCGGCCGTCGTCAAGCAATGCTTGATGTATTGCGATGTCTCCTCCGGTGTCCACACCCGCAAAAAGGCCTTTAGGGCAAACAATTCCTCTAAGTGGGGAAGTCGATCGAGCAGCGAAAGGAGAAGGGGCTGCGCCAAGACGATGAGTGTCCAAGGCGTTTCACCCTGGATTTTCAGTGTCATCAGCGAGCGGAGTATTTCCCACGATCGAATATTTTGCAGCAAATGCGCGTCATCGAGGATCAGCACGGCGTGGTGGCCTTCCTCAAGATTGTGCCCGAGGAAGGCTTCGAGTTCCCGAAAGGCGGTATATCCCGAGCCGGTGACATTTCGGGCAACGAGCTCTGCCGCCAGGTGTGTCATGAGTTCTTCTGCGGCATCAAAAAGGCAACTTGTGCGAACGACGGGAGCGACCGATTCGAGTGTTGATTCGGTCAGAACGTGGGTGAGGAAACTCTTACCGGTGCCGGCTTCGCCAACCAAGATGGCCGCCTCTTCCCGCTGCTCTATGGCGTAGCGAAGTTTCAGCAGGGAGGCCTGATGGGAGGGGCTTGCAAAAAAGAAGGCCCGCCGGAAGTGATTCCGAAACGGTGGTTCACGAAAATGCCAGTAGTTTCCGTACATCGTTCGACCTTCAGGCCGTCTGTTTTGCTCACTGACACCCGTTTACGCGGCCTCTTTGGGATTGGCCAAGACCTGCGACTCGGTCGTCGGTTGCACAAAGGTTTCAATCACGCCGAGAATTTCGGCAGCCCCGGGCGGCAGGGCGAACCGCGCGGTCCCACTGTCGCACCTTTGCACCACGACAAAGGATGAGCAAAGGGAAACAAATGGGAGCGAAGTGCCTGTCCGCGAAGGTACCACCAAGCCGATCTCCCCGTGATCGTCCTCCGATAAATCGGTTCCGGTGGGCGAGTAGGCAGTTCGGGCGAAAGATGAACCAAAATCAACGAGAATCCAATCATAGGCCTTTAAGAGTTCCGGCCAGTCGATGGGTTGGACGCCTATCACCTTTGATGCCAGCGATCCCGGCTGGCCTGGCAAAATATCAAAGCCGTCATAATTGGAGCGGATGATTACTTCCCTCAGCGGGCGCCGACGGAGCATACTCTGTTCCCAGCCGCTCTCTATCTCCAGCGATAGGGAGTCTGCCAGCGCCCGGTCCGGACTGGCGTCAATCACCAGGGCGCTAGTTTCTTCACTTGCTAATCGGTACGCGAGCAAGAGGGCCGTGGTCGTACAGCCGTGGCCTTTTTCGGGTGAAATCAGCCCCACGACGCGGCCTCGTTTGGGAAGTCTCTGGCGTATCTGGTGGAGGCAGCCTGCGAGGACGGGCGAAATGGTTTCCAAGAGTTGACCGATCAACGGAGAGGGGGCAAATTGGTCAACCTCCAGCGCAGGGCGGAAGCTCGCGACTTCCTCGGTGCCGGCTTCCTCAGTGTCATCAGTATGGGCCAAGGGCCGAGTGATGGCTGTCTCCTCGCTAACAGACCCGCGTGACTTGTCTTGCAGGCGAAGAAAGGCGTTTTGTAGTCGGACGGCAGACGGTGTTTGTTGTCGCATCATATGATTCCTACCTCCCAAGGACCCCCTAGCACGTTCCCGGTGGACCTCCGCCAAGATGCCACAGTGGGGACATCCTCTGAATGAGTCATATTGGCCCGACTCAGCGAAGTGTCGTAGCCGGGTACAGGCCGTACCCCGTTTGGCCTGTGGAAGGATACTGGGCCGGTGCGGTGTTGGCGTTCGGTAACCAAGTTGCAGAGGGGTTCTGCGTCGTAGGGTAGGAGCCTTGCGGTAACCGGCTCTCCGGGTTTGCCGGGTTTGCGTACGTGGCGGGGACCACGCCGGGGTCCTGGCCCCAGTCTGGCTGCGTGTTTGCCCGATTCGCCGGAGGATAGGGGTTAGTCGATCCCGGGTAAGCAGGGGATGACGTTGCGGGGCTTGGGGGAACGTTCCACCCCGGTCCACTTGGTCCGACAGGCGATGGCGATGCGTTCCACCCCGGTAACTGTTGCGTCGCCGACATTCCATTTGTTTGTGGATCACCGGCCGACGGATATCCCACGCCGGAAGCCGAGGTATCCGGAATCGCACCGGCGGGAACGAGATTCGTGGTCCCGAAAGCGGCTTGGTTCCAACCGCTCACAGGGGGCTGGGCCGCGGGTGGATATGCGGCACCGGGTTGCTGCACGTTTGATACGGCGGGCGTTTGCCAGTCGTTTCTCGGTCGAGAGGCGACGGCCTCGTAAGGTGTTGCTGGATATCCCGGGGTGGACCAAGCATTCGATGTCGGCGCTACGGCGCCTGAGGCAGGCGTTCCGTAGGGTGTGGCGGCCATCCCGCTGGGTGAGGTCGTCGGGGCATAAGTGGCCTGATCCATTCCACTTGGAAGGGCTGCAGGAGCGTTGGCGCTAACAACGTAAGGATTTCGCATAACCACCGGCCCACCGGGAATTGTGGTCTGCTGTGTGCTCTCGGCCTGGGTCACCGGTCGGCTATCCTCCGTGAAACCGGTCGGTTGCCCTGCCGCGTTGACCCAAGGCGGAGTGGCGACCACTCCCTGAACGGGGGCTGACGTTGGCTGAGGGTTGGCAAAACCGTTGTTCGCCTCCCCGTTCCATCCATCCGTTGTTCCCTGGGCTTGGTAGGGGGAGTAGGGCGCACTGACATATGCGACTTGAGATCTGTAAGGGCTGCTCACGGCCTCGGCCGGTTGGGCAAAGGTGTTCTCCGGCACCGGGGATTGGCCCCAGCTATTGCCGGGTGGGAGATCAAAGCCGAGTGGCGACTTTGTCGGGGCTTGCGAGCCACCAAAGGAACCGACCGGAGTTGGAGACTCCTGGGCCTGGGCAGACTGGGCCGGCATTTGGCTTGAGTTATAGGGATTCCACGCGGGCGCTTCCGGCGCATCGGGTCGCGGAGTCTGGACCTCCCAGGGTTTATCAGAGCCTTTCCCGGCAAGCTCGGTGTTGTCCGTCTTTCGGGCGACGATATACCAGACGGCGCCCAATACAAGCAGGGTTGCCAGACCATAAACGAGGCCCCGCCGGATCGGGTCGCTGAGGACAAAAGGTGCTTGTTTCAGAGAGGACTCGGGTTCCGGAACCCCGTTAGCATCCTCGGAGGAAGGCGCCACATAGGGCAACCGACCGAGAACCCGCAACGTGGGCTGCGGTCGTTGGGCTGAAGAAGAGGGCTGAGGCCGGTTCATGTCAATTCTCCGTATTACTGGACGTCAAACGTCACTAAGAGTTTTGGCTTTTTGCATCAGGTAACGGGCATACATCCACCGGGATCGCCGAAAGGCGATTCCCCGGTCACTGCCCGTTAGAATCGGACGGGGTTCGGTAAACCTTGAGGGTTTTTCCGGATATGCTGATTTTGGCGGTCCTCAATCCAGAAGCTGACGGAGGCTTGGATCGAGGATGCAAAAACTGCGTCAGAAAATGAGCAAAAGCTTCCTGCTGGCGGTCGCATCGCGTGTTCACTGGTCTCATATTCCGGGAAATGTGTTGCTTAAATATGCTGCATTGTTGACAGGTTCGTAGCGCGATGGTATGCTATATCTTGCATAATCATTCATATTTGGACACAGGCTGAGCACTGATTGTTGCGTCATTCTGGTAGATTTTTGTCAGTTATGCCCAATGTGCCCCAATCCCTGAGCGTCCAAGAGCGGCGGCAGCAATTGCTCGAGCTGATCCGCACGCGACGGTTTGCCACGCTCGAGGAGTTGGCGGCAGCCCTCGGTGTTTCCGAATCGACCGTGCGGCGTGACGTGGAGGCCTTAGAACAACAGGGTGATGCGCGAAGGATTCATGGCGGTGCCCTTTATACGGGAACTTCGCCGAAACTGGCGCATTTTGATGTCCGCCAGCCCATGCGGTGGGAGCAAAAACGGGCGATTGCCCGAAAGGCCGTAGAGTTAGTCTCTCCGGGGGATACGGTTATCCTCGATGGTGGGACGACAACCTACGAGGTAGCCCGGCTACTGTTGGGGTTGCCTATCCACGTGGTGACCAATTCCTTGCCGGTTGCAAATTTGTTTGCCTCTGACCCTACCAGTGACCTAGTGTTTGTTGGTGGGAGTATTTGTCCCCGCACTGGTGTGGCGCAGGGGCCTCACGCAGAGGAGATGATTGCAGGGCTTCGGGTGAGAAAGGCCATTTTGAGCGTGGCCGCAGCCAACGACGAGGGGTTTTTCAATAACAACGTCCTCCTTGTGGAAACGGAACGGGCCATGATGCAGGCCGCCGACGAGGTCATCATTGTGGCCGACAGTTCCAAGTTCGGTCACCGAAGTCTTATGCACCTTTGCCCGTTGGACGAGGTGGACTGTATCGTCACCGACGAGGGATTACCCGAAGAGTGGCGGACCAAGATCTCGGCCTTGGGTGTCCGCTTGATTGTGGCCCCCGTAGGCGAACCACCGGTGGCACAGGAAACGGTGAATCCATCGGCTTGATTCCGTCAAAGACGGATCAATTGGGTGACAACGAAGCGGCCTAATGTGGCCGGGAAATGTGAACATCGCGCGAACCGTTGGAAATGGCACAAGGCAGAAGGGCATTCGATCCATGAGCGTGGCGGCACCGATAGATCGCGGTCAAGTGGAAAAGATTGTCCGTGAGGTCGTTATCAAGCTATTGGGAGGACCCGCCGAACGGCCGGAGGTCGTCGTCAGTGTCTCGGCGCGTCATTGCCACCTATCTCGGGAGCATATCGACATCCTTTTCGGGCCGGGCTACGAGCTTAAGCCCTACAAATGGTTGTACCAGGAAGGTTTCTACGCCGCCGAGGAGACGGTCATGATTGTTGGTCCGCGGCGGCGGATGTTGCCCACTCTCCGTGTACTGGGGCCGGCACGGTCGAAGACGCAGGTCGAGTTGGCCTTTACGGATGCCATTTCTCTGGGTATCGATGCCCCGGTTCGTCTGAGTGGTGATTTGAAGGATACACCTGGATGTGTGTTGATCGGTCCGGCAGGAAGCGTGGACCTGAAGGAAGGCGTGATTCGCGCGGCGCGGCATGTCCATATGAACGTGCGGGATGCGGCCTTCTACGGCGTAAAGAATGGCGACACGATGTCGCTACGTGTGGAGTCGGGCCCTTGTACGACAGTGTTCGAAGGCTTGGTTGTCCGGGCCGACGAGCAAAGCAAGCTTGAGGTCCATCTCGACACAGATGAAGGCAATGCGGCCGACATCGATCACGCCACCCGTGTGGAATTGTTCAAAGCGTAACCGGAGGAGTGCGGAGTTAACGGAGTCAACAGGTTTGTCAGAGTCGTCAATCTGACGATATCAGTGATCGGCACCTTTTCATGTGGAGTGAACGCCCATGACCAAACAAATGGAAGCCCTGGGAATGTTGGAAACGAAAGGTTTTGTGACGCTCGTGGAAGCGACCGATGCCATGCTCAAGGCTGCGAATGTGCAGTTCTTGGGTTGGGACAAGGTCGGAAGTGGATTGGTCAGTGTCTTTGTGACAGGTGACGTTGCCGCTGTCAAAGCGGCGACCGATGCGGGGGCCGCCGCGGCCAGCCGGATTGGCGAGGTCGTAAGTGTCCAGGTGATTCCTCGACCTCACGACGACCTGAATGTGGTGCTCCCGGTAGCGCCGGCAAAGGGTGGAAAGACCGACTGAGACCGTGTTATGCCTCGAAAGACAAACTTGGCCAATGATGAATTAGGGGGATTTCGCACTATGCAAGACGCCATTGGATTGATTGAAACACGCGGACTAGTTGCTTTGGTTCAGGCTACCGACGCCATGGCGAAAGCCGCCAATGTGCAGATCGTGAAGCGAGTGCAGATTGGTGGTGGTTTGGTGACGACGATCGTTCGGGGGGACGTGGGAAGCGTCCGTGCTGCCGTCGAGGCCGGTGCCAACGCCGCGGCCCAGGTCGGTGAATTGGTGGCCAGCCACATCATTCCACGGCCGGCCGAGGGTGTCATCGCGGCCTATCTGACGTGATCCCATAGGTCATCTTGCATGTCGGTGCCGTCACCTTTTGCCGGGTTAAACTCGGTATGGCATGTGCTTGGCGGGCCGACTGCGAGAGGCTGCCTCGGGGTTTCGCAGTCAGCACGGCGTCATCGGATGGCAATGAGCCGCAGTAGGGGATGACGGGACCACATTGGGAAGGAGGTCGCAGGATGCATATCTTAGTGGCCAATCTTGGAAGCACCAGTTTTAAGTACCGACTGTTCGACATGACCACGGAGCGTCAGTTGGCCCGTGGCGGTGTTGAGCGGATCGGTGCTCCGGAAAGCCGTTGCTTTGTGGAAATCCAAGGGCAACGGTATGAGGAGTCCCGGCATGTTCCGGACCACGCCGCGGCGGTCCGCCAGTGCCTTGCCCAGTTGACTGATCCGCAGCGAGGGTGCCTCAAGGACGCACGAGAGGTGGCTGCTATCGGTTTCAAGGCGGTGCACGGGGGCTGCATCTCGGGTGTCCAGCGGGTCACGGAAGATGTGCTCGCGGCCATGGAAGAGATGGCCGAAGTGGCTCCGGCCCATAATCCGCCCTATATTCGGGCGATGCGGTTACTCATGGAAAAGTTGCCGGAAATTCCTCTGGTGGCGGCCTTTGAGACCGGTTTCCACAGCACAATCCCCGAGCGGAACCGGTATTACGCCGTGCCCTACGAATGGGCCGATTGGGGAGTGCGCTGTTGGGGGTTTCACGGGGCGAGCCACCGCTACATTGCCGTCCGTACTGCGGAGTTGCTAGGCCGTGAGGACCTGCGGATCATCTCCTGCCACCTTGGTGGCTCCAGTTCCGTGTGTGCCATTCGCAACGGACAAAGTGTGTTCACCAGCATGGGGATGAGTCCGCAATCGGGACTGCCCAACAACAATCGTGTGGGCGACTTTGACCCCTTCGCCTTGCCGGTGATTATGAAGCGAACGGGCATGTCGTTGGCGCAGGTCCTTTCCGTGCTGGCGAATGAGAGCGGCTTGCTCGGTCTAAGTGGCGTGAGTACCGATCTCCGCGATATCTTGCAGGCGGCGAACCAGGGGAACTGGCGGGCACAGCTGGCGGTTGACGTCTTCGTGGCGTCCATTCGCAAGTACCTGGGCGGTTCACTGGTTGAATTGGGCGGGGCGGACGTCCTGGTCTTCACCGGCGGCATTGGTGAGAACCAGCCGGCCATCCGCACGGCTGTTTGCCGCGGATTGGGCGAGCTTGGCCTGGTGCTTGATGAGACAAAGAATCAGCAAGCGCAAGGCGAAGCCGAGATCGGTCACGAGACAAGTCGTATCCGCATTTGGGTGATTCCCACCAATGAAGAACTGATTGTGGCTCGGCAGGCCAAGGCCCTTTTGCAGTCAGGGCAATAACTATGTTTCTCGCAAAAGTGACGGGTTCCCTGGTGTCCACACAGAAGGTCGATTCTATGGTGGGGCGTAAGCTCCTCCTGGTCGAGCCTTACCGTGTTGATCCACAGTCGCGCTCACAGCTGGTGGGAACAGGCCGTACGTTCGTGGCCGTCGATACCGTTGGCGCCGGTGAGGGAGAGTTGGTGCTGATCGTTCAGGGATCGAGCGCCCGTTTGACCCCCGAAACCAAGAATCTTCCCGTGGACACCGTGATCATTGGCATCGTGGATCACGTCCACGTGGAGCAACGGAGCGTCTATAGCAAACAACCGGAGGACCGGCCAAAAGATTCGGTGTAAGTCTGGCGTGAGGGTTGTGAACGGCCGGGGCCGGGTGATGAACGGATGCATGTGCGTGGTGATGACGTATGATTGCGAGGGTGAATTTTCATTAGTTTTGATGACTTTGATGACGTCGGGAAGTGTACGAGGATTCCCACGCGACAACATCCATAAGGAGCGTGACCATGCAAATCAATGAGGCTCTCGTCAAGACGGTGGTGGAGGAAGTGTTGCATCGGCTTAAGGGCAATGGAACCCCGGCTGCACCGCCACCTGTTGTCAAACGATTTCAAGGTCGTCTGGGCCTATTCACCGACGTTGACGATGCCGTGGCGGCCGCGGTAGAGGCCTATGACATGCTTTCGCGGCGGACGCTGGAAGAACGAAAACGCATCATCGATCATATCCGGCGGATTGCCATCGAGCAGTGCGTCGAGTTGGGCACGATGGAGATGGAAGAGACGAAGATCGGCCGACTCGAACACAAAATCGAAAAGTTACGCATTCTCGGTGAAAAGACTCCGGGCGTGGAATTCTTGCGGAGTGAAGTCTTCAGTGGCGATCACGGCCTAACGGTGATCGAGCATGCGCCGTTCGGTGTCATCGGTGCGGTCACGCCGGTGACACATTCGTTACCGACGTTAACCGGCAATGCCATCAATATGATTGCGGCGGGAAACACCGTGGTGTTCAATCCCCATCCGAGCGGCAAGCGGGTCGCCGCAGAGGGTGTTCGTCGGTATAACTCGGCCATTTACCGTGATTTGGGAATAGACAATCTGATCTGCGTCATCACGGAGCCGACCATCGAGACGGCCAACGCGATTTTCAAACACCGCGATGTGGCGATCTTGTGCGTGACAGGTGGTCCCGGTGTCGTCCGTGTCGCGATGCAGCAGGCAAAACGGGCCATCGTGGCCGGTCCGGGAAATCCCCCCGTGGTGGTTGATGAGACGGCCGATCTCGATCGGGCGGCACGCTGCATCATCCAAGGTGCCGCTTACGACAATAACCTCCTCTGCATCGCCGAAAAGGAAGTCCTCGCGGTGGACAAGATTTTCGATCAACTGATGGCGGCGATGGAACGGGCAGGGGCCGTCCGTTTGAACGCCTCGGAGATCGAGGCCCTGACGGCTAAGGCCATCACATACGCCGGGGAAGGCGAACATCGCCATCCCGTCGGTGTGAAGGAGTTTATCGGTCAGGATGCCGCTGTGTTGGCCCGGGCGATCGGCAAGAAGATCCCTGAGGACGCGGAACTCCTCTTCGGGGAAACCGATTTTTCAAATCCCTTTGTCCATGCCGAACAGATGATGCCCTTCGTGCCGTTTGTCCGATGTCGGGATGTCGATGAAGCCATCGAAAAGGCGCGGATCGCCGAGCACGGCTTCCGTCACACGGCGATCATTCACTCCCATGACGTCGTCAATATGACGAAGATGGGACGGGCACTGGAGACAACGATTTTTGTCAAAAATGGTCCGTCCATGGCGGGACTGGGGCTTGGTGGTGAAGGTTACATTTCGTACTCGATTGCCGGGCCAACCGGTGAAGGGATTACGACGCCGTTGACATTCACCCGGGAACGTCGCTGTGCCATGATCGACAGTCTCCGCATCCTCGGCAAGTGATGTGATCTCGTAGGGACACAACAGACCGAGAGGCAATCGACGGTTGAAAGCAACGGGTGACAAAGGCGGTCGAAGATGCTTGCAGGACGGGTTGTCGGGCACGCAACATCAACGGTGAAGCATCCATCCATGCAAGGTTGGAGGCTCCTGTTGGTACAGCCCGTGGCCGCCGATGGTCGGTCGCCGGATGGCGATCCCATTCTGGCGGTGGACCATTTAGGGGCAGGACGAGGAGACCTGGTCATCGTGACAAGTGATGGAAAACACACACAAACAGTTTTACAAGATGCCCACACACCTGTGCGGTGGTCGGTGATTGGGATTGTTGACTGATGGATTCTTCCCATGTTGACGTCCAACTGATCGAGCGTATCGTCCGCGAGGTCCTGGCAGACCTTGGGAAGGCCTCGCCCGTTGCGCCGGACGGCCTCGGTCAACAAGATGCCTCGCCGACTCGCCCCGCTGAAAAAAAGCAAAGCACCGATGACGCATTGAGCCCGAGTGCCGGGAAGACCGTTTCCCGTCTGGCCCGAGTTTACTCCCCAAGAGACGGGGAACTGACTCTGCCGAACAAGGTGATCACTTTGGCGACTTTGGAAAACCGGCTGACGGGCATTCGGCAGATTGTCGTTCCGCCTGGGGCCGTGATTACCCCTGCGGTTCGGGATCTCCTGGCAGAGAAGGGAATCAAGGTGTTTTTCGGTGTCGGAACAAATCACATCGAGGAGCCGGCCCAGCACAACGGTGAGACGGTCGCCCCGGTTGGTGCGTCCCTTGTGGTCTTGTTGGTCACGCGGCGGGTCTCCCCGGAGCAACTGGAAAATCTGCTTCGCCCCGAAGGGATTAATGCCACGTATGAGTCCCTGGATTGCCTGGTGCGGGCGAGTGACCGTGTGGCTGAGGTGTGTCAATCGGGTAATCTGGCCGTGGTGTTGACGCGGTATGTTTCTATGGAAGTCTGCTTGGCGAACAGGCACAAAGGCGTCCGGGCGGTTGCAGGTCGTTGGGGCACGGACATCGCGGCGGAAACGGCATCTGTGGGCGCCAACGCCCTGGTGGCCGACGTCTCGGCAGGGTTGTTCGCTTTGAAACGGATGATCACCGGATTCTTCCGGGCTTCCCACGTTTGCCCGGATAACCTGCGTGAACGACTGGAGCTGGCGTAGAAGAAGTCATATGGCTGTCTGAGGTGTCAAAAGAAGGCACAAACGGAGAGGGAGATCAAATCCTGTGCGTCTGGGAAAGGTGATAGGAACTGTAACGCTGAGCCGTGCCCATCCCACTGTTCGTGGGGCAAGGTTCAAGGTTGTGGTTCCTTTGTCATTGAAGATGCTCTTGGAGGCACCTACCTCGGAGGCAGAGGAATTGGTCGTCTATGACGAGTTGGGGGCCCACGATGGTTGCTTGGTGGCGTTCAGTGAAGGACGTGAGGCAGCTCAACCCTTCCCGGAACCGAAACCCGTGGACGCCTACTTGGCGGCGATCCTTGATCATGTCGAGGCTGTGCCGCTGGAAGAAGTGTTGCCGCACTATGTGGATTAACACGGAACGGGTGCGCAACGTTATTGATGAGGTGATTGGCTAAGCAATCGGATACTGCATACGAGCGATACACTTCTGGAGGGTTTTGCGATGGCATCGCAAGCGGAAACCAGCAGAAATCAAGGCGGAACGAAGCGAACAAACGGCATGCCGGGCGGTGTGCTGAATATCCATCGCGTGAAGCAGGAAATCTGCGAGATCGGAGATCGCTTGTACAAGCGAGGCTTCGCAGCGGCCAACGATGGAAATATCTCCTACCGTGTGAGCGAAAATCAGGTCGTTTGCACACCGACCATGATCTGCAAGGGCTTCATGAAGCCGGAGGACCTTTGCGTAGTCGATATGGAAGGCAGACAGATTTCTGGCGTGCGAAAGGCCACCAGTGAAATCAAACTGCATCTTGCCATTATGAAGACCCGGCCAGACGTTCGGGCTGTTGTTCATTGCCATCCGCCGCACGCGACGGCATTCGGCATCGCCCGGGAGGCGATTCCCCAATGCGTCTTGCCGGAAGTGGAAATCTTCCTAGGCGAGGTGCCCATCGCCCGCTATGAGACGCCGGGGACGCAGGAGTTCGCCGACACAATCTTGCCGTTTGTCGAGAAGTGCAACGTCATTATCCTCGCTAACCACGGCACGGTGAGCTTTGGTGATACGGTGGAAAAGGCCTATTGGTACACGGAAATCCTCGACGCCTATTGTCGGATGCTAATGCTGGCCAAGAGCCTGGGACGGATCAACTACTTCACCGAGCCGGAGGCCAAAGCCCTTCTGGAGTTGAAGCAACGCTTGGGCTACAAAGACCCGCGACTGGAACTGGAGAATTGCGAGCTCTGTGCTAATGATGTTTTCCGAGACAGTTGGAAGGAAAGTGGTGTTCGCCAGGAGGCCTTCCAGCCACCGCGTTTTCACTCAGGTGCGGCCTGCTCCGGTGGCTCGGTGACCGAGCAAGAACGGGAGGCCCTCATCCAAATGATTACCGATCGTGTCATGCAGATTCTCACCTCGCAAGCGTAGTTCATCTCAGTTAATCCCACCTCACCTTAGAAGAGCCCGCAGGAAATCCTGCGGGTTATTTTTTCCCGTAGCTCACTCCGTCTAAGAAAAACCGTGACGCATGCTTGACGAAGCAAAAGAGTCGGCTATGCTATCGGTCGAAGTGTTCGAGGAGAGAAGACAACTCCGAACAAGATATGCAAGCGATCGGGCTCCTTCGTGTAAGCAAGCCCTCGCATGACTTGGCCAAGAAGGGATCAGTGTTATGATGTGTCGTTGGTGTTGTGTGGTTATCCTGGCGATAAGCGTTATCTCTCTGAGCGTCACCCAGACATTTGGCGAAGAACAGGCCTCGGTGGCGCCATCGCGAGAAAAAGCTCCCGTTCGTTGTCTGATCGTCACGGGCGAGGATTACCCGGGACACAAGTGGCAGGAAACGACACCGGTTCTAAAAGCAGCTTTGGAACGCCAAGGTAAAATCCATGTTGACGTGACCGAGGACCTTAATGTCTTGCGGACGGATCGGCCGTATCAATACGATGTGCTCGTCATGCACTTTAAGAACTACGATCCCAATGTGCCGGGTCACGAAGGGTTCGAGAAGTTAGCGGCGTTTGTCCGGCAAGGGGGTGGGCTGGTCCTTGTGCATTTTGCCTGCGGTGCCTTCCAGGAATTCAAAGATGAGTTTGTCAAGATTGCCGGTCGCATATGGGATCCGCAACTTCGTGGCCACGATCCCCATGGAATGTTCACCGTGAGGATCGTTGACCCGCAACATCCCATCACGCTGGGCATGAAACACTTCGAGACGGTGGATGAACTCTACACATGCTTGGCCGGGGAGGTGGCGATCCATGTCCTCGCCACGGCGAAGTCGAAAGTCGATGGGAAGGACTACCCCATGGCCTTTGTGCTGGAGGTGGAAAAAGGACGCACGTTCCATTGTGTCCTGGGGCACGATGTGAAAGCCTTTGCGTCGCCGGAGGTCCAGGAGCTTTTCCAAAGAGGTTGCCTCTGGGCGGCGCGACGCCTGTGATCCGGAGGGGGCTGCGCCTGGGAATCAGCCTGAGAGCCGGTGTTGGCCATGTCCATGTTGACGTGATGCCGATGGAGAGATTAACAACTTGATAAGAGACACGGGAGTCGATGCGATGCAAATCAGTTTTCATACCGATGCCTTTAATTCCGCCTATTGGAATTTTGAGCGTTGTCTGAAATGGGCGGAAGCCAACGATGTCCATTTCATCGAATGTGGCGTGATTGATGGCGTCAGCTGGATTCATGGGTTGGGTTATCAGCCGCACGTGGCGCTGTACGAAGACCCGCTACTCCTGCGGCGAAAAATGGAGAATTACGGGGTTCGGTTCTCGCAAATTGATGCCGCCTATCCCCTTTCCGGTCGGGATGGTCCGCTGTATGGCGTTCCCTATGTCTTGAAGGCAATCCCCTGGGCAAAGCATGCCGGTTGTCCCCGCATTGCCACCACCGATGGTTTGCATCAACCGCCGGGGATCAGCGACGAAGAGGCGATGGCCCTCATGAAGAGAAGTTACGAGCAGATCATCGAGGTCGCCGAGGCCTACGAAGTCACGATCAACATTGAGGTCCACGGCTATTTTACGACTAACCCCGATCGGCTGGCCGAGATGTTGGAGTTCTGTCAAAGTCCGTTCTTGCGGATGAATCTCGACACGGGCAATTCGTTCATCGCCGGACGGGATCCGGTGGAATTCTGCCGACGCTTCCGCGACAAGATCAACCATGTGCATATCAAGGATGTCAGTCCTTCTTTGGCGGCGGCGGTCCGCGGACAGGAAACCGGCATCGCCGTAAGTCATTGTGCCATCGGTGATGGTGTCAATGCCGACAACATTCGCCAGGTCTTGACGATTTTGCGAGATCACGGTTACAACGGCCCGCTAAGTATGGAGTGTGAGGGCCAGGGCGGCCCCATGATTGAGCGCTCGCTCCGTTGGTTGCGGGCAACGTTGCAAGAATTGGGAATTCCCGAAGAAAAGTCCGTGCCGTAACGGTGGCGGTCATCCAAGGCATAGCTGTGACGTCGCATATCCGCGGAGGTAGTCCGGTTGATTGGGTTAGTTGATCTGGAGGGACCATGGTATGAGTCGTGGCAAACAAACGTCTGATGGTGAACTTTCGCGTCGCGATTTTTTGAAGACAGGAACCGTCGCCGCCGGGGGGCTGGCCTTTGGAACGGCACTCCATCGCGCGGTCCATGCGAGCGGGTCCGACATCATTAAGGTGGGGATGATTGGCTGTGGCGGTCGCTGTAGCGGGGCGGCAGCCCAGGCACTCAATACCGGGCCCGATGTGCGGCTGGTCGCCATGACCGATGTCTTCGAAAGCAAAGTGCAGGCGGCGCTTCAGAATCTCAAGCAGCAATTTCCCGATAAAGTGCTCGTTGATCAAGATCATTGTTTCACCGGTCTGGACGGCTACAAAAAGGTCATCGAGGCCTCCGACGTGGTCCTGATTGCCTGTGCCTCCAAGTATCATCCCATGTATTCGGAAGAGGCCATCAAGGCGGGCAAGCACGTGTTTGTGGAAAAACCGCACGGGATCGATCCCGTTGGTGTTCGCCGGATGCAGGCGGCTTGTGACTTGGCGAAAGAAAAGGGGCTCAGTATCGTGTCGGGCCTGCAAAGCCGGTTTGACATGGGCTTCCAGGAATGCATCAAGCGCATTCATGATGGCATCATCGGGGATATCGTCGCAGTGCAGGCCATGTTCCTTCGCGGACCCTATCAGGTCATGGCCCGCAAACCCGGACAAACAGAAGTCGAGTTCCAATATTGGAACTGGTATCACTTCTGCTGGCTCTCCGGGGACGATGTGCCACAGTCTCTGGTCCATAATATGGATCGTGTGACCTGGGCCTTGAAGGAAGAAATGCCTGAATGGTGCTTTGGCCTGGGCGGTCGGTCGGCGTCCTTCGGCGAAGGGCTTGGCGATATGTACGACCATCAGACGGTCGTTTACGAGTACAAGAGCGGTGCCCGCGTGTATGCGATGTGTCGCACGCAGAACGGCTGCTATGGTAATGCCAGCGATATCATCATGGGGACCAAAGGGACCTGTTATCTCGGCCAGAAACGGATCGTCGGCGAGACGAATTGGCGCTACGAAGGCCCCCAGAACAATCCTTACCAGGATGAGCAACAGGCCCTTTTCGACTCGATCCGCAAGGGCCAACCCATCAACAGCGGGTATCACATGGCCCAAAGCACGATGGTCACGGTCCTGGGACAGCTGGCCGTCTATACCGGTCAGGCAATGCGATTTGAAGATGTGGCGAAGATGGACTTCCAATATCGACCCACGGTGGAGGAAGCCCGACTCGATATGGAACCTCCGACGGTCCCCGATGAGACGGGCAATTATCCTTTGCCAAAACCGGGAATCAGCAGTCTGGAGTGGATTGCCGGGCCACGTCGGACGTGATCATTGAGCATCTCTCGTGGACCGGGTTAATCCCCATGGCCCTCCACGGGTAACAGGGCGCGAAGATGTTGAACGCAAGAAAGGCCTCCAAGTTCAACATTTGGAGGCCTTTCGTTTGTTTCGATATGACATCTCGCTTGGCTTCCCCACCATCCTGTCATAAAGGGCCACGCCCTTCGTGAGGAAATCTCGTCATTGAGACAGCCACACGCCGTCGTGGCCATAATCTTGGAGGGCCACGCGCCGTCGTGGCCGCGAACCATACTGGATGATGACTCGACACCTCGGCGGACGTGACGGCGAGCGTCCCTTCGGAGATCGGC
>FWWL01005916.1_pt1 | contig 18352 bp, 13 predicted proteins | sample 2228331 | NCBI WGS metagenome assembly FWWL01 (sample SAMEA103939775, study PRJEB20133) | metagenome
CGGAATGTCAGCATAAGAGATAAAGTTAATTCAAAATATAATTTTAATTTTCGTTCTACTCTGAGTATCATTAAAAATATAGAAAAACTCTCTTCTAAAATTATGTTTACAATTCATCCTGAAAGATGGTACAGTCGTCCTTTACCCTGGCTAAAAGAATTGATTCTACAGAATGTCAAGAACATTATTAAATATAGCTATATGAATTTTAAATAGAATTTGACAAAACCATTAAAAGATTATTTCTCAAATATCTCAATTATAAAATTTTCTTTTCTTGTCAGTTTAATTTTCATATATATCTCTTTTGGTTTAGTAACCTATTTTACAGCAAATTATCATTATGATGAAATCCTACATCATTCAAAGAATGTAAAACTTTTTTCTGAAAAAGGTGTAGAAGCTATAGTAAGTGAAGAGTATTCTTCAGCTAATACACCTTTACCGTATTTAATTCCCGCTTTAATCACTTCTCTTTTTCAATTCCATCCTGAAATTAAACACCTCAGATTATTTAATTTAATCACCTCCTTCATTCTAATCTTACTTTTATTTATTTACTACAAGCCCTTTAATTCAAATCCATTATTGTTATTCATTTTATTCTTTTATCCCCACTACCTGAAAAATACCTTTGGCTTTTTTATGGGAATTTATGGTTTATTATTTTTCATTTTAACTTTAATTTTTTATCAGCGGGAGGGGGAGATAAACAAATTTTTATCTGGCTTATTTCTCTCCTTTGCAATCCTTTCGCAACAATATTATTTACCAATTTTCTTTTTCCTCATTTTTAATGAAATATTTTCAAACAAAATTTATAAGCAAAAAATAGTTAATATAACTCTCATTAGTATATCAATGTTATTTCCGGCTTTCTTGTTTTTTATTTGGGAAGGGTTTACTCACATTAATTTTGTGGAACATTCAATAAGATTTAGTCCAGTTTATGTTACTGCAATTTTTGCTTCTATTGGATTTATATTTGCTCCGGTTGTTTTACAAAAAATATTATCGTTACCCTTTAGCTTAAAGCTTTTAATTTTTATTTTAACATTAATATTAACCATATTTTACTGGCCTGAATTTCAAAATGTCCCTGAATATGGCAAAATATAAGGATTTACTTTTAATGTATTAAAATCAGCAAATAAAATACATCCATACTTCAATTTTTGTCTAAAATTTACATTTACATATTTGGGGTTGGTATTTTATTATTTTGGAGGTCGTGATTTATTAGTGTTCGAGAATAAAGTTTTTCTGCTCTTATCCTTTTCATTTACTTTCTCTTCACTTCTCTCGGAAAGACACTTTTTGCCATTAATCTTTCTCGCACTATTAACATTAAATCCTTCTAATTTAAAGAAAATTTATCAGTATATCTGGCTTTCCCTGGTATTAATTATGGGTTGTGTCTATTTTTATTATTTTAATTTTATTTATAAAATGCGTTATTAATATATTTTAAGAACAATTTGTGATGACATCCAATAGTGATGGTTTAGAAGTTAAATAATTGATTTCAGAATTTTTCATTTGGAATTGTTCATTCAATAATATCAGAATAAAATAAACACTTCATGTTAAACTATAAGTAATACCACTAAATGTAACTCCATATAGATTGTGGATGAGTTATTAATATTTTAAATCGTTGGTATATTTTTATGGAACCAAAATATTAGAAATGAACAGTTTGTTTTGCTGTAAATATGTTTTGATTAAAAATGATGCACATAAGTGAAGGTTCGGTAGCTTATTTTGAGCTAGTTGATAAAAAAATAATGAGATAACCCCAATAAAGATTAAAGTATTATCTTTAATTAATAATAACATAAAACATTATAACTTTAAAAAACAAATAATCTTGTTATTTTCTTTAAAACTAATTTATATTTCGTTTTTTTATTAATGCTTGCCCAGATTAAAAAATTTATTAGGTATTCATACTTTTTACCTGGTTTTAAAATATTAAGAACATAATCCGTTTTGAATTATTAAATTTACTTTAGTTTAAAAGTTTAAATAAGAACGGCGCCTTAAAATTGAAAGTATTATTCCTGCTTCTCGAAACAATTATTTATTCAGTATCTATATTGGCTGGTTATAGTTACTTTGCAGACTTAAGAACTAGCTGGCAAGAATTAATTCCACTTCTTTTTTACCTTAATTTTGTAAATCTTATAACTAAATCTTTCTTTTATAAAAATTTGCTTAAACCGGGTGATTATGAATTTGCAAAGAATATTTCGCTGCGTTCTTTCATTCTGAATATTATTTTAGTAACTATTTTATTCAGTGTTCATGATTATATAAAAGTCTTAAAAATTGCCACAGTATCTGGTATTTTGATGCTTCTTTTATTTGAACAGATTTTTCTAATTATTTATTACTGGAAATCCTTTTCCAAAATATTTAAAGATTCTATTTCCTTAAAATCATTTTATATTTTTTTCTTCGATTTTATCATCCTGCTCGCTTCTATTTATTTAAGATTCATTAAAAATTTAATTGAATTGGATATTTCTATTATTATATTATCTTCAACAATGATTCTTTCGTGGTTAACCGCTGGATTTCTGTACTCTCATTTTAATTGTAAGATAGATACTTTTTATTGGAGATATATCTGGCCATTCATTAAGTCGTATATTTTGATTTTTATTATTAATATATTTATTGCTGTTGTACTTGAAGTTGATACTATTATTTTTTACAATTTAATCACTACTTTACTGTTCTATTCATTTGCGTCATTTTTGTTCTTCTCAATAAGGTTTTTTATTTACATTCCACCTAAATCAGATTTAAATAGAATTAAATTCATTCGGGCAAATGAAATTGATGATAGTTTTTTACACAATTCTGTTTTATTTAAAGGTTTAAAGTACAAGTTGAGCGAGAAAACAAATACCTCTACTACAATCCGTGAAAAATTAAAAGAAATTTATCTTAAAAATTTTCGAACGCTTTTCAACTATATTGATAATAGAGTGGATTTAAACACTATTAACCTTGAGAAAAGTCTTGTAATCAGATCTACGGATATTTATAATATTCAAATTCTACCTGATGATACACTGGAATTTATAATGAACCTTCATCCCATTAATGATTTTAGAAGAATAAATGCTTATTTCATTGAAGTGAATAAGAAATTGATCAACTCTGGAGTTTTCATTTGTTGTTTTCAGTCGCTCTATCAAAGATACTTTACTATTTTGAAGAAGTATCCGTACTTTCTTGGTATCTTGGTTAATTTGTTTGACTTTATTTTTCATAGAGTTAGTCCAAAGTTACCTATAATACAACAAATATATTTTAGTTTGACTAAAGGGAAGAATAGAGCCGTATCGTTAGCTGAGAGTTTAGGTAGATTAGTCTACTGTGGTTTTAATATTATAGATTTTAAGGAATTAGGTAATCTGACTTATATAATTTGTTTTAAAACTAAAGAACCACTTGTTGATTCGAACCCGAGTTATGGGCCATTTTTTAAAATGCGAAGAATCGGTAAAAATGGAAAAGAAATCTTTGTTTATAAGTTTCGTACAATGCATCCGTACTCTGAATATATTCAGAGTCTTGTGTATGAAATGTTTAATATAAAAGAAGGAGGGAAGATAAAGAACGATTTTAGAATTACTGTATGGGGTAAAATTCTTAGAAAATTATGGATTGATGAATTGCCCATGCTAATTAATTTTTTGAAAGGTGAGTTAAAATTAGTAGGAGTTAGACCTTTATCGAAACATTATTTAAGCTTATATCCAGAAGAACTAAAGGAACTCAGGAAGAAAGTGAAACCAGGATTGATCCCACCATTTTATTATGATTTACCAAAAACTTTAGATGAAATTTTTGAATCCGAATACAGATATATTTCTGCTTATCTTCAAGCTCCATTAAAAACCGATTTAAAGTATTTCGTTCGTGCAGTTTATAATATTGTATTTAAGAATGCTCGGAGTGGTTGAGCCCACCATTGTCAATCAGTAATGTTATTGCTAATAAAGTAGAATTGGTTGCAAGATCCTTAGTGAAAAGTGCTGAAATAAAGAAGAATAAGAATAAAGATGTTACGGAAATTTTCTTTTTCACATTTTTAAGTCTTATTAGGTTTTTAAATCCATTGCATAATGGTAAAAAAAATAAAGTCAACCCAATAATTCCACCCTCAGAAAGTAATTCAAGAATAATATTGTGTGGATATTTTTGGAATATGAAATGTGCTGTACCTTCACTTAGAATTCTAAATCCACCAGCACCCGCACCAATTATAGGATTTTCTAAGAACAATTTTATGCTATGTTTATAATTAAGAATTCTAGATTGTACTGTTTGATCAACTATCTCGTTTTTATTTAGATATTTTTCTACAAATTCAAATCTTACCTTTAAATTGCGAGTTAAAAAATAACTACCTGTTATTAAGATCAGAAATGACAATGTTAGGAGTACAGTCCTTGAATTTTTTAGGATGATGATAAAATATATAATTAATATACCAATTGCTAAAAGTGAAGTTCGATGTGGAATCAAACAGATAGCAAGTATATTTAAGATAAACGAAATGAAAAGATAAGGTTTAGGCTTATCTAAAAAGAGAAATTTAAGTACTAAAATTATTACTGTAATAGAAATTATTTTCCCGCTAATGACATGACTGATAGTTTGTTGTTTTATTCCATAACTCACAAACAAGACCGGTTCGGTTAAAATCAGGAAAACTGCTAAAAGATTACCTGCAACAATAAAAAGGACAGTGAGAACATTAATGAGTTTTTCAATATTTATATTTCTGTAATAGATTAGTAATATGATATAAGGTATTAGATTAGCAACCATTAAAATATTTTTTATTGCTCCAAAAGTTTTATTTAAAGACCATAGAGTAGAGGTAGAACTATAACTAATGAAGGATAAAATAATTGATAATTTTCGTAATCGATTTTTTATGTCTGGATCTGGTTTGAACCTTAAAATAAAAGCTAAAAAAATTAATAAAGGCAAAAATAACTTCACAATGACAGAACTAACAGAGTAATTTGAAATGAACGAGGAGACTATGTGTAAAAAAAACAAAAATCCTAAAAGATGTAATGTTAATTCTTCCTTTAGATATTTTTTAATATTTATCATCTTCATTAACACAAAGTTAATTTTTTCTCAGGTTATTTATGAAAGATTAAATAGTAATGTGTATGAGTTTCTGGAGAAATTAGATATCAGAGGAATCATTAATTTACCATCAGAATCAAAGCCTTTTACAGAGAAATTTATTGTTGAGAAATTGTATGAGATTCAGACTAAAACCTTCCAATTAAATCAACTTGAAGAACTTGAATTGAAAAAATTTATTGACTATTACGACAGAAATTATAACAAAATTTTTATACCATATAAACATAGGGAGGGCAAATTTAAATTCAATATCTCACCTCTTGGTTCTTATTCAATTGATTTTCTACATAAACAAAGACGATTTACGAGAACAATTGGCATTAACATTAAAACTTCTTATGAAAACTTTAGTTCTTACATCCATTTACAGGATAGGGGTGAATTTGGTGACTTTTACGATGATTCAAAACAAATAACGCCTGAAAGGGGATATGAATTTCAGAAAGTTAATATTGGGAAATTTAATGGTATCGAATTCAGTGATGTTCTTGGAGGGGTTACACTTGATTATAAGTGGTCTAATATAGGAATTTATAAAGATTACAACTTATGGGGACATGGCCAATATGGGAATTTAATTCTTTCTGATAAGGCAAATGCTTTCCCCTATATAAAATTTGAATTCTCTCCTGTTAACTGGTTCAGGTTCAGATATATTTACGGTTGGTTGAATTCGAAAGTAATTGACTCGGGTTATTATTACTATTCAAATCCTGGTAGCAGAATGAATGAAAAAGTTTATGATTTTATTAATAAGTACCTCGTTATTAATATGTTTTCTTTTCAACCTGTAGGGAATTTTATTTTTAGTATTGGAAATTCGTTGATTTATAGTGGTAATAATACCCGGCTTGAGACTCTTTTGCCTTTTGCATTCTTTAAGTATTTAGACAGAGATGTAGGTAAAGGACAAATTTCTGATGGAAATGGACAATTATTTTTTGATTTATCGTATAAACCGATTAAAGGAATAAAATTATATGGTACCTTTTATATTGATGTGATTAGCATTCGAAAAACTCTTAAAGGTGATGATTCGGATAATTGGTTTGCATATACAGTTGGAACTTCAAGTTTCAATATACCTCTTGATAATTTTGGACTTACAATTGAATACACGAAAATTGATCCATGGGTTTATGAACACAAAGATATAACCACAACATATAAACATCTAAATTATACACTGGGACACTGGCTCGGTCAGAACGGTGATGTTTTTACATGTGAGTTGAAATATTTTTTATTACATAATTTGAGATTCTCCTTGAAATATGAATCTTTAAGAAAAGGTGGTTTAGATGATATTTATTATGCATACAACGGTCGTGATGAAAAAACTTTAAAATTTTTATATCCACCAGTAAGAAGAGATAAAAAACTATCTTTTATTACACAATATGAACCTGTAAGTTCTTTCTTACTTGATTTTAAAGCGGTTTATTCTAAAATTGTAGATGATGATTATATGAGAACACCTGATTACCTTAGAGGAAATAAATTATTCTTATCTTTTGGTTTTAGTTATGGATTTCCATACGGGATTAACCACTAAAAAATACGAGTTTAGAAAAATGAATAAATTTTATGATATACTTTATAAAAAAATTCAATTAAAAGAAGCAAAAATTGGAATCATAGGCATGGGTTATGTAGGGCTTCCACTTGCCCTCGAGTTCGCAGACGAGGAGTTTCATGTAACTGGATTTGATATTGATGGAGAGAAAGTAAAATTACTGAACAGCGGTGAAAGTTATATAAAACATATTAATTCAGATAGAATTTATAAGAGTTTGAAAAATGAAAGTTTTTCGGCAACATCCGATTTCTCAAGACTTACTGAAATGGATGTAATTATTATTTGTGTACCAACACCACTTAATAAAAATCGTGAACCAGATTTAAGTTTTATTGTGAGTACAGCCAGAACAATCTCTGAAAATTTCAAACCAGGTAAGTTAATTGTTCTTGAGTCTTCTACATACCCAGGAACAACTGAAGAGATTTTACTACCCCTTTTCGAAAAACCGTTAAATGAAGAATATAAAAACACTACTTTTCGAGCAGGTGAGGACTTCTTTCTTGCATTTAGCCCGGAGAGAGAAGATCCGAATAATCCAGATTATACCACAAAAACAATTCCGAAAGTTATTGGTGGGCATACTGAAAATTGTCTTAAATTAACGAAGCTACTATATGATAATGTAATTGTAAAAACTGTTCCAGTTAGTTCCACGCGAGTTGCAGAAGCGGTTAAATTGCTCGAGAATATTTATAGAGCAGTAAATATCGCCCTTGTTAATGAATTGAAGATGGTATTTTATAAGATGAACATTGATATATGGGAAGTGATTGAAGCAGCAAAGACAAAACCATTTGGGTTTCACGCATTCTATCCAGGTCCTGGACTTGGAGGGCATTGTATTCCGATTGATCCATTTTATCTGACATGGAAAGCTAGAGAATATGAAGTCCCGACTAAATTTATAGAATTGGCTGGAGAGATTAATACAAATCAACCTTATTTTGTAGTTGAAAGAACTATAAAAGCTCTGAATGAATATGGAAAAGCAATAAAGGGCAGTAAAATATTGTTGCTGGGGGTTGCATACAAGAAAAATGTCGATGACCTGAGAGAATCACCTGCATTAAAGCTAATGGAGATATTTGATGAGCTCGGTGCTGAAATTGATTATCACGATCCATTTATTCAAACTATACCGAAATTAAGAAATTATAATTTCAATAAGTCATCCATTCCTATTACACCAGAAAATTTAAAACAATATGATGCAGTTATAGTTGTTACTGAACACGATTATGTTGATTATGAATTGGTAAAGAAAAATTCTAAATTGATAATCGATACAAGAAATGTATATAAATTAAATGGAATCAGAAACGGAAGTATAATTAAAGCTTAAGATAGAGAATGAAAAACTTTGCAATTACCGGTGTAGCGGGATATATAGCTCCAAGACATCTCAAGGCAATAAAAGACACAGGAAATAATCTGGTTGCTGCTCTTGATGTTAATGATTCAGTGGGAATATTGGATAAATATTTTCCTCATTGTAGTTTCTTTTTAGAATTCGAAAGATTTGAGAGACATCTTGAAAAATTAAAAAGGGAAAGAAGTCAAGATTCTATCCATTATATGAGTATTTGTACACCAAATTTTTTGCATGATTCCCATATCAGATTGGCATTAAGATTGGGAGCTGATGCTATTTGTGAAAAGCCACTTGTTCTAAATCCATGGAACCTTGATGCTCTCGAAGAGATCGAAAAAGAAACAGGGAAAAAAGTTTATACAATTCTTCAATTACGAGTTCATCCCTCATTAATTAATTTAAAGGATAAAATATCCCTAAAGATTAGTGAAAATCCAGATAAAAAATTTATGGTTGAGATGAAATATATTACCGCACGAGGTTTGTGGTATGATTTTTCATGGAAAGGAATCTTAGAAAAATCTGGAGGGCTTGCAACAAATATTGGTATCCATCTATTTGATTTATTAATCTGGTTGTTTGGAAATCCCATCCATAGCAAGGTTATTTTCGATGAAAAACGAAGTATAGCTGGTGAACTTGAACTAGAAAATGCATTTGTGAAATGGTTTTTGTCCATAAATTTTGAAGATTTACCTGTTGATGTTAATGCAAACGGAGTTGGAACATTCAGATCAATCAAAGTTGATGGTGAAGAAATTGAATTCACAAAAGGGTTTACGGAACTTCATACAGAAGTTTATAGAAGAACACTGAGCGGGGAAGGTTTTGGTATTAAAGATGCAAGACCATCAATTGAATTAGTATATAAAATCAGGAATCACATAAATTTTTGAAGGGTAGAATAATGAGCGAAAAAAAATATTATGTAAATGAATATGCAGTAATAGATGAAAATGTAGAGATTGGTGAAGGGACTAAAATATGGCATTTTACGCATATTCAATCAGGTGCAAAAATAGGTAAATATTGTGTACTTGGTCAGAATGTAAATGTTGGTAATAATGTAGTAATTGGTAACTATGTGAAGATTCAGAATAATGTTTCTGTGTATGAAGGAGTTACACTCGAAGATTATGTTTTTTGTGGTCCTTCAATGGTATTTACAAATATTAAAGATCCAAGAAGTAAGTATCCGCAAGTTGGCTCAAAATATTATATCAAAACACTTGTGAAAGAAGGTGCTTCACTTGGTGCGAATTGTACAATTGTCTGCGGTGTAACCATAGGGAAATACGCTTTTATTGGTGCAGGTGCAGTAGTGACGAAGGATGTACCAGATTTTGCACTTGTTGTTGGGAATCCTGCGAGAATTATTGGTTGGGTATCAGAAGCAGGTGTAAAACTTAAATTTGATGAGAACGGGATAGCTATTTGTCCTAAATCGGGTAAAAAGTATAAACTTGAAAACAATCATGTTTATGAAATAGAATAGATTAAAATATAAATCTTTGATAAAGGCGGGTTAATCCCGCCTTTTTTGTTTTATTTTTTCTTATTATCAATTCTGTGAGAATTTTATGAATCCTTGATAATTCACTTTCAATGACGGTTAACCATGACTTAATGCCAATATATCATATTAACCAAACCAATATAATATTATTCACTTCGCAAAATTTATTTTAAAGAAAGCACTTAGCTGAGAAAGATTATAACAAAAACCACTGCGCTTTCTGCGTCCTCTGTGGTTGATTAAAAAACCGCTAAGAGCGCAAAGGACGCAAAGGATTTTGATAAGTGTTTTAATTCTCTCCGCGTTCTCTGCGTTTAAAGAAAATCGAACTAACAAACCAATGAACTCAATAAGAATTAGCTAATTCAACTAATTGCTGATATTAATTAAACTATTGCATCTTAAAAGTAATTTTTGTTATATTTTATTGAAAAATTTTTACTAAGAAATGAAACTCAAATTAATTCCCCAACAATTTTTTCTAAAGTATCCTACAACAATAAATTCTTCACAAAAGCAGGAGGGTAAGAAATGAAAAAAAATATAATTAGTTGTTGTTTTTTAATAATAATTATGTTTTGCCCATTAAATTCTCAGTCCGTAGTTTTCAGCGATAATTTTAATACTAGCCATGGTTCAACATTCACTACATCAGGTACAATAGGTTCAAGTGACTGGACTGTTTCCAGATCAGGGGATGATTGGGGTGCAAGAATACATAATAATATACTTGAGTTAACGAATGATGCAACAACAGGAACTTCAAATTCAAATGGTTGGGTGTATGCTTATGTTAGCACTAGTATTTTTTCTTCACCTTTTCAAAAGAAATTAAAAAATAACACTGGTAAAGTAAATTATATTTTTAATATGAGACAAATAAGGAATAATCCAGCGGGCTTCATTAGCGGTTATTATGGTGTAGCATTCATTATCGGCTCGACTTCCAATACAATTGCGACGGCTGGAAATGGTTATGCGATTGTCCTTGGAAATGTTGATGAACCTGATCCTATCAGATTTGTTAAATTTACAGGTGGAATTCAAACATTAGGGACAAGCACTGGTGGTTTAATAACAGCAGGGTCACCTTTAAATAATCCAACTAATAATTATATGAGTATAGCAATATCTTATAATCCATCTAACGACGAATGGACATTATATGGAAGAAATGATGGCTCTACAACTTTCGGAGATCCATCAGATGGTAATTTAACTTTACTTGGTAGCGTCATTGATAATACTTATACTAATACTGATTTAGATTATTTAGGCACCTATTGGCAAGGTTCTACCAGTGCAGGTCAAACAGCTTTTTTTGATAATGTTTCTGTGAAAATAGGTGATATTGTTTTGCCCATCGAGTTAAATTATTTCTATGCAAAAGTTTCGACTAATAACGAGATAATTTTAAATTGGTCAACAGCAACGGAAATTAATAACTATGGTTTTGAAGTGGAAAGAAGTGTAAGGAGAATTAGTGGGAGTCTTAGTAAATGGGAGAAAATTGGATTTGTGGAAGGTGCTGGAAATAGAAACTCACCAAAAGATTATGTTTTTGAAGATAAAGTCCCGATAGCAGGAATAGTAAAATATAGACTAAAACAAATCGACTATGATGGTTCATATTCGTATTCCAATGAAGTTGAAGTGGAGATAAAATCTCCGAAGGAATATGTTGTTGAACAGAATTATCCCAATCCATTTAATCCGAGTACAAAGATAAGTTATACATTGCCTGATTTATCAAAAGTAAGATTGGAATTATATGATTTAACAGGTCGATTAGTGAAAGTATTGATTGACGAGTTGAAAGAGAGTGGATTTTATGAATATGATTTAAATGCGTTAAATCTCGGACTGACTACGGGAATATATTTCTATAGGTTTGTTGCAAGAAGTGAGAAAGGAAATATTTACAATAAAGTAAACAAAATGGTTTATCTTAGATGACTTCATTTTCGTGTGAAAGAATAATGATTACAACCAATTGATGAATATTCTATACTTTTATTCTAATGAGTTCTTAAATTTTCCAAAAATTATAAGCTTTTTGATCATTTGGTATAAGTTTGATTAAGTATGAGAGATTTAATTTTATTCAAGGTAAATAATATTTTATACTCAAGTTACATTGAATGAAGACTTTAAATTGAATTTATGATTTCTTTATGGACCGATTATTTTTCATTGCATTATTTAAAGGCTTTTTCTTATATTTTTACCATTACATTAAAATTGAATGTATGAGAAATTTTTATTTAAATTTCTTTCGACGAATAATTTATAGGTTTTCAAATTAATGAATATCATCCATTAAAATAGGAGGAATTACTATGAAAAAGATTTATTTGCCTTTTCTTTCTATTCTTCTTATATCTTTTTCTCTATATGGACAGATCACTGTCGATGGTAATCCATCGGATTGGGCAGGAACTGCCCCGACCACTGGTCATAATACGGCTTATTCCTCTGGTGAATTCATTTATAAAGGTGTGAGTAACGATGAAAGAACTGACTATAATTCGAGCCAACCTTCCTCAGACAATGATATAATCGAATTTAGAACAGGTACTGATGGTACCTGGCTTTATATATTAATTAAAATGAGAGATATAACGAATGTGGATTATCCACATGTATGTTTGGTATTTACTAATGGAACTTCGAATCAGAATTTTATAGGAGATGATTCGAAGAAAAATAATTCAAATAACTCTGTTTCTACACCTTTGGGGAATGCTACTCAATATGGGCGATTAGTGGATTTACATACAACTACATCAGGTAATCCAACAATAGAGATGTACGATGGAGGAAGTTGGTATGCACCCCCTACGAGCGGTTGGCAAGTAGCATTCAGTACAACCAATGATGCAATTGAAGCAAAAATAGCCCTGGGTGATTTAGGTCTAACCTCAAGTTCAGAAACTAAGATTTCCTTAATGACTGCTCCTAACCGAATCGGCTGGAATAATGATATTGATGCAACTGCCTGGAATACTGAGGACCAAACTAACGGGGTTGATGTTATGACTCCTGGAGCCAGTAGTGGATCAAATGCTTGGGATCGCGATCTTAATGATGGGAATGTTGGCTACTATGTTTCGGTAAATTTATCTTCTGCTCCATTACCTGTAGAAATAATAAGATTTACCGCACAAGTTATTAAATCAGAATTAGTAATCTTAAATTGGTCGACTGCGACGGAAATTAACAATTTCGGTTTTGAAGTTGAAAGAACTGTTAAAGGATTCAATGGAAGTCTAAGTAGATGGGAGAAGATTGGATTCATGCAGGGAGCAGGGAATTCCAATTCGCCCAGGGAATATGTCTTTGTGGATGATAAAGTTCTTCCGGGTAAATATGCATATCGTCTAAAACAGATTGATAATGATGGCTCCTTCAAGTATAGTGATGAAATCGAAGTTGTTGTTGGAAACATTCCAACAGAATATGAGATAAGGAATTATCCGAATCCTTTCAACCCGACTACAACTATTCAATTTAGTATTGTTAAACCTGGAAATTATAAGATTAACCTATATAGTATAACAGGTGAGAAGGTTAGGGAGATTGTTAATGAATATTACGAAGCTGGTGTGTATAGAGTGATGTTTAATTCCACAGGTCTTGCCAGTGGTGTTTATATATCAATTCTTGAAGGTGAGGGAGTTTTTGTGAAGAATAAGATGGTGATATTGAAGTAATTTTTTAGATAGATATTTTCTGCAGAAAAACCTGCTGGTGAGAAATCACTGGCAGGTTTTTTTGTTTGTGAAGTATTCTAAGTGATTCCTTAGTGATTTCTAAGTGCACTCAGTGGTAAAATAAATTCACCACTGAGGACACTGAGGGTTCACTGAGATTACACTGAGAAAATTCTAAGTGATTCCTTAGTGATTTCTAAGTGCACTCAGTGGTAAAATAAATTCAAAAATAAATTCACCACTGAGGACACTGAGGGTTCACTGAGATTCCACTGAGGAAAATTGTATTAATAAAAGGAGATATAAGAGAATGTTAACGCAAAAATATATTAATGAGTTGTCATATAAAATTGTAGGATGTGCAATTGAAGTTCATAAAAACTTAGGACCTGGTTTACTGGAATCAGTATATGAAGCATGCATGATTGAAGAACTAAAAGTGGCAAATTTAAAAATAGAAACACAAAAGTTCGTACCTGTTATCTATAAAGGTAAGGAAATAGCTAATGCTCTTAAACTTGATATTTTAGTAGAAGACTTAATTATAGTAGAGCTTAAATCAGTTGAGCAATTAATACCTCTATTCACGGCACAATTACTTACATATCTAAAATTAACTCAAAAACCAAAAGGATTATTGATAAATTTTAATTGTGAAAATATTGTAAAGCATATAGTTCCTCTTGTAACAGAAGACTTTTCAAAATTGCCTAAATATTAAGTACACATGTCTAGAATTAATGTATATAAATCATTCACCATTCATGATTCTAATTTTTTAATTATAAAAATTCTAAGTGTTTTCTTAGTGTATCCTGAGTGAACTCAGTGGTGAAAAAAAATCACAGAGACAGAGACTTTCGTATCTCTCTAAGATTTTCTTCAAGTGTATGTGGTTTATATCCTAATTCAGATTGAGCTTTTAGGATTATTAATCCACCCCGTAACGGTCTCTTCGCTTTTTGATTTAATTTATCAGTGGTCGTCTCATTTATCAAATTTTTATCAAGCTCAAAAATCTCCGCAATCTTAATTGCAAAATCATAACGACTCAAATATTCCAGTCCACCAATATTATATATGCCCTTCTTCTTCTTATCAATTGCAAGAGCAATTCCATTTACCAGATCATTCACATAAGTAGGATTATTAAACTGATCCGTCACAACATTAATCGATTTATCTCGACTCAAATTTTCTACAACCCACTCAACAAAATCTTTCTTCACTCCCTTCTGGATTCCGTATAAAACATTCGTCCTTATAATCAGATAAGCAATCCCACCAATTTTAATTTCATTCTCACTGGCAAGTTTGGTTCTACCATAATAAGAGACTGGACATGGTTTATCATCTTCGTGATATGGACCACCACTGCCATCAAAAATAAAATCAGTGGATATATGGACAAGTTGTGAATCCACAATTCTGCAACCTTCGATTAAATGTTTAACACCATTGACATTAATATTCCACGCAAGCTCTCTGTTAATCTCGCACCCATCAACATCTGTATAAGCAGCTGCGTTTATAACATAATCAGGGAAAAAGTCGAGAAAAACTTTTTTGACCTCATTCCTCTTAGTGATATCAACTTTCGAATAAGAAAAATTATTTCCTCCAATGAAGGAATCTTCAATCGATGCAAGATGCAATTCTACATCATTCCTTTTTGAATAATAATCCACGAGAGCTTGTCCGAGTAATCCGTTACATCCAACAATTAATATTCTCGTCTTTAAATTAATCAAACTCATTATCAAATATCCGCTTTTAATTTATCAATTATACTTTCAATGTCTTCAATTTCTATTCTTCTCGAAGAGATTTTAACTGCCTCTTTAAGACAAATTTCAATTTGCTCGTTGCGAAAATAGTTATAGGAAAACACTGCACCAAATATATCACCACATCCAACATTGTTTTTGAAAATCAAATTTTTCTCAGGTTTTATCTCTAATTTTTTAATTTCGTTATTCGATGCATAATAGCTTACTGCTCCTTCCGATCCTTTAGTGATATTTACTACTTTTGTTCCTGCTGCGATTGCTTCTTTTACAAATCCATCTTCATTTAATTTTTCTGGAGTGAGACTTATCATTTCAATTTCATTTAATTGAATAACATCACAATGCTTGACCCATTCTTTCCATTCTTTAATTGGTGTATAAACTCTTTTCCCTTCCTCATTCATTTTCCGCGTTAGTGTATGAAAATCAAAATAAATTTTACCATTAAAATTTTTACGAATAAATTTTAAATCCTCAAGTTCGAGTTCAAATCCACTAATCATATTAATATAAAAATTAGAATCAACTGGAATTTGTGTTTGTAAATGACTGATCTCAATCTTTTGCGCTGTTGCTTGATAACATTCGAAATTTAAATTCTCTCCATTAAAAAATAAATGAACTATGTTCATCGATGAGTTATCAATTGTGATTAAATCCCTTCTGACTTGATTATATTTTTCGATTAATTGAAAATAATCTGAGAAATATTCGCGACTTATATTGAAAAGTGGATAAATTTCATCATTTTCATTCGCAACAACTAGAAAACCAATGAGACTATAAATAATACCGCCATATGATTTAAATTCTTTCTCATTTTTATGGATGATATCCAGACATGGATGACCGATAACTACTAGTCTCATGGTGCTTTATTGTATTGCTTTGATTTGTGTTTTAAATGATTTGTTTTTATCACCTGTGAAGAACAACTCAACTCTAAATCTTTTGTTATTCTTAATTCGTCCATAACTTTCTGAGTAATAATAATCTTCAATGGCGATAGTACAATCATCTTCGGGCATAAATTTAATTTCGAGTTTCGTATCATCTCTGAATAAAGTAAATTCTTTTTCATCTCCTGTTGTGATTATCTTAACATCCGGATGCAAGTGGAGAAATATTTCAATTTTGTTTTTACCCTCACCATAGAAATAATCCTGTATCAAAATTTGTTTATTCAATGAGTTCAGATTCACTTGTCTTTTTACGATAACAGGATTTCGAATTCGTTGATAGGCATGATGAATAGCTGAGATAAATATATTATTTGAAGTACTCTCTCCGAGATTAATAGCCTCTATTTTCGGATTGGTTAAATCTGCTTTAATCCTGAAGAGATTCATGAAATCAGCAAGTTCAATTCCATCAATCATAACGGTATTATGTGAAGCGGTAGAACGAAATTTTTGTCTCAACTCTGGCTCGGGAGTATATACATAAGTTCCTGAATCAACAATAAATCTTTTATTCTTGTATGCTAATTCAAAACTGAATGTGTCGTTATGACCATGTCCTCCCCATCCATTCATTCCAATATCACCAGCATCGAAGAAGAGAAAGAAATGAGAATCTTCCAGTATGTAGAATCCACCTTCTGGAAAAATTTTGGGTTCTGGCTTAATAATTATTGATGGAATTTGCTTTAGTTTTTGAATCCCTTGGACTCCAGTTAGGAATAATGCATCAACAAATAATTTTTCGCTTTTAAATTTGAAGTCTGAGTCGTTAAAAACGACAGCGCCAATATTAAGTGTATTTCTCATCTCACTAATTTTTTCAGAGAAGTTGAATTTGATTATCCTGCCATCATCACAATCACCTATATTGGGGACATCGTCATCCAGAACATACGATGCGATGAATTTATACATTTTAAAAAGTCTGTCTTTATATTTTTCTGAGAATGTTTGATTCATTATTTCGCCAACAAGAAAGGATAATGTGAAAATTTCTGTAACCAGTCGATGATAATAAGTGGATTTCTCATAGTCAACGCCATCTTTATAAACCTGAATTAAAATTTCTTTTTCCAATTCTTTCTGTGCAAAGTGGAACCATTCTTTCCCGAATGAGTGGTTGTAGAAGAATGCACCTAACCAGATTAGTCCCATTAAATCGCTTAAATAATGATTGCCGTTTCTTCGACCATATTCCAGGTTATTGCGAATGAATAATCCGTGCTGATAGAGCGATGAATAGATCTTAGTCTGAATTTCATTAGTGAAGTGAGGTGATTTATTGAAGATGTGAAGTGCTAAAATCCAGTTGACAGCACGAATAGCTACTTCCATTGCGCAGGTCCAGTTTACACCGAAACAGAAAGGATTTGATTCAATCCAATCGTTTAGAAGTTCAAAAAATTTTTTTGAGTATTTCTCGTCTTGTGTTATAAGATAAGCTTTTGCAAGATATTGAGCCTGATGAAAACGACTAAGTTCCCATGGGACTTTTATGTCGCTTTTGTTAATTGATTCTTTTGAGTTGATTTTCGTGTAGAAAGATTTTTCCCAGGTGCGAGATGATTTAAAATCCAGATGCCAGTTGATTTTTTCTCCAAGGTAGGTGAGTTCAGAACCAAGTGTCTGAAATTTGTTTTGGAGAATAAGTTCTGCATCGTTAATGATTTGCTCTTTTGATTGTATTTCGAGTAATGTTTTGTGAAAATCGGATGAATGAAAATTGTTTGAATTGAAGAAATAGTTCGGTCTGAGGGAGGATGGAATTTTATAGAGTTTTAATTTGAATCGTAGGATAAAAATTGGTTTTCTGATAAAGTGAATGAATGCGATTTTGATTTTTTGCTTGAGCATATTCTTTGTTCATTTTTACAAAGATATTTAAAAAGTGGTTTATTAGTTTATAGTTTTTGATTAATGGATTATGAGTGAGGAATTCAGATGTAAGAAAAATTAAGTTACAAGATTACCTTCACATAAGAATGATAGAGATGCAGAGAAATTAATCTAAAGCTAGAGACTTAGAGTACTCTGCGCTCTTAGCGGTTTTTTAATTAACCACAGAGAACGCAGAGAACGCGGAGAAAATTAAAACACTTATCAAAATACTTAGCGTGCTTAGCGTTCTTAGGGGTTTTTTAATTAGTCACAGAGAACGCAGAGGACGCGGAGAAAATTAAAACACTTATCAAAATACTTAGCGTGCTTAGCGTTCTTAGGGGTTTTTTAA
>FWWL01005919.1_pt1 | contig 18350 bp, 14 predicted proteins | sample 2228331 | NCBI WGS metagenome assembly FWWL01 (sample SAMEA103939775, study PRJEB20133) | metagenome
CCCTCAGCGACAACGAGGCGGCCCTCCTGGCACGCGAGGTCACCAAACGCATCGAAAACGAAGTGCAGTACCCCGGTCAGATCAAAGTGACCGTGATTCGCGAAGCGCGATTCATGGAGTACGCCAAGTGACCCGGCCAGTCGACTGCCCACCGGTGGCAGTGTGAAACCCAAAGAATCGTCGCTGCTGTCGGCGCAGGGCTGCCGGCCGGCTCCCCAAATCTGCGGGAACAAAGATTCAAGCCATCCCGCGAGGGCTGCGGAACTCTAGCCCCCCGCAGAACGGGCCGGACAAAAATGATGAACCAGAACCAACCCTGAGTCATCGAAAACCACACCGCCCTCTCCGAAAATGGAGAGGGCGGTTTTGTTTTTGGCAAGCGCCGGGCGCTCTCATCGTGGCGCGCGCTGGCACGCCTGCTCAGCGCTCCTGGGGCAGTCACATCATCCCTTGGTCACTCGTGCGCCCGTCAGCCGTCATTTTTTCTCCGGATGAATCCAAGCTCGCACACCCCAAGCGCACACTGTTGAGGTAGTAGGCGATCCATCGGCCGCCGAGAGCACAACCTCCCCTTCGCCCTGGCGGAAAGCAAAGTCGCCCAGTTTGATCCACCGGTCGTGAACCCGTCGCTGGTCGATCGTTTTCGTTGTCTCCCCCTCGGCGTGACGAATTCTCACCACAGCTTGCGCGCGATCGGGCGCGGCGACATGACGCACACAAACCTCGTACGTACCGCTCGTGGGCACATCAAGCCGCCAGATGGCTTGTGTGGCAGAGCTGACAGCGTCGGCCACGCTCACCCGTACCATCCCGTATTCCGTGGAAGTCGTCTCCTCGCGCCAGCGGCCACCGGTTTCAAACGCAGGAGCGCCATCCGATGCCCACCGCACAACGGGCTTCGCGCACCCCTCGAGCAGATTGGTCTTGGCAAGCAGGCGCTCCATAAATCCCGCGAGCTGCGAGCTCTCGTAGGGGGCGGGGTCGCGTTTGTAGGGCTCGCAGAAAGAGTCGGAAAAAGCTGCAATCACGAATTCCCGCCCATTGGGCAGCACGACGTAAGCGATGTCTTCCAACGTATCGTAGGCCAGGCCCGGCTTGTTGTGGTATCTCGAGCCAGGCGGCAGCGCAAACCCCAAGACGCTGTTGGATTTCCACCGATCATGTTCCAAGAGCTCGAGCATATAAGCCTGCGCGTGGGGTTCGAGCTTTCCCTTAGCAATCTCCAGCATGAGCGAAGCGCTCAAACGCGGCTGCATTTTGTTCATGCCGAAGACTTCGCGCGCCACCTTCTCCGCGCCAGTGGGCCATTCGCCGGAGTTTGTGGGGTAAGTCTTGTGGAGGATCACCTGATTGCCCAGGAGGCCGCGCGAGTCGAGATAGCGCGCCGTGTAGTGACGCTTTTCAACCCACTCCGCCCAGCGCGGATCCGTCGTCGTGGTGAGATCATCGATGTTGGGCGCACTCGTGATCGTGTCGACCACCACACCCGTCTGAACGTTGTCCGATTTGACGATCATGGGGCGGACAGCGTGATCGAGATGCGTGGGTGGCAAGCCATTCTCTCGGCACCATGCCATGGCGGCAGCCATATAGGCCAGCTTGACGCAACTGGCCGGATAGGCCAACGCGTCCCCGTTGTAGCTTCCGCGCCGCCACGTTTCTTGCCCATCGGGGATGAGAATCGCCGCGTCGAGGCGATCAAAAGGCTTTCCCGCAAGGAACTCCTGTCGCGCCTCCGCGACGGCAACATCGAGAGCAGGATCATCAACGATTTTGAACTCGCGAGTCTCACCGAGAATCATGGCGTGACTCAGAAGCAGAAAAGTGGCCAGGCCCGCAAGCCTCCCCCAGCGGTTGTGCAGCATGTGTCTTCCATCCTTTCACTGCGATGATGATAGGGCGCTGCTCAATTCCCGCAGCCAGAATAGCGCCTGCTTCCCCGTGGGAGTCAAGAAGCCATGCGAGCGACCATGGCCCTCGAGCAAAAGGCCTCTCGCGCACGAACCACGTAGCCAAGCCGGAGGCCCCCAACCGTGAGCTCATCTCATCACCTCGCACCTGTGCATCGCCGCATTACTCTGTGCCTGCAAGCCCCGCATCAAAGCGCTGGAAGCGGCGGGCGTAACTCGTTCCCTCCTGAAACTCGTAATCAAATCGCGTGTCGAGCAGCGTCCGGGGCGGATACGTGTTTTCCATCACCTTGACGTGAACAAGATAGCGCGCAGGCTCGACTTCGTAAGTGCGCGTCTCGCCACCCGCCACAATGGCATTGACAGGATTGCCCCCGCCTACAGGAAGCGCATTGAGCACAAGCACTGAATTGGAAATATCGTTGGCAAGGCTCAAGCGCGCCACTGGCCCACCGCTTGCGTGAACAATGAAAAAGGTCTTGGGGTCCATGCGAGTAGCAGTCTTGGGCTGCGCCGTGGAAGCTCCCTGAGAGGATGCACCCGTGGCTGCTTTCTCCGCTCGGTTCGCTTGCGAGTTTGGTGGCGTGCTGAATTTTTCGGCCGGAGCTAACTCGATGTGCACGGCCCGCCCCGAAACCTTCGGCGCAGGCGCCACGTCGTGCTCCTGCGCCGCATCGTCAGCGTCCTTCACTTCCTTGGCGCGATTGCCGGCGGCATGGCTTTCCGGCTCGTCACTCGGCGATAACTCTTCCTCAGGGCTCGTCGCCATCGGCCGATGCGTGATCGGCGGGGGCGTGAAGATCGGCACCGGAGTACGGCGCGGCGCAGCAGCAGCCTCCATCGTCTCCGTCGTGGGCTCCTCATCGCGAATGATGATATCGGCCTGTGCCAGGGGATGCTGCGACAGCGTGGGCGACGCTGAAACGACCTTGCGCGGGTTGATTTTGTCGCTCATGAGCTCTTCGGGCGAGTCGACCCGGACGCGCACACCGTCGGGCAGCACCTTCTCAATGGCCTGCTCGATCTTGGGTGTTGGCGTGCCCACGGGCTTGGCCTTTTTGCCCAGCCGCGCGGCGACCGCCTCCGCCGCCTCTCGCGCGCCGGCCGTCATTTCAAGCGTCTGGACGCGCTCACGGGCGGCGGGGCGAGCCTTCGAGCCCGCCAGCTGGATGTAGCGCCGATAATAGTAGAGGGCGGCGCCAAGCTGCCCCTCCTGATCATAAATTTCGGCCAGACGAAGATTGACTGCGGGTTCGTTGGGATACTCGGCATCGAGTTCCACGAGGAGCGCAATGGCGCGCTGCGCATCCCCGCTCGCCAGCGCCTGCTCGGCTTGCCGCGCTTTGACGAGTCCCTCCTCTGGGAGCCGCGCCCAGCCCACCGCCGAGAAAGCCAACGCTAATAAGAGCACAAAATAACGAGTCATCATGTTTCCTTTAGTTGGTTCTCGCAGAGGGGTCGCCCCCGAGTCCATCTGCTCTTTCCCATCACTGCCCAGACTTCGTTTCATCGCCGGCCCCTTTCAATTCGCGCACCCGTTCCACATAGGCATCGCGCTCACATTGATAGACATTGCGCACCACGTGCTCTGTCAAGAGACTGGCTTTGTCGTGCCAATGCAAGGTCCGATTGAGGCAGGCAATTTGATCCGCGTAGTAGCCAAGCTGGGCGACATCGTGCGAGACCATGATGACGGTGAGCCCCAGCTCGTCGCGCAAGCTTCGCACCAAATGGAGAAACTGTTGCTGCCCCATGCTGTCCACGCCTGTGGTGGGCTCATCGAGCAGGAGAAGGCGCGGCTCAGTGACAAGAGCGCGTGCCAGGAAAACGCGCTGCTGCTGGCCGCCCGACATTTGTCCAATGGGCCGATCCCAAAGATCCCCCACTCCCACCCGATCCAAAAGCTCGCGCGCACGCTCTTTGAGCTCACGCGGGTAGCGCCGCCCAAGCCCGACAAGCGACGTCGCCCCCATCAGCACGACGTCGAACGCCGTCACGGGAAAGCGTGGATCGATCTGGTGGCGCTGGGGGACGTAGCCGAGCCACCGGCGAAGAGAGCCAAGACGCGTGGGATCCGTGTGGAAAACCTCCAGCCGCCCCTCCGTCACAGGTAAAAGCCCAACAATGAGTTCGAGCAACGTCGTCTTGCCGCCGCCGTTCGGTCCGATCACCCCGAGAATGACGCCCTCATCGAGGCAAAACGTGATGTTGTGCAGGACAACGCTACCGTTGCGGCGAAAACCGACATTCTTGGCACACACGACCCCCTTGGCGCACTCACAGCGCGGACTCTGTTCGCATGAGCATTTGATCACGTTGAGCTCACCTCATTTACATAAGCAATGGGGGGCGTGGCGGGAGCTCCGGCTCGCTCGATCCACCCGCCGCCAAGGACCGTGTCGTCCCGATAGAAGACAACGGCCTGGCCGGGCGTGATCGCACGCTGGGGCTGGCGGAATCGCACGTGGCAAAGGCCCTGGTGCGGCGGCATCACCTCGGCCGGCGCGGGGAGGCTGCGGTAGCGGATTTGGGCCAAGGCTTCGATAGGTTGCGTGGGTTCCTCAATCGCCACCCAATTCAGCCCCGAGCACGTCAGCTCACTTTGAAGAGTCTCTTGCGCCGTGCCGACCACAACGAGGTTGCGCACGGGATCGATGTCGATGACGTAGAGCGGCTCCGCGGAGCTGAGCCCGAGCCCGCGCCGCTGCCCGATTGTGTAGTTAGCAATGCCTTTGTGGGTACCGACGACTTCGCCGCTGCGCCGGACGATGGCCCCCGGTTCAAACCCTGCCGTCACTCCTCGCCGCTTGAGAAACGCCCGATAATCCCCGTCGGGAACAAAGCAGATCTCCTGGCTATCGGGCTTGCTGTGAACAGGCAGTCCGAGCTGCCGCGCCAGCTCGCGCACCTGCGCTTTGGTGAAGGGCCCGAGCGGACAAATCAGGCGCCGCAACTGCTCCTGGCGAAGGCCAAAGAGATAATAACTCTGATCCTTGGAGCGATCGACCGCTCGCCGCAATTCCATGCGCCCCGTGGTACGGTTTTCCACCACGCGCACATAGTGGCCCGTCGCCACGTAATCGCATCCCCACGCCTGCGCTTTCCGGAGCAGCACGCCGAGCTTGAGATGGTTGTTGCACAGTACGCAAGGGTTGGGCGTGCGCCCCCGCATATAGTCGGCAATGAAGGGCTCGATGACGGCACGCGCGAACTCCTGCTCGAGGTCGAGGACGTAAAACGGCACGCGCGCTGTATCGGCCACGGCGCGCGCATCGCGGGCATCCTCGGGCGAACAACACGTTTGAAAACGCCGCACCCCCTCAGGCGACTCCAGTGGAGTGTGCGTGCGCATATTGACACCCACGCATTCGTAGCCCGCTTGCGCCAGCAAAGCGGCTGTGAGAGAGCTATCCACGCCTCCACTCATAGCCACGAGGATGCGGGTTCCCTTGGGAATGTCGCGCCCCAGATCAAGCTTCATCATGAACTAGCCTACATTGAATCAGCCCAAAACGTTCCCCCTGCCGCGTCAGCCCCGGCTGCCCCCACCCCTCCGCAATTTCGTTGCATTCTCTTACAGGTGCCAGGTGAATAGCTCCTTCAGAAGCGCGCAAACACGCGAGGCGAGTTTTCTTCCGCGTCTTGGTTTACATCTCGGAGGTTTCGATATAGACTCGCACCAGGAACTTTCGGCGCAGGAACGAGGTTTGTTGAGAAAACAGAGCATATTGCCGTCCATTGGGAAAGGCACGCCACGGCAGCGAGGGTCAACGCTCCTCGTTGTGCTCGTGTTGCTGGCCCTCCTTATTCTTTTGGCGGCCACGTTCTCTGTGTCCGTGCGCATGGAGCTTCTGGCCAGCCGCAACAGCGCCCAGGCGGTGGCAAAGGCCAATGCCACGCGCAGCGCTCTCTACGAGGCGCTCAGCCTGCTCGAGGGGGCCACAAGCGTGACTCATGCGCTCCAGCCATGGTACCACGTTCAGACCGCCAAAAGCGTGGCGCGCCAAGGCACGAAAACCCTCGCAAACGCGAGCAAGGCCGCAACGCGAGGAAAAGAAGCGACGCGTCCTTACCAGCTTGCTGTCACCGACCTCAGTGGAAAGCTCAACATCAACGCCGTCCGCGAACCAACGCTCTTCGCGCGCTTTTTACTGGCTGTCATGCCCCAAGAGATGGCTAACGGCGTTGCCGAAAGGCGCGCTTACGCCCTGCTGCAGAAACGAGGTCCCTTTGTCGCATCCCAAACCACCCAGTGCTTGGATTTGCGCCTTCCCCCCCCAGCGGGGTTTCACCGCATTGAGTCGCTTGAAGAGCTCAAGGCCACGCCCGAGCATCCCGATCTCTTTACGGAGGCCGAGCTCAAAAAGCTGGAACCCTACCTGACCGTCTTTTCGGAGTCGCCGAGCAGCAACAATACCTCCGCATCGTCGCAGCCCCAGGAAAAGGTTCTCCTTCGAGAGTCGTTACGAGCCGAAACGATCTACCAAGAGCTCCGGACCGCCTATCGAGGCGCGGACGACCGCCTGCTGCGCCAATATGCCGTCAATCTCGCCGACGTCCTCGACGTGGACAACATTCCCTCCCTCATGACCGATCCCCGCAATCCGGAGCTCTGGAACGCCCTTTTCGGTATCGAGCTCACGCCGCTTATTGGCGAAGTCTATCCGGATTCGCTCACCAAAGGGGTCGATGACGGCCAATTCGTGGAGATCTCCAATCCGTGGTCCGCGCCTCTCCACGTCGACGGGTGGCGCCTCGTCGTTGCGGGGGATGGTCGCACCCATCTGGGCACAGCCATGATTCCTCTCTCGGGCACCATTGCCCCAGGAGGTTACCTTGTTGTCACGGATCGCTATGAGACGCCGGCCGAAGGAACCGAACCTGGGACGGGCTCATTTCTCGCCATCTTTGGGCGCCGAGCCGACGACGGTCAGCATCGGGTCCTCGAATCCGCTGCCCTCGACCTTCCCGACAGAAATGCCTATGTCACGCTTCTCGACCCCAACGGCCGCGTCGTCGACGTTTTCAGCTACACCGATCGCGCCAAGCGCGACAGCCGCGAAAGCTATCAACGCCCCTCGCCGATCATACGTGCTTTCATTGTCACTGAGGCCACTCCGCTGCAACCCGTTGGCCAAGGGCAGAGCGAGCGACTGCGTGCAGAGGTTCGGGACGTTGAAAAATTGCTGGGCCGCAGCACGGAGGCACCCGCAACGCTCTCGGCGGGGGACCTCTTCAGCATCCCGAGCTCTTATGTCGGATTGCAGTTAGCTGGAACAGCCCGGCGGTTTGCTCCGAAACTCGCGCAACTGCCGGCGACACGGTTGTTGCTCGGCAAGGCGCGCGGGCGGGATGAGGCCGCCACCAATCTCGATGCCCGCCTGGTCGACCTCTTTGATTCGCCGGCCACCGCCTTCCGCGGCGAACGCTATCCCGAGAGCTCCGTTCTCCACTCATTTGGGAAAGTCAACGTCAACACCTGCGCCCCGGAGGTCCTTTGGGGGCTTGATGGCAGCGCCGATGACGTGGACCTCATTACGCCGCAGTTTGTCGAACAATTCACGCAGCATCGCCGCAATCGGTACCTCTCTGGGCAGCCTCCCTTTGCCTCCGAAAGCGATTTCGTGAACTTCGTAAGCGGCGTTTATAACCATAATCTCAGCGACTCTCAGAAGAAGGCGTTGAAGAAACTCCTCCACCAAATCTGCGTGGGGAGCCTATCCTTCGAAATCTGGGCGCAATCAACGGTCGGGGAGGCAGGGTCAGGGCGCCCGGCCAATCTCCCAACCATGAAAGCCCACTGGATAGTAGCACTTGATTTTCAGCCCTGCAGCATCATTCATTTTGCGGTGAATTTGTGGTGATGGAATTATTTGATAGCGTGCAGAAGGGGTCGGAAGGGCCAGCGGCGCTTGACGGTCGCTCGGCCCAGCGCGACCAGAAACAAGAAACGTTTTTTGGAGTCAACAAGTGCGAGGGTGTTGACGCGGGCTTTGAGCACGTCATATCCCTAACCCCGAGACGAGAAAGGGCTCACGCAGAAACGATGAGACGATTCCAGACACATCGCAGCTGCCGCAAGGGTTTCACCCTGGCGGAAATGCTCATCGTGGCGGCCCTCATTGCGCTCTTTTCTGGGCTCTTCATCTTTAGCATCGAAACAACCTACAGAATCAATCAGCAGAAAGCCTCCGTCGCCGAATGCCGCCAAATTGCCACGGCCATGAGCTTCGCCCATCAGGATCTGGGCTTTTTCCCTAAGATCTGCTTTCTTAAATTCAACTCGACGAACCTCATCTCGCTGCTCACCGGGATGGGCTTCGATGCTGTGGAGTACCACTCGATGTCCGTCGGCGATCTGCAATCGCGACTCCTCAAGCAGTGGAAGGGGCCCTACGCGGCGTTTGCCCAGGACCGCACCGTCAAGATGCAATTCACTAGCAACGCCGTCACCAAAGAATTCGATTGGCCTGCTGATCCTTTCGGGAATCCGTACGTCGCGTATTTTGTCACGACCGATCCGCCTTCGGGCGGCAACCCCATTCGGCATCGTTTTATCTGGAACGCAGGCGAAAAACCCAACGAGTTTGCGGGCATCGTCAGCTACGGCCGCAATAAAGTTCCCGGCCTGGGCGATCTTCCCGATCCGGCGGCCGTCACTCAGCGCAAGGCCTACCGGCTTTATAACGAGACCGCGAATCCGCGTGTTTTTGTCTTGCTGCAGGCTGGCAACGATCCAACAAGTGGGGCGAACCCCTACAATTCGCCCAGCGGCCGCCTCAACATGATCCTGCTCGATCCGCTGGCCGGCTCCGTCGATACGCTGGGGCCACGGATTCGCGAAACCGGTTCCGATGATCGCTATGTGGAGTTTTGATTCACCGAGGAACGAAATGATGGCAAGGATAACGCCCAAAATGACATTGATGCGGTGGCAGCGAGGTCAGACTCCTAAAGGCTTCACAGCTATGGAAATTGCGATGGTGGCGAGCGTCATCGCCCTTTTTGCCTTGCTCGTCCTGCCGCTCTTCCGCAACCGCGTGGATGAAGCCAAGATTGCCGCCGCCCAGGCCGACCTCACGAGCCTCATGAAGGCCGAGATCCTGGCGCACGCCGACACCGGCTATTATTTCCGCCTGGAAGACCTTGATAATGTCGTCAACAATGCGCCCAACCCCTTGCCGGGCGGCTGGAGCGGCGTCACGATTGAGGTGCCCCCGCTGGTTTACGTCGCAGGCGCCGATAACCGCACGCCACGCAACCTGACGCTCCAAGAGTGGTATGCTTTGGCAGGGACGACCGCAAGCCCCAAATGGAAAGGCCCTTACGTGACAATGAACCGCGTGATTACCTACGGCGAATTGCGCAGTCAGGGCTCTATCCTCCTGCGATCCGTCAATGGCGGAGCCTATTCCCCCATCCGCGACATTCCTGCTGGTGGCGTAGGGGGCGGGGATCCCAATCTCTATGACAGCAACCTCAACCGGATTCCGATCGATCCCTGGGGCAATCCCTACCTCTTCTTCCCTCCAACAAACGAAACCAACTTCAACTACTGCTCGATCTATTCGTTGGGGCCCGACGGGCTGCCTGGCAACAGCCAAGCTTTCACGCTTTTCAATCTCCTCCGAGAAAATGGAATTCTCGGAACAGGTGACGATCTTGAGGTGAGATTCTAATGCGCAACAGACTACGGCACCAAATACGTCAGGGCGGGTTCACCATCATCGAGCTCATCATCTCGGTGATCATCATTGGAATTCTCGTGGCCATCATTATTCCGGTCTACGTGACCCGTGCCGACGAAGCTCGCTTGAGCGCCTGCCAACAGGACCTTGAAGCAATCCAGACGGCTCAACAGCACGCTGGCATCGACACGGGTTATTTCTACCGCCTCTACGTCCTCGACGACGTGGTAGGGGGCGATAACGTCCCCGCATCAAACCTTACCAACGATCGCGTCGACGGCTTGCGCGATGAAGCTCTGCGCACCGACGTTCTCAACCCCAAGCTTCTTTTCATCGAAACAAAATCGGGCGTCGTGCTCGCAGGCGGAATTGGGATCTACGATCGCATGGTTCAGAACGAAACCGCTTTCAACTGGAACGGACCTTACGTTAACTACGCGCGCAAAACGGGGTTGAAGAACCCGGTTCCTAACGTCCCAGCGGGCATTCCCCTGGATCCGTGGGGTAACCCTTACCTGTTCTTCACGAAGGAGGGTTTGGTCGACGATCGCATCGGTGCCATTGTGACCACGTACGTGGGGCTCGATGGCAACAACTATTCTACGCTGCGTTTTGACCGCCCAACCATTCTCAGCCTTGGTCCCAACGGAGTGCCAGGAAACGGTTCGGGGAGCTCTGAACCCCATTTCGGACAGGGTGACGATTTGTTCCGTCAGTTCTAAGCTTATTGAAGGAGTCGAGGGATAACCATGTTGCGACATTATCGTTCAAGAATTCGAGGTCTGACTCTCACCGAGCTTCTCGTGGTCATGCTCATTATCGGGCTTCTATCGAGCGTCGCCGTGCCGGTTTACATCAACCGCATGGAAGATGCCCGTGTGCGGCTAGCGTGGGCCGAGTGCCGAGAGATCGCCATGGCGGAAGAGCAATGCGCCCTCATCCACGGCTTCTACGTCCCCTTCCAGGTTTTGGACGACCTCCCTCATCCGCAAAATCAGACCATCCAGGGCGATACGATTCGCAATGAGCCCGACGGAGTCCTTCGCCTCATCAATCCCCTACTCCGGCCGCAGGATCAAATCGGGAATCAATTGCTCCTGAGCCCCACCAGTCCGAATCCACGAATCCGCGACATGGTCAACTACTGGGGCGGCCCCTTTATCAATTACCATCGCGTTTACACCGGAGACCAGGACCCCAAGGACATCAATTTCATCAACACTGTGGAAGTGCGTCTCGACTTCCCGCTCGACCCGTGGGGGCAGCCCTACCGCTTCTATTCGCCTCTGGGCATCATCGGCTCGAACGCTCTCAACACAAGTTTGACGAACCTCACCTACGCGTTCAGCGATGGGCAACTCACGACCAACGATGACCGCAACTTCCAGCGCTATGCCGTCGTAAGTTTTGGGCGCGACGGAGAACCAGAAACTGGAGTTGGCATCAATAACCGCGACGACATCATCTACTTCTTCGGTGTCACGGGGGTTGAATCGCAATTTGGACTACGTCCATAGGATAAAGGCATGACCATGACCAAGGATGGCAAAGCATTTAGTTTGATCGAACTTCTGGCCGTGGTGCTCATTTTGGGCATCCTGGCCTCGATTTCGGTGGGGGTCTACACCACACAGGTCGAGCGCGCGCGCATTGCTGCCGCCCGCACAATGATCGCCGAGCTGGAGGTGGCCATCAATCGCTACCAGATCGACACGGGCCAGTATCCCCCCAGTGGTAGCGGATCAGGAACCTTCCCAGCCGCTTCACCTGCGCAGGGTTGCGGCTACCTCCAGCAAGCCCTGGCGGTGGGCATTGGCGCAACCGAGACACCCTATAATTGGCACGGCCCCTACATCACGATCAAACGCGAGATGCTAGGTGACATCAATGGCATTCCCGTGGAGGAAGCGGGCGGAACCCTTGTGCCCGGCCAAGTTCAGATCCTCGACCCGTGGCGTTCGCCCTACCGATACGTGCGCTCGGGGCCGGCCCCCGACTCGTATGCCACCATGGGAGGCATTGCTCTTCCCTCCGGCTATCCATACGCCCCCGGATACTATAATCCATCGACCTTCCAGATCAGCTCGCGCGGCCCCAACGGTCTGCCCGCTGCGTGGAACGATGTTGGCACAGAGCCGGACGACGTCACCAACTTTGGTTTCTGAGGGCGTATCACGTCCCCATAAAGAAAACGCCCGCGGGAGAGATCTCTCCCGCGGGCGAAATCATTGAGCGACGCTTTGGATCAGATGACCAGGGGCGATGCCTTAGATTCTGTCGTCTTTTTGCGCCGTGGCGCAATCTTCAGTTTCCCTTCATAGATCTCGGCAGCAGCAATGTCAGCCGCTCGCAGCGAGCCATTGGCGGGAAACGCCAACGGACGCCCCGCCAATTCCTTGAGTTGCTTCGCCCGCTTCGTAATGACGTTGATCATCAAATAGGGGATCTTCTCCTCGCGCAGCAACTGGGCGAGGTCCGCGTCAAAAATCCAATTGAGCTGGCCGCTGCTTTCCACCTTAGAATGCTCCTCACAAATGGAGAGTGCACCACGACGTGTCGCCACCAGTGGTGCCTTGATCGGTTACATCCCCAAGGAGGGCTTTCTTCAAGCAGCCGTGACAAATCCAAAAACGCTTGTCTGCTGTCGCTTTTTCTGGACGGCAGCGATACTCTTCACGAAAAGAAAATGACCCATGCGCCATGGCGAAGGACGAGGAGGTCGACGGCGTGACACTAAAACCTTTGCGTTTCTTACAATTTTCCGATGCGCATTTGGATTCTCCGCTCTATAGCACCCGATTGCGCTACCCGCCGGAGAAGCGACAGCGTTTGCGCCAAGAAATGATGGCGGCGCTGGAGAAAATCCCCGACCTCGTGCAAAGGCACAATGTGGAAGTCGTTCTGTGCCCAGGGGACCTCTGGGAAGATGAGTGCGTCCAGATGGACACCGCTGTTGAGCTCTTCCGAATTCTGGGAAGCCTCAATGTGCCGGTGCTCATCGCGCCCGGTAATCACGACTACTACCATCCCATGAGCTACTACTCACGCGATTATTACCGTGATCGCACGGGCCACTCTCTGCCGGAACATGTTTACATTTTTACCAGTGCCGAGCCTAAATCGCTCCAAATCCCGGGCTGGCGCAATGACGTGGTCTTCCATGGATCCTGCTACGTGCGTAACTCGGAAGACGGCTCGCATCCCTCTTTCAGCGTGAGCGTGGACGACCCCGAGAAACTCCACGTGGCCCTCGTGCACGGGTCGTTGCTGGATTTCCCCAATGGGAACGAAGAGGCGCCCGAAGCCGGCGAGGCCGTCAGCTTTTCAACGGCCGATATCCTCGCCAGTCCTTTCGACTACGTGGCGCTGGGCCACTACCACAGGTATCAGGACGTGACCGATGCCAAAGGGCGGATTCGAGCAGCCTACAGTGGCATCCCCGTAGCTCGCGGCCTCGATGAGACACGCGATCACTTTATCCTTGTTGGCACCGTAGAAAAACACGGTGTCGACCGCAGCCAACTCCGGCACTTGCGTGTCGATCCTCACAGAATTCTCGAAATCGATGGCTTCGTGGAGGGCGAGGTGCTCACGCACCAGGATCTCGTCCGCGAGATTGTGCGCATCCTCGACGACTGGGGGGTCACGCCCAAGGATATCGTCTTCGTGCGCCTGCAGGGACTCGTTCATCGCAACTTCAACATTCGCGAATTCGATCCAACGCCCCTCAGCGGCCGTTGCTGGCACATCGCGGTTGATCTCGAAGGACTCGAACCCGACTACGACCTCGACGCCATTCTTAAGGACGCGGCTTCGGGAAAAACCGTCATTGGCCAGTTTGTCCAGCGAATGAACGAACTCGAGCGCGAAGCCAAAGAAAGTGGAGACCTCGAACGCCTGGCTGTTGTACGGGAAGCGCGCCGTATCGGCCTTGATGTGCTTCACGAGAAAGGAGTGCGCCTGCCCTATGCACTTGGATAAAATTGAGGTGCGGAATTTTGGCAAGCTCGAGGGACTCGTCGAGTTTTGCCCAAACAAGTGCAACATCCTGCGAGCTCCCAACGAATACGGCAAGACTACCTTGGCGGATGCCATTCTCTTTGCTCTTTACTGTCCTCCAACACGAGCCGGCGCCCGCGACCGCCTCCGACCGCTGGACCGTTACGTTCCGTGGGAGAACCCTCAGGCGCGCAAACAAATCCGGTTGTGGCTCAAACTCAGCAACAGCCGCCGCTATCGCATTGAAGCTACATTCGCTAATAGATCGATCAATTATCAACTTGTTGATCTCGACACAAATCAGGTCTTGGCGATTCCCAACAACTCCTTCGGTGAGCATTACCTGGGCGTCTCCCTGCCCGTGTGCTTGCGCTCCTTTGTTCTCCGGCAGGAAAGCTTGCTTGCGGCGGAAGAGAACTCTTCGGAAGAATTGGCGCAAGCCATCGAGCAGGCGGCCATGCGTGCGGCAGCAACCCAAGGCGCCTCCGTGCGAAGCGCACTTGCTGCGCTCGAAAGCGCCCGCTTTTCGTTCGAGGGGAGCAGTCTCAAGCCCCGCAAGGTTTTGGAGCGGCTCAGTGCTTCGATGGCACAACTCGAAGAGGAGCGCGCTGAGCTTGAGGCTGAACGCCAAAACATTGCCCAATCCATCGAGCAACTCCATCAACTGCGCCAAGAGATAGAATCCCTCGAGCGGGCGCTCAAAGCGACGGAGCTCCTTCACGATACTGCCCGGCTCAAAGAAATAGAAGCTGACCTCAAAGAGCAGGAGCGCCGGCGCCAAAAGCACTCAGCACTCCTGGCCGAAAAAGAAAGTCTTGCCCCCTTCGCCGCTCACACCACAGAAGACCTCGGAGAGCTTCAAAAGCTTTATGGTCAGCTTGAAGGTGGGCAAAAGAATCTCGCCAAGCTCAGAGAAAACCATGAGCACAACGTGGTTGCTGAGCTATCGAAGGTGATTCAACAGCTGAGCGCTCTCCCCGAAGAGGGACGCCAAGTGACGGAGCAGCTCCTCGGCCGTTTCAAACGCCTGCTTGGAGGGCTAGCCCAACTGGAGCACGACATTGCCGAGCTCGAGCAGTCGCTGCGCGCTAAAGAGGAGAACCTCGCCCAACAGGGCGTGGACATCCATTTGCTGCTCGCCATCGAGGAGAAGCTGCACCGCCTCGACAAGGACGAGACGGCGCTTCTCATGGGTGGCTACTTCCGGAAAAAGTCCGAGAAAGAAGACGAACTCGCGAAGCTCCGCACCGAAATCACAGAGCTCGAACGCCAGCACAGCCAGTGGGAGCAACGACTGGGACGCAGCAAGTCCGTCGCGTGGATCCTCTTTGTGCTCGCGCTCCTGGGTGGTGCCGCGAGCATCTTCCACCTTCTCCAACATGATCTGCGCATCACAGCGGTGGTAGGAGTTGTGGCTCTTCTTAGCCTTATTGGGGGCACTTTTGCTGCGGCGCGGAGCCACCGCTTGCGCCAAAATCAGGTGGTCCCCCTGCGGGAGCAGCTCGCCTCTGTCCAAAGCCGCGCTCGCACCGCGCAGGAGAGCCTCGATGAACTTCATGACGCCTACGAGAAGGTGCGCGCCAAGGCCGCGATAAGCTCCGCGGAACTCGTCGATCTGGAGCGCTACAGCCAGTTCAGCGGCGCCGCGGCTGAGGTTGTGCGCCTGCGGGCCGAACTCGTTCGCCAGCGCCAAGCTTACGCCACGAATCTTGCCGAAGCCCGCGAGTTAGCGCTGGCCGCCGAGCCCCATCTCCCCGACACGCCAACCGTCGCGGAACTCGAAGCGGTCAGCGGAAAACTCGAAAAGATTCTTAACTGGCATCGCGAGCGCGCACAGCTTGAAAAGGAGGACGAGAAAGCACGCCAGGAAATCACCCAGCAAGAAAAGCATCTCAACGGTCTTGAACGCTCCATGCGTCAAATTCTCAGCAAGGTCGGGATCGAGGGCGAGTCGCTGGTGGAGTGCATCAACATCTATAAGGAGAACCTCCAGAAGGCCGAGAAATACCGCAAAATCGCGGCTCAGCTCGAAGCGGCTCACCTCTTGTCGCCAGAACGCGAAAAGCAGCTCCAGAAAGAGCGAGAACGCCTCCAGGAGAAAATCGCGCAGGCCAAAGCCGCGAGCTTTTCCCCCCCACCTGAGGATGTGGCCGAGGGACGCCTTGCGCTCAAAGAGCAGCTGGAAGCCCTACGGGCCGAACTCAATACTCTACGCGAGCGCCATCAACGGCTGCTTCTCGGATGCGAGGGCACCATGGCGAAATATCGTAAGCGCATGCCCGAGCTCGAAGAGGAAATCGCACGCAAACGCGCCCTCGTCCAGCGCTTCTCCCGCACAGTGGCCGCAATGGAACTCGCCGCCGAGAACCTCGAAACGATCGGCGAGAATCTTTCTCGCATGTGGCAGCGCGAGCTCAGGGAGCGCCTCGAAAAGTATTTGCCCGAACTTCTTCCGCATTACATCGAGCCAGGCGTGAGCGACGACCTCCAGCTGACGCTTCGCGATCGCCAAACGGGGCGCGTCCTAGAGGGAAACCGCGACCTGGGGTACCTGAGCAAAGGCACACGCGATCAGCTAGATTTGCTCATGCGGATTGCTGCGGGCGAAATCCTCACAGCTAGCACCGAGCCGCTGCCTCTTTTGCTCGACGAGCCCTTTGCCCACTGGGACGATGAGCGCTTCGTCCAAGGGCTCCGCTTCCTCAGCAAGATCGCCGAGCAGCGCCAGGTCATCGTGCTCACCTGCCACAGCTGGCGCATCGACAAGCTCAGCGAAACTCACCCCAGCCTCTACAATGAGCTCTTCTTTGCAAAACTTGATGCGTTGACGAACTAGGCATCGCGTCATAAAAACTTTTGACAGGCGCCCGTCTCTCAAGCCAAGCTCTGAAGCCAGAACAGTACGGACTTGCCTAAGTCACAGGAACGAATCGGCATCACCTATGCCCGAGCTTATCGTCAAATTAGGCGACAGTGTCGTCCAACGCTACGTGATCGACAAGGATCTCATCAGCATTGGACGCGCCAAGGACAATGATGTCGTCATCGAGAACCTCAGCGTGTCGCGTAATCACGCGCGCATCCGGCGCCAAGGGAACGCCTACATCCTCACGGACCTCAATAGCTCAAACGGCACTTTCGTCAACAATGTGCGCATCACCAAAGCTGAGATCCGCGATGGCGACGTCATCACGATTGGCAAGCATCACATTGTGTTCGTGCACAAAGAGTTGAGCGAATCCGATGTCATCGTCGAAGCCCTGGGGGCAGATCGAACGATGGTCATTGATCGCCACGAGACGGTCGGCGAGTTGTGTTTCACTGAAGGAAAGCTCAAAGGGAAAACCGTTCTTCTCCAGAAATCGGAAACGACGATTGGCAAGGCCCCCACGAACGATGTCGTCATCGCCGACGACTGGTTCCTGGCCAAAAAACAGGCGATCATCTCTCGCCGTGGCGACGTGTATGAGATTCGCGACCAGGGAACTCTCCGCCGCACACGCGTCAATGGGCAGCCCGTGAGCGGGACGGCACAATTGCGCGACGGGGACATCATCGAGATTGGTTCAGAGAAGTGTCTCTTCCGCCTGCGCCCCATCGAAGAAATCCAAGCCCCGACGGGCCGGGTCCCAAAGGAATTGGGGCTCGAGGACAGCATCTTTGCGAGCGTCTCAGCACTGCCGCCTGAGCTCCAGCCGGCGGCCGCCACCCCCACAGAGGAAGCCGAAAAGCAAGCCCGACCTCAGAAGCTCGACGAGAGCGAGGATTGGTCCGAAATCGGACGCCAAATCGAGGCAGAAGCCGCCGTAGCGCCCATCGAGCCCCTCGGTGTGGAGGACGTTTCGCCCGCGCTGGCCTCGCGCACCTTTAGCGCGGAAGAGGTCGCCGCCGAAGAGGCCGCCTTTGCCCAAGCTCCGCAAGCTCAAGAGCAGAAGGAAGAAGAGCCTGTTGCCGTTCAGGGTCCCTCCCAAGAAGCGGTCTCCCAAGCGGCGCCAGAATCGCCCGAACATTCGGGCCGGCTGAGTCGGCGCAAACTCAGGGCTCTTCAGCGGCAAGCCAAACGCGCCGAGGAACACATCGCAGCGCAGCCAGCGCCGCAAGAGCCAGCCGTGGCGCACGCACCGCAGGAGGAGGCGCCGTCGGCCACCGAGCCAGCACCGTCTGAGGCCGCTGCGGAAAGCCCAAAAGTTGCCGAGCCAGGCAAGAAGCTCCAGCTCTCAGTGGAAGAACAAGTTGCCTTGTGGGAAGCCGCGCTGAAAAACCAGAGTCCGATCATTCGGCGTCAGGCCGCGAAGATGCTGAAAAAACTGACTGGGAAAGATTATGCTTATTGAGGGAATTGACCCTCGGCGCGTCGCCATTTTTTCCGACATTCATGGGAATCTGCCCGCACTCGAGGCGGTCCTGAGAGAGATCGACGCTTCCGAGGTGGATTTCGCTGTTTGCTGCGGCGACGTCGTGGGCTACGGAGCCTTTCCGAATGAGTGTGTCGAAAGACTTCGGGAGCGAAAAATCCCCACGATCGCCGGCAACCACGATTACGCCGCTCTTTCGCTCATCGACATCACCTGTTTCAACGAAATTGCCAAACGATCCATCCAGTGGACGCGTGAGGTTCTGAAACCTGAAAACGCCGAGTTTCTCCGCAATCTGCCGCTTTCGCTGGAAGTCGCCGACATGCTCTTCGTTCATTCCTCGCCACGAAGTCCCGAAGCGTGGAACTACGTCATTACCCTGGGCGACGCCCGCCAAA